>WNFT01005927.1_pt1 | contig 10737 bp, 8 predicted proteins | sample 5400191 | NCBI WGS metagenome assembly WNFT01 (sample SAMN13153359, study PRJNA577476) | soil metagenome | isolation source: 80 cm saprolite under Madrone tree | place: USA:California | collected 2016-06-14
GTAAGTTTGTGAAACTCCGGGGAATCCTTAACCGTCCCCCGTCTTCGTATGTGCGCATCCGCTGAGAGTTCGAGGACTCGATCAATGCTCATGTTCGCAAGACCCACGTTAGGTTTCATCATCGGTTGGGCCTCCTTCTGTAACAAAGGGTTCATACCTTGGGGATTGCGGATAAGGGGAATCCTCCAATTTGCTGCCGGATTATCATGGAGGAGGGCATTCGAGTGGGTCGGCGATCGCCGCATCCGCCGGACCGCAACGCGGGAATAGTTCTGAAGATTAATAAGGAAAAACTAAAGCCGCTGTCTAGCGAGGGAAGGTGAGAGGAAGGAGCGAATCGGTCCCGGTCACTTTTTGGGGTGAGAGGTGCTGAACGCGGAAGCGGAGATGAGGAATTGGCCTTCGGCGGTCTCGACCGGTTCCAATTTCACATTGTGATCGTGCTCGCTTCGCTCATAGATCTGGGTTCGCAAATAATAGGTTTTTCCAGCCTCCGCCTTGAGAGTCATAGCCGAACCGATGCGCTTGGACGTTTCCTTGAAGGTACCCGATTGCCAATTGGTGCACACTTGATGATCGCCGGGATCCACGGAAAAGAAAAAATAAGATTTACCCTTGTTGGCTCCGATCCACGCGCCATCGAGCCCAACCTTCATCGTGGGGCCGCGTTCAATGTCCTCGAACACATAGACTAGTGCCTTGCCAGCATCCGCGGGTGCGACTGGGTGCTGCTTGCGGTCTGTCTTTACGTCGAAATACGCGTCGCTGGGGCCGCAGCCACCGCGGGTAGAAGCCGTCGGCGCCGGTTCTTGCGCAAAAGTGGACGAAGCAATAACCACAAACAAAATGCTTAACACAATGGTTTTCATGATGACTATTGGACGTGCTTTCGAGTAGAACGGTTTCCTGGGTTGCTCCTCAAACTCTCTAGGTGAGGCTGCCGGTGGAGGCAAGTTTAGCGTACCAGTGGCCGGAGTCCTTAATGGTGCGCTTTTGCGTGCGGAAATCCACGTAGGTGAGGCCGAAGCGCTGCGCGTAGCCTTCCGCCCATTCAAAATTGTCCATGAGGCTCCAATGATGATAGGCGCGCACATTGGCGCCGTGGAGCATGGCGCGGCCAAGGGCGTGCAGATAGCCGCGCATGAATTGAATGCGGCGGTCGTCGGGGACGCGGCCTTGTTCATCGGGGCAATCGAGATAGGAGCAGCCGTTCTCGGTGATTTCGAGCGGCGTGGTTTTGTATTCGCGAGAGATGCGAAAGACGAGATCGTGGAAGCCATCGGGCCAGATTTCCCAAGCGAAATCGGTGAGCGGACCTTCGTGAGCGTCGAAATTGTGGACGCCGGTGGCATCTTCGCCCGCACCGGGAGGAATGGCGGAGACAAGCTGGCGGCGGTAATAGTTGATGCCGAGAAAATCGAGCGGAGCGCTGCAGAGCTCCAGGTCGCCGGACTTGACGCCCATGAGTTCGAGCGGATTTTCGCCAGGGAAGGCTTTTGGATATTCACCGCGGAGAGCGGGGTGGACGAACCAGATGTTGCCGAGCGCGTGGGCGCGATCGGCGGCCTGGCGATCGGCATCGCTCTTGGTGGCGGGTTCGCAGTTGGACATGCTGAAAGCTGTGCCGACCTGAAGCTTGGAGTTGATGGCTTTGATGGCGCGGAAAGCCTGGCCCTGAGCGATGTTGACGACGTGCGTGGCGCGCATGCACTCGGCGAAATTCTTGCGCGAGGGAGCGTGAGTGCCCCACGCATATCCGAGAAATGTAAAAACCCACGGCTCGTTGAAGAGGCACCAGTGAGAGATGCGGTCGCCGAGCGCGCGAACGGTAAGGTCCGCGTACTCGGTGAAGCGCGCGGCGAGATCGCGATTGGGCCAGCCGCCGGCTCCTTCCAGTTTTTGCGGGAGATCCCAATGATAGAGGGTGCAGAGCGGGCGGATTTTTGCTTCGAGGAGCGCGTCGGTGAGGCGCTTGTAGTAGTCGAGGCCCTTGGGATTGGGGGCGCCGGAGCCATCGGGCTGGATGCGCGGCCAGGAAATCGAGAAGCGATAGCTGGTGAGATTCATCGCTTTCAGTAACGCGATGTCATCTTTGTAGCGATGGTAAGAATCGCAAGCGACGTCGCCGGTCGCCGCGCCTTTTACTTTGCTCGGGGTGTGCGAGAAGCGGTCCCAAATGGATTCGCCCTTGCCGTCTTCCGCCCAGGCGCCTTCGACTTGATAGGCGGCGGTGGCGGCGCCCCAGATGAATTCTTCGGGAAATTGGAAGGGCGCGAATCTTGACTGAGGTTCGAGTAATTCGCTAATTAAGCGGTGGCCGGGGGGCACGACGGAAAAAGATGCGGCGGCACCCACAGCGGTGGAGAGAAATTCACGGCGGCTGAAGCGATTCCATCTGGTCACAGACTTCCTCCTCGACTTGGAGCGCACTAACCGGATTGGGGTGATTGTTGCTTGTGACCAAACAAAACGTCAAGAAGGATCAGAACGGCGCCGACAAAAATGGCGGAATCGGCGACGTTGAAGGCAGGGTAACGGTAGGTGCCAAACCAAAGTTCGAAGAAATCCGTCACTGCGCCGTGAAGGATGCGATCGGTAACGTTGCCGGTGGCGCCACCAAGCAACAGCGCGAGACCTGCGACGGCTTTGGCGCCCCCGCTCGGGCTGGCAACTAACAACCAGGCAAGCACGCCAATGACGACGACTGAACCGAAGATCAAAATGGTACGAGTGAGGGTGGAAGCGGAATCGGAGAAAATTCCGAAAGCGACGCCAGGATTTCGGCTGTGCACCAGGTAGATGAAGTTGTGGACTAATTCCTGGCGCCAGCCTTCCACCGTTTGCGATTCAAACCAGGCTTTGGTGGCGCGGTCGAGGAGGACAACAGCGAGTGTGAGCCAGAGCCAGCGGAGGCGAGAAGGAAGAGTCATGAAGGAAATGACGTAAAGAAGGTTAAGGAAGTAAAGGAGACTACGAAGGCCAAGTTGAGCGCCTGGTAGCGATTGCGGTTGACGGAAAAGCGGCGGCGAGCTGCCGCACTCCAAAGGTGGCGCGTTTTAAGGTGAAGCAGCATTTCAGGTTACCGCCACGCTTGCAGATCCGTCGGACTCGATTTCGGCGAGGGCTTCGGTGCAGCGCTCGCAGACGGTCGGATAGCAATTGTTTTCGCCAACATGCGTTGAATAATTCCAACAGCGCTCGCATTTTGCACCGTCGGCGCGGGCGATCTTGATCGTCAGGCCAGGCAATGTTTCGGCTGGAACGGATGCGGCGATGGCAGATGGCGCGATTACGACTTGCGAAACGATGAAGAGCGCTGGCAGAAGGGCCTGCTTTTCTTCGAGCAGCTTCTGCAAGCCTGGCGCTTCCGGCCCGGCATGGAGATCGACTTTTGCTTCGAGGCCGCCACCGATGATTTTTGCGGCGCGGGCTTGTTCGAGAGCTACGAGCACAGCAGAGCGGACTTGCGCGAGCCGTTCCCATTTTTCCGCAGCATCTTTGGCGATTCCGCAGGCGAGTGATTCGGCTTCCGGGAAGAGCGTCATGTGGACGCTTTGTCGTTCACCTTTTAATTTCGGCAAATACTTCCAGATTTCCTCGGAAGTGAAGACCAGAATGGGCGCGGCCAAGCGGACCAGCGCGCTGGTGATCTTCCAAACCGCGGTCTGCGCCGAGCGCCGCGACTTGCTCTTCGGCGCTTTGGTGTACAGACGATCCTTCAGCACGTCAAAATAGAATGCGCTGAGATCGACAACGCAGTAATCGTGGATGGCGTGATAGACGCGGTGGAATTCGTAATTCGCATACCATTCCCGGCACTTTTTGACTAGCTCGGCGGCGCGGTCCAGCATCCAGCGGTCGATTTCCTCGAGTTGATCGTTCGAAAGCACGTCGCGCGAAGGATCGAAATCGCCGAGATTGCCGAGGGCGAAGCGGAAGGTGTTGCGAATTTTGCGATAGGCTTCGCTGAGCTGGGTCATCACGCGCTCGCTCATTTTCACGTCGGCTTGGTATTCGACGGAGCCGACCCACAGGCGGAGCAAGTCGGCGCCCCACTTTTCGCAGATTTCGATAGGGTAGAGAGCGTTGCCGAGCGATTTGGACATCGGGCGGCCCTGTTCGTCGAGCGTCCAGCCGTGGGTGACCACCCCTCGATAAGGTGCAGCATCACGAATGCCGGTGGCAACGAGAAGCGAACTGTGGAACCAGCCGCGATACTGATCGGGGCCTTCGAGATAAACGTCCGCGGGCCACTCGGCGCCCTTCAGCACCGAGAGATTCGAGGAGCCGGAATCAAACCACACGTCCAGAATGTCGTTTTCCTTGCGCCATTTTGTTGAGCCGCAGGAGCAGGTCGTGCCGTTAGGCAGCAATTTTTCCGAACTGTATTTGTACCAGGCGTCGGCGCCTTCTTCTTCAAACCATTTCACGACATTGCGAAGCGCTTTGAAATCCTCGAGGCGCTTTCCGCAACCTTGGCAGTAGAAAACGATGATGGGCACGCCCCAGAAGCGCTGGCGCGAGACGCACCAGTCCGGCCGCTTCTCAATCATTTCGTACATGCGCTCTTCGCCCCACGCAGGAATCCATCTGACGCCGTGAATTTCTTCGAGGGCTTCCTGGCGGAGCGTTTTTTCTTTTCCATGAGCAGCCTGGTCCATCTTGATGAACCACTGCTCGGTGGCGCGGAAGATCACCGGATTGTGGCAGCGCCAGCAATGCGGGTAGCTATGTTTGTACTCGTGATGGCCAAGAAGCGCGCCGCGATCCCCAAGAAGTTTCACGATGATGGGATTCGCCGTGAAAACGTCCTTGCCTTTATATTCAGGCAAGCCTTCGAGGTAGACGCCTTTGTCGTCAAGCGGAGCGTAAATCTCCAATCCATATTTCTGCCCGGAAATAAAGTCATCGGCGCCGTGGCCGGGAGCAGTGTGGACGATTCCACTGCCCTGATCGAGCGTGACGTAGTCGGCAAGAATGCCCGGCACTTGAATGGGAAGAAAAGGGTGCTGAAACTTCACGCCCTCGAAATCGCGGCCCTTGAACGTGGCGCGAACTTTGGCTTCTTTGATGCCGGACTCGGCTTGAAGTGCCGCGACGCGATCGGCAGCCAGCAGCAGCACCCCTTTTTCGGTCTCCACGACGGCGTATTCGAAATCCGGATGAAAAGCGAGCGCGCGATTGTGCGGAATCGTCCAGGGAGTGGTCGTCCAGATGACCGCGCTGACATCGGTGCCTATTTTCGCAGCGTCCCCTTTGCCGCCACCCACGACTCCAAATTTCACCCAGATTGAAGGGCTGGTGTGATCTTCGTACTCGACTTCGGCTTCGGCGAGCGCGGTGCTGTCGAAGAGGCACCAGTAGACCGGCTTGCGCCCGCGATAGACATAGCCCTTCTCCATGAAATCAAGGAACGCCCCGGCGATGGTGGCTTCGTATTCGTGGCTCATCGTTAGGTAAGGATCGTTCCAGCGGCCGAAAATTCCGAGGCGCTTGAAATCTTTCTTGTGCTGCTCGACGTAACGGATCGCAAATTGACGGCATAGTTTCCGAAACTCCGCAGGCGGGACCTTCCCTTTTCCGCCCAGCTCCTTTTCTACCTGGGTTTCGATAGGCAGGCCGTGACAATCCCAACCAGGCACATAAGGCGCGTAGTGTCCCGCCATGCTCTTGGTCTTGACGACCAAATCCTTGAGGATTTTGTTCAGGCCCGTGCCCAGATGAATTTCGCCGGTGGGGTATGGCGGGCCATCGTGCAAGACGAAAAGCGGCTTGCCTTTGCGCGTTTCGAGGATGCGTTCATAGATGTTTCCCGCGTGCCAGGCTTCGAGCTGTTTTGGCTCGTTCTGCGGCAGGCCGGCTTTCATGGGAAATTCGGTTTTCGGCAGGTTCAGCGTCTTCTTCAGTTCGAGTGGTTCGGCCATAGATTTGAGCGCTCGGATAGCCCCTTACATACCTGCGTCATTTGCCAGCATGCCGTCCTTTGGTTCAGGTGCACGGCGGGAAACATCGGAAAGCAGTGTAAGGACGTATGTTACAATGAATGGCAACCGGTGTCAGCCGCTAGGGGCGCGCAACCTTTCCCGGCCAGCGCGAATCTTATCGGCTAGGTACGCCGAACGCAGGGTATCTGCGTCTAAACTGGAGAGGTAAACGGTGCCGGGCGATATTATCGATCTTCTGCCACGTGAACGAACGCGGGCCAAAGTATCTGGCGCAGGCCGAGAGCCTGCGGTTTCGGTGCCTGCCTCGGCTGTCCCGAAATTTGCCAAGCCCGATATTCTCATCCCCGATAATTTTTGGTCGAACCTGAGGCAATTCTTCATCGAGCGGCCGATCAAGGTGCGCGAGCGCAAGGATGCGCCATTCACTCAGACATCCTTTGGAACGGGGCTTGGCGACAATCTCGCGGAATTTTTCAAATCCGGCCCGGCTTCGAAAAGACCCGTGAATAGCAGGCTGGCGGTAGCCTGGGGGTCGAATTTCGGGGGATTCGGCGGCCGAATCAGGGACTTTTTCTCGCCTCCAAAGCAGGCGCCCCTGCCGCCGGGAATTAGACCGATAAAAGTGAAGGACATCTGGTCGAAGGATGAAAACTTCGGCACGAGTCAGGCGCTTGCGGTAGGTCTGCACGTGGCTGCCATCGGGCTGCTGATCGTTCCGATTTTTTTCACAACTGCGTCGACTCCCATCGAAGCAAAGAATAAGCAGGTTAACGTCACGCCGCTGGACATTTCGCCCTATGTGGCGAAGCTGCCAGCGGGTAATGACAAGGCCGGTGGGGGCGGCGGGGCAAACAACCATACGTTGACTCCGACGTCCAAGGGGAAGCTGCCGAAGTTCACGATGACGCAGTTTGCTGCGCCTCAAGCAAAAATCCTGAATCTGAATCCCAAGCTGGCGATGGATCCGACACTGCTCGGTCCGCCGGACTTGAAAATCCCGAGTCCCAATATGGCGAACTTCGGGGATCCGCTGGCCAAGGGCATCACGGATTCTCTTGGAAATGGCAATGGCACAGGTATCGGCAGCGGCTCTGGCGGTGGGCTTGGCCCCGGCGAAGGTGGCGGAATGGGCGGCGGCACGTTCAGGGCTGGTGTCAACGGCGTTGGCTCTCCGATGTGCATCTATTGCCCGCAGCCGGAGTATTCCGACGAAGCTCGTAAAGCCAAGTATCAGGGCACGGTGTTGCTCGACGTGACCGTGACGGCCGATGGACGCGTGGTCTCTCCAGTCGTCATTAAGGGCCCCGGCCTCGGCTTGGAAGAAAAGGCGCTGGCGCAAGTGAAGAATTGGAAGATGCGTCCAGCAGTGGGCCCCAGCGGCAAGCCGGTAAATTGCCGCGTGCAGATTGAAGTCACCTTCCACCTCTACTAGCGGAGATTTCCAGCAAAGTGTGCCAGCTCAACAGGTCGATGCAACACCATCTAATCAGTTGATCCGATCTGTCCGGCTGTACTCAATCAGACCTAGCCAGGGTGGTGGTCCGTTTGAATCAGCGCTCGCGGACGACTTTTAGCTGTTGAGCCCCCTGCAAGTAGACTTCGAGCTAGTGTTGCGTCGACCCATTGAGACCGCCTGTTTTTTTAGAGAGGACGCCCGTGAGGCGGGTGTCCTTCTCCGCTTGTTCAAGGAGAATGGGCGAGCACCCGTTACGGGCAACCAATCCGCGGCGCCATGCTTCTCATCACGCGTTCGCCGCCCGTCTCGTCGAGGAGTCTGGCCAAATCTGAGGCGGGCGCGGAGGCCCGCCCATGCGCGATCCACTTTCGCGTAATTTTTCTTCTCTTCAGTCGCCGTCGCAGGATTCCTGGTTTCAGCGTGTGCGAGGTAATTTTCGTCAGCTTCTGACGCCTTCACGAATATTCCCTTCTTCGGCAAACGGCGCGCCAATTCACTTTCTGAACTGGGAGAAGTCCCGGCGAGCCAGTCGTGCGCAAAGCGTGTCACTCTTAACTCACACTCTGATCATCCTTGCACTGGCGGTTGTGGCCTTTCGCCCGCCCATTGAGAAATACAAATCAGGTCCATCGGGACAGAACACGCCCACTCTCTTTCCGTTGCCTGCGAATTTTCTCGACAGCCTTTGCGGCCATCGCCCAACGGATGGGAGGGGTAGTAGCAGCGGCCATGATACTCGTCCAACTACTCAAGGAAACCTACCTCCACGTTCTTCCATTCAGCTCCTGAAACCCACACTCCCGGAGAACCGGCATCCTGAGTTGCCTATTCCTCCGACAATTCTGGATGCATCGGCACCACGCCTCCTGACTGCAGTTGACAACATCGGGCTGCCTTGGATGACCGAGCAAAACAATTCGTCCGGTCGCGGAAGAAATCAGGGCATTGGAGAAAATCCCGGAGACTCTATTGGGGATACACCGGGAGATGGGGTTGGCAGAGGTCCGACGGCTGGTTTTTATCATCCTGGCACGACATCGCCTACTTGTGCTTACTGCCCCGATCCGCAATACACGGACGAAGCACGCGAAGCCAAGCTTCAAGGAAAGGTGACGCTTCAGGTTTTGGTCGGCGCGGACGGACGCGCTTTGCAAATTCGTGTCGTGCAGGGGATCGGGCTGGGTCTTGACGAACGCGCAGCGCAGGCCATCCGCGGCTGGAAATTCGTGCCGGCCCATGATACGGCACGCCGCGCGGTTCCGGCATGGGTCACCGTCGAAGCGGTTTTCCGGCTTTTCTAGACGCCCTCCTGGCATGGGAGTAGCCTCTTCTCCGGCGACCAAATCTCCGGTTAGGAGGCCGGTATGCGTGAAACGAGGCGCGCGTTTGTGATGGCGATGGCTGCGGCGGGCGGCTTGCTGGCGGAGAATGGATGGCTGTTCGCCCAATATCCGCCAACTCCCCCGCCTCCTCCGAAGCCTGCGGAGACTCCAAACCCCGCGGAGATTTACGCGAACCCACAAGCCGCCGCCGCGGCAAAACGAGCCATGCTGCGGCAAAACGAAAAGGAATTCCGCGAAGGGGTTGAGCGGCTTTACCAGCTCACCAGCGAACTGCACGAAGAAGTACAGAAAACGCCGACCACCGACGTGCTCTCCGTCCACATGGTCAAGAAAACTGAACAAATTGAAAAGCTCGCCAAGATGCTCAAGAGCAGAGCCAAGGGCGGATAGGCAAAGCCGGAGTTCAGGAGCGAGCCATCTGTCTTCTCAGGCCAGGATACGAGACGGGGAACTTCTGCCTTTTGGTTTTCCATTTCTGATACGATTTCGAAATGAGAAAAGCAGCCGTTTTCATCATGAGCGTCGCCATAGGCGCCCTTTCCTTTGTGTGCGAAGCGCGGGTGCAGGGCGATTCCGGCGCACTCGAAATCACCGCGCGCATCACGCCCACGGCAGCACGCCCGGAGCCAGTGCGGCAATTCACATTTTACATACTCACAAAAAGTTACTCGGACATTGTGAAGGAAGTCGAAGAGAAGGACCCCGTCCCGTCACGCGACCAGTTTATTGATGAGCTGAAGGTTTCCCCCGAACTGCGCGCGTGGCTCAAGGACCACGATACGCTCGACCTGACGGAACCGGACCTCGACAAGCTGCTGACGCCGGAAGACATCCTCAACGTTCCGGAATTCCTGTTGGCCTATCAGCGGTCAAACAGCGGTGGAGTGACAGAAGGACTGCCGCGGCAAAAATATACCGAAATTGACAAAACGAAGTACCCCGAGAAATATGAGAAATTGAGACAGGATTATCTGGCCGCTCTGAAGAAATTCATTCGCCTGCACCCGCAGACCATTTCTGGCGTCGAACTTGAGCTTGAAGGAGTCAATCCGCACCGCAAGTGGGCCGCGCTGCAGAATGATCGCCGGAAGCGCGTGCAGCGCATGGCTCCGGAGGTGGCACAGCTCAAGTTTCTCGCTAGCAAAGCGGACACCGATCTCGAAGGGCGCGCCTTCCTATCCGGCCTCGCTCCGGGCGAGTATTGGATCAGCACGCTCAATCTGGACGCCGACGCCGGAGATATGCGCGTACGCTGGGATGTTAACGTGAGAATTGAACGCGGCAAGACGATGCGCGTCGAGCTGTCAAATTTGAACTCCATCGATGCGCGGAGTTCCACTCCTTAGCGCCTTCGAGCACCGCCATGGGGACGCCCCTAAACTGGATTGCGTTCAATCTGTTCATCGTTATTGCGATCGCACTGGACTTGCGCGTCTTTCACCGGCATCCGCACAAAATTGAAATTCGCGAAGCGGCTATCGCCAGTTTCGGCTGGATTTCCGTTTCCCTACTTTTTGGAGTTGGAATGCTTTATTTTCGCGGGCCCCAGCCGGCACTCGAATTCTTTACCGGGTATTTGATTGAAAAAGCTCTTAGCGTCGACAATCTGTTCCTTTTCCTGGTGATCTTCCGCGCGTTCGCCGTGGATGAGCGCCTGCAGCATCGCTTGCTGGAATGGGGGGTGGTCGGGGCGCTGGTTATGCGCGGAGCGATGATCGCGCTGGGCGTGGAATTAATCGAGCATTTTTCCTGGGTGATGTATGTGCTGGGAGCGTTCCTGGTTTATGCCGGCGCGCGAATGCTCTTCATTCAGAGAGGAGATATTCACCCGGAGCAAAACGGGGCCCTCCGCTTCGCCAGCCGGCATCTTCGAGTAAGCCACGAATATCACGGAGAACATTTTTTTGTGCGCAAGGAGGGCCGGTTGTTCGCCACGCCGTTGTTTCTCGTCTTGCTGCTGGTGGAAATTACGGACGTCACTCTGGCGGTGGAC
>WNFT01008874.1_pt1 | contig 10737 bp, 11 predicted proteins | sample 5400191 | NCBI WGS metagenome assembly WNFT01 (sample SAMN13153359, study PRJNA577476) | soil metagenome | isolation source: 80 cm saprolite under Madrone tree | place: USA:California | collected 2016-06-14
TTACAGTAGTGCTTAAAGAAGAAGTCGAGGGCGGATGTGAGCGAGTAGCGAGCACCCAGGCGACTGAACGCATTCTCGGCCTCTGCGATTTGGCCCTGGGTCAACTTCGTGACGACGGGGTGAAGTTCCGAGTGCTCGTTCAGAGCTTCAATTTCGCGAAGGCCCTTCCAGCTCCTGGCCGCTTCCTCATTCTTGAATCGTTTCCGAACTCGAAGTCCATCCGCGGTGCTACCCTCAACCATGATGATGGGATATTCGTAGCCGTGCTCCCGGACCATGCGTCTGACGATTTTTAATTCAGGCGCGTTGGCCAAATCATACCGTTTCCGTTTGGGGGTATCTAGATTCATTTACATTCAAGTAAACGACACTTTGCGACATGAGTAAAGCCATGAGTGTCCGAAGATCAACTGTTTAAGCCGTTGATTATCAATCTCATAACCTGAAGGCCGCGGGTTCAAATCCCGCCCCCGCAACCACTTCTAAGCGACTCAGTGCGACTCGCTTACTCCCTAGGAAGATCTCGAAAACAGCAGGCTCTTCAGTGCGCTCAAAATGCACCGAAATGCACCAAAATGACCGTTTTTTGACGAGAAAAGTGACGAGAAAATTTGCCGACCTTCGTTCCGTTGATTTCGCGCCGTTCAGAAGTCGTGCGCCAAACTTCACGAATTCTCATCGCACCAGGCCCGCGCTTGACGGATGACTTCGTTCTCATCCGAGCCGGTGAAATGCCGCAGAAGTCGCTCGCCAATTTTTTCGTAAATGAACGTGGCAAAGCTAGCGCTTTCTGGGCTCCGCCAGGCGTGCAACTCAATCACATATTGGCCGTGATCGACGCTTCGCTGAAATGATGGCGAATTCCTCAATATTTTTATCGAACAAAGCATGCTAACCGTCAGCAAACGTCGCAAGGGCTGTCCGTTTGGGAAATTAAGCGCAGCCGGGATTTCCGTGCAATTCGGAAGAACTTCTCCCTTAGTTCATGGAAGCGGAGAGAATGCTCTGGCGATGCTGGAGCTGCTAAAGATCAAGCCGAAGGGCAAAGGGTCGACGCGCTAGGATGCCAAAGCCTAGAAAATTGTGAATAAGCGGCGACCGAAGTGCGTCTGTTATGTTAGAGCGATGAATGCAAAGATGTTTTTTGCGTTCGCGCTGTGTACCCCACTTTTCGTTTCATCCGCTGAAGCGATCGTGTTTACAGTACGGACGGATTCGGGACCGGTGACTTACAGCCTGGAGGTTCCTCCTGGCACTCCGGTCGGAGATAAAATAAAGCCGGATCCGCAAGTTGGCTATTCTGCCAATTTCCCGATGACAGCCGGCTCGGCCGAAGTCGCTGCGGTCGGTTGGGCGGCCGGATTGAAAGACAAGGATAAATCTGATAACTATCCGAATTCGTTGACAATTCTCGGTGGGAAAAATCCCGGCGGTTTTTACAAGGCTACCTTTACCAAGCCCACCTCGGTTCAACGGATAAAGGGCCCGGTTCCTTATTATCTGGTCCAAATGCGCGGGAACGTCGCCGGCAGCGTGCAGACTTTTTATGCCGCGGTGCTCGACGACGGGAATCTCGTTCGCCCAGTACCAGTGAGTCGATACGCCTCCCACCCAGTTCGCCGTTCTCGGGAAAAGTGGAGGGGTGCCGAAGAAAAAAAGAAATGGAAATCGGGTGGTCGAGTTCTCAGAGAAGCCGCAATCGGCCGAGGGATGGGCGGTGCTGAATTAAAGGAAAAGTGGGGAGGTTCCGAAGAGAAACCTTCGAATTAGCTTAAACAGATGATAGCCACTTCGGCAGCATCCGAAGTGAGGCGACATAGCCCGACCCGGTTTTTTCATATTTTACAACCTGAAACCGAAAACCCGCTCAGAGATGGGCGGGTTTTTTTTGCTTTACCGCGCCACCAGCTTCACCAGCTCAACGCCTGCGATCGCGGCAGGAATTCCGAAGCATGATAGCGGACACCCACAGAAAACTTCCCGTAATTGCTCCCGCCGGGTTGATGCCATTGGATTGGGTGGCTACGGAGCCCGGGGGATCGAAGGAGGTGAAGGTACCGTTGCGCGCCCGCAGGAAGCCGTGAATGCCGATTGCGTCTTGATAGGTTCCAGTGATTGCTCCCGCCGGGTTGATAGCGTAAGGCAAGGTGTTTCCCTTCACCCCCGGGAAATTGAACGTGGTCAAGCCGCCATTGCGGGCCCGCAGGAAGCCGTGCAGGCCGTTTCCGTCGACGTACCATCCCGTGATTGTTCCCGCCCTGTTGATGCCATTGGGTTGGGTGGATGTGGAGCCCGGAGGATCGATCGTGGTGATTGTCCCGTTGTGGGCTGCCCGCAGGAAGCCGTGAGTATCGCCGATTGCGTCTTGATAGCTTCCCGTGATTGCTCCCGCCGGGTTGATGCCATCGGGTAGCGTGAATACGGAGCCCGGGGGATCGAAGGTAGTGAACGTACCGCCGGGGGCCCGCAGGAAGCCGTGAGCGTTGCCGATTGCGTCTTGATAGCTTCCCGTGATCGCCCCCGCTGGGTTGATGGCGACAGGTTCGGTGCCACGGGAGCCCGGGGCATCGAAGGTAGTGAAACTACCGTCGGGGGCCCGCAGGAAGCCGTGAGCAGTGAAGCTCGCGTCAAAATAGAATCCCGTAATTGCTCCCGCCGGGTTGATGCCATTGGCTATGGTTGCTTGGGAGCCCTGAGGATCGAACGTGGTGAGTGTCCCGTCGCGGGCTGCCCGCAGGAAGCCGCGAGTTATGCCCATTGCGTCAGTGTAGATTCCCGTGATTGTTCCCGCCGGATTGATGGCGACAGGTTCGGTGCCACGGGAGCCCGGGAAATCGAACGTGATAATGGCGGCGGCTTTCGCCGCAGCCTCCGCGCCTGAGGCTGTTTGCTGGCCATACAACTGCAAGCCACAAAACAGAAGGATTACGCCGACTACACTCCGAACCTGAATCGAAGCTTTGATTTTCATCTTTTCCTCTCGATGGAACTAACCGGACAGCACATTCCTCGCAGAGGAACCGCCATGTTCGGTCTGCTGAACACCCCGCTGGGCTGTTCTCCGATCCTACTGATTGAGGACAGATAATAGTCCGCAGCGACCGAGCGGGTCAACACTAATTATCATTATTATTGTTATTATTGCAATTATAAGACAAGACTGGCGCCGGTCGCCTCTTAGGTTCGAGAAACACGCACATCCTTCGGCCCGGAAGTTTCACCCGGATCGAGCGGGCGACACTCCTCGCTCATTCCTCACATTCCTTCCGCGTCCTGCTCTTCCGACTCGCTGGTTTTTTTCGTGAGCCCTCAGCTAGTTTTGATCCTGGCAAATCCTCGATCCGTCCGCATGATGAATTTATAACTCTTTCGGGTTGAGATAATTTGCTCTGTCTGCCAATAGCGATGCCAAGAGCGTCAGGTTACTTTCAATCAAAAGGCAAAGCATGAACTTACCAACGATCATTCAAATGAAGAACATCATTAGATTTGGACTGGCGACGCTTGGCATGGGAGCCATTTTGGGAGCTGCTCTTTCTAGCAAAGCCGAAACACCGGACATCTTCACGAGACATGACCTACCAATCCCTGGCGTTTATTTTGCAAAGCACGCAAGCCAGAAATCGGCAACCGTTGCTCTCAGCAAATCGGGACAGGGTGTTAGAGAGTAGAAATAGAAAAGCACACCCAGCCAAGAATGGTGCCAGGAATTGCCGGGAACAACAAAAACGCTCCACGTTGACCGTAGGCGTTCGGAAGATTGCGGCAGGTTGTCGACCTTGCTGGATAGCTTATTCGCTGTCCTGAGCCGATTCCGCCAGCAATTCGGCAAGGCTCTTAGCTTCCGGCTTCTCTGCGTCAGTCTCTTTGTTGTCCAGCCGACGCCTTTCGAGCGCTCCTGCTGTGGGAGCGCTCTTTTTGTTGTTCCCGGCACTTCTGAAACCATTCTTGGATGTGCCGAGTTCGACTGTTAATCGATCATCTGATACCAATCTCGTTGGTCCTTTATCACTTGCTCAATGGAACGAGCGTGATTTTCTGTTTTCGCCGCCGGGGTATGGAAATACACACTTCGGCGAACCGGTTGCCGCACGACTTGTGTCTGATGCGCCTGCTTTTGCTCTCGAATACCTTGTCCCGATTTGCTCACTGCAATAGTTGGTGGTTTTTCGTTTTCTTTGTTCCTAAAGAAAGCTCCAGGGATCGGAAGCCCATGCCTCGTGAAAGTGTCCGGTGTGTTAGCCAATCCCACAGTTGGGCTCAGTACGAATGCTAGTGAAGCAGCCGCGATTACTACGGTCATTGTGTTTGTTTTCATGGCTGAACCATGACACCGGCCTAGGAGAACATATCATCGCATTGTATGATTGGACATCAGACTCGCTGATAGTGTTCGATTGGTGTTCGAAGATCTAAACGTGACCGAGATATCCCGGAATAAGGTTCCTTTTCCTTCAACCACTATCGCGTCGCGCTAAGGCTGATCGTCTAAACCGACCAGGATCCTTTCGACGTCAGCGCCCTAGCTCGTTTCTGGCGTTCGGCGATGCTTCGGACCCGATCGCAGGCAAGCGCGTTCTGGGACCGTTTCCGAAGCTAGGCTTCAGTTAAACCCAAATTACCATTTAGTGGTAATTTGGATCTGCATTCCCAAAGCTGAACGTATTTACCATCTCAGGGTAGATCATATGATCCAAGCTCGGCCGCTCTGATGCCAATCCGTTCAAAAGGGCGGCAATTTCCGGGCGAACGATCCTGGCAGCATCGCCTTCTCGGTTCCCTGTGCCTATTCCTTTAGCGAGCCCCTGGCTGCTTGGGCGCCAGTCGCCAAGACTGAATCGCGATAACGCACCACCCACTCACGCAGGGTCAAGGGTTTACGTCCGGTAAGATCCTCGACCACGGTGGTTGTAGTCGCCGCAAAATCCAGGCGGCCATCGTAGGTCTGCCGAACCCACTCGAGGATGCTCGCGCCATAATTAGCTTCAACATACGAAGGCATTTGCATCGCACCGGAAGTAATCTGAGCGACCAAGTCATCCGGCGTTAGCATGACGCTTTCGACCGGTTGGCCAAGGCCTTCGGCGATCTCGGCGGCAGCCTCGACACCGTTCATTACTTCCGTTGACAGCCAATACTGTTTCCCCGCATGCTTCTGCGGACCTTCGGCCAAGACTTGCGCGGAAACGGCTGCAAGGTCGTCCGCCGCAATCCATCCGACACGCTTATCTCCCATGAACCAGTAAAATCTCCCGTTCACCACCAGAACGGAGGTTAGCAAATTGTCCATGAAGAAGTGCGGATGGATGTGGCTCCACGCCACACCGCTGCCCTCGATATACCGCTCGACCATTTCGTGCCAGGCGAAGTGTGGATCGGTCGTGCGGCCGTTGCCGAAGATGCCCAGATGGACGATAAATTGCAGACCGGCGTCGGCCGCGGCATCGACCATCGTCTTACTCTGATGGACCATCTCTACCGTATACCCGGTTGCCAGGAAGAGGCGGTCGATCCCGGTCAAGGCGGCCGGAAAGGTTCTAGCATCATTTAGATCCAGAAAGACGGCGTCTTTGCCTTCTTGGCGCCAGGCGTCGACCTGCGCCCGATTGCGCGAGGAATAGACGACCGAATCAGACCTCCGCTCCAGTTCCGCGATTACCGCCTTACCGGTTCGTCCGGTGGAACCGAGGATGAGAATTCTCGTTTTTTTGCTTGTGCGCTGGTTATTCATACCCTTTGATAGACAACGACCGTTATCATTTATTCGACAATGATCGTTGTCGTATACTTCGTCAAGGAAAAGATCCTATAGAATATTTTACGGAGGTAAGATTTGAAGAAATGGTCCGATGACAACCCAAAAGCAGCCCTGATGGAACGCAAGCGCGCCGCCATTGTGGCGGCGGCGCGGCAGGCGTTCCTGGAGAATGGATACGCCGAGGCTTCAATGGACCGAATCGCGGAGTCGGCGGCGGTGTCGGTCAAGACGATCTATCGCCATTTTGAAAATAAGGATGAACTGTTTAGCGCAGTCATGCAGGCCGCATGTCGGGCCGACAGTTCCATTCCAGCGGAGCGAGACGATGACGCGTCACCCGCTGCGAGATTTACTTGGTTTGAAGAAGGTCCGAGGCGAGGTCTGGCTGCCGCTGGAAGAGACTATCTTCGCCATCTGCTCTCGGAAGAGCAACTCGCGCTTTATCGCGTCGTCACCAGGGATGCTCATCGCTTTCCTGGACTTGGCCGCCGCTACGAGAAAGAAGTCGTAGCGGCCAGGACCAATATCATGTCGCAATACCTTACCCGCTGGGCTCCCGTCGAGAACTGGAGAATTAAAAACCCGGACCGCGCCAGCAGCGTTTTCGCAGCGTTGCTGCGTGCGGGACTGTTCGAGGAGGTGCTACACGGGCTGCGAATTCCGGAAGAGCGCACGATCGCGCAGCAGGCGCGGTCTGCGGCTGAGCTCTTCTCAAAGCTACTGCAACTCGGGGCACTCTGAGCCAAGCTCATTTGGTCCGTCAGCGTCGCCGTGAGCCGATCGCGAGGGCTAAGGAACAGGATCACGTCTTTAACAAGCAACAATCTACTTTTTCCTTGTCTGGTTGATAAAGCTCGGTAACGAACCATTTGAATATGGCAACCGACCTTCCAACGACGACTGGTGATGCTAACCCGGCGTACCCCGCATGCGTCGAGCACGGGGAATGGACTTCCATTCCGGTCGATCCTCCAAGTGGTTCGCATCGGCTCGCATTAAAGGACATCGACCCCGACGAATCGCACGCCGTTAAACAACGAGGTGTCCTGAGCTTTCATGCGGTGGGATGTTCCGGCGACTTCAAGGATCATTTGCCGGGGCTGCAGGTGGCTAAAGCCATGGCAGCACAGATCTCTAATCCTCGCGTCAGCAGCGGGAGTTCACGGGCGGTCGGAACGTCGTTTTTGTTTCATCTGGGTGATGTTGTCTACAAGGACGAAGATCCCTCGGATCCGGCAGGCAAGGACCAAGCAGCGATGTATAACTCACAGTTCTATGCCCAGTTCACCAGCTATGATCGTAACATTTTAGCGATCTCCGGTAACCATGACGGCAAGAGCTCCGACCATAGCAAGAAGTCAGCGATCCTTCATTTTCTGCAGAACTTTTGCGGTTCGAAAAGAGAGGTAAGTCCGGACAATCAAACAGACCGGCGGCTGACGACGACTCAACCGTATCCCTACTGGTTATTCGAAACATCGGTCGCCTATGTCGTCGGTCTATACACGAATGACATCAATGGAGGGCAGTTGGACGACCCCATGAGTACAGACAACCCGCAATATCAGTGGTTGGTCAAAACCTTGAAGGGCATTAAGGACGACGGAAAAGTGATTTTCCTGGCGTTACACTATCCTCCGTATTCCGGTGCGACCAATTTCGCCGAGCGCGGCGACCCGAACTTGGGCCCGACCCCGCGCCGGGCACCGCCCGCCGGCGTCTTGCAACCGCTTAGCAACATTCTGCAACAAGCTTTTCACGAGAGCGCTCAATACCCTGATGTTGTTATTTCTGCTCACGCCCATCTTTATCAGAGAATCACCTACACATACGCCAACGGCTGGCAAATCCCGTACCTGATTGCCGGCAGTGGAGGGCATGCACCGGTGGAAAAGCTCTCTAAAACCTGTGCAGGTGATACGGCTACGCTCCCAAACCTGCCATTCGATGTCGTCCTCCCTTTCGGTTCGGCTCTACCAAAAGGGGACTCGGCTAAGGTTGTCGCGTATAACGACCAGGAATTTGGTTTCCTGCGCTTAACGGTCGATATCAATGAAAAAGTGGTAATAGGAGAGTTTTTCGCTGCCTACGATCAATCTAATCAAAGCGCTGCGTTACCGGTGCTGCGGGACTCTTTCACCCTCCACTTGCAAAAGCATACTATTGATTAATCCAAGTCGGAAAGGGGTCGGTCAACAAAGCCCTTTTGGTCAATTTCCGGGCGTTCTCAAAGCGGCCGATGGCCGTTAGCTGTTCATCGAGCAAAGCGTGACGCGGGTGTTTTTTTCGCCTAATCTCCAATCCCGAAGGATGAAACTGCTTGTGGCGTTGATCTCGTCTCTATGAGTCTCGCACGCCTTCTTCCGGTCTATTTGGTCGTCTTCGCCGGGTTTGTCGGATACAGCATGATGATAACGGTATTCACTCCGATGTTTTTGCAGGGGCATGGACGTTTAATTCCTCCCAGTACGGCGACAGGCGCAAAAACGGTCCTACTCGGCCTGGTGTTGTGCATGTATCCGCTGGGACAATTTCTATCGGCCCCGCCGATTGGCGCACTCTCTGATAAATATGGCCGTCGACGCGTATTGCTCATTTCTCTTGTTCTTTCGATTTTCTGCTACGGCCTGATTGCAATTGCGATTTGGATGGAGAGTTTTTGGCTACTGATCATTGCGCTGTTAGCGGCAGGGCATCTTCGGCTTTTTCCGGTGTTATCCAATGTATCTGGTGGATGAATTCCATATGGATGTGTCGAGAGTATCGGAATTCATTGCGTGGCTCTCAGTGCCCATCATCATCGGTAGTGTGTGGCTGGCCGGCGTTGTCACTGCAAAATTTCCCGTTGCAACGGTCACTGTGTGGAGCGGTGTGGTCACCGCGCTCATGATGATCTTAATTGTCGTTCCCTCTTCACCCGCAGCTCTATGCGTTACGCTGTTTCTCACCGGGTTGCCGCTCTCGGTCTGCATGGCAGCCTGTGCGACCATGTTGTCAATCTCAGTATCAGCCGAGGAACAAGGCAGCGCCCTGGGGAACAATCAGGCGCTTCAAGTTTTCGCTGAATCCGTTTCTGGCCTCATTGGCGGATTGATCGCGGCGCTTTTCATCAAAGCATCTCTGGTGGCAATGGCCGGGTTCGTCCTTGTCGGCGCCGCGCTGCTGCTGGTTAGTCTCACACCAATAAACAGATCCGCAAATACGATGTCCTGAATACCTTGCCTCGTTCGTTGTATGCCTGAAACGCGACAACAAAAACACTGATCTTGAACAAATAAGGAAAACTTTATGAGTGAAAACAATCCGATCTATTCAGGCCAATCGGCCACTCAAATGGCTGCCGTCTCGAAGGGGAGACTTTGGGCCGGTCGCATCATGAGCGCGCTGCCCGTGTTGTTCCTGCTCATGGACGGCGTCATGAAACTGGTGAAGCCGGAGTTTGTCGTCAAAGCAACGGTTCAACTCGGATATCCCGAGAGCGTTATTTTTGGTCTTGGGATCGTCGTGCTGGTTTGCGTCATCCTCTATGTAGTTCCACGTACGGCCGTTCTCGGCGCGATCCTCTTGACTGGCTATCTCGGCGGTGCCGTCGCCACGCACGTGCGCGTTGGAGATCCGCTCTTCTCGCACGCGCTCTTCCCGGTCTACTTCGCAATGTTGCTGTGGGGCGGACTTTACCTGCGCGAAGAGCGGCTGCGCGCACTCATTCCACTGCGAAGTTAGCCAGCGGTGGTCCAGAACACCTCTTAGTCAAGGAGTTCAACCTCATTGGATAATGTTGCGCACGAGGTATTTTCCGAGGTGTAGCGGGAAGGTACCCAAAAGTTCCGCGCTAAAGAGTGCGCTTGGTTAAGAGGTTCACGATCCATCCTGGAACCGTACCGCCGATGTTGAAGAAAGCGTGGATAACGATGGCGGGCAGCACGCTACGGGTTGCTTCACGATAGTAGCCAGCGATGAAACCCAGAAGAGTGGCAAAGGCGATTGGGACTAATGCCGCGGGACCCAACCGTGGCCAGAGCACGATGTGCATAAGCCCAAAAAAGACGGCTCCGAAGAAGACGGGAAAGCTGATCGATCGCTGATTCGACATTTTAATCCTATACTGGGAAAAGGGCGAAAGGTAGCTCTGAACTAAACCGCGCACGAAGATCTCCTCGCTGATGCTTGCGTAAATCCAGACGAAGAGAACGACGGTAAGAGGCGAAAACGGTAAGCTCGATGTCGGCGTTGGGTCGCCGCGAGAACCGATCGTCTCGAAGATGGAGATAACCGCTGTAGGTAACAGCCAGAGCAGGTATTTGGCGGAAAACCGAAATGTGCCGACGGTCAGACCGTATTGAGACAACTTTCCCTTTGAGAGCCACATCATCGCCGCGAGCGAGAGCAATAGCATGAGGCTGTGAGTGAAGAAGGAACGGGGCAGGGATGGCGATCCCGGCAAGTTCAGAACCTGTGGTGCTCCAAGGGAAAGTGCCGCGATCGACGCCGCCATAACAAAACAAAGAAAGGTTCCACGCAAAATGTGACTCGGACTCATAGGGCCACCGTTTAAATAGAGTTGGTCAACAAAGCTGGACAGACTATTTTTCCGTACGAATCGGCGGATCAGTACAGACCCTGGTTATCCTTCGAGACGTTCACTTTTCCGGAGTAGTGGCGCTGAATGATAAAGAGATAAATGAACGCAAGCACCAAGGCGGAGAACCACCAGGGGGTTGCGATCCGTAGACTCTGATCAGAAGCCGCACAGAGAGGTGCCGTCAGTTGGTCGGCGGGGTCGATTGTTGAAAAGAGCATCACCGGATAAAGACTGGCCGCTCCCGTCATCAATAGGCCGAAAAGGAGAAAAGTGGATCCCAGCAAGGCTCGGTGTTCTCGACCTATGCGCAACCCGGTGAGCAGAGCAATTATACTGGCTACGCAAATGCACAGGCTGATCCAGGCGAGGGGCCGGAAAATCAGTCCTCGAAATAATT
>WNFT01038696.1_pt1 | contig 10737 bp, 8 predicted proteins | sample 5400191 | NCBI WGS metagenome assembly WNFT01 (sample SAMN13153359, study PRJNA577476) | soil metagenome | isolation source: 80 cm saprolite under Madrone tree | place: USA:California | collected 2016-06-14
GATCTCTCCGAACCACCGCCCGGGCTGCCGGCGGCTTTTCATCCATATGCGGGAGGGGGCGAAGTCTCATCAGAGGTTATGCCGCTCGAACTCCTCGCACGAGAAGCCAAGCTCCGCGAGCCCATCCTGAAGGTAATTGGGGAGAAGCGGCATCGCCAGGAGATACGAGGCGGTACGACGATTGTGCGCCCGCGCAGCCTCGCTGCGCAATTCCCGCCAGCCCTCCGCCCCGGCATCGCCTCGCCCCAGCCACGCCAGGGCAACGAGGTCAATCTGCTCATCTTCGCTCATGGCGCCGATGAAGCTTTGCAGCTCCTGAAGCACTGCGTCCTCGTTAGGGCGGTCCTCCAGGACTTCGACCATTCGATCGTCACTCGGATTGGAGGCTTCGTCGGGAACGGTGGCGACATCTTTGGCGTCGAATTCGCGCGCCTTCGTAACGATGAAGCAGACCTTTTCGGAGGAAATGGAAAGTTCAGGGTCGATGTCGGCCATTGCTGCTGCAACCTTGGCGGGAAGTGAAGCGTTCATGCTCTCTCTTGGCGGCACCTCGAATTTCTCTCGTCCGGACAAAGCAAAGCGCGAGATCAACTCCCAGAACACCGACAGGGTTCGAGGTGCCCGTGCTTCCAGAATCCTCGCGCCGGCTGTGGAACCGGATTGCGCCCACGCGCTTAACGGAAAAACCGTTGACGGAGGCAAAAATGACCAAAGTCAAATCGAAGCCAGACGATGCCGATCGTCCGACCGAAGACGATGTGGCACGTGAACGTCTTGGGGGCTCCAGGGGTGCGGCGGAACTCAAGCCAGCGCCGATGACCCGTCTGCGCCGGATCAAGACGCCGTCCAACGACGCCGAGCCGGGACATACGGCTTGAGCCCACCCGCGGGCGGGCCTGTCTAGCGGCGCAGCACCCGGCCAAGCTCCGGCCGCAAGGCAGACTCGCACCCCGGCGCAAGCCCGAGAGGGCGAGGTTAGCTCCGCCGAGTAACGACTTGGCAAGCAACGTCTCGCAACGTTTCCGCCGCCGGCACCGGCGCCGCACCGTTGTTACGGAGAACGTGTGGTCCGGAATTCTCCGGATTGCAGCCGCTTCCAACCGTAGCTCAGATCAACCACAGCGGCGTCGTTTCGGCGACCCCTCGTGGCCTGGCGAGGTTGAATACCCGCTTGACACGTTTTCGGCACGATCCTTATATCTCGCCGCGACCTGACGCCAATGCGCTAATGGCCGCCGCGAAGTTGTGAGCGGCCAAACGTGCCTGCCTTCAGGCCGAAGGGGCGGAGTAGCTCAGCTGGTCAGAGCGGCGGAATCATAATCCGTGTGTCGGGGGTTCAAATCCCTCCTCCGCTACCAAAAATTAGGCAGCGATATCAGGCGGTTACGGTTTCGTGGCCGCCTTTTTTCATGTCGCATCCACTGTTTATTTAGATGCAACATGGACCGTTTGAAATCAATGCGTTACACGTGCCGTCATCTATCGTCGGCTAGGGAATGCGACACGAAATGCAACATGACGGCCTGAAATCGATGGTCACGCCCGACCCGGACGGCGACGAACCAGAGCGAGTTTTCTGCCGGTTCACCGCGGAGGCGGCACGCTATGGCCGCGGCGACTATGCCCCCTACGCGACAGCAGCAGAGTTCAACAAAGACATGCTTCTCGCGATGACGCTCAGCGACTGCGTTACAGTGGACGACAAGGGCAACGCTTCTTCATCCCGCCCCGAACCTGGCAGTCTTGCGGAGCGTGAGGCGCGTGCTGCGATGGCGCGGCTGCTGCGCGCGGGCTCGTGGAAGGATTGCGGGGAGGCTTGCCGATCGTTTGTTCTGACAGCCTGCTCCGATTTGGCGGACCTGCTCGACCCGGGAAGCAAGCGTGACGAGTTCGAATTGGCGCTAAAGCGGCGCAGCGGCAGAAAGGGTCCAGCGCCGTCCAACGCCCTGGAAGAGTTCCTTGCCCTCTATCTTGCTGACCGTGTCATGTCTGATGGGTGGGTGGAGGCTGCGATCCGTGATGCAGTGAAAAACTTCGGCGTATCCGAAGCGAAGGCCTGGGACGTTTGGAAACGAGACGGAAAGCCTCGCTACGACATTTGGAAACGCTACGGAAAGTCCTCCGTCCCGGAGGGCTCAGTCTAAAATAGAGCCTCTATTTTAGAGCCGCATTTTATCGACAACTGAATTGCGGTTATTCTAATTGAGCTTCCCTTACACAGCAGGGAAGCTAATGACCACACTGAAAATCGATCCACGTAATCGCCCACTTCGCGGCATCCGCGCGATCGCCGAATATCTCGGCCAGGACCCGCAGCTCACCCGCCGTCAATTGCTTCGCGGCTCAATTGACGCTGACCGCGATGGCAAGTTGTTCGTGACGACGCCCGCCCGGGTCGACGCCTCTCCGCTGATCGTCGGCCGCTCGCCTACCAGAACCAGCCGTGACCCATGCCACTAAGGTCCGGCTCCGTCTTTTCTGGCGGGCAGTCATCATTGCTCGCAGCAAAGCTGACGATACCGAATTACGCCGACAATTTATGAACCGCGCCAGATCGTCCGGCCTGGTCGCGGCGGTACATCAACTAGGCCGGCACGGTGAGGAGGATGTGATGCACGTGCTCGATTGGGCGTTAAAAGGCAGAGACCCATGGGGGGCTGGGGAGTTCGATGGGTGATGAAAAGTATAATATCGACAACGATCCGGCTATCCGAGCGGCGATGGAAGCCGAACGAGAGAAGATTACTCGACGAAAGGCCGCATCGATCGTCCCATTCGATGCGGAACGCAAGCGCTGCAAACGCAGTGCTGGCGGCGGTAATAAGACCCGCGGCGGCCGGCCTCAATGGCCTGATGTGACTGAGCGCGGCACACCAAAAAAGACTTGCGCAAATGCAAGGGTAGCGATCGAAGCGCTCGGCGTGAGTTGCCGCTATGATGAGTTCCATGACCAAGTCACGATAGGACTGGCCCCCGTTGGGAAGAGCGTCTTGCCCTTCGAAAGCACTGCTATGGAGTATCTGCCCGGCGCCAATATGGACCACGCCGGACATTTGCTGCGTGTCGCGATGCACGCCGCTTTCGATTTCGATCCAGGCAAAGACCATGTGCACGATGCGCTAATCCAGCTGGCCCTCATTCGTCGCTTTGATCCTGTCCGAGATTTCCTCGACGGGCTTCAATGGGATGGCAGGCCGCGTCTTGATATATGGTTATCTACTTACTTGTCGGCAGAGGATACGCCGCTCAATTCCTGGTTCGGCAAGCTAACACTTGTCGCTGCCGTACGTCGCGTGCGGCAGCCCGGCTGCAAGTTCGATCACATACTTGTGCTGGAAGGGGAGGAAGGCACCATGAAGTCGAGCGCCATCGAGTTGCTAGCGCTTGATGCAAGAAATTTCTCCGATCAAAGGATCCTTGGATTATCTGACAAGGAACAGCAGGAATTGCTACGGGGTAAATGGCTGTACGAGATTTCAGAGATGCAAGGCATGAAGCGCGCAGAAGTGGAGCACGTTAAGGCCTTCGCGAGCCGGACTCATGATCGCGCCAGACCGGCTTATGGTCGGGGCGTCATCGATCAGCCGCGGCGCTGCATCCTGATCGGCACGACTAATGCCGATACCTATCTCAAATCGCAGACCGGCAATCGGCGGTTCTGGCCTGTCAAGACGGGCACTATCAATCTCGAGGCAGTGCGTCGCGACCGCGATCAGCTTTGGGCCGAAGCGGCCGCGGTAGAAGCGACCGCCCTTTCTTTGGTGTTGCCGCGTGAGCACTGGGGCCAAGCGAAAATTGAACAGGACGAGCGGCTGGAGCACGACCCTTGGATTGACGTCCTGGAGAAAATCGAAGCCCCCAAACATCCGGTATGGCAAGGCGAAGGGCAGGAGTATCGCATCTCTACTGACGCAATCTTCGATGAGTGGCTCTCGATTGCGCAAAGAAAACGCAGCACCGGCGATGCGATGCGCCTCAAGGGCGTAATGTCGAGGCTTGGATGGCGTGGACCCGAGCTGATGTATTTCGGCGTCGGCGAAAAGCAGGTGCGGCTACGAGGTTATCGGCGCCGTGTATGAAGGAATTGGTTGGGCCTGACTTGTCGAGCTCCCGGTCGTCCGCAAAGGTCGGCAGCTGAAATGCAGGGCAATAGCGTTACGGTTCTGTTGGATGACGAAACATCTCGCGAGTTCCTTGGGGATCGAAGGACTCAAACCAGGCGAGGTTCTTGCGATTGGCTCCTACTCTTCCGTCACTGAGCGCGGCGGTCGAAGATGGCCCGTCTTTTCCGTCACCAACATCCGCCGGGCACGGAAGCTATCTGGGGATAAGCTGCCGTCACTGGGGACGGCGCACGACGACCGAAGATGACCCACAAGAGACATTAGCCGGATCGAAATCCCGCAATGCGAGATAGGCGCTACGCGCCCCGATCTGGGACATGTTGCCCGGTCGTAACCCCGCCGCCGTAGCCGATGCGCTGGTCACACTGCTGCTGGCACATGTGAGCGGACGCCTGATCCTGCCGATGACCTCAGACCAGAGTTTTGCGGCAAAAAACCAGGGTTCTTCGGCAAAGTCGCTGGAACGGATCGAGAGGGCCGGCGCGGTGTTTCGTATCGAGCGAAGCGGCGAGGATTATTTAGCTCGCTGGATTTCGGGAGTTGCGATCTTTCCCTGCGCCGGAAACCGCGACGAGGTGTCCGAGCGCGCGCTGGCCGACTCCTTCGCCAAGGGAGGCTGGCAGAAGGTCACGCGCCTCTATCGCAATCAGGAGATTCCCGAGGAGCGTTGCTGGGTTCGCGGATCGGGATGGTGTCTTGCCTACAGCTAACATGCCGGGGCGAAAGCGATGTCCGAGCTGGGTAAGTCGGCGATACACCACAACATCGGCATGATATCCGCTTATGGCCCAAGGCTGCCAACTTGGGCGGTGCAGCAAATCGGCAGCTATCGGGGGTACACCGGCCGTGATGCTAACGCACTCGGCAACGCAGCCCTTGGCCCTAGCTGTGCACGCGAAAAGAACGCGCGATTGAGCCAGAAGTGATTCAAGTTGGCGCGGCCTCATACCGAACGACGAGCCGATCGCTTACCTTTTGCGCGCTTTAGGAAATCGGTGTTCCCCCTTTCCACGGGAAAAAGTGTCTATTTATCAAATCACGACAATGGAACGGGGGTGTTCCGATCATATGTTCGTGGCTGTTCCGATGAAACGGTGGAACAGCAGAAGAGCGGGGTAGTGTTCCATCATTTATGAAATCAAATCATTGCTATAACAAAGAATGGAACGAGGGAACGGGCAGCACATCAATTTCATAGACTTAGCAAAATAGCGCGATCGATTTCGGCGCCGTGATCAGATGCTTGCCAACCACGGAATATTGGCAGTGATCGAGCCGGCAAATCGGCGACCTGCTAGCCGAAGTCGAGGGCGCGACGAAATCCTGGGCCGACTCTCGACCCGGATCCACAAAGCCTTTTTCCGTAAAGGCAAAAATGCAACACTTCGGAATCGTCAGGAATCGTATTGCAGGAATCAGCCAGGGGAGTTTGCCGGCGCAATCCGTAGGTAATGTTCTGAATCACCATGAATCATGAGAGGGGCCGGGTGCTGCCGATCTCGATACAGTTGGGAATTGAGTGCCGGTTGTGATGTCGCAGAGTCCTGAGAATCACACGGCATCCTCGCCGCAGTTCCGGACGGTTCGTCCGGAAACGCCTATTCCGTGAACATTACCAAAATGAATCGCCACGGACTCGCTTTCGGGCTGCTGCAATGCCTTGGCCTTGATGAACAAAACGAATCCGGATGAACCATGCCGCCTCGCCTGTACGGAGCCACCGCAATGCGATGGTGAACAGCTGGAATCCTTTGGAATCACGTCCAATGAGGTGATCGACTACAGAAAGCCCGATCCGGCGCCGATACATGGGCTAGATTGGAAGCCGAAATTCCAATACCGAAGTGGGCAATGCGGACCCGATGTGCAGCGCCAATTGAGCAAGTGGGCGATTTCAAAGGCGTGATTTGAATCGATGTGGACGGTCCCAATCAACTGGCCGCAAGTGCTGAAGCGCTCCTTGCCTCGTGTGGTCGGAGCGAGCCTGTGCAGTGCGTAGAACTGCTGCACGCTACCACGTCGACACTCTTACAGTACAAGATCAGCATCAGTGATCGAGGTGGTAGATCAGGGGGCTGCCGCTGTCGCAAGCACGTACGATTGTGGCTGAAACGCGTCACGCTGGACTCACCTGGACTCGCTTGGAATCGCATTGGGGGCGTCGAGCGCGGCAACGTTGGCTGAAATGTAGTCTTACCGAGTCGGTCAGAGTCCAATCGAGGTCCGTCGAGCAGCACACTTCTGATTCGCCGATGAGCGGGCCGAGCAAGTGGCGACGAGGGTGGTGCTGTGCCGTCCCTTATGTGAGGCTGAAATGGATTGCTCAATCTTGTTATTCCATCGACCGTTTTCGACCAATTCGTTAAAGGAAAAATGAACGGATTGGACTCGTTTGGACTCGTCTGCGAACAGGGGACTTCTCTGTTCCCAAGCACGGGCAGCTGCACGACGGACGCTCCAAACGGTTCAGTTCGACTTGGCGTGTGCACTCGGCACACAACACGCCGATCGGTCGCCCAGCGACTCTCGGCGCGTCGTACTCGCTGTCGGCGGAGGCGTGTCCCTAGCCCTACAACCTAACGAGACAAGTGCTGGGACCCGCCCTCAATCGGGTATGCACGGGTCGGCACCACCGCTCAGCACCTCAACTGTTCCCGATTGAGGCCTGTCAACGAGGGTATTTCGCCACCTCTGACAAGCGGAATAAAATTCCGTCAATTCAAAACAACCGCTTGATATCAAGAATGGTTTCTAATCATGTCGCGGCCATGTCGCGTGCTGGAGAGCTGAGATTTCGGCATTGTTGGAAATAATCCAAACCTTCAAACTGAGCTTCACGGCCTCCTTGAGCGCGAGCTGGCTGAGGCAGACCGAGCTTTTTCCCGCGACCGTACGGACGAGGGCCACACCGAGGCCCCTCTCGGCGTTCATCGCACGAGTAAAGTCATCACTGCCTTCTGGTTCGAAGAGCCCGACGACCGGCAAGCCTTCAGACTGCTCATAAAGAGCGCGCGCGAAGAGAAAGGCTGGGGACGATGCCCAACGTCAGCTTGCATAGTCAATTCTTGATCCGAGGTTCATGGCCCCTGTCCTGGATAGCTCCCACGGATTTTCATTCCGTAGGGCATCTCTGTCGCAATTGGTGTAATCGAATTAACGTAGTCCGCGAATGGATTGTTTAGATCATGGTACCAACGCCATACGAATCCCGGCGCATGGAAAATGCATCGACCTTCCCAAAAGCGGCTCGAAGTGGCATCCACAACTGAATGAGCGAAGATTCGAATTTGAGTTTCGTCAAGGTGGTTCAAAGAGGCCCGTGTTCCGAACTCGGTGACCCAGACGAACCGCGGAAAGTCGTGCTGAAAGACCGCATTCTTTAGCGTATCTGAACATGTGTTGCGTACCATTCGCTGCTTGTAGCGCCAGCCGTAGGTAAGATAGGTACGAGCTACGACTTGATTTTGAGCTATTTGGTCCGTGAATTGATCCCCTGCATTCGTTGCTCCTGCCATTTGGGTTGCATAGGTAGTTTTCAAGATGGGCCATTCTGCTTGGTACCGACGGATCATGTCCCAACCAATTTTCTCAGCAGCCTCAGCTGGCGTGAACACTTTGCCCGGAAGAGGAACGATAATATAAACGATGTGGCTAACGTCGTATGGCGTTTCCGAAAGGGGGTCGCTACTCGCCACAGGCAGCCGAAGACTCGTACCGCGCTGGTCATCGTTGACCACAAGGAACCGTACCCACTCAGATCTTGTTGGGTCGTTTGGAAGCGATTTTCCTGGATTAAGTTCGTGCAATGCGTGCCCGACGGCAACCACGGCGTGCAATTCAGACTGTCCTGCCCACGGCGCCAAGCCAACTATCACTGGTATCCCCGAATCAACATACCGATCAATAACAGCCGTGGGGGCAATGGATGTAGGCCAAGTAATCTGTCCATTCTTTGCGTCATATGACCCATGGTACAACAGCGGCTCTCTCCCAATTGCCCGCAAGGCGCGCACCATATGCTCGACTGTCAGTCCGCCAGACCCGGCAGGAAGGGCCAATGAAAGCATGTGATCTGTCGGCTTTGACGCCGCTTCTGTAATGTCCACTGTGGACACCCAGAGCGAACCCCTGTGCTTGGAATAAAAGTGGCGCGCTGCCATCCAGATTGCAGCCTGCGGAATCCGAGCCAATGCGGCCACCGATTCCGACGGAAAGCGGCCACCCAATCCGATCGAAAGCGGCCACCGATTCCGAACGAAGCCGGCCACCCTGTTGATGGGGTGAAGCAGGGAACGTTGTCGGCAGTCTGAATCGGCATCACCTGGCCGATACCTGAGGAACTCGACGACACGGCGCTGGAGCGCAAGCTGTTCGCGCCGACCGGCTACAACCCGTCGCGATCGAAGCCGCTGCCGGAATGGGGACATATCCATGCCGAGCTGCGCCGCCGCGGCGTGACGCTGGCGCTGCTGTGGGAGGAATATCGCGGCCATCATCTCGACGGCTACGGCTACAGCCGGTTCTGCGATCTCTACGTCGAATGGCGCCACGGGATCACGGCGACCATGCGGCAGACCCACGCGGCCGGCGAGAAGCTGTTCGTGGACTTCGCCGGCGATACCGTGCTGGTGTTCGACGGGCTCACCGGGGAGGTGCGCGCTGCCAAGATCTTCGTCGCGGTCCTGGGCGCATCGAACTACACCTTCGCCCAAGCCCGCTTCAGCGAGGCGCTGCCCGACTGGATCGGCGCCCATGTGGATGCGCTCGCTTTCCTGGGTGGGGTGCCGAAGGCTCTCGTCTGCGACAATCTCAAGGCCGGGGTCACGGCGGCGAGCCGCTACGAGCCGGGCGTCAACCGGACCTACCAGGACCTCGCGACCCATTACGGCAGCACCATCATGCCGGCGCGGCCACGCAAGCCGCGCGACAAGGCCAAGGTCGAGGCGGCGGTTCTCATCGTCCAGCGATGGATTTTGGCGCGGCTGCGCAACCGACGCTTCTTCTCGCTCGCAGAGTTGAACCTCGCGATCCGCATTCTGGTCGACGAACTCAACGCCCGCCTGATGCGCAAGCTCGGCGCCAGCCGCCGCGAGTTCTTCGACACCATCGATCGTCCCGCCCTGATGCCGTTGCCGGCCGAGCCCTATCAGTACGCCGAATGGCGTCGCGCCCGCGTGGCGCCGGATTACCATGTCGAAGTTCAGGGGCACTTCTACTCCGTGCCGTCCCGCATGATCCGCCAGGTCGTCGAGGTGCGGGCCACCGAGGCTACCATCGAGGTATTCCATCGCGGCAATCGCATCGCGAGCCACGCACGCTCGGGCGTGAAGCACCGCCACACCACGATCCCAGAGCACATGCCGAGCGCGCATCGCCGATACGCCTTCTGGACGCCGGCGCGTCTGCTGGCCGCCGCCGAGAAGATCGGTCCATCCACGGTAGCGTTGTGCGAGGCGATCATGCGGACAAAGCCCCATCCCGAGCAGGGCTTCCGATCCTGTCTCGGCATTCTGCGGATGGAGAAGACCTATGGGGCGCAGCGCCTCGAAGCCGCATGCCGCCGTGGGATCAGCATTGGCGCGGCAAGCTATCGGTCGATCGCTTCGATCCTCAAGACCGGCCTCGACAAGGCCTTCCTGCCTGAGACCAACCCCGATGCCGATCCCATCCAGCACGGCAACATCCGTGGCCGCGGCTACTACCACTGACCTGAAAGAAGAAGGAGACCCTATGCTCGTCAACCACACCCACGAACGTCTCGTCGCACTCGGGCTCGCCGGCATGGCCAAGGCTTTCGACGATCAGCAACGCCAACCCGACGTTACGGCGCTCACCTTCGAGCAGCGGCTCGGCCTGATGATTGATCGCGAAGCGACCGAGCGGGAGAACAAACGGCTCGTCGTGCGCCTGAAGTTTGCCTCGCTGCGGCAGACCGCAATCGTCGAGGATGTCGATCTGCGCGCGCCGCGGGGCATCGATCGCGCCTTCTTCGCCAAGCTCGTCGATGGCGATTGGATCAGCCACAAACAAAACTTGCTCATCACCGGGCCGACCGGCGTCGGCAAGAGCTGGATCGCCTGCGCGCTCGGCCACAAGGCATGCCGCGACAATCGTTCCGTCCTCTACCATCGGCTGCCCAGGCTGTTCGAAGCCCTGGCTCTCGCCCGCGGCGACGGACGCTATGCACGGCTCCTCAAGATGCTGTCGAGGGTCGATCTGCTCATCCTCGACGACTGGGGCCTCGCCCCGCTTATCGGCGAGCAACGTCGCGATCTCCTCGAAGTCGTCGACGATCGCCATCAGCGCGGATCGACCATCATCACCAGCCAGGTGCCGATCGAGCATTGGCACGAGGTCATCGCCGATCCCACCATCGCTGACGCCGTCCTCGACCGCCTCGTTCACAACGCCCACCGCCTCGCCCTCAAGGGAGACAGCATGCGAAAGATCACTGCCCAGCGCGCCAATCTTGACGCAGCCAAGAAAAACTGACCCAACTCCTCATGCCGGCAACGACACCCCGGCCGCCTTCGTCGGAACAGGTGGCCGCCTTCGATCGGAACGCCTGGCCGCGTTCAATCGGAATGCCTGGCCGCAATCCCCGGAATCCGCA
>WNFT01005929.1_pt1 | contig 10734 bp, 9 predicted proteins | sample 5400191 | NCBI WGS metagenome assembly WNFT01 (sample SAMN13153359, study PRJNA577476) | soil metagenome | isolation source: 80 cm saprolite under Madrone tree | place: USA:California | collected 2016-06-14
ATGTTTTGTTTTACGCTTCGGACTCCCATCGACCGGATTCGTCAGCGCTGGCCCTCTGGTCTTTGATGACGATTAGAAGGCGGTCCTCGTCAGCGCATCCTATGTTGTCGACGCCCAGCACCAACCCCGTAGGAGAAAGCTGGGTGGACGACGCTTACTGTTTCTTAGGCAGCGAGAGCGTAGTTGTATGCCGGTTTGGCATCTATTGTTTGTCGGTTGTTTAACGAGAGTGCGTACCGACACCTCGACCTGCAATTCTTCAACCTGTTCGCCTGTCGAAACCCGACATCCCCAGGTGAATACGCATCAAGTTATATCCATAGCCTGGTGCACTGTCATGATAGCACATTTCTTGACAAATAGCAAGCAAGAATTGTTAATTTTCTGGAGCTTGCCGGGCTGCAAGCTCTGCTCTTGGAGCGGCGCGACCAGCATTATAAAGTAGCACGCATGTAATCGCGAGTATAAGCAGATCGCGCACGAGAATAACCGGGTAAAAAGCAGTGATATGCGCGAGATCGACGTAAATGAAAGGGAAGATGATTGTGGTCAAGATAGCGACCAGGCCCCAACTGACGAGCCACTTCCAGTTGGATTGACCCACGTAAGCAACCAGCGGCGCGACCCAGATTAAATATTGTGGGCTAAAGATCTTGCCTGTCACTAGCAGGATGAGCAGCGTCAACAGGCAGGCCATGTAGATGTCTATTTTGCCGCGCCACTGCATCCAGAAAGTATAGAGCAAGCCAGCTCCTAGAAGCAGATCGCTCAAGAGTGATACTTTGTGAGATAAGGGACTCAGGAAGTTGAGTGACTGGTAAATGAATGTGTATTGAACAGGGTAGCCGAGAAAACTACCGAGCCAGAGCAGTGTTGCCGGGAAGGACTCCACTTGAATGGGCCGGTTCAGGAAGTAGGTGAATGGGACGAGTGTATCAGCGACATTAAGGATCAGCGAGACCGCAAATACTACCACGCAGATCCCAACAAACACTCCTAGTGCGGACCATCGTCTCCACACGAGCCACTTGCCTTTGATCTGCATCTGCTGGGCGATTAAGAATGGCGGAATCAACACTGCCGGGTAAAATTTCAGAAGCGTTGCCAGGGCTAGCAGGGCAAATGCCCATTTCCATCTTGCTTTGCCTGCCAGGAGAACCGCTCCCAGCGTCAAACCTGCGGGAATGAGATCAAACCTCCCCCCCGCTGTTACCCAGCTTCCAAGCACTAGATAGATGGCAAAAGCGATTGCAGCGCCCGTGGACCTGTAGCGTCTCAATACCAGGTAAATAATTCCGGCAACAATTGCCATCCAGAGCGCAAAAGCTACCTGGTACCACTGGGTTGGTGCTAGCAGGGCGAGGGAGAATGGGGCCAGGGTGAGCAGCGGATATTCGGGCGGTAGCGCGTGAAGCGGTTCTGACGTGGGTTGAGATGCTACCAGGTTTATCAAGAAGGATGGGAAGTGCCGTACCTGCATTTTCTGAATGAGCGTGGTGGAGGAGCTGTAATCAAGAAAGGCACACTGGCTCTTTGGACCTGCATCAAGCCTAAGCGTATCAAGCCCGGCTTTGCCCTGCCAGAAGGCAATCGCATAGCATTGATATCTCGTTGCATCGCTGTAACGGTTCCAGAACTGGGTTGTAACGCCCCAGAATAACAGTGCCCCCATTACCACTATGATGCAGGCATCCACCAGGTACTTCCAGCGTTCGTTTCTAAATTCTTTTGATTGCGCTTGCTCGCTGGTTGGAGCTTTGATATCTTTGCGGGCGGATGCATCATTAATTTTAAACATACAATCCTACGTCCTTTGAGCGCTCCCTGCTTATAAAAAAATATGTTGCCCTGACCAGGTAGAAACAAAGTAAGTATTTTGCTGCTCATTTGGGCTAAATTCGGGTAGTTAGTTGGCTCATGTTCACAAGATATTGAGACCTTGGATCTCTAGCACGTCGATTTCCCGTCCGTATCCTCTTTGCCGTTTCTGCTCGTATTGGCTGACCAGCTTCAGCATTAGCTGCGGCTTGACGAACTATACCTGCCTCTTGTGCTAGCTTGTTGATAGACCAGCCCAATCGGATGCGATATTCTCGCCGTTCTACTAACAGTGATACGGTTGTCGAAATGGACTAGGTCACCGAAGTCTCCCCACCTTTGTTCAATCCGCCTTGTCTCTACTCCTCCTAGTATACTACGAAACCTTCTATTAGGTTCACCGCCATAGAGAATATTGGCTAGATTGCCATTGGCGTTCATGAGCATGATCAACGCTCGCTCATACTCCATGGCGTCTGTCTCGCTGTCTGTCTCGTACAGTTTGCATTTCTGTACCTGTAGCCCTTTTGCCCAAAGTTCGCGAATGATATCAGACTTCTTCGACCTTTCACCTTTACGGGCTTCCTCCTCATGCCTATCAATTCTGTCTATGCCAACGGCATAGACACTTCCTTTTCCAATATAGAAAATCTCAACAGTATCAGGACGTACAAGCGCGTATACATACCATGTTTTCTCGACTTGCTTGGATGCTTCCATATTCAGTGTTTAGTCATCCTTGTCATCAGAGACAGACAGTACACCCGTACTAGACAACCAACCCGTCCAACAGCTTAACGCACGCCAGCAGCAAACCACAGCCGATAGAGACCAGGAAGAACTAAACGGCGCGTATGAGGACGTATGGCCTCCACGTTTACCAACCAGTACACGCCGCTATCCATCTGTTCAAACAACCCCCCGTTTCCAGTTTCACCCCGACCAAGTAACAAACATCCCTCGTAGAGATAAAAACGAAACAAAAGACCATCGATCAGGTACGCATTGTGCCAAAAACAGGTATTATTACTTGGAACAAACATCAGTGCTAACTATTCCATTGGGATATGATTTATGTTATAGTATTCTTAACATTTACTTAATATTACTTTCTTCCTTAATAGAGGATGGAAGGAGGTGACGCAGATACATTTTTGTTTTCCTTCATCGAAACCCATATCACTATGCGCTCATGTCCATAGCTGTTGCACGGCAACTTGCATGTGAGCGCGCGATGTAGACCCGTTGGAACCACAAACAACTTCCACATGTCCATCTGATCTCTCTAATGAAACTATGTGTAACGCACCTACGTATTAAGAATAGTGGAGTGATAATGAGTGATCTTGCTACTGGGGGAACAATAGCGACCCACGTCTACCACAAAGGTTCTAATGCTGCTTTCCTTAAATGCGGTAACAAAGCGGATCAGCCTCTAAAGCCAGCTTATGCAGTTTTATGCGCGTTTATGTTTCAAACGGTTTTTTTTAAGGAACGCAGCACTAACGAACCCACTTTTTCTTCAATAGCGAGTGAAAGTAGGTGACGCAGATGCGTTTCTGCTTTATCGTAGAAGCTCAATATCGACATGAGCTTATGCCTATGGGCGTTGCACGACAACTCGTACAATGGGGACACGTTGTTAAGCTGTTGGAGCCGCAAACAACCATCATGTGCCTGTCTACTTTTACGAAAGAGACGTATGATGCCTACGTCTTGAAAACGGTATCAGATGGCCCCGGTCTCTCTATTTTAGAGGCGGCCGAGGCAGCGGCTATCCCTACGATCAATCATGCGCGGTCTATTCGGCTGGTACGCGACAAAGCAGTAGCTACCGCATACGCTCATATTCATGGGCTCCCTATCCCTCTTGCTTACTTTGTCGCACGTCCTGAGCTGCTCAAGCAGATTCCTACAGAAGACTACCCGCTTGTTGTAAAACCTACCAACGGCAGTTCCTGTCGCGGCATCTATCGCATAGATAGCCCGTCTGATCTCGCAACATTGGACATCGTTCAACCAAACGCCGGTTTTTTCCTGGCACAGCACTATGTAGAAAACGCCGGATTTGATATAAAACTGTACGTCACTGGAACAGAGGTCTTTGCAGTGGCGAAGAGATCCCCCCTTCACCCCGACGTGAAGGTAGAAAAGCGCCTCATTCCGCTCACCTTCGAATTACGGGACCTGGCGCAGCAGGTAGGTAAACTCTTCGGATTGGACATTTACGGACTGGATGTCGTTGAGACCGCGCACGGTCCAATGGTAGTAGACATCAACGATTTTCCCAGTTTTGGACACTTGCCACAGGCAGTACCGCTTGTCGCATCCCAAATCGTGCAAATTGCGGCCCGTCGTGCCAGTCGACTCGATAGTCCAGTATTGACTGCCGCGTTCAAAGAGGTTGCTCTATCTCTCTGATCGGAGAGGGGCTATGGTTTTCCTAGGCAAATTTCTCTATCGTAATCTCAAGGGGTATCGCTTCCTGGTCATCCTGGCTATCCTGGTAACATTCACACAGGTCGGCTCAGATCTTCTCGCAGCCATGCCGCTTAAATTCATACCCAGCAAAGTCAATAATCCGGGCGCTGATCCCTCGTGTACCTTTCCATTTTTAAACCCCGTCCTCTCTTTCTTCGACACACCTGTACTGGATCCATCGCTGCGGCCAACGCAACCGAACCAGCCGCCAGGACAACCCCCTCTGGCACCCTGTCCGGCCACACCGTCGGACCCAAATTCCGTAGTACATCCCAGGCTCGCCCAGCATAGTGTCATTGGGGTGATCGTCTTTTCCCTGATCATGTTAGCTGTGTTCGGCTTATTGAGCGCGCTCCTGGTCTACGCTGAACTCTTTCTCGCCACATTTATCGCCCAAAATTTGAGCGCGCGGTTACGGGAGCAACTGTTTGATCACCTGCAACGCCTCTCATTGGACTGGCATGACCGGCAGAAAAAAGGAGACCTGGTTCAGCGCGTGACTGGCAATATTGCCGACATCGAGAAACTTGTCAACGATGGACTGGTAGACTTGCTTGCAGGTATCTTGACACTCATCGGGGTGGCAGTTGTCATGAGCTTCATCAGCCAACCGTATACGATGCTTTCTCTCACCATTGCCCCTGTCCTCTTCTTGCTTGTCCTGGGTTATACAAAAGGCATTAAAGCTGCCGCAAGAAAAAAGGCCAAAGCCGCTGGAAAGATTGCGGATGTGGCCACCGAGGATATCAATGCGCTCACCGTCATCCGGGCCTACACCCTCGAAAAGCGCGAGAACCAGCGCTTTGGACATCACGTTGGAACACATCGCGCCGCAGGAATGCGAGCTGGCTGGCTGCAAGCCCAATTCACCCCACTCGTTTCCGTGCTGGTCGTGTTTGGGACGATGGTCGTCGTTGGGATTGGCGGCTACGTTGCAGCCGGGAATAGCTTCAGCTTCGGCTTCGTCAACATCGGCGCATCCACTCTCGATGTCGGGACGTTGATCCTGTTCCTTATCTACCTCAAGATGCTCTACCAACCCATGCGCGACCTCTCCAAGTTGACCACCCTTGCGAGCAATGGCGCATCTGGTGCTGAACGCATCCGGGAGGTGCTCGACCAGGCTCCCGAAGTGCTCGACACCAAAGAACCCTATCATGGCCCGCAAAAACTGCAAGGCGAGATCACCTTTGAGGACGTTTTCTTTGGCTATACCAAAGATCAGTTGGTGCTCAAAGGCATCGATCTGCACATGCCCGCCGGTCGCAAGGTTGCCCTGGTTGGGCGTTCTGGCAGTGGCAAAACCACGCTTGCAAAATTAATCCCACGCTTCTACGAGCTCGAGCAGGGTTCGATCAAAATCGATGGCGTCGAAACCAGGAAGTACCCGCTACACGTACTGCGCCAGAACATCAGCATGGTGCTACAGGATTCTATACTATTCGAGGGAACTATTCGTGAAAACCTCGAGATCGGGCGTCCAGGAGCCACCATGGAGCAGGTGATCGATGCTGCGAAGAAGGCCAGCATCCATGAGACGATCATGAGCTTGCCGGGTGGCTACGAGACGGTTGTACGGGAACAGGGCAATAATTTTTCGGCTGGACAGAAACAGCGTCTGGCCATCGCACGTGCCATTTTACGAGATTCGCCCATGCTGATCCTGGATGAACCCACAGCGAACCTGGATGTCGAGGCAGAAGCCGAGGTCATGCACGCGCTGAACACACTGATTGCCGGGCGCACGGTGCTGACGATATCCCACCGCCTCAGTACGCTTGGCAACGTCGATGAGATTCTCGTCATGCAGCATGGGCACATCGTCGAACGTGGTACCTACAAGGAGTTGAAGCGGCAAGGCGGTGTCTTCGCAGGCCTGCTTGAAGAACAGAACCGTTACAACCTCGATGGCAGTGAGGATGAGGGTAGTGATCGTTCGGTCATGATGACCGCGCTGCCCCTAACACCTCTTACTACATCGCGCATACCCGTGGTATCACGCTCGAGGTTCTCATCCCCAACAGTGCCAATCACTACATTGAACAGGCAAAGCGACAAACCCTTGGAGTACCAGAACGAGAGCGTGGCTTTGAGCAATAACCCGGTACATCGTCATCAAAAGAGTGCTCTCATCCAAGCGCGTATCCTTGTCGAGATAGAAGGGGAAATCAGAGCAGAGCATTGGCTGAATAAACCACTATGCACCATTGGCCGTTTCCCCACCAGTGATATACACATAGCCTCTCAGCGTGTCTCGCGCTTCCACGCGCTTCTTCGCTGGAAGAACGGCGCATGGGTGATAGAGGACGCGGAGAACCTGAACGGGTTGACCTGCCAGGGACAACGCATCGATCAACTCGCACTCGTCAATGGAGACCGTATCTCCATCGATCCCACAATTGTGCTGCAATATGAGGAACCTGGGGCCTGAAGAGGAGGTTATCGTGGCTGAGGCAACTAGAGGTGTACATAGCATAAGCATTCTCATTCGAGCTGTAGCGGGCGTATGTCTGGCAGGGCTGGTAGGGGCTCTCATTGTGCATATGGCCGTTCAATTCGCTGCCCCCAGACTTCCTCCCCGGCTAGTGTTTGAACAGGACATCCCACTGCCAGGAGCATTCCCCGATAGGTATCGAACGCCCCAGAATCCTTTTGCGCCAGGCCTGGCGGTGCTATTTGATCGTTTTGATTTCCAGGCCCTTGATCCGCAAACCCATCTGCTGTTCATAGCTCACTCCGGGCCGGCTCCAGATAGGGAGCAGCAAATCAATCCCCATTTTAATCCCGATACAGACGCCGAAACCGATGGAAACATTATCGTCTTCGACACCAGGCAAGACAAGGTTGTCGGGCTACTGGAAATTCCACAGGTGGCGGGCATGGCAGTAGCGCCTGACCTGCACAAGGTCTATGCCGCCGATGCCAACGATAGCATCATCTATATGATCGACGAGCGGACATTGAAAGCTACTCCTATTCCTCTTCAAGAGGACGACAGTCCTGATGGGATGACCTATGACCCGGTCGATCACCTGGTCTTTGTCTCAAATCCTGGAACTCCACCCAACCCGGACACGAACATTATCGGTCGGGGGAACCAGAACGAGACAGTGATAAACGCGCTGACCGGTACAGTAGTTACCAGGATACCACTGGGCATTGATGGGCAGTGGGGAGATGACGTGGGACATGTGAAATTCGATCCCGGGCTGCATCGCATGTTCGTTGTCGTCCAGCAGTTAGCGGATCCGAACAGCCCCAATCCGAATCTGCTGCCCCCACCTGGCACGGCCAGGCTTGTCGCTATCGATCCTGTAACCTCTCACGTTATCGCACGCCTGAAACTACCCGACTTCTGCTTCACCCCACATGGGCTGGCTATAGATCCCGAGCAGCATATCGCGTTCATCGCATGCGTAGCTGCCGATCCACCCAGCCTTGTGAGGGTCGACTTGCAGACCATGAAAGCCCTCCCCGAACCTGCATGGCCTGTGGAGGGCAAGCCAGACATCATTACCTTAGACCGTCCATTACACCTGGTCTACGTTGCATGTGGGGCAGGAATCTCGCTGTTCCAGGAAGAAGGCCGGAATTTGAAGTGGCTGGGCAACTATACTTTCGGCCTAAACACGCACACGATCGCTGTGAACGAGCAAACGCACGAAATTTACCTGCCGCTCGTACGTGTAGGCAATAGACCTGTCTTGCGGATTATGCGCTACAATCCAAATGCCGCGAATTGAGGATAGAGTCGCCGCAACCCTCTCGCCGTCAGGCAGAGGTGCTGCTCAAACACTGGTAGCGATCATAGTGTAGCCTAGCCCAGATATCGCATTCCAGGTACATTGTTTGGTCTTACCGTGAAGCCTGATGGAATGAAACGTATCGAGAAAAGCGTGGCACTATTGTATCAACCCACCAAGATTGGCGAGGGAGTCCCCAATGGGCTTCAATCGCTGGGAGTAATCCCAAATTGGCGGAGTAATCGTATAAATATGCGATGAACGTGTAGTACTCAGACAGCGTAGGGGGTGTGGCATGCAACAAGAACAGATGACCCTCCCCATAGGGGGCATCGTACGAGACCCTTATGGAGGCCAGTATATCATCGAAGCGCTCCTCGGCAAAGGACAGTCCGAGGCTGTTTATCTGATCAGGGATCGGCACTTCACCCAGCATCTGTTTGCTCTCAAAGAATTCATTGAGCCGGACAAGCGTGAACGGGTTCGTTTCACCCGTGAAGGTGAACGCCTCCTGCGACTCGATCATAGAGCCTTGCCGCGTGTCTACTGCGTGTTCGAGTACGCAAAACGCAAGCGGGTGTATCTGCTCATGGACTACATCCAGGGACAGAACTTACAAGATTTGCGAAAGGAGCAACCAGCCCAGCGTTTTGCATTACCCCTGGTTCTGGCTCTCCTGAACCCGATCGTCGATGCGCTGAGGTATCTGCATCGTCAAGACCCGCCCATCGTTCACGGAGATGTGAAACCGGCGAACATCATTGTGCCGGTAGAAGATTATGACGCTATCCTGGTCGGTTTCAGCATTGCTAGACAATATGCCGCGGATGCCACCGCGGTTGCTATTGAGCATGTATCACCAGGTTATGCAGCCCCTGAACAATATGGCAGCGAAACCAACCCTCGTACTGATATCTATGGGCTGGGGGCAACGCTCTACACACTGCTCACTGGGACTGTTCCCCCCGATGCCAGCAAAGGGATCGATCTTATCCAGCCAGCGAAGCTCATCGCGCCTGATATACCAGGGGTCGTAGCAGCGACGATTGAACGTGCTATGAGCCTGAGGAGCGATGATCGGTTTGAAACAATTGGGGAGTTCTGGCAGGAGGTGACTGCTCACCCCCTCCGGCAATTAGAGCATACATCACCTGTCACCTCAGTAGTCACACCCCAGTCTCCTCCCCCTGAGCCAAACCTTGAGAAGATGACGCCCGCCCCCGCGCCGAACCCGCGGCAGCCTGCTGCCGCGAGAAGACGTGATACCCTCCTCTTCCTCGTCCTCGCACTCCTGATAGGCTTGGCCATTGGCGCAAGTTCCTTCGCTCTCCTCATGAGGTATCCCCGCCCTCCTGTTGCTGTGCACAGAATTATACCTACTCCCACGGCAATCCCCAGGTCATCCATATATCCGGTTCTCGCCGGCTCGTATGCCGGTACTGTAGTTGATTTACTCAATAATGAAAAAACAGCGATGTACCTCACGAATATCCAACAAAACCAGGGCAAGCTGCGTGGTTTCTTCCAGGGTCTGGGGATGGCTGGCCCTTTCACAGGGACGGTCAGCCTTGCTGAGCATGTGCAGTTCACAGTGAAGGTCCAAGCGGAAGACACGACCCTGGTTTTTCTGGGGGACATCAAAATAGGTGGGGATATGGTGGGAAACTTTGCCGTCCTGGGCCACCAGGGGTCCAACACTGGGGAAACTGGCATTTGGAATATTGCCGCAAGCTCCTAGTGGAGCCGCCTGCAAGCTACGAAAACAGCGTGCGCGACCAGCGCTGTAATGAATGTACGCTGCTGAGTGCAACAAACGTTGCTGGTTATTGTTTTGGAATGGTTCAGTTTAATCTTTGCATGAACTTTTCGAGGTTTACTATGAAGCGTTCATGCCAGCCCTCGCCGATTTTCTGCTTCTCATCGTGTGCCTCGACCTTGAAGACGAGGCGGCGTCCATCGATTTCGATCAGTTCGGCGGTGGCGCGTACTTTTTGTCCCAGGGGTGTGGCGCCCAGGTGCCGCACATTTACCAGTATGCCAACTGTGACGTATCCCTCTTCCAGGCTGTCAGCGACCGCTTTCCAGGCGGCATTCTCCATCAATGCGATCATCATGGGGGTACCAAAAACCTCGACTCCACCTGCTCCCACACGTGCGGCAGTATTTTCGTGGACAACTGTGGTTGTAGATTCTCCGGTCATACCTGGTTGAAGCGCCATATATCATATCCTTTCTTCCTGCCTAAAGACTGCGTTGCATTACTATACAACAAAATCCGCATGGTTGATATACGCATATCATCAAGAGGAATCAGCACTCTTTTTGCCAGGCTTGTGCATGGTATTATATGGACGAGAGAAAATCTGGCATTGTAAGGGAGAAAAAACTTTTATGCATCATCACATCCAACGAGTTGCGCATCGTGGTGGCTCCCACCTGGCCCCGGAAAATACGCTGGCCGCGTTTCGTAATGCCCTCACGCTGCCCATCGATGCTATAGAGCTAGACGTTCACATGACCCGTGATGGACACACAGTTGTCTTTCACGACTATACCGTCGAGAAACGTACAAATGGCTCGGGAAATATGCTCGATCTCGACTTTGCCTATGTGCGCAGCCTCAATGCCGTCGCCCACTTCGCGGGTGGTTGGCCGGAGCCGCAGCAGATACCGACTTTGCGCGAAGTGTTGG
>WNFT01014804.1_pt1 | contig 10734 bp, 8 predicted proteins | sample 5400191 | NCBI WGS metagenome assembly WNFT01 (sample SAMN13153359, study PRJNA577476) | soil metagenome | isolation source: 80 cm saprolite under Madrone tree | place: USA:California | collected 2016-06-14
AGGTCAAGGTGAACGACTGACCCTCGCGCAACGGCTGCTGGAGCCCGATCAGCATGATGTGCTCACCGCCCGGCTTTAAAGCAACCGGCTGGCCGGCGGGGATATCGAGGCCGGGGAGCGGGCGCATCTTCATGACCATGCCCGCCATCTCCATCGTGTGGAGCTCCGCCTTCTTTGCCGCCGGCGAGGAGGCCGAAAGCAGCCGGTCGGGGGTCGGGGAGACGATCGTCACATAGGCGGCACCGTTTTCGGCCTTGGCTGGGGTGGCGCGCGCCCAGGCTTTGCTGAGCTCGAGCTGGCTGCTCTGCGCCGAGGCGGCGCTGACGGCCGTCAGGGCCGCAGCGAAAGCAAGAAACCTGATCGACATCGAAGTCCTCTTGAAAGGGCGGCGGCCCGCCAATCGCGAGCACGGAGAAGCTCTCATTATGGTGCCGCGACCAGGCCGGCGCAGGCGGACGGCAGGTCGGCCATCAATAGCGGCTTGCCGGGCGGTCCCGTCAGGCGGTGCGCCTCGGGGGTGAACCACCAGTCGAGCTCCTTGCCGCAGCCGTCGCCAGGCGGCGGAGGCGCCTGACCCCGGCACCCCAATTGGCCGAACGGGCAGGAAAGGCGGATGTGGAAGTGGTAGTTGTGACCCCACGGTCGGCACCGGCCTCGCGGCACAGCGCGCGCTTGATAGCCGCATTGACGAAAATGCGCGCCACCGCGGGCTCGCGCGCGAATGTCTCGAGCAGGCGCTGATGCTGCGGCGTCCAGGTAGCCTCATCGACATCGTTGCCATCGGCTGCGACGACATCGGTCGCCCGCATCTCGTCACGCTCGGCGAGGCTGAGCCGCCGGCGCGGCATCGGCGTCAGCCAGATGTCGGCATCGAGGCCGATCTGATGCGAGCCGTGCCCGGTCAGCATCGGCCCGCCCCGCGGCTGGGCGATGTCGCCGACGAGGAGCCCGGGCCAGTCGGCGGCCGCGGGCAGCCTCTGCGTCGCGCGCTCGAGCAGCATGATCAGGACCGGGTGGCCCCAGGCGCGGTTGCGCGACGGCCGCATGACCTGCCAATTCGGTCCGTCGGCGGGCAGCATCACAGCACCCTCGAGACAGCCCCGCTCATAGGCGCCGATCGCCTGCGGCGGCCCGGCAGCCGGCGTCGCCCGGCCGCCGAACACGCGCTGCGCCGCGTCGGATGGCAGCCGCGCGAGCACGGCTGCGCGATGCGCCGCCTCTTGCGCCGCATTGTCCTGCGCCGCGGCGCAGGCGGCCCACAGACCACTTGCAAGAACGGCGCAGAAACCGAGCGAGCCCATCTAATCGCCAGCCCTTGGCTCAGGGGTAGGCGCCGTAACGAAAGGAACGTTGAGATCCGGCATGATCTCAATCGAGCCGTGGGCGGCCTAAAAGTCGAGATCGGCGTAGTGCTCGGGCGGGGGGACGCCGGGCACATGGTCGGCCAGAATCGGACGAAAGCTCGGACGCGACTTGATCCGCGCGTACCATTCTTTGGCCGGCTCGTGGGCATCCCACGGCACGTCGCCGAGATAATCGAGGCTCGACAGCTGTGCCGCGGCGGTGATGTCGGCGATCGAGAAATGGTCACCCGCCAGCCACCGCCGGCGCTCGACCAGATAGCCGATATAATCGAGATGGTGCGGCAAGTTGGCGTGTCCGGCACGAATCGCCTGCGAATTCGGCTGCCCGTGGCCGAGATAACGCTTCATCATCTTCTCGCCGAGCAAATTCTCGGTGACTTCGAGGTTCATCTTGAAGTCGAACCAAGCGGTCAAGCGGCGCACTTCGGCGCGGTCGACCGGGTTGATGCCGATCAGGATCTTCTCGCGATAGACCTCGTCGAGATATTCGACGATCGCGCCGGTATCGGCGAGCACCGTTCCGTCCGGCTCAATCAGCACCGGCACCTCGCCGGCCGGGTTGAGGGCGAGGAATTCCGGCCGCCGCTCCCAGACCTTCTCGGTCTTCAAGGTGAAGTCGAGGTTCTTCTCGCGCAGCACGATGCGCACCTTGCGCGCGCATGGAGACAGCCAGAGATGATAGAGGACGCGCATACCCGGATTGTACCGCTCGCGACAGCGCCTGAACACGCCCGATCACGGCCCCTCACCCCGCTACGCCACGCTCGGCACCCTCTCCCGCCGTTCGTCGCCGTTCGGGAGAGGGTTGGGGCCGGTAAAGATCAGTTCAGGCCGTAAAACCCCATCGCGCCGCCGGCGAGCACCTGATGCTGGGTCTCCGGCGAGGTGCCCTCGAGGCGCTGGCGAACCATGTCCGGCGCGCCAGGGAAGAACCCGTCGCGGTGCGGGTAGTCGGTCGCCCACAGGATCTTGTGCGGACCGATATAGTCGGCGAGCACCCTGAGGCTGCCCTCGACCGGTTCGAACGAGATCCAGCAATTGCGCTTGAACAATTCGCTCGGTCGGGTCTTCAACCCGGAATCGTTGAACCCCTGGTCGTCGAAATGGCGGTCCATGCGGTCGAGCCACGGCGCCACCCAGCCGCCACCTGACTCTAGGAAACCCACGCGCAATTTCGAGTGGCGCTCGACGACACCGCCCCAGATCATGCTGAGGCACGCCAGCATCATCTCCATCGTGTGCGATACGATGTGCTTGGCGGCACGGCCCTCGAAACGGTCGATGCCGACCGTCGGCATGCCGCTGCTGCCGCCCTCGTGGAAGCCGATCGAGAAATCGTATTCCTCGGCGGCACTCCAGAACGGCTCGTATACCGGGTCGTGGATCAGCCGGTTGTTGTACGGGTTGGGCCGCATAAAGCCGCCGCGCATGCCGAGTTCCTGGCGCGCGAACTTCATCTCCTGGATCGCGTGCTCGACCGACTGCATCGGCAGCATCGCGATGCCGAACAACCGGTCCGGGTACGGCTTGCAATAGTCAGCAAGCCAGCGGTTGTAGGCGCGGCACAGTGCTGCGGCGAGATCGGGATCGTGCACAGCACCGGCGAACAGCCCCATGCTCGGATAGAGGAACGCGGCGTCGATGCCGTCGAGGTCCATGTCGGGGATGCGCTTATGCGGGTCGAACCCGCCGGGGCGGCCTTCCTCGTATTTCATCGTCTCGGAGGACACCACACCCTGGCGCGCGCCAACCCCGCCGATCCCGCCCATGCCCTGCTGGCTCCCCAGCACCTGCTCCTCGACCAGCAGCCGCTCCTTGCCGTCGCTGTCGATCACCAGCTTCGGCGCACGGTCGCGGTAGGCCGGATCGAGATAGTCCTTCCACAAGGTGAGCGGCTCCAGTATGTGGCCGTCGGAATCGATCACGTTATACGCGCGCGCCATGATCCCTCTCCTTCCTCAGTTGTAGATCCAATCCTTCTCGAAGCGGGCAAAGCAATCGCGCTCGCCGGGCATCTTCAGCCAGCCCGCGAGCAGCCGTGCCGTCGCCAACAGCAGGCGGTCGCGCAGGTGGGTCGAGTTGTGGCCGTATTCCTCGAAGGTCGAGATCGTGATCTTCTGATTGTGCGGATCGTCCTGGAACCGGCACGCCGCGAGCGCGACGGTGGCCTGATAGGCCCGACGGTCCGCCCCCGATTGCAGATAGGCGTTGGCCACCGCCGTCGCGCGTGGGAAGTCGAGCGCCATGATCCCCTCGTCCAGCTCGCGCAGCAAAGCGTCCGGTGCGCGGCCCGCGAAATCATAACCGGCGGCCTCTTTCTCTAGCACCGGGCTCTGCAGCTTGTTCTCATGGGCCACGTCGTTGATGAAGCTGGCCATCAGATAGAGGATGCGCGACTGGTAGGGATTGCTGCTCGTGCGGATCCAGTTGTTCGCGACGTTGCAGTAATCGAACGGGTGCTGCCCGTTGGTGAATTGTCGCGGCACGGTGGTGCGCAGGATCAGCTCGGCCGCACCAATCTGGATGGTGTCGCCGAGGCTCCTGATCGATTTGCCATTCTTCAGGTGAGCGGTGAGCAAATCCCACACCGTATCGGGATCGGCCTCGATCAATTGCCGGACCATGTCCTCGACCTCGGGCGGGCTCAGCGGGGTCTGATTGGTCTGTTTGAGGCTGATCCCGCCATCGGAAAACTCGCTGGCCATCCTGACGCAGACCGCGTCATAAAGCGAATAATAGAGCGGACCGATCGCCATGTCCGGAACGCCCATGTAGTAGACCCCGTGGGAGCGCTCCCAGCCGATGAAATCGGCGAGGTCGGTGATCGCGCGAGCCCGGATCGCCTTGTGGCCGGTGTTGCGCGCCTTGCGCCCGATCACCGTGTCCTGGAGATCGATCAGCCCGAGGAATTGCAGCTGATCGCTGAGCGTCGGACGAACTTCTTCGTCCTCGGCGAGGCCCAAAAATAAGCCGTAGGACCGCTGCGAATGGCCGCTTACCGTGGCGATCATATGCTGGTGCAGGCGCTCCTCGACCGTCCCCTTCTCGCGGATCGGCTCCTGGTCGTCGTTCCACACCACCGGTCCATAGCTCGGCGGCGGCACCGTGATGCCTTTCATTGTCGCGTAGCGGCCGGGGTACTTGCCGAGCAGCTGGTTCCAGATATCGAGCCCGGCCGGGATGTACCAGACGCTTTGCAAGAGCGGCAGCAACCGGTATTTCTCCGGGAGAAACGGCATCAGGTGGGTGGACGCCCGCAGGCCGAGGATCGTGTGGTCGTTGTTGATCAGCGTGATCTGCCCGTCGCGAACATTGATGTGGCTCGGCACTTGGACAAAGGGCGCTTCGGCGGCGGTTACCACGCTCAGCGCCTCGCCGACAGAGCGCCCGTCGCGGGTGACCATCCCGTAGAACAGATCAGTCGTACGCGGCTGATCACGCTCCAGTATCGCCTGCGTCAACACGTCGAAGGTTTTGCCCTGGCGAATTTCGTCTCGATTGAGCAGCATTGCGATCCCTCTCCGCCGGCGGCGGGCGCTTTCCCACAAAACGAGCGTATCGCTCCCGCGGGCCCGTCGTAAACAACCGCTAGGACAGGACGGCCATGAGGTACACGCAATCTTCGCCGCTCCCGGAACTATGGGATGTCGAAATCGGGGTCGGGAGTGAACAGCTCTAGCGGTTGAGTTACACCACGTAATGCGTAGCGCCCGACGGAGACCAGCCGACGTCGCATTTCGGAGCCGGCGGCGTCGGCAAAATCGGCCGAGAGCAGCACATCCTGCTCGACCGACCGGCTCATCGCCAAGATCCGGCTGACCTCGTTGACTGCCGGGCCGATGATCGTGAAATCCAGACGGTCCTTGCTGCCGATATTGCGGTAGAAGACATCGCCGACGTGAAGCGCCAGATAGACTTGGCTGGTCGGCAATCCGGCGGCGGCGCGCTTCCCGTTCAGCTTGATGACGCCCTTGCGCACTCGTACTGCGGCGGCGAGCGCGCCCAGGCAAGCCTCTTTGCGATTATCGGCAGGGAAGATCGCGAGCGTGCCGTCGCCGACCAGCTTCAGCACATCACCGCCGTGGCCGTGCACGGCAGAGACCACCACCTCGGCGTAGTCGTTGAGCAGCGGGATGATCTGCTCGGGCGGGGAATTGTCGGAAATTTGGGTGTAGCCGTGCAGATCGCTGTACCACAGCACCGCGCCGATCTTCTCGGCAACGCCGCGCACGATCCGCCCGCTCATGACGCGCCGCCCCGGATCGCGGCCGAGATATGTCTGCGCGAGCGTGTCCGCCATACGGGCGAGCGCTGCCGATTTGAGGGCTAATTTGAGAAAGGGCGCGAGCCGCTTGAGCGCAACGACGCCGTCCTCCCCGAAACCACCGGGCGCATCGCTGGACCAGCTGGAATAGACGCAATCCATCTCGCCGATGACGCCTTCGGCTGCGAAACGGTGGACGAGTACCAGATAGTCGTTAACGCCCTCGTCACGGGCTTGCGCAATAGCAGGAAAATCGGCCGGATCACCCGCCGCCAAATGGCGCCGCATTTCGGTTCCGCCCGACTGCAGCAGATGAAAAAAGGGGCTGCGCTGCCAGCTTTCTGCGGCCTCACCTTCGTTGGTCCGACCATAGTCGAGTATTTCGACCGCCTCAGGGGCGTCAGCGCGCCAGCGAAAGGCGCGGCCTTCGTAAATCGGATGCAAGGTGTCGAGAATGACAATGGCACGCCCCAGCCGAACGCCGGCATCGACGACCCGCCGGCAGAAGCCCGACATCAGCTCGCTCTCGGTGCGGCCAATCAGACCCGCCTCGGTCACCCAGCGGGCAAGCTCGTTGAAAGCCGACTCGTTCATGTTTCCAAGTTCCCTGTTGATCGTCGCGGTCACCCAAGCCGGTGACCTGCGCCGATACTAAAGTTTTTCGAACACCGCGCAGGTGATCCGATATTCGGCAACGAGCCAGTAAAGCCGCACCATCGAGCGTTTCCATTTTCTGAACGACAGGAACGGCACCGGGAAACGCCAGACATGGCGCAGCAGCAGCCATGGCCGGTCGCGCACCACGTCGCGGTACGACTCTCCCATCCCCAGTATCGTTCCGTCGAGCAGTCGGGCACCGGTGAAGAGGTCGCAAAGCTCGGAAGGGCTCGGCCGATACATCGCGTCGATCGGGTCGCGATGATAGGGGTAGCTGAAGGGCACGGTGACAAAGACCAGCCCGCCGGGCGTCAACAGGTCGAGGCAATGATAGGCCAGCCGATCGGGCTCGGCGACGTGCTCTAGCAGGTTGCAGCAGAGCAGCGCCCCCGGGTGAAGCGCCCCGAGGCGGACCACGTCGTCGTGATTGGTCAGGTCGGCCTGAACGTCGACCCCGGGCAGTTCGCGCCTATCGACATGGACGACCTCGACACCGCGGGTTCGCAGCGGACGGAACAGCTGCTCCTCGATCCAAGGCTGCACGACCTCGCGGATATCGGTCGAGCTGCTGCCGAGGTTGAGCAACGGCGACAGCCGCTCGGGCGGGAATACGTCCAACGCGCCGCGGAGCCAGCGGGCCTCGGCTTCGAACATCGCGGTCTCGCGCGCCCTTGGAAAACGCGCCACGATGCCCCAAGCCCATACCGCTCGGAAAGAGCGACATGCGCCTCAAGACGGACGCCGCCCCCAGGTGAACATCGAGGTTAGCGCGTAATTGAGCAGCGCTCCGACGGCGGCGCCGCCGGCACCGGCAAGGAGCCACATCTGCGTCATCGCATAGAGATCGCGGGCCACCAGGACATTGACGACAGCACCAAGGGCGCAGATCGCCATGAACGACACGAGGCCGCGCAACGCCGCCCAGCCGACAAGGCGGCAATCGCGATAGGTCAAGGCATTATTGAGAAAGTAGTTCCAGACCATTGCGATTGCCGTCGCTGCCGACTGGGCGCCGACAAAGCCGGTGCCGACGACAGCCAGCAGAAGGCGCAGCACGACGAGATGCACAACCATGCCGCTGGCCCCGACGAGGCCGAACAGGAAGAATTTCGACCGGAGATACCGGCCGCTGATCTTCTCCGCGAGCAACGCCAAATATTCGAAAACGGTCAACCAATCGTGCTTGCTGCTCCCGGAATATCGCCCGCGAAACCGGTATGGCAGCTCGGCGACTGATAAAGACCGCGGTGAAGAGGACAAGAGATCGATCAGGATCTTCGTTGGCCTTTTCTGCGACTTCCCTCCGCATCATGAAAAAGCCGCTCACCGGGTCGGTGATCTGGCATTTCAGCATCGGTCGCGCGAGCCATGCTCCGGCTCGGCTCAGAACGCGGCGTCTGGCGGAAAGACCGTCGGCCGCACCCGATGCCATATATCGGCTGGCGATGACGATATCGCTCGGCTCGCGCCTCAGGATATCGAGCATGCGCGGCAGCAAGGCTTCGTCGTGCTGAAGATCGCCGTCGATGACCGCGATGTACCGCGCCGAGCTCGACAGCATGCCTTCAATGCAGGCCGAGCTCAAACCACGCCGGCCGAAGCGGCGGATGCAGCGTACGCGCCGATCCGCGCGCCCGAGCTCCCGCAGGTGCTCGGCGGTGCCGTCGGGAGAATTGTCATCGACGAAGACGGCTTCCCAGTCGACGCCCTCGAGCAGCTGATCCAGCCGTTCGATCAGAGGGCGGACATTGTCGCGCTCGTTGAGGGTCGGGACGACGATCGTGAGCTCCGGCCCGGCTTCCGGTTGTTTTCGCAGAAGTGCAGCCGGCTGGTGAATTGCCGCAGCGGAAGATTCGCCGAGGCCACCAGCGAGGGTCCTCATGAACCGATCCTCGAGCTCGCTGCTGCGGCCGATGACCGATGCCGCATTCCCTCAAGCCCCCGAGCAAAAAGAGCCGTCCTTCGATCCCGGTGTCAAGGGTAACGCTCTCCCGCCTCGGCCGCGCAGGCGACCTGCTATTTACGACAGCGTGCCGCTCTGTTAGGAGGCAACCTGCCCGTTGCGCTCGACGCTTCTCGTCGTAGAAAAACCCAGCAGTGCTCGGAGAGGGTCGACTGAGTTATCGATGACTTCTTCCAGGCCGTCGACCTCCACCGCCGAATCGGCTGCCGATCCTCGCTGTGTGTCTGTGTTTTCCCGAGCCAAATTCGCCGGGTTCCAGGACCACGCCAAGGACATCGCGCTCGGCCTGCTGTGCTTGTCCCTCGGCCCGCTGATTTACGCCGCATCGCTCGCGACGGTCGCCGCCATGCTGATACTCACTTGCGCTGCCCTCATGGTCTCGCGCCGGGACAGCGCGTCGATCCTCGTGAACAGCATGCTCCCTCTTGCCGGCTTTGCACCGCTGCTGGTCTGGATGCTTGTGTCCGCTGCATGGTCCCTCGATGGCGGCGCCAGTGTCGAGGTTACCTTGCGCCTAGCGGTGCTGTTTTTGGGCGGAACCCTCCTCGTCACGAGCTTCGCACTTTTGCCGATCGAGCGCCTGCGGAGGCCCCTGACCGCGGTGGCATTGGGCTTCTCAGGAGCGGCTGTGGTGGTCGTCGCCGACCTGGAGCTGGGAGGGCATCTGGCGCGATTTCTCCACGAGCCGCGACTCAACGGTGTCGATCCCGCCCTTGGCTATGGTCGCGCCGCGACCTTCCACGCCATTCTTCTCGCACCCGTGCTGGTCGGATTGCTGCGGCTCGGTTTCCCGCGTTTGGCGGTTGGGTACGCACTCCTGGCGGCCGCCGCCATTCTGGAGACATCCAGCCTGTCGGCCAAGACGGCGCTGGCCGCAAGCTTGCTCGCTCTCGTCACGGTTTGGCTGCTGCCGCGACTGCGCTGGATTGGGCTTGGCGCTTTCGGATTTGCGGTGGTCGCCTTGCCGCTGCTCTTCCCCCTACCGCTCGGGATCGAGGCGACGTGCTGGCTCGCCGACCATAAGGCGTCGGCGGCGCATCGACTCGAAATCTGGAGCTTTGTCGCCGAGCGCATCAGGCAACGCCCGGTCACCGGCTGGGGGCTCGACGCAGCGCGGCGGCTCCCCGGCGGCACAACACCGGTAATCATCCACCATTGCGACGAGGCCCATCGGCCGGATGGCATTGCCCTGTCGAACCAGACCCTCCCGCTCCATCCGCATAACGCCGTACTGCAGGTCTGGCTCGAGCTCGGCGGCGTCGGTGCCGCGCTCGGCTTCGGCCCGCTGGTCTTCGCGATCTGGCATGCCTTCCGCAACCCGGCGTGGCGCACCAAGCCGGCTCAGGCGTTGATCGCCGCAACCGCCGCTGCCGCGGTCTCGGTCGGCCTGATCAGTTTCGGGATATGGCAGGAGTGGTTTCTGAGCGGCCTTTTTATCGCCGCTGCCTTCGGTGTGCTGGCGGCGCGCAAGTCTGCCGCAGCCTCCCACGGGACGATCTCATCCAGGATGGGAGTGCCGCAGGTTTGACCGAAGCCAGCGCGCTGCTCGTCTATCGCGATCGCATCGTCCCGCGCTCGGAGGCTCATTTCCTGCGCCGGCAGTATGTCGGCTTTCGCCGCCTGGCGCCGATCTGGATCGGCTGCCGGACGGATGCTGGTCTGGCCGATTTGGGGGTCGAACCGATCATGCTGGGGCGACGCGGCGCCGCCGGCGCGCTCGACCGGCTCGCGTTCAAGCAGTTCGGCCGCATTCCCCCCGCGCCGGATCTCGCCACGTTGCGGCCGCGGCTAATCCATGCGCATTTCGGCCGCGGCGGCGCGCTTGCCTTGCCAATCGCCCGTGCCCTCGGGATCCCGCTGGTCGTCACCTTCCATGGCGGCGATGCGACCAAGGATGGGCCCTACCGAAACCGGCTGATCCCAACCATCTTCCAGCGGCGCTGTGCGGCGTTGCAGCGCGAGGCGGCGCTAATCGTCTGTGTCGCCGAGTACATTCGCGAGGCATTGCTCGCCCGCGATTTTCCTGCCGCAAAGCTGAAGGTCATCCGCTACGGCGTCGAGCCGGAGGCGGATGGCGAGACGCCGCCGCCCCCGGAACGCCCTTATCTTCTGTTCGTCGGCCGCTTTGTCGAGAAAAAGGGAGTGGCGCATCTGCTCGAAGCGATGCGAGCCCTGGAGAGCGAAGGGGCCGCCGTCGATTTGGTCCTGATCGGTGATGGCCCGATGGCAGAGGCGCTGAAGCGTCAGTCCTTTGGACTGAGGCACGCGAGATTTCTCGGCTGGCTGGCAAACCCTGAGGTGCGGCGGTTGATGCGGCGCGCGCTCGCGCTCTGCGTGCCGAGTGTCTCAGCCCACACCGGCGATGCCGAAGGGCTGCCCAATGTGGTGCTCGAAGCGATGGCGTGCGCCGTCCCGGTTATCGGCTCGCAAGCCGGCGGGATCCCGGAGGCAGTCGAGCACGGTCACACCGGTTTTCTTGTGCCCCA
>WNFT01010095.1_pt1 | contig 10732 bp, 7 predicted proteins | sample 5400191 | NCBI WGS metagenome assembly WNFT01 (sample SAMN13153359, study PRJNA577476) | soil metagenome | isolation source: 80 cm saprolite under Madrone tree | place: USA:California | collected 2016-06-14
GGAAGATCCATCTTGCCCGAAGGGTCGGTGGTAAAGAGAGACGCCGCCTTCACCCAATATTCGTTCGCGGAGTAGACCTCCATGCCGAGCGGGCACGTTTTCGTCTTCGCGCACTTGTCGTAGCGGCCCGCCGTCTTGCCGCTGATCGGATCAGTCAACCTCTGGTGGGCGAACGGAAACACTCCTTCGATGTACAACTGATCCTGGCGATTGCGTTCGGTGCGCCCCGGCTGGGAGAAACGATAGTTCATGTTGATTCCATCCCCGGCGGCGATCCATTGCAACAGGCCGTCGAAAACGATCCTGCCATTTTCATCCTCGTTGAATCCCAGGTTGCGAAAGTCATTCAGCATCCGGCCCGGCTGCGAAACCGCGAACGTGTAAATCCGCGTCACGTCTCCGGCCAGCGGATTCATCGTGCCGGCGCTGTCCGCTGTCGCGTAACGCAAAAATGAATTGAAGTCCCGGACTGCGGCGAAGCCGATTCCATTGACCGTAGGATCTTTCGCCGGGTACGAAAATTCATAAATGTCATTCGCGATAAAAGCTGTACCAGCGGGAAGCAACCGGATGGCACTGCCGTTATTCGTATACTCCCAGCCGGATGCCGCGACCACTTGCGGCACGTCATCCAAGTGAACGCGATGGGTCAGCGTCGCCTTCGTCTGGTCCAGAGTCGCCGGCAGGTAGTTCAACGTGTAAGAAGCGCCCGGACTGACGATGTACTCGTAGGCCGGTCCGCTGATGGAGGAACCATCAGGATTCTTCGCGATCGGCAGCGTGATAGTCAGGTTGAAATTGGAGTTGTCGGCCCCAGCCCCGAAGTCCCAGCCGCTCCAAACCATCGTGTAGCCTTGCGGTGCCAGGAACGTGCCGGCTGGATCGCTGGATGTCGAGGGGTCATTGCCGCCCGTCGATCGATTGAAATTGCCGAAAAGCTTACTGCCGCGGTTCGGAGCTTCGTAGAAGACTTTGTGATTGCCCTTACTCAGATCGGTCGGCTTCAGAATGTAAAAATCGAACGAGTACTCCACTTTGCCGTTGGCGTTACGCGGCGCAAGGCCGAGGTCAACGATCACATCATTGTGGCGGTCGGTCGGACTGACTTCGCCGAATCCCTTGCCGATGATCCGTTCGTAGGTGCCGACTTGGGGAAACGAATACCCACCGAACGCCGCCCCCCGCGAGATGATCTGGATTCTTGTGATGCCCGCATCGGCAGCGGAAGTGACAGACAGAATCACAGCCGCCACTATTGTGCCGGCGATGCTCAGATGCACAAACCCGCGCCAGATAACTCTCAGCGTCCCTCGGAAATTTACCTTCGCTTTCAGTACGGGCATGGTGTCCTCTTCTTAGTTTCAGCCCACATCCCTGACCGACTTCCCGATTTCCACTGGTATCTGAGGCAGACCATATGCGAGTCGTCTTCTGGTGTCAACCTCGGAGCTTGGAGCTTTGCGTGGTGCCGCTGCTGAGGCGCAGTCACAAACGAAATCGGGTCGCTTGACATATACGCGATCTCGTTACAGTCTTGCGGCATCAAATTGCGCGATTTCTCCCCCTGCCAACAGGAGGCAAAATCTCATGACCCAAGGTGTGTTTCGCCTACGGGCAGCAACCCCCCGATGGCTTAGCCTTCTTTTCGCGATCGTGGCGGTCGTCTCGTTCGGTTCCATCGCGTTTCACGGCCCCACAGGCTCGTCCTTCACCTCAAAAGCTGCTGAGACCGATGGCGACTGGACGTATGTGGACCACGATTTCAGTGGCACACGTTACAGCCCCTTGAGTCAGATCACGCCCCAGAATGTGGACCAACTGGCAAAGGCTTGCTCCTACACGTTTCCCGAAAAAGTGCCTTCGGAAACTGCGCCTATCGTTTCCGCCGGAGTTCTTTATGCCACCAGCGAACATTACACCGTGGCTCTCGATGCAGCCGATTGCCGCGTTCTGTGGACCTATCAGTGGCAGCCGCGAGGCCGCGACTCTGTGCGTGCGCATCGGGGCGCCGCCATTGCCGGCGGAAAAATCATTCGTGGCACCGCGGATGGTTATCTGATTGCCCTCGACGCCGCCGGCGGCCGCCTGCTCTGGGCAAAGCAAATCGCCAATCCCAACCAGGGCTACTTCATCAGTATGCCTCCGCTGGTGTACGGCGATTTGATCTACATCGGCCCCGCCGGATCAGAGTCCGCGGCCAATGGGTGGATCGGCGCCTTTCGATTGGCCGATGGCGACGAGGTCTGGAAGTTCAATATTATTCCCGCCGATGGTGAGCTCGGCGCGGATACCTGGGGACCTGATCCGGACGCGCGCAAGCATGGCGGCGGCGCGCTTTGGACTCCCCTCTCCTACGACGTCGAGATGCGCGGCCGGGTGCGAATCTATTCACCAATTCGATCATCGCACTCGACGCCAAGACAGGCCGCTTGGCCTGGTACAATCAGTTCCTCCCTCACGATGTCCATGATTACGACGTCACGCACGTCAATCCCATCTTTAAAATAGACGCGCATACCGCCATTGCTACGACGGGCAAAGATGGCGTTCTCCGCGTGGTCGATCGGGACTCACACAAGGTTCTCTACAGTATCCCTTTCACCACGCGGCTCAACGCGGAGGCGCCGATCAGCACCACTGCGATTCGCGTCTGCCCCGGAACGCTGGGCGGCAGCGAATGGAACAGCGCCGGCTACAATCCCAGGCTCAACCTGCTCGTCGTGCCCAGTAACGATCAGTGGTGTTCGCAGATTTTCAAGGATACGGAGGCGCCCAGCGCCGAGAAGGCGAATGCCGGCGAAGGGCCGTATTTCGGCGGCCCCATCGATCACGATCCTTTTCCCCAAGCTCGTGGCCGGATCACGGCATTTGACGCCGCCACAGGCCGGGAGCGCTGGCGGTACGAGTCGCCCACTCCGCTGGTCGCTGCCATCGCACTCACCGCTTCCAACCTCATCTTTACTGGCGAAACGGGCGGTTATTTCGACGCTCTCGATGCTCGCTCGGGCAAGGTTCTTCTCCGCCAGAATTTAAGAGACTCCATCCAGGGAGGCGTCATCACCTATTCCGCCCATAACGTGCAGCGCGTCGCCGTTGTTTCCGGAGACGGCGGAGTCATCAGTACAAGAAGGATGCCCGAAGTCATCGGTGGGAATCCCACCATCACCGTTTTTGCAGTTCAAAAGTCGGTGAGCAAAAAATAGCATCTGTCCAGTCCAGGCAGCCGATTGTGCGCTGGATTGTCTAGGCGTAAAATGCTCGCTGATCAGGAAATCCGCCTGGCCCGTTATCTCCGACGAGAAATTTAGTGGAGGAAAGGAAACTTCCGATGACAGCTAAAAAAATTGGTCTTGTCTTGGCGATTGCTCTCGCTGCAGTCGCGTTTACCAGCCTCGCGAATGCCCAGCAGCAACCCCCGCCGCTCTCGGTGAAGCCCCTGAATGGCGGGGTGTACTGGACGCAAGGAGGCGCCGGGGGAAATACCGGCATCATTGTAGGCAAGGACGGCGTTATCGTGATTGACGCAAAAACGACTCCGGCATCCGCCAAGGAGATGCTCGCCGAGATCGCGAAAATCACGCCTAAACCGGTGACCACCGTCATCCTCACGCACAGCGATGGCGATCATGTAAACGGGCTCGCCGCATTTCCGGCCGGTTTGACCATCATTTCCCAGGAAAACTGCAAGAAGGAGATGGAGGCATCCGCCAGCTCGCGGAATCCGGCCCCGCAAGACCGCCTGCCCAATAAAACTGTGGCGAATAAGGAAAATCTGACCATCAACGGCGTGAAGCTCAATTTGCTCCATTACGTGCCCGCGCACACCAGCGGTGATCTGATGGTTTACCTGCCAGAACAAAAAATCGTATTCACCGGGGACATCATCGCCACCAACCAGCCCTATACGCTCATTCATGCGGAAAAGAATGGCTCTTCAGAAGGCTGGATTCAGACGGTAAAAGGGCTTGCCTCGCTGAACGCGGACACCTACGTTCCTGGCCATGGCGATTTGCAGACGAAGGCCGACGTGCAGCAGAGGCTCGCGAAAGTGCAGGCCAGACGCGAAGAAATCAAGAAGCTGGTCGCGCCGGGCAAATCATTGGACCAGGTCAAACAGGCGCTCGGTGAAACCGATACGCCCGCCGCTCCCGGCGCGCCACAGTTCCCGTCGTTTACAACTGTGGTTTACAACGAGCTGACGAAAAAGAGTTAAGGCGCACCCGCTTTCGAAGTCTGACGGCTGTTCTGCGGCGGTTTGCAAACGATCTGGCCGCGTTGTCTATACTGCGATGAGGGTCGAGGCTGGTATCGGTAGACCTTCGTCTCACCTCAAATGAGAACCCTGCGCCAGGATGCCCGGCACATCTAGAAAACGTACTTCAAACCGAACTGAATCAGCCGAGGAGCGACCGACGTTTGGGTGATAACGCCGAATGTAGCCGTTCCGAAAGTTGTGCCAGGATTGGCGAATTGGGGGTGATTAAGAGCATTGTAGAACTCGGCGCGGAAAGCCAGTTGTGCGTTTTCCCGCAGGCCGCCCACGGTGGTGGTCTTGCCGATGGAGATATCCGTATTGAATTGTCCCGGTCCGTTGGCAATGCTTTGACCAGCATTCCCGTAACCCAACGAGCCGTCGGAGCCGATTGCGGGCGCATTACAGATCGCCGACTTATTAATCCAATTACGCAAACGAGACCCGGTAGTGCCGGAGGTCACGAGATCTTTGTAGGCCGCGCCCGGGCAAAGTGTGATCGTGGCGGGTCCGGCGAAACCATAGACGGAACCGCCGTTGCGGTCGGTCAGAGACATCGGTAGTCCACTCTGCACGATGACGATCCCGGAAATTGACCAACCTCCCAGCATGGCGCCCCCGAATCCTTTCGTCCGGAGGATGGGCAAATCATAGCTGAAGTTGGTGATCACACGGTGTGTACGATCGAAACTCGTGCGGGCCCAATCTAGATTAAGGTTCCTCTGGTCGTTGTAAACCGTTGTATTGGCCTCGGCCTTGGAAAAGGTATAAGCAAATTGAAAGCTTAGACGATGAGAAACCTGCTGTCGCAGCGTCGCCTGCGCGCTGTGGTACCAGGAAGCCCCGAGAGACTGGTGTGCTTGCAAGGCAGTCGGTGTCTCGCCGACGATCGGTACCCGCAGGTAGGCATTGGCAGACGTATTCGTGGTGGCGCAGCCCGCTGCATCGACGCCCAGGGTGGCAAAAACCGCCGCACTCACTCCCAAACCTGCTGGCGTATTCGGCAGCCCGCAGTTCACCGGATGGCCGGGAGTGGCCACCAGCGGTTGGTTCGACTGATAGGCGAGCAACAGGTTGTTGCCGTACGATCCGACATACCCCAGGTCGAGCGCCAAGGTGGGAGAGAATCTGTATTGGACGTTCAGACTCCATTGTTGCAGTTTCGGAATCCGGAAATCCGGTCCGATTACCCGGTCAGTAAGACGCGACGTGGGCGTTCGTAGGACAAAACCCAGGGTCGTGGTAGGGAATGGCTTTTGCAGTGTGGACGCACTATTGCTGGCGCCTGTATCGCTAAAAAGTTGGGCAAATGGCTGTGTATTGTTCTGAGCCGTATTAGGGGCATTTCCTCCGTCAGAAGGAAGCTGATAGAACCATCCGTAGCCGCCGCGCACAACCACGCGGGTCTGTTTGCTGCCTGGTTGCCAAGCTAGACCGAACCGCGGAGCGAAACTGTCCAGACGAGCACCATTCGCATAGTAGCTCTTGGTCGGGCGGATAAATACTCCTGCTGGGGGTGGTCCGAACGGTTGGCCCGTGTAGGGGTTGATCTGGTTGGGGTTGTAATTGGCAGGCACAGTAGTTCCCACATACGTGCCGGACGCCGGCGGGATAGGCGCTAGCTGCAGGAGGGACGGCCAGGCATTACCAAGATCCCCGGCTGGGCCCCAAGAGGGTGGAAGATATTCCCAGCGGAGACCCAGATTGACGGTGAGGCGCGAGGTGATTTTTGTATCGTCCTGCACGAAGGTGGAGCCATGATCGATTCGGTAGGAACGCACGACTTCGCCCCTCGGTCCCAAGCCTACATTTGCTTCGATAGATTGAATATTGCTGAATCCCTGAGGACTGCCGTTCTGGGCCGCGCTCATGCCCAGCAAAAAGTCGGTAAAGTTCTGAAAGGTAATCCTTCCTCGGGATTGGCTGCTGAAGCTTTGTAAGTCTTGTCTGAAGATGAAGACTCCTGTGCGAATGGTGTGCTTGCCGTGAACCCAGGAAAGCGTGTCTCCCCCAGAATATGTCTTAGTAGCGCTCCGGTAATCATTGTGGATATTCCCTACTCGAAAGCCTCCCAACGATCCCCGGATCGCGAAGTCCGGCGGCTCCGGAAACAAGGGGGTAGCTGGCGTCATACCGATCGAGGCTGCCGAGGGAACGCCGGGGCCTGTTTCGTCGGTATTGGCAAGCGTAAATGTAATCCTAGCTTCGTTGGCAACGTTGCTTGTCAATACCGAAGTGAGTTTTACGCTTGTGATGTAGTCTTTATCGTCTGCTTTCTCCGGGAATCCTGGGGTATTCGGTGTCTCAGGGGAGCGAAAAAAATTGGTGCCGAAGGATCTCGCCGTGTTCGCCGCGGCATCATAGAACCGGCCCGACAGCGTTTGTTTCTTGGAAATCACGTAATCAACATTCAGCAAGTATTGGTTTTCGTAATACGTGGAAGGCAGGCTATATGACGAAAACCCAAGACCCGCATTTGCTCCGCTGGAAAGTATTGTTTGTGGTGTGGGGATCGCATAGCTGCCATCGGGCAGCTTCAACTGAAGAAGATTGAGCGCGACAGGATTGATGTTCGACCCGTCGCAGGCCACCTGCACTCCCCCGGCAAAGGTTAAATATCTGGTCTGCATGGCGGGGGCCTTATTCGTGGGACAGAACTGCGAACCGATCGTGGCTGCCGAGCGATCATTGGTGAGTGGCGGAAGAAGAACGGTGGATAAGGAGGCGTCGGGGTCCAACCCGTTCACCTGCCGTGTTCCCTGATAGGAACTAAAGAAGAACAATTTATCTTTCTTGATCGGTCCGCCGATCGTGCCGCCGAACTGGTTTTGCTTCAGGTTCGCACGGGGCTGCCCGGCCGCGTTCCGAAAAAAGGCATTGGCGTTGAAAATGTCATTGCGCACGAATTCCCAGGCATCTCCGTGAAACTGGTTCTCGCCGGATCTGGTAATCAGGTTGGTATTGGGCACTCGCGCGCCATACCCGGAATCATATTGCGAGGTCTGAATCTTGAACTCCGAAATCGTGTCCGGATTGGGGACTGTCGTGGCGGAAGCTGCGCCGTCTACGGTATATCGACCGGTGTCCGTGTTGCCATTTACGTTCGCGCTCTGGGAGCCCGCGCCCAAGAGTCCGGCATTGTTCACAGCGGCGGCGGAGCCTGAAGACATCGACATCACCTGTGTGAAGTTGCGCGTCGTCAGCGGGACTGCCGTAATGGTCTTGCTGTCCACCAGCGTGCCGTTCGAGGACGTTGTTGTCTGACTGAGCTGGCACTGGCACGTCACGCGTTCTTCCGATGCTCCCGCCTCGAGCTGGGCATCAAGCTCGGGGGCCTCCGAGACGTTTACGACCACTGACATCGCCTTGGAGATCTTGAATCCTTGCGCAGAAAAGTCCACTTCATAGGTTCCGGGAGAAAGTAACGAGAATCCATAGAGGCCATTCGCGTCGGTCGTCGTTACTTGCGCCTGCCCAGTCGTAATGTTATTCAGCGTGACAGTCACACCCGGAACGACTGCGCCCGTTGGATCCACAACGGTGCCCCGCAACGCTCCCGTCGTTGAGGATTGCGCCCACAAACAAGAAGAAGCGCCGGCAAACCCGGCGATCAGAAGGATACCGACGATAAGCCACCTGAGCTGTTCGCTAGTGATCACAGTCACGCCACCGGCAAGTCAATTAACTGAAGCGTTCCTGGCAGCTTGGTACGAGCCTCACCCCACAAGGGCTGCACTGTGCCAGGACCGAAGGGCAATTTTCATAGAAACTGCACACCATATCCTACTGAACGCTACTTCGCAACATCGTGCTTCCTGCCGGCGTGGCCGGCGCGAAATGAATGCGAGCGGCTTTTGGGATACCTCAATCCGTATTGGTCAGATGCTGAATAGAGAAGGCGTTCTGGCCACGATCGGATGGCATGGGTGTTTGACGTTTGCATCCAGGCTGAGTACCATGCGGAACTTTCCGGGCATGAGGTATTGATTGTGTGCTGGCGACAGTGGGACGCCGCCCCTACGAAAACCCGATCCAGCGTCCTCCGATGCCCACGCCGGACCACAGCGCGACTGAGACCAGGGCCACCACCTTGCTCCAAATCGGACTCATTCGAGCCTCATCGCCTATGGTCACTTTGCGCTGCACCGTAAAGGTGAAAACGATGGCCAGAAACAAAGACGCCATCTTCATCCAGAACGCCGCATGGTAATAACACTTGATCGCTTCGGACAGGAACAGCAGGGTACCGGTGATGATCATCACTATCAGGCTGCCGATGAGCCATCGCTGGGCATCGCGTGCAAGTTGTGCGATAGGCTGGCGCCGCAAGCCTAGCCCTAAGAGGCGCAAGTCCACCACCAACACTGCCCCCCCGATCATTCCAAGGCCAAGCAGGTGGATAGCCTCAATCACGGGGAATAACCAGGAGGATCGTCGTATCGCTGCGCCGATTCCGGACTGTTCACACCACTGAAAGAAGGCCAGCAGTGACATCAGTGGTCCGATCCATCGGGCACGCAGCTGGTGAGGTAATTGATGATCGCCGGTTGCGGCTGCCTGTCGCAGTCGAACCAGTTATACGCAATCATTCTTCCCGAAAGAACGATGCAGATCCACAGCACAAGGGAAAGCGCACCGGCAACCCTGGCCGCCTTCGGCGGTATGCCGTCCAACTCCCATGTCGTCACCCGGCTATAAACGCCCGAATGAAAAATCCACACGTTCACGCCTGCCAGCACGAGCATAATCATCTTGGTCCGGAAGAAAATATTCTGATAGGACCGCAGAGGTATGGCGGAAAACAGCAGTGCTCCGCTGATGACCATGATGACGAAACCAACTGCGGTCCAGGGTAGCAGGCGCCGGGCAACTTCCGATACGGGTACGCTCCGCATCGTCCAACCGAGCAGACGCAGGTCGAACATCACCGCCAGGCCGAAGAAAAGACACAACGCCCACACGTGAACGGATTCGATGAGGTCATAGGCATACCGCGATTCGTGCAGACCGGTGCTCCACGACGAATCTGCCATCCGGCTGAAGAAGCCGAGCAGAGAGCCTCCTCTGCCCTGGTTCTTGCCTTCCTCCAACGTCGCCGTGAGGGGCACGGTTTTCTGAAGGGTGACGAAGTGGGTCCATCCTCCTGGAACAAATTCAGAAGGAATCACATAAAACTCACGTTCCAGGTCACTGGATCTCTGCGCCATGTGTGCCGAAGCTTTAGTCGCCGTCACCAAACAACAAAGGGTCAACACCAAAGCTGGCAACAAACGTATCAAACGACCTCGCATTGGAAACTCAGTTTTCTCTGGTCTCAAGCTTCGGGGTCCGCGACTCGAAATACGAATCGCGCGCCAACATCTAAGATCGAGCGCCGCTTCAGTTATTTTTTACTCTGGGGCGTCAACTCATAGGGAGCGCCCGTACCGGACGAGCCGAGAAACAACTTCCGTCCGTCAGGGAACGTAAGATCCCGGCCGTTGGCCCGGTGCGACCCGTCTTTCGCCTGGTACCCATCGACCACAATCTCGGTGCCCGGCAGTAAGGATTCCTTAGTGAACCCGCGCCGGAACAGGACATTCGGCGTGCCCGCTTCAACGGCCCAGTTTTCCACCGTGCCATCGGGCTTCTTCACGTCGACGTGCAACCAAGTGTGGGGATTGACCCATTCCATTTTAGTGATCGTCCCCTTGAAACTCACCGGTTTATTCGCGTCGAACTCTGCTGCAAACGCGTGGTGCGCCCACACAGACGTCGCCCCTCCGCAGATTGCGAGACCCACGATGACGACTGCTGTGGCAAGCTTCGTTCGCATCGACTTCAGCCTCCTGCCGCGTTTAGAAGCAAGATGGACGCCGTGGCCCGCGGCGGCTCGACTATCCCACTTAGGATAGGTGGCGCCCGTCCATATTACTTACCGCCGTACCAATCGTAAAACCGGTCACCGCTCGGAACCTTGCGAGTGATATCCACCGCCATGGTTTCGCCTTCCCAGTGCTTCACCAACTGCTGCTTGCGAAGACCTCCGTACATGAACTCCTCGACGAATTCGTTGCAGCGAAACTCGAGAAGCTGCATGTTCGGTTCGGCGCGCCGGTAGATCGGCATGGCGATGCGCCACGGCCGCGAGAAGACCTTGGGATCCTCGATCGTCACTTCGTACCAAATGACGTCAGGCGACCTCAGCGTGAAGCGCTCGACGAGGTGCAGTGCGTCGCTGTGATAGTTGCCCGCACGGTCGAACCAGCTCCGATCATTGAAATTCGATACGTCGACGACGAGCGTGTCGCCGTCCCAGCGTCCGACTGAATGGCCCATCCAGGTGTCGTCGGGCGGCCCGTCGACCTTGTCCAGATGAATCGTGCGCGCCGTGTTCGAGAACGAGTAGGCAATGTGAATCTTGTTCGTGCTCTGCGTGATCTGGAACGGATGGGGCAGGTACATCGCCCGCGGAATGCCCGGCAGGTAACACTTCAGCTC
>WNFT01021949.1_pt1 | contig 10730 bp, 7 predicted proteins | sample 5400191 | NCBI WGS metagenome assembly WNFT01 (sample SAMN13153359, study PRJNA577476) | soil metagenome | isolation source: 80 cm saprolite under Madrone tree | place: USA:California | collected 2016-06-14
CTACTGCTTCTGCCCAATAGTTGCCCGACTCTGGTGGTATGGGGACCACACCATGATCTTCAACGCGCACCACTTCCATGGTGTTGAGATCAATATAGGCTACAATCCCCTCGATAGGACGAGCGTAGCCATTGTCACCGGGCTCGTGTCTCACATAGGCCAGGGAACGTAAGAGGCGGCGTGTCTGTTCCTCTTCATTGCCATAGTTGCCAACCGTCCAGCAGTCAACCATGACCAGGTCGAGATTGGTAATGCCTCGTTTGCGCAGAGCAGCCTGGAAGTCGGGGTGAGCTTTGAGGATTTTTTCGCTGGCGACGACTTCTTCAAAGATAATGGCGGGCTGAACGCCGGGAATATGACGCCATGCCTTCACTCGGCCTTCGGTAATGGAGACGATCGCTTCATAGGTGGCACCGGAGGACTTATCCAGCAGCACGATAAAGGCCTCGCGTGGAGGAATAGCGCCCGGTTTGAAGTTGAGGACGATTTCCTTGGGTGGCTCGAGGAGGTTCACCGATATAAAGCGGACGTGTTCACCCAAGTTCCGTTCGGTACGGACAATGTTCACAGCGGTGGTGATCTCTTCAGCCGTGAGCGGCTCTAAGGGGTGACGAGTGATTGAAGGTACAATGGGGGATACCTGAAGCTCATCGGCCATGATGGTTTACTCCTCTGCTTTACTACTGCTCCTGGTGTCCTAACCTGACCAAATCAATGATATCTTCCACTTTCACATCCTGCTTGTGATAATCTCCAAGCTTGCGACCATCGTCCAGGATCGTGAATCTGTCCGCCACCTGGAAGACGTGATGGATGTTATGCGTGATGAAGACCACCGGCAGTCCGTTCGCTTTGAGCTTTTCGATAAATTCTAGCACCAGCTCAGTCTCTCTGACGGATAAGTGATTGGTAGGCTCATCCATGATGACCAGCCTGGCCTCAAAGTACATGGCTCGCCCAATGTTGATTGATTGTCGTTCACCACCTGACAAAACGGCGGTCACCGTATCTGGTGACCGATATTTGATACCCGTTTCTTGCAAAACCTTGTTGCATTCTTCAGCCATTCTTTTCAAGTCGAGGAACTTGAAGGGACCGATGCGTCTGGTCAGTTCTCGTCCCAAGAACAAGTTCCTGGAGATGGTCATCAGGTCTACCAGGCCCAGACTTTGATAAACCGTCTCAATGCCGGCACGCCTGGCTTCTTTGGGAGAAGAGAATTGGACTTTTTTTCCTGCATAGTAGATTTCGCCTTCATCCGGTGGGTAGAGGCCGGTTAAAATTTTGATCAAGGTTGATTTGCCGGCTCCGTTATCGCCGAGCAGACCGACAACCTCATTGGGATAGACAACGAAATCTACGCCGTGGAGCACCTCATTTGGGCCAAACTTCTTATGGATGTTCAGCATCTTTACCAAAGGTTCGCTTGTATTCATGATTTGAGAGTCCTCCTGACTACAACCAGATTGATGACCGATGCTGCCACCAACACCACCCCAACGAAAGCCTGATACCAATAGGAGGGAGCCCCTGCCATGATAAGGCCAGCGCTAATAGCCGGAATGAACAGCGCCCCCAGGGCAGCGCCGACGATGGACCCGTAACCGCCTGTAATCAAGCAGCCACCGATGACGGCGGCCGCAATCGCCTCAAGTTCCACACCTACTCCCGTCGTAGCCGCCACCGTATGAAATCTACTGGCGGAAATCGTACCGGCTAATCCGGCCAGGCCTGCACATAAGATGAAGTTGGTCAATTTGACACCATCTACATTGATGCCCATCGCTCTGGCCACCTCCTTATTCCCGCCAACGGCGAAGACCGCGTTGCCGAACGACGTGAACCTGAGCACTATCGCAAAGATGACAACTAAGAGCACAAACCATACGATTGAAATAAGAAAATCACCGACCAGATTACCAGCCAGGATGTTTGTGAGGAAATCAGTAGGAATGCTCATGGTAAATCCCTGCGTCGTAAAATAGATGATCCCCCTGACAAAGAACTGCATCCCGAGCGTGACGATGAGTGAAGGAACTCCTGTCTTCAGGGTGATGAGCCCATTGCAAAGGCCCGCCAGGCAAGCCACTCCCACGGCAATGAAGAAGGCTACCAGGCTGCCGACCTGGCTTGAGAAAAAAACGAAGAACAGCGCGCTCATCCCATAAACTGAACCAACAGAAAGGTCAATTTCGCCGGAAATGAGGATAAACGCTATCCCAATGGTGACAATCCCTAGCTCTGCCGCTTGCGCCAGGAGGGCCGCCGCATTGCCAACAGTGGCAAATTGGCCATCCGTAAGAATAGTAAATGCAACGCAAACAACAACTAAACTAACTAACACACCCAACTCTGCAATTCTGCGAAATTTTTTCAGAGGGTTGGTACGCGTGTCGATACGCGTTTTGGTTGATAGCATGCTGAGCCTCCTTCCAGGGCGGACGCAAGGTCCGCCCCTACAGCCCAGGTAGCAGGCCACTTCTTGTAGGAAGTGGCCTGCTAAAATCTTACTGGGTCCAGCCAGCAGCCAGCTGGTCGTACTTTTGTTGACCGAAGATGTTGACCAATTTGGCTTTCCATTGGGCGGCACTGGTCTTGTCTATGATGACCGGACCTACCAGCTCCGTTGGGGGTGGTGTGTAGCCATACTTCTTGTAGAGGTAAAGCCACATCACCGGCAGATACCCCTGCAGCCAGAATTGCTGGCTATGGGTAGCGATCAATTTCCCTTGCAAGATCCCTTCTATGGCCAGGGGGCTTTCATCTACAGTGGCCATCTTCACCTGGTTCAACATCCCTAGACCTTGAACTACCTTGTACACAAAGGGAGCAGTCAGCAGGGTCACAGACCAAATCGCGTCCGTATCCTTATGGGCTACCAGGTAAGACCGCATAACAGTAGTGATCGTGCTCGGTTCGTCCGTGATGGCAACCTTATCTGCGGTCACACCAGCCGACTTCAGGCCATCAATCAGGCCCTTACACCTCAATTCCGCCCCGGCGTGTCCAACATCGCCAATAGCACAGGCAACCCGCCGCGGTACATTCGGCTTAAATTGCTGCAGGATCTCCTGGGCCATCAGCACCCCGGTCTGATACTCGTCCCCGCCAACGTAGGTCAGGTAGGGGATTCTCTGCCCGACTGGGCGCGTATCAGGGATGTTAGAGGCGATTACGGGAATGCCAGCAGCAATGGCCTTGTTCAACGGTCCTTGCAGGGCTGTCGCATCGGTGATGGGCACAATTAACCCATCCGGATGGGTTGCAATCGCCGTCTCAAGCAAATTAACCTGCGCTTCAACTGAGAAAGTTTCTGGTGCAACGTACTTGACTGTGACCGGGAACTCTTTCTCTGCTTCAGCAATGGACGTAGTGAGCCAACTCTCGTTGGGATCAGCCGGCCCAATGTGAGACACAAAGTAGAAGGTGTATTGCGGTTTGCCCGTTGTTGTCTGTGGCGTTGCTTGGCCTCCACAGCCTGCTAGAATTGTGGATAATAAAACGACAACAGCGAGGAATAGTGGGGGTTTGCGACGTCTGGTCATCGTTGATTTCTCCTTCTTTGGACTATGGTTAATTTGTACACCCACTCATTACCTGCCCCCCAGGCAGGATTGCTCGGGGTGCTACGTGGTCGTGCGGACAGCAGTGGTGAATCAGGGCCTGGAGCACTCACTGCGCCTGGCATCGCTTATCTTTTTGTCTCTATTTTATGAGCACCTCCTTTCTCGCTTAAGTTGCACCTCCTCGTCCAAAGCACAGCAATGCAAACGTTTGCGCAATTATTCAAAAAAATCAACGTTTACCCGGTTGCTGTCGGATGTTTGTCAGGCAACAAGCGGGCGGTTGTCTGTCGCACTACTAATTCACCGGGGACCATCTGGTTGTCAGGCTCCTGGCCAGCCAGTAAAGCGAGCATCATGTGCATAGCTCGCTGCCCCAGCTCAAAGCGCGGCTGGCGAATCGTGGTCAATGGTGGATGGGTGTAGGCCGCCATGTCAATATCATCAAAACCGATAATGCTGAGATTGCCGGGAACAGAGAGGCCACGCTTGTGACAGGCAGCCAGCAAGCCCATAGCCGTCGTATCGTTGTAGCAAAAAACAGCCGTAGCCCCCGCGGCCAGTAATGGCTCTAAACTGGCCTCACCGACTTTGGCATCGTCCTTAATGGTGTTGGAGGTAAAAATGAGGGCGGGGTCTGAAGCAATGCCGGTGGCTTCAAGGGCATCGTGATACCCTTTCAAACGGTACTGGTTTGACTTAGCGCGATTGGTAACACCCACATACCCGATGCGGCAATGTCCCAAAGCAAGTACGTGTTCAACGGCCAATTGCGCCCCATGCACATCATCAATACTAACAAAATGCATGGTCTTCCCCGGCTTCTGTTCATTGATGAAAACGATCGGAACCGTACTGCGTTCAAAGAACTGGGGATATTGATAAAATAAGTGTGAGGCCAGAACGATAATGCCATCCACCCGACGCCGCTGGAGCATCTCAATACCTGCAATCTCTCGCTGATGATCATGCTGCGAGGTACTGACAATAACAGTAAAGCCAGCCTCAATAGCAGCTTGCTCCACGCCTTCGACTACCCGCCCCATGAATGGATCAGAAATGGCGGCCAACTCTATGCCGATGGTCCAGGTCTGATTAGCAACCAAACTCTTTGCCACAGTATTGGGAATGTACCCCATTTCTTTGGCCAACGCCTGGACCCGTTTTTTGGTTTCAGCTCCAATGCGAGGATGATCCTGTAGCGCACGAGAGACGGTTGAAGGAGAAACCCTGGCTTTCTTGGCAATATCACAAATGGAGACAGACATCGTCGGCGAACTCCTGACGTGACGTGACGTGCTGGATAAATCCGCTCCTCTACGAGGACTCCTCGATAAATCGGGAGTCTACGGATCAATCGGCACTCTACCCACGGGTGCCTGGGTGCTGCCACGGCGGCGTGGGCGTCACTCGCGGGCGCTTCAGGCCGTGATTGACCGGTGATGTCCGCGAGCTACCCAGACATTAGACCTGGCTCAGAAAGGGGTTATTCACTTTGCGCAAACGTTTGCACTTATTATGTGCTAAAATTTGATACTTGTCAAGGGGGTGGGCTTTAGGAGCCCATGAAGCCGACACCCACGAGTAACGCCTTAAGCCTGTTCATCGGCTCTCCTTTCGTACCAGCCAGCCGATAACGGCGTCGGCTTGTAGGTCTGAGAGCGTTGCGCGTTAGTGCTGTAGGCCCAGCGCACGCCGTTGGCGATGATCCGTCGTACCTCCGGCTGGTAGTAGACCGGGAAGCTCTCGTGGCCGGGCGAAAAATAGAAGACGCGCCCCCACCCGCGTGTGTAGCAGCATCCACTGCGGAACACCTCGCCGCCCGTGAAAGAGCTAATGAACACAAGCTCGTCAGGCTGTGGGATGTCGAAGAACTCGCCGTACATCTCCTGACGCGGGATGACAAATGGATGCGGGACGCCAGCCGCGATGGGGTGTGCCGGATTCACGGTCCACACGACCTCGCGGTCGTCAGCCTCACGCCAAAGAAGTGCACAGGTCGTGCCCATGAGCCGGCGGAAAATCTTGGACTCGTGGCCAGAGTGCAAGACGACCAGGCCCATGCCATTGAGGACGCGCCGATGCACCCGGTCGACGACGACGTCGGAGACCCGGTCGTGCGCCAGGTGGCCCCACCAGGTTAGCACGTCAGTACTCTCCAGCACCTCGTCGGTGAGCCCGTGCTCAGGCTGATCCAGGGTGGCAGTGCGTACGACCGCCTGTTCGCCCAGATGCTCGCGTAGCCCGGCAGCAATTGCCTCGTGAATCCCATCGGGGTAGACCGCGCGGACTTCCTCGTCCTGCCGCTCGTGGACGTTCTCGCTCCACACGATGCGTAGAATGCCGATTTATCGAGCATCACCGAAGGTGGCCGATTTATCGAGCACGTGCCCTCCAATAGCCGGTCAACGCACTAGAATCACGTTCTCAGTGCGCTGCATTGCTTGGTTCGATGACCTCGATGTTGTCCTTACCACCATACGCATCCCACCACGCAGTCGCGCCGCGTGCTAGCACGTCATTGAGGGCCTGGATGTTTTGCAGACCCCGCTCTGCAAGCCAGCCTTCAAGGGCCGCGACCCCTTCATTGGCGTAGACTGGAATAGCATCCTGCCAGGTTGCACGGCCGCACAGGACTCCTGAATACTTCACTCCAGCCTCGGCAGCCAGTTCCAACATGTCGCAGAACACCTCGTCGGTGCTGCCGGCACTCAGGTAAATGAACGGAAGAGAGGTCGTACTGGCCGTGGTGCGGAAGTGCTCAATGGCCTCCTGGCGCGAGTAGGCCGTCCCCTCTCCGGTGAAGGCACGAGTTCCTGCCACGAAGGTGGGATTGATGGGCAGCTCGACCTTGAGCACATCCACGCCGTAGCGTGGTTTGGAAAACTCCTCCATGGCACGTGCCACGTATTCTGGCTTCTTTCTGGCAAACGCTAACCCCTTCTCGTCGCCGATCGCCTCGTCGTAGACCAGTGGCTCCAGGAAAAACGGCACGTCTGCCCCCATGCATTCAGCGCCAATGCGCTCAATGTAGGCTTGTTTGATCGAGTTGATCGACAGGCTGGACGCCTCATCGAACGGGTTGTAGTACAGCAGAATCTTGATGGCCTGCGCCCCGGCTTCTACCAGGCGTCGCACGCTCCACTGTGGCAGCAAGTCGGGCAGGCGACCCCTCGTGTTAAAGTCGTAGCCGGACTTCTCGTAGGCCAGCAGCACGCCGGTGCCGGGGGCACGGCTGGCGATTGCTCCCAGGCCATACTCCGGATCTAAGAGAACGGCGCTGGCAGAGGGCGTGAGGACTCGTGTGACTGTCGTTTTGAACGCGAGCATATCTGCCGCTGTTGCCTGGCCGTGCTCGCCACGTGCTCTGGCGATGGCGTCCAAGAGATTGCCACGGTGATCGACGGCCAGTGCGGCGATGACCCCGCGGCTGTCGGCGCAGGCGGTGATTCCGTTGAATTTGCCTCGAGTGATCTTGACCTTCATGCTTGCCTCCTGGGACGTGCGCGATAATGGAGTTTGACTTTTTAATACGGACACGCGAATGGGTTGCCGAGGGCCGATAAATCGGCGATGGGCACGATAAATCGGCCCCTACGGCCCATCCGTCGCTGTTGATGGTGTCCGACCTATTTTGTCAAAGTTCATAATCGGCTCTCTACAGTAGAGAGCCGATTTATCGCCCTCGTACCCTCTCCTAGAACTTGCGTGACCATTCTCTGGGCCAGCGCTCAACCACGACCTTCTTTTCGGTGTAGAACTCGATGGCATCGCGTCCCTGGGCGTGCATATCGCCGAAGAAGCTGTCCTTCCAGCCCGAGAAGGGGAAGAAGGCCATTGGTGCGGCCACACCAATGTTAATGCCGAGATTGCCTGCCTGGGCTTCATAGCGGAACTTCCGTGCCGCCGCGCCGCTGCTGGTGAACAAGCACGCCATGTTGCCGTAGGAGGTCGCGTTCACGAATTCAATCGCCTCATCAATCGTCTGGGCATGCATCAGGCTCAGAACCGGACCGAAGATCTCGGTCCCGGCGAGCTCACTGCGCGGGGTGACGTTGTCCAGAACCGTCGGGCGCACGAAGTTACCCCGCTCGTAGCCGCGGATCGAAGCGTTACGCCCGTCGACGAGGACCCTGGCCCCTTCGTTGACGCCTTTGCCGATCAACGACTCGATGCGCTGCTTGCTCTCAGCCGTGATGACCGGTCCCATCTCGACCTCCGGCTCGAGCCCGTAGCCGACCTTGCGCGTCTCTGCCACCTGGGTGATCCGATCTCTGAATTCGCGGCCCGCCTCTCCGACGGTGATCGTCACCGAGGTCGCCAGGCAGCGCTGTCCGGCGCAACCAAAGGACGAGTCGGCGATGATGCGGGTAGCCATCTCCATATCGGCATCCGGCAAGACCACGACCGGATTCTTGGCACCACCGGCGCACTGGGCACGCTTGCCGTTGGCTGCGGCTCGGCTGTAGACATATTTGGCCACCGCTGAGGAGCCGACGAAGGAGATGGCACGCACGACCGGGTGGTCGAGCAAGGCATCGACCGCCGCCTTCGAGCCATTCACCAGGCTGACCACGCCCGGTGGCAGGCCCAACTCGTCGATCAGGTCAAAGACCCGGCTCATCGTCATCGGCACCTTCTCAGAAGGCTTCAGAATGAAGCAGTTGCCACAGGCGATGGCATAGGGCAGGTACCAGAGTGGGATCATGCCGGGAAAGTTGAACGGCGTGATTGCCGCGACGACCCCGACCGGCTGGCGAAACATGTGTTCGTCAATGCCGCGTGCGATGTCTTCGGAGTTGTAGCCTTGCATCAACGTCGGGATGCCGGACGCGACTTCGACGTTCTCGACGCCGCGTCGCAACTCGCCCTGCGATTCGGCCATCGTCTTGCCGCACTCATCGACCGTCAGGCGTGCAATCTCATCGAAGTGTTCATCCAGCAACCTCTTGAGCTTGAAGAGGTACTGGATACGCTCGATCGGCGGTGTGCGGCGCCAGTCAGCGAAGGCAGTTTGCGCTGCTTGTACCGACTCGTCCACCTCATTAGCTGGCGTGAGCGGTACGCGCACCATTGTCTCGGCGGTCGCAGGGTTACGCACGTCGAGAAATTCACTCGCACGTGAGCGCTTCCAGGCGCCATTGACATAGTTGAGTAGTTGTCCATCCTGTATCATAATGTCCTCCGTAGAGTGCGGATTTATCCAGCACGTAGCCGGTACATCTTGTCCGCCTCATGTGTTGTCAAAAGGAATGTCCCACGATAAATCGGGCACCCACGATAAATCGAGGTGCTACTAAAGGAGTCACCCACTCATTACCTGCCCCCCAGGCAGGATTGCTCGGGGTGCTACAGGAAATACCGTTCCTGTGGTCGCATGGCTGCCCACTCAGCACGAGCCGCCTGCACTGAAGGCATCTCGCTGACTTCGGCAACCGGCACATCCCACCAGCCTTCGTAGTTGGGTATGGCTACGTAGCGATCATTCTGAATGTAGATCACCGAGGTGCGATCAGTTGCACGCACCGCCTCAAGGGCGGCCACGAAATCATCGTAGGTCTTACACTCGATCACGTGCGCCCCTAAGCTGCGTGCGTTGGCCGCCAGGTCAACCGGCAAGGTCTGCACCTCCGTACCCGCCGCATCTGTTGGCCATAGCCCATTGCGTGGATAGACGTAGCGCGTACCGAAGCCCTCCTGGCCCAGCGAGCGGCTCAGTGCGCCAATGCTCTTGAAGCCAGAGTTATCGAGGAGTACGATGATCAGCTTGTAGTGTTCCTGGATCGAGGTCACAATCTCACTGTTCATCATCAGATAGGAACCATCACCGACCATGACATACACGTCGCGGTCGGGCGCCGCCATCTTGATGCCCAGGCCACCGGCGATCTCATAGCCCATGCAGCTATAGCCATATTCCATGTGGTAGTTCTTAGGATGACGTGCCCGCCAGACCTTGTGCAAGTCGCCAGGCAGACTGCCAGCAGCGCAGACCATGATCGCGTCGGGGGAACTGCGTTCGTTGACCGCACCGATTAACTCGCCCTGGCTTGGTAGCGGTGTGTGGCGGACATTGTAGATTCGCTCCACCTCGCTGTCCCACTCGGCATGCAGCTGTCTGGCCTGTGCGCGGTAGTTCGCCTCGACAGGGTAGCCGGACACCAGTTCGAGCAGCTCCTCCAGGGTCACCTTTGCGTCACCGACCAGCGGTAAGGCGAACTGCTTATATGCGTCAAAGGCGGCCACATTGATGTTGATGAAGCGCACCGCGGGATTCTGAAAGGCTGTCTTTGACGAAGTTGTGAAATCGCTGTAGCGGGTGCCGATGCCGATGACCAGGTCAGCATCCCGAGCAACGCGGTTGGCCGCGAAGGTGCCGGTGGCGCCAATCGCTCCGAGACTGAGCGGGTGGTCGTAGCGCAGGCTACCCTTGCCAGCCATCGTCTCGCCCACAGGAATACCGGTTTGGTCAACAAAGTGCTGCAGGATATCTGTGGCCTCCGCGTAGATCACCCCGCCACCGGCGACAATCAGCGGCCGCTTACTTGCACGAATCCAGGCTGCTGCCTGCTCTAGTGCGTGCCGATCTGGCCGGTTGCGTGGGATGTGCCAGACGCGCTTGCGGAAGAAGGCTTCAGGATAGGCATACGCCTCCGTCTGCACGTCCTCAGGGAGGGCCAGCGTGACGGCCCCGGTTTCTGCCGGGCTGGTGAGCACGCGCATGGCCTCGGGCAGTGAGGTCAACACTTGCTCCGGGCGGGTGATGCGGTCCCAATAGCGGCTTACCGGCCGAAAACAATCATTGACCGAGATGTCCTGCGTGTGTTCGGACTCCAACTGCTGTAGAACAGGAGCAACATTGCGGCGGGCAAAAATATCTCCTGGCAGCAGCAGCACAGGCAGGCGATTGATCGTGGCAAGGGCAGCACCGGTCACCATGTTAGTCGCGCCGGGACCGACGGACGAGGTGCAGGCAAGCGTCTGCAATCGGTTTTTCGTTTTCGCATAGGCCGCTGTGCTATGCACCATGGCTTGCTCGTTACGGGCCTGATAATAGCGAAACTCGGGCATCTGCTGCAACGCCTGGCCGATGCCAGCGACATTGCCGTGACCGAAGATGCCAAAGCAGCCGGCAAAAAAGGGCTGCTCGACACCGTCGCGCTCTAC
>WNFT01010882.1_pt1 | contig 10729 bp, 9 predicted proteins | sample 5400191 | NCBI WGS metagenome assembly WNFT01 (sample SAMN13153359, study PRJNA577476) | soil metagenome | isolation source: 80 cm saprolite under Madrone tree | place: USA:California | collected 2016-06-14
CGCTAGATCTCCCAGGCGACGTACTCGTCGAGCGCCTGCCCGCCGAGCTCGATCGCGTAGGGTCCGGCGAGGCGATACGTCGGGGCACCGTCCGGCAGCAGGCCGAGCCGCGCGCGATCCGCATCGATTCGGGCCCTGATGTCTCGCTCGCTCGGCGGTCCGGCGCCGCGCGACACGCGCAGCACGACGAGTGCCCTGGGGGACGGCTGGCTCACCAGAGGGGGAAACATTCCTCACCGGCGCCGCGGGCGCAAGCGTCACCCCACCCGGACGGCTTTTGACCCGCCGCATCGCGGCGGGTACGATCGCCGGATGCTGGCGGAAGCGCTCGGCACCGGGCTCGAGCTCGTGGGCGGCTGGCTCGACTGCGGCCGCAGCGTGGCGCGCAGGATCGGCGCGCAGGTGGTCGACCCGCTCGCCCGCCTGGCCGGCCTTGGTCCTGCACCGCACGCGCCCACCGGCGACCCGCCTCCCGCCGACCAGCCGGGTGGGGGCGAGGCGGCCCCGCAGTTCCAGGCCGAGGAAGCGAAGTACTACCTCGGCCCGCCGCGCGCGCCGGCGGCGCGCTACGCCGACCGCGAGAGCGGCGAGCTGCCGCGCGCCTACGGCTGCGACCGCATCGTCCTCCTGCCGCGCGACCCGTGGTGGGTGTTCACCTACTGGGAGATCACCCCGACCACACGCGTCCAGGCGCTCCGCGCCCTCGGCGCCGAGGCGGAGGGCGCGCGCGAGCTGCTGCGCGTCTACGACGTCACCTTCATCACCTTCACCGGCGACAACGCGTGGCAGTCCTTCGACGTCGAGCTGCCGCCGGGCGCCGACCGCTGGTACCTGAACGTCGGGCGGCCCGCGGCCTCGTTCTGCGTCGAGATCGGCCTCGCCACGCCTGGCGGGCGGTTTCTCCCCCTCGCCCGCTCGAACGTGGTGACCACGCCGCGCGCCACCCCGTCTCCGGACACCACGGTGCGCTGGGTCGAGGTCGCCGCCGGAGCCGTGTGCGAGAGCGCCCGCACCTGGGAAGGGACCCCGCTCGCGAGCGTGGCGCCCGAGAGCGCCGCCGAGGCGAGCGAGGGCCGCTCCCGCTCGAGCGACGCCCACACGCCGCGGACGGCGCGCTGACTCCGCCCGCCCCGCGCGCGATGCCCCAGGCCAGCCTCGCCTTCGTCCTGCACGCCCACCTGCCCTTCGTGCGCCATCCCGCGCACGAGGACTTCCTCGAGGAGCGCTGGCTCGCCGAGGCGATCACCGAGACCTACATCCCGCTCCTCGAGATGCTGGGGGCGCTCGAGCGCGACCGCGTCCCAACGCGGCTCACGCTCTCGCTCAGCCCACCCCTCCTCGCCATGCTCGCCGACCACCTGCTGCGCGGGCGCTACCTCCGGCACCTCGACCGGCTGGTCGAGCTGGCCGAGAAGGAGGAGCGGCGGACGCGTGCCGACGAGCGCTTCCACCGCGTGGCGGAGATGTACCTGGCGCGCTTCTGCCGGGCGCGCACGATCTTCCTCGAGGACTGGGGCCAGGACCTGATCGCCGCCTTCCGCTCCTACCAGGAGCGCGGGCTCCTCGAGATCATCACCTGCGCGGCGACGCACGGCTTCCTCCCGCTGCTCGCGGTGACGCCGGGGGCGGTCCGCGCGCAGGTCGAGGTCGCGGTCGCCGAGCACCGCCGCTTCTTCGCGCGCAGCCCCGAGGGCTTCTGGCTCCCCGAGTGCGCCTACGAGCCCGGGCTCGACGCCGAGCTCGCCCGCGTCGGCGTGCGCTACTTCTTCGTCGACACGCACGGCATCGCGCACGCCACGCCGCGGCCCGTGTACGGCGTCTACGCGCCCATCGCGTGCGACTCCGGCGTGGCGGCCTTCGGGCGCGACCCCGACAGCTCGAAGCAGGTGTGGAGCGCCGAGGAGGGCTACCCGGGCGACTTCTGGTACCGCGACTTCTACCGCGACATCGGCTTCGACCTCGACTACGACTACGTGCGCCCCTATCTGCCGCCCACCGGGCAGCGCATCCTGACCGGCCTCAAGTACCACCGCATCACCGGCAAGACCGACGTGAAGGCGCCCTACGAGCCCGAGCGCGCCCGCGAGCGGCTCGAGGCGCACGCGGCGCACTTCGTCGCGGGCCGCGTGCACCAGGCGGCCTGGCTGGCGCGCGCCATGGACCGGCCGCCGATCATCGTCTGCCCCTACGACGCCGAGCTCTTCGGGCACTGGTGGTTCGAGGGGCCGTGGTGGCTCGAGGCGGTCCTCCGCCGCCTCGCCGTCACGCCCGAGCTGCGCGCCGGGACCCCGGGCGACGACCTCGCCCGCCACCCGACCGTGCAGCGCGCCACGCCGGCCGCCTCCACCTGGGGCTGGAAGGGCTACAACGAAGTCTGGCTCGCGGGCGAGAACGACTGGCTCTACCGCCACCTCCACGCCACCGCGGACCGTCTCCACGCGCTCTGTCGGAGCTACCCGAGCGCAGACGAGCGCACGCGCCGCGCGCTCACCCAGGCGCTGCGCGAGCTCTTCCTCGCGCAGGCGAGTGACTGGGCCTTCATGATGTCGCGCGCGACCACCGTCGAGTACGCCGTGCGCCGGAGCCTGGATCACCTGCTCCGCTGCCAGGAGCTGTGCGCGCAGGTCGAGCGCGGGGCGGTGGACGACCTCCGCCTGGCCGCGCTCGAGGACACCGACAACCTCTTCCCCACCCTCGACTACCGCGTTTTCGTGTGAGCGCTCTTGTCTAGCCAGGGGCGTTGCCATACAGTCACCCCGATCCGGCATGTCGACGTGGCTCGTGGCGCTGGTGCTCCTGCCCATCGCGCTGGTGCTCGTGGCCGGGCTCGTCGTACTCCTCGCCCGGCCGCTGGCGCTGCCGGCGCTCGCCGCCCTCGAGCGCGCCCGCTTCCAGCGCCGCCTGACGCATGCCGCGCGCGGCGACGCACACCTCCAGGAGCGGCAGCTCGAGGCGGCGCTGCGCGAGTTCGAGGCCGCCTTCTGCCTGCTCATCGTGCGGGTGGACGCGCGCCTCGCGGAGCAGATCGCGCGCCATCACACCGGGCTCCTCTCGCGCCTGCTCTCGGTCGCCGATGATCTGCCCCAGCAGCGCGTGCGCCTGCTCGCGCTCGCCAAGGTCGACCGGCTCCTCGACCGCCGCGGGGACATGCAGCGCGCCTACCTCCAGCTCCGCAACCGCCCGCTGCGCGACGGCCGGCGCCTCCACCTCGAGCGGGAGCTGCGCCGCAACGCGCGCGAGACGCGCGCCGCGGTGCGCGAGCTGATCGCCGACCTCCAGCTCCTCTCCGGGCGCAAGGTCGCCTACCAGTAACGCCTTCCGGGATGGCGGAGGTCACCTGTTTTTTTTCTTGCCATCCGATGGGGCCCGTTCTATAGACGTCTGATCCGCCGGTCGTACCCTCCGGCGGATCACATCATTCATGCTGTCTTCCCTCGTCACCCCGGCCATCCAGGGTGACGGTCTGCATGCCGGGCGGGACGGTGTCGTGACCGGTACGGCCGCCCGGAGAAGCGCCTGCGCACACGGGCCCGTGAGGCGTGTCTCCACAGGTGTGGATGAGGCGGGCGAGCCGTGAGCCAGCCACCGGGGTCGGGACAGCGAAAGGACCCGGCCGCGGTCTGGGCCCGGGTCTGCGAGGCGGTCCGCGGCCGGGTGGGCGAGCGGAACTTCACCACCTGGGTCGCGCCGCTGCGCTCGAGCTGGGTCGGCGACGGCCTCGACCTGGTCGCACCCGACCCGGTCACCCGCGAGCGTGTGGCGCGACACTTCCTCGGCGCGATCGAGGACGCGCTCGCCGACGCCCTCGGCCAGCGCCGTCCGGTGCGGCTCGGCCTCGCGGCCCCGCTCCCGTCCCTTCCCATCTCGGCCACGTTCCCCAGCCCGGATCACACCTTCGACACCTTCGTCGTCGGCGACAGCAACCGCGATGCGTGCGCCGCCGCGCACACCCTCCTCGCGGCTCGCGATCCCGCGCCCCTCTTCCTGTACGGCCCTTCGGGGGTCGGCAAGACCCACCTCCTGCATGCAGTCTTCCAGGCGCGCGATGCGGCGGGTAATCCCGCCGCGTGTCTGTCCGCCGCCGAGCTGGTGTCCGCCATGGTGAGCGCCTACGAGGTCGGCGCCCACGAGCGCTTCTGGCGCGACCTCGCGCCCCTCGGGGCGCTCCTGCTCGACGACATCCACTCCATCGAGGGCCGCGAGGTGATCCAGGAGCGCCTGCTCGACGGGCTGACCAGCTGGGCAGAAGCCCGGCGCCTCCTCGTGCTCACCTCCGACCGCGTGGCGGGTGACATGCCGGCGCTGGCCCGACGCCTGCAGGAGCGAGTCCAGGGGAGCGTGGTGGCGGTGATCGAGCGGCCCGAGCCGGCGCTCCGGGTCGCCATCCTGCACCAGAAGGCCCGTGCGCGCGGGGTCGTCCTCGAGCCCCGGCTCGCGGCGCGCGTGGCGACCGCCTTCGGCGACAACGTCCGCCGGCTCGAGGGCGCGCTCAACCGGCTCCTCGGCCACGCCCGCCTGAGCGGCCGGCCGATCGACGAGGCGCTGGCCGTCGAGGTCCTGGCCGAGCTCCGCCCCCGCCCGCCCCGCCCGCTGACGGTGGACGACGTCCTCACCGCCACGGCGGAGAGCTTCCAGACCACGGCCCGCCGGCTGCGGGGGCGCAAGCGCAGCGCCGCTCTCCTGCTGCCCCGACGGGTCGCCATGTATCTCGCGCGCGAGCTGCTCGGCTGGCCGTTCGCCGAGCTGGGGGCGGCCTTCGGACGCGATCACACGACCGTAATGCAGGCCTGGCGGGTGATCGCGGCCCGCCGCCAGACGGACCCCGCGCTCGCTGCGACGCTGGAGCGAATCCAGCAACGCCTCGGGGCCGGCACATCCTGAAGGGCCGGGAATGGGGGCAGCCATGCGGGGACGCGTGCTGGGATTGGTCGTGACCGGGGGCAGCGGGCCGCTCCACGGTCTCGGGATCCCGAACGACGCCGCGCTCACGCCGTTCGCCGGCAAGTACCGCTTCATCGACTTCGCGCTCGCTGCAGCGACCAACTCGGGCGTCGGGCCGGTCTACGTGGTCGGGTCGCGCCCGAGCGCCGCCCTGCACGCTCACCTCGGGCGCGCGGCGCGCGCCGGCGCCGAGCTGCGCCGCCCCCTTCCCATCCCGCTCCCGGGCAGCGGCCGCGACGGCGGGCGCGCCGCACGGCTCGTACGGGCGCTGGCCGGCACCGCACAGCTGGTGCGCCATCACCGCGCGCAGGCGATCGTCGTGCTCACCGCGGACCACATCCTCCAGCTCGACCTGCGGCAGCTGCTCGAGGCGCACGCGACGCTCGCGGCGGACGTCACGCTCGCCACGCTCCCCGTGCCCATGGCCGAGGCGCCGCGCCGCACCGTGCTGGAGGTCAGCGCCGACCGGCGTGTGGTGGACGTCCCGCGGCCGTCCGTCGATTGGAGCCGCCCGCTCCCCCGGGGCTGCGCCTTCGCCTGGACCGGCGACCTGGTGGTGCGCGCCGGCGCCCTGGCGCCGCTCCTCGCCGCTGCCCGCGGCGGCGCCCGCGCCGAGGATCACGAGCTGCTCGGTGCGCTCGTGCAGAGGCTCGCCGTAGGGGCGTACGACGGGCTCGACAACCGCATCCCCGGCGCGCCCCAGGGTACCTACTGGCACGATCCGACGACGCTCGAGGCGTACTACGAGGCGCAGATGGACCTCTGCACGCCGCGCCCGGCGCTCGATCTGTACAACGTCGCCTGGCCGCTCCTGCCCGTGGCGAGCGGCCTCGGTCCGGCGAAGGTGGTGGCGGACGCCGCGGGGCACGCGGGCCAGGCACTCAACTCGCTCGTCTCCGACGGCGCGATCATCCGGGGCGGGGCCGTGTTCAACACCGTGCTCGGGCACGGCGTGGTGGTCGAGAGCGGGGCGGAGGTCGAGGACTCGGTGCTGCTCGATGGCTGCCGCATCGGACGGGGGGCGCGCGTCCGGCGCGCGTTGGTGGGGGCGGGGGCGGTGGTCGGCGTCGCCGGCGAGATCGGCTACGGCCCCTCGCCGGCGGCGCCGGCTCACGTCGTCGACTCGGGCCTGAGGCTCGTGCCGGGCGTGGCCGAGTCCGCCCTCGCCGCCGCGGGCAGGTAGCGGGGGGCGCCCCGAGTCGTATCGTGACGGTGGCGGCGGGGGTCGGCCCGTGGGGACAAGGCGTTGCGGCCGGACGTTCCGCTGCCCGGCTCCTGGTCACGAGCATGGCTGCCGCGGCGTGGCGGAGGCGACCGACCAGAAGTCGTCGGGCGCGATGCCGTCGAGGTCGACGTTCACGCCGTTGTCGAAGGTGGGCCGGCGCTGAAGCTGCCGTCGGCGGGTGAGATGAGGCGGCCTGCGTCCTGGCCGACGTGAGTCGCCGGCCTGGCTGCTGCGGAAGCGTGACGCCCCCGGGGGGGCGGCGGCCGCTTTTCGCAGGACCGCGTCACACGGAATGCCCACCGTGCCACGCGTGTCCCACTGTGCCACGCGTGTCCCACTGTGCCAGAAGTGCCCCACTGTGCCACGGGGTATCCCCGGCACGAGCGCTCGGGCACGGCGGCGTTCGCGCCGGTGGACGCCACGCAGAGCGACGAAGCGGACCCGCTGCCGCCGCGTGGCGGCGACGCCGCGCGCGAGCGGACAGACGCGAGGCCTCACGGGCGGCTGTGCGGCACATCGCTTGCTGTCGCCCTGATCGATGCCTGCGCCGAGGAGAGACCGACGATCGTCGCGCGGCACCGCGCTCGCCGAGACCGGCATCATCATCACGCTCCTCATCCCGCTCACCTTCGCGGTCCTGGACTTCGCCGGCATCCTGTACGCCTTCCAGGCGATGCAGAACGGCGTGAGCCAGGCGACCCGCTTCGCGGTCACCGGCAATCACGGGACCGACACCTCCGGCGCGGCCCTGCCACGCGATGCGTCGATCCGGCAGGCGATGCGGGCGGCAACGCCCGGCTTCCAAATCGCCGACGACGCCTTCACGTTCTACAACGTGTCCAAGGGCACGCCCGACACCGGCGGCCCGAACGACATCATCCGGGTGACGGTGGCCTACGACTGGCAGCTCCTCACCCCGTTTCTACGGCCATTCTTCGACGGCGGTTACGTCACCGTTCGCGTCGCCTCGACGATGAGGAACGAGCCCTACCCGAACCCCTGAGACGAACCCATGCGCGATCGAAGACACGAAGCTGGCCAGGCACTCTTCGAGTTCGGCGTCACGCTGCCGATTCTCATGGCGCTCGTCCTCGGCGTGATCGAATTCGGTTACGCGCTCTTCCAGGTCCAGCTGGTCACGAGCATGGCGCGCGAAGGCTCGAACCTCATCGCGCGGCAGGTCACGATCAACGACGCGGAGGCGGCCCTTCAGACGATGTCCGGGCTCGTGCGCTTCGACGCGAACAGCACGCTCATCTTGTCCGTGGTCAGGCTCGGTGTGGGCGGGGCCAACAACAACGTCCCGATCATCGTACAGCGCCACAGCGTGGGCGCCTTCGCGGCCAGCAGCGTGCTCGGGGACCCTCCGCAGAGCGCCTACCAGGGGTCGCCGGACTACAATGCGTACGATCCCGACAACGACGGCAGCATCCGCGTGAGCGGGGTGCTGCCCAACGGGTTCACCCTGACGCCGGGCGAATCCGTGTACGTCACCGAGGTCTTCACGCAACGGACCTCGATCGTCCCCTTCATGCCGCTTCCCGCGATGCTGCACGCGTCAGCCTACTTCTAGCCGCCACGCGGGGAACTGTTGGACCGGAGGACGACATGACGATGCATCGTGGCCACAGCCAGCGCGGGACCGCCTTCGCGTACATCGGCATCGCGATGTTCGCGCTGGTCGGGTTCACCGGTCTGGCCGTGGATCTCGGTCGCGGCTACGTGATCAAAGCGAACCTGTCGAAGGCGGTCGACGCGGCCGCGCTGGCGGCGGCCAGGGGGATCGGCGAGGGGGAGTCCGCCGCGCGCGCCTTGGCCAACAACATCTTCAACGTCAACTTCCCGAACGGCTACCTCGGGGTGACCTCGGTCCAGAACCCTCCGCAGATCGCCTTCTCGGACGCGTCCGACCAGTCCAGCGTGATCACGGTCTCCTCGCGGGCAGTGATGCCGACGACGTTCATGGTCGATCATTCCAACTCGCTCAGCTCGGACTTCGACCAGGTCAAGGCGGCCGCGGAGCAGTTCGTGTCGTACTTCGACCCAGATAAAGACCGCGTCGCGCTGGTCATGTTCGCCAGCAACACCACCATCATGGACCCGATCAACACGGGCGGACGCGGCTTCGACAAATCCAGCCTGCTGGGTCACATCAGCGGCTCCAGCACCGGAGGAGCGGTCAGCACGACCACGGCTGAGGGCCTGTACAGAGGGTGGGACCAGCTGCGCAGCGTCCCGAGCGGCACGCAGGCGCCGTTGCGCGTCATCGTGCTGTTCACGGACGGCGCGCCAAACACGTTCTCGGGCCAGTTCATGGTGAAGCCGTTCCACAACGCCCCGGACACGTCCCCGCTCGTCTCTGCCACAGGTGGGCTTTTCACTTCCGACTATCCGCAGAGCTCACCGTCCGTAACCGGGTTGAGCACGATACTCTCATCACCGAGCGACATGTCCTTGCATTATGTATCACCGCCGACCAACAGCCTCTACACGTCGGGGACGAGTGGCACGTTGGTGGTAAACCCCGATATCCCGAGCATACCGCTGAGAAGCTACCACCCGACCCCTGTCTCCTCGGGCATCCCGACGTACTTCAACCTCTACGACTCGTCGCTGCCGGGACAGCGCGTGCTGGTTGGCGGGACCGGGACCGACTATCCGGACCACGTGCAGAACGCCAACAACGCCTCGCGCAACCTGGCCGAGATCATCGCCAACGCCGCCCGCGCCGACTCGAGCGGCGCGCAGCCGATCCGCATCTACACGCTCGGCCTCACGCTCGGCCTGGGCGACCTGCTGAACCAGCCGGCCGGCAGCGTTCCCGAGACCGGCGCGTCCATCCTCATGCGCATCGCCAACGATCCCGCTTCGCCGAGCTTCAACTCGAACCAGGCGGAGGGCAAGTACTACTTCGCCGGCGACACCTCGCAGCTGGCCACGGCGTTCGAGGCGATCCGCAACCAGATCGTCCGCCTCAGCCAGTAGGGCCATGCACGTGGTCTCCCGAACCTTCTCCCGACGTGTCGCGGGCGCAGACCCGGCGGTTCCAACGGCAGCGCCGTCGCCACGCGGCACCGATCGTGCACTCAGCGTTTCCCGTCCGGCGCGAGAAGCGTCCGGGCCGGTCCTAACCGTCCGGAGGGCTCTCATGGCGTCATCGAATCTCTGGAGACGACTCAAGTTCGTGCTTGCCTTGCTGACAGCGGTCGCGACCTCGGGCGCCGTCCGCGCGCATGCCGACACGTGCGGCTATCCATTCAAGAGCGGCGATCCCCGCACGTACGTCTCCTTCAACGAGAGCGAGGTGCTGCGCGCGTTCAGCCCGCAGCAGGCCGTCAACGCCACGCCCGGCCTCACCATCAAGCTCTGGTACAACGACGAGAATGCCCTGACGCTCGGCGTCCGTCGCGTTCTGGTGAAGACCAAAACCGGCGTGACGACGACGGACTACCCCTTTTCGACGCTCGCGACGAATCCCGGGGGCGTGCTCTATCCCCAGGTTGGCACGACCGCTCTCGACGGAGCGCAGGAAGGCACCGACGGGGCGACGTGCAGAGGCTATCCCGACCTGTGCGACCGGCCGATGTTCCCCGCGCTCTTCATCACCGACCTCACCACGAATCCGAACAGCAGGGCCGGCGACTGGCAGTCCGGCGGGACACCGCTGCCGCCCCACGCCGTCTTCGGCACGTGGAAGGGGGCCGTCCGGACCGTCGACCTGACGAAGTCGCAGCCGCTGACCACCGTCATACCCGACGTCAACCCGGCGAAGAACAGCTGGAATCTCGGCAGCGGCGACCCCGCTCCCGCGGGCCTGACCAACCAGGGCTACAGCGCCGAAGTGCGCTGGAACGTGGACGACCTGGTCGCCGCCGGGCGGATGATCAAGGGCCACACCTACCGCCTGCAGTTCATGGTGCACGACGGCGATCAGAGTAACACCGGCGGGGATTCGGGCGAGGGCTGCGTCACGGTCCAGCCGATCTGTTCGACTGCAGCCGACTGCAACGACCGGAACCCTTGCACGGCGGACTCCTGTAGCGCCGGCTTCTGTTCCAACACGCCCATCGCCGGCTGCAAGCTCTGCACGACCGCCGCCGACTGCAACGACGGGAACGCCTGCACCACCGATTCCTGCAACGCCGGCGTCTGCCAGAACACCCCGATCCCTGTCGTGTGTACGGCCTCCGACCAGTGCCACACGGCGGGCACCTGCGATCCCGTGACGGGCGCCTGCAGCAATCCCGCCAAGGCCGACGGCACACCCTGCACCGACGGCAACGCCTGCACGCAGACCGACACCTGCCAGAGCGGGAGCTGCGTCGGGAGCAACCCCGTCACCTGCACCGCCCTCGACCAGTGCCACGTGGCGGGCACGTGCAATCCCGCGACGGGCACCTGCTCCACCCCCACGGCGACGAACGGGACGCCGTGCAACGATGGCAACGCCTGCACGCAGACCGACACCTGCCAGAGTGGGAGCTGCGTCGGGAGCAACCCCGTCACCTGCACCGCCCTCGACCAATGCCACGTGGCGGGCACGTGCAACCCCGCGACGGGCAG
>WNFT01005935.1_pt1 | contig 10727 bp, 7 predicted proteins | sample 5400191 | NCBI WGS metagenome assembly WNFT01 (sample SAMN13153359, study PRJNA577476) | soil metagenome | isolation source: 80 cm saprolite under Madrone tree | place: USA:California | collected 2016-06-14
CACGACGGAGTGATTCATGGCTTCATTCCAGGCGTGGTAGGGCTGGTCCACCACCTTGATATGTCTCAGGTACTTCACGCTGAAGGGCGCTTCCCAGCCGGGGACTATCATCCGGATCGGGTAACCCTGCTCAACACGCACCGGCTCGCCATTCTGGCCATAGGCCACGATACAGTCGTCCATGGCCTTTGCCAGCGGAACGGTGTGACTAAACTTGCCAGGGTCCGCCCCTTCGTAAACCAGCCAGCTCGCCTCTTTTTTCAGGCCGGCTTCGTTCAACAACACGGAAAGCGGCACTCCGGTCCATTCGCTGCAACTGGTCATCCCCCATATATACTGGACCGGCAACCCCATGTTGGGATTGCCTGCATTATGGATCATGGCATTGCTGTTCGCATGGCACTCCAGGAAATGAACCCGGGATACGGAAGGCAGGCGCTTGAGATCGTCCATGCTGAAACTCACAGGACGATCCACCAGGCCGTGGATCGTGAGGCGATGTTGCTGCGCATCGATCTCGGGGAAGTGGGAGGAGTGTTGCTGCACGAAGTGGAGCTGGGCCGGTGTGATGATTCCCCCGTAATCCTGAAGCGGCGTGTAGTAAGTGATGTGATCAACGCTGAATCTGGCCCCTCGGCGCAAGAGCTCGCGGTGGTCGTTGGCATCCTCGGCGTGCACGTCAAGTTTGGCTGATGCTGCAGACTTGGCTGACTGGCCTCTCGCCCATTCTGCGCCTGCACCTGTGCCTGCGGCCACACCGGCCAGTGCAGCAGCGTGTTTTAGGAACCGCCTGCGGCCAGATCCATTGGAATCCATAATTGCCTCCCGTGATTCCGAATTTCCGATTTGAACTTTGCCTTGGCCCGAAACGAACTTATCGCGTTCAGTAGGTTAGCCTTGGCCCGAAACCAACTTCATAGTGTTCAGTAGGATCGTCTATGTGTCAACCGGAGTTCTGTGTCTGACGCAAGGCGATCGCTTCAGGTTGGCGTGATGTCGGCCTGAATACCCGCAACCAAAACAATCAGGAGCGTTGCCGGAGCATCGGCACAGCTGCGCTGCTGCCGATCAAAGGCCGGATATGTACCGCGCCATCGCGTCCCGCTCGGCGGGCGAGAGCGCCTTCATCATGTTCATCATTTCGGCATTGTTGGTGCGCTCACCTTCGGCATAGCTGCGCATCGACTCGACCAGATATTCATACCTCTGGCCGGCCAGCCGCGGCGCCGGCAGCCCACCAGCCAAGTTCTGCTGATGACAAGCCTGGCATACCGCCACGATGGCGGGCGGCGACGCGGCGGCGGCGCCGGCGGACCGCGCCGGCCAGTTCTTTTTCGCGAAAAAGGCTGCTGCGGAGCCCAGTTCTGCCGGGGTGAGGGCTGTTGCCATCCACACCATGACCTCGTTGTCGCGAACGCCACTATGGAAGTCGTGCAACTGCTTTACGAGATAATTTTCCTGCTGACCCCAGATGACCGGAGTGGCTGCATTTCTGGGGACGCCGTTGTCGCCGTGGCATGTGTTGCAAACCAGCAACTTGGCGCCGAGGATGGCCTGGGCCTCAGCGGCGTTTCCCGGCGTGGCCAGCGCGGGCCTCTCAACGGCATGCTCAACGGCATTTGTCGGCGCGGCCAGCGCGGCGACAACGACCAGAACGCCAAAAACAGTCGGAAAATGATTGTTGGTCATGTCTTAACACTCCCCCTGGTCGAGTGCCCGCGGTCCCGTGACGCGACCATCGCACTGGAGCCACCTGAAACATGCCGCAGTCGGGCTTGTGGCGCAAGATGGCGCGGGTGTCGGTCTCGGATGGTGTTCGTTCATCAGATCCTCCCGCCCATTTGCGCCGCCTTGAGGACCGCGCGGACAATCCGGTTATGGGCCCCGCAGCGGCACAAATTGCCGGCAAGTCCCAGCCGGACCTCGGCCTCGCTCGGCTGCTGGCTGCGGTCGAGCAGCGCTTTGGCCAACATGATCATGCCGGGGATGCAGTAGCCGCACTGCGCCGCCTGCTCCTCAATGAAAGCGGCCTGCAGCGGGTGCGGCTGCTCGACGGTACCGAGCCCTTCGAGGGTGGTGATCTCCGATTGCCCGAGCGCGCCGATTGGCGTGATGCAGGAGCGCATCGGGGCGCCGTCGACGAGCACCACGCAGGCGCCGCATTGGCCGAGCCCGCAGCCGAACTTGGCGGCATTGAGGCCAAGATCGTTGCGCAACACGTAGAGCAGCGGCGTGTCCGGCTCGGCCGCCACGCTGTGCACCGCACCGTTCACCTTGAGGCTGACAGCCATGATGCAAAACTCCGCTTGAAACAGCGACCGCATCTTGCTCCGGCTTTGGCGCGGCGTCGAGGCCCGACACGGGCCGCCTTCAGGCGGCCGCCGGCCGTCCCACCGGTTTTAGAAGTCCGGCTTCTCGGCTTTCGGAACGTCCGAGTCCTTGTTGTTGTAGTACTCGCGAGGATTTTCGGCACAGACCCCTTCCGGTATGTGGTCGGGCCCCGGCACATAAGTCAGCGTCGCGGTCCACGGCGTCGTGAAGACGCCTTCGTCCTCGACCGTCACATGCAGCTGCAGGAACTTGCCACGGTGCTGGCTGAAGACATCGCCGTTAAACAGCCAATTCTCTTTTTTATTTCTATCGAGTGCGTCTTTTACGTCGTCGTAATCGCGCAGCCGATAGCGTTCTACGATGTGCAACTTGTCGGTATAGGGCGTACCAAACAAGTCGATCATCGCATACGGGCGATCGGTCTTGACGCCGACGGTGTCGATCACGAGGGTGTCACCCTCGTAGCGGCCGACGGAATCCCCGTACCAGGACGGCGTCGGCGGTGACCGATGGGGTTGGTTCAGGCGCACCCGGCGCACCTGATCGCCATTGTACAACATTATGATCCGGTCGGGCTCTTGTATCATCTGCATTAGAAACTGCTTGTAAATGAACGGCATCCCAAAGGGCCAACACTGGTTCGAAGGATTCGGAAACGTAATGCCGGCGAGCGAGATTTCGCCGAATTTCTTCACCACCGCGGCCGCCCACGGCTGCAAGATCGGACTTTTGTAATCCCCGACCAGCTGGTCGTAGTTGCTGATACCAACCTTGCTGGCAGGCAAAGCAGCCGAACCGCCCTGAGTTTGGGGCCGCTGCTCCGGCCAGCGCGACAAGTTCGTTATCGGGCCGGGGCCCGATGCGGGCGGCTCGAACCAGGGAAAGGCCGGATGATTCCATACGCGGGAAAAGTCCGGGATCGCTGCGGCGCTGTGCGCTTCGCGGCCGGCCGGCCCGGCCGCCGAAGGCGTTTGCGCCATGGCGGGCACCGCGGCCGCTGTTGCCACTGTTACAAACAGAAGGAAATCCCGCTGCATACACATTGGTCACCTCCCTCTCATGAGTTCGCCCGTTCCGATCGGGCTGCCACACTCCTCATATCTTTTATATCTTATGCCAAAGTCGCGAGGGGTGCGAGGGAAGTCGAAGTTGCGGTTTGACCACTTAGGACTTGTCGGTGATTTAAGTGAATCATGCCCCGCGAAAGCGCCGGCATATATCCTCGGGAGGGCGCATGAAGCGACGCATATTTGTAGCCGGAATAGGCGGCTTTCTTGCGCAGCCGTGGGTCGCGTCCGCCGTCTCGCCCAGACGCTATCGCGTCGGGTTTCTGGACACGGCCCCGCGCGCGGGCAACGGCAATTTTACCGCCTTCCAGCAAGTGCTTCTCGAGCATGGCTATACCGAGGGGCAGAACCTCACCTTTGAATATCGTTCGGCGCGTGGCCGCAACGCGAGCTTTGCGGACCTGGCGAGCGAATTGGTGAGCCTGCAAGTCGATGTCATCGTGACGCGGGGAACGCCGGCAGCGCTAGCCGCACGCTCCGCCACTGCGACCATACCGCTGGTGATGGCCGCCGCCGGCGATCCTCTGGCGATTGCCCGCAGCCCGGATCGCCCGGCGCTAAACATGACTGGGTTTGGCGCCTCGGCGCGCGGTGTGGAGCGCAAGCGCGTCGAAATTCTCAAGGAGATGCTGCCGAACATCTCGCGAATCGCCGCCATCACCAACCTGTCCAATCCCTCGCGTCAAGCGGAATGGCAGGAGATCGAAGCAGCCGCGCGGTCCTTAGGTATCGAGCCGCGCATCCTCGACGTTCGCTCAGCGGCCGACATCGAAAGATCATTCGATCTGGCTCGGTCCTGGGATGCCACCGCGCTGGTGGTCGGCAGCGACACGCTCATTCAGACCAATCAAAGTCTTATCGTTCAATCCGCCGCTTCCCATCGGCTGCCCGCCATCTACACCTTTCGGGATTTTGTCGACGCCGGCGGGCTCGTGTCCTATGGGGCGAGCTTGTCGGATCTTTATCGGCGCGCTGCGGGTTATGTCGATAAAATCCTGATGGGGGTGCAACCTCGCGACTTACCGATCGAGCCCGGGGGCGATCTTGAGCTGGTCGTCAACGCGAAGACCGCGGCGGTGCTGGGAATCGCCATCCCCGCCGCGATGGTGTCGCGTGCTCATATGGTCGAATAGCCGTGCCCTCGGCACATCGGCCGCTTCTCCTGAGCCATGAAAAGACTTGTTGCACCAGAAACAGGGGCGGATTTCGATCGACTGAAATCGCCAATACAAGGTGGGCAGAGGCCCGCTCTTGCGGCGCCGTGCCTGCCCCCTCGTTTAAGCGGGGGAGGCAGGGAGGGGCAAGGGTGGGCAAAAATTCTGCTCGATGGATGAATTTCGTGGAAGACCGCACGTAAATCAACCTGCTAGCCTCCCGACACCACTTTGAAGTGGCGAAACCAGGGAGGAAGCCATGCTCCAGCTCTCGAAGCTGCGGACGGCCTTGGGCGTGCCGGCTGATGCGCGACAAGCCTCAGGCCGGCGTCACATAAGCTCGCGCAGCCCAAATCCGCACAGCTTAAGTCCACGCAAAACGTCAAGGAAGACAGGCCTCACCTTCGGGCTTGCGGTCGCGTTTGGAACGCTGTGCGCTTCATGGCCTGGCGTGGCCGCGGCGCAGGATCAAACCACCGAAAAGAAACCGAGCCCGGTTGTTGAGACGAAAGAGGGGCCGGTCCAGGGTTTCATCTCGAACGGCGTCACCACGTTCCTCGGCATTCCCTATGCCGAGCCGCCGGTCGGCAATTTGCGCTGGCGACCGCCAAAGGATCGTGCGCCGTGGACCAATGTTCGCAAGGCCACGGAATTTGCGCCGATCTGCGCGCTGACCACGACGCTCGGAGTCTTCTCGGGCCCGCCGAACAACAATGAGGACTGCCTCTACCTGAACGTCTTCACGCCGGACCTCAATCCGTCGGCGCGGCTTCCGGTGATCGTGTGGATTCACGGCGGCGGCAATGTGGACGGCGAAACGCCCGGCTACGACGGCAGCAAGCTGGCGTCGCAGGGCAAAACCGTCGTCGTCACCATGGAGTACCGCCTCAACCTCATGGGCTTCCTGGCGCATCCTGCGCTGGATAACGAAGGCCATCTGTTCGGCAACTACGGCATTCTCGACCAGCAGGCCGTGCTGAAATGGGTCGAGCGCAATATCGCCCGGTTCGGCGGCGACAAGGACAACGTTACCGTGGGCGGTCAATCGGCAGGAGCCGTCGACACTGGCCACCACATGCTTTCGCCGCTCTCCGCCGGCCTGTTCCATCGCGCGATCTGCCAGAGCTTCTGCCTGGCCTTCACGCTGCCTACGAAGGCGGAGGCCGAGGCCAAGGGCGTCGCATTCGCAGAGGAGGCTGGCTGCGGCTCAGGCGCTGGTCCGGAGGTCGCCCAATGCCTGCGCAATCTTACGGCGGCGAAGGTTGAAGAGCTCGCCGGCACGGCAAGCACGCAGGGCAAATTCATATCGGGCCGAGGTCTGGTGGACGGCCAGATCCTCCCTGACCAGCCGCTGGCGCTCTTCGGCAATGGCCGGTTCAACCACATGCCTCTGATCAACGGGAACACGGCGGATGAAACGAACTTCGGCCTCGCGATCACGGAGTACTTCTCCAATACGGACAATGTGCTTCGCACCCCGCCGACCGCGGAGCAATATCTGAACTACGTCAACACGACCTACGTCCCGCCAGCCTATCCTGACGGAACCGCGGCGAAAGTTCTGGCCGTCTATCCGCTCAGCGCCTTCAAGAGCCCGCAATTGGCCTGGGATCGGGTCGGAACCGACTCAGGGATCTGCAACCAGCGAAGACTCGATAAAGTGCTCGCTCCGCAAATCCCGGTCTATGCTTATGAGTTCGCCGATAAGACGGCACCGTTCTTCTTCCCGGAAATGCCCGGTATGGAGGCGCTCGCCTATCATACCGCCGATATCCAGTATCTGTTCCCGCTCTGGCATGGCGGGCCTCTGGGCATTCCCCATCCGCTCAACCGCCAGCAGACGATGCTGTCCGATCAGCTCGTCGCCGCCTGGGCCAATTTTGCCCGGACGGGCAATCCGAACGGATCAGGCAATAATCCGTGGCCGCGCTATACGGCCAGCACTGACGCGCCCGCCTGGCTGATCCAAGACCTGCCGGGTCTGTCGACCTTGACGGATGCGCAATACGCGGCGGTTCGCCACTGCGACTTCTGGGACTCGGTGACCGCGACCCAGTAAAGGGGAGAGGAAATTTCGTTGCGCCGACGCGCGCGGGTCAGACGACAAGGTGACGGCCATGGCCGTCACCTTTTGCGAATGTCGTAAGCGTCCGGCCACCCGGCCATCATTCGCCCGGAAGATTTGATCATTCGGTTTCCTGCAAGCAAGCGACGGTACGCGGCGAGCGCGTGAATATCACATCGCTCAAAGCGGGCGACCTCGTTGACCATATGTCTACGGTTCTGGAACCGGTCCGAAGTCCGGCGGCGGAATGCGGTGTTTTGTTGCTGCCTCGTACGCCGAAGCGATGCGAAAGAGCGTCGGCTCGGAAAAAGGCCTGCCGAAAAACATGATCCCGAGCGGAAGTTTTGCCGGAATGGGCGGCGCCAGGCGGGTTCCGTCACGAGCCGTGGCATCGCGGACTCTATCAAACACGCGAGTGGTGAAACCCGTTGGGACGGACAGTGTAGAAAAACCGTGTTGTCCCAAGAGGCCCCAGACAGAATTGGTCCTGCCCGCCAACGGCGGCTCGACAGGCGCCCCCAAGACATAAGCCGGAATGTTCCCCGCGGGAGAAACCACGGCGTCAAGGTTCTCTTGCGCCATGCATTGCAGAACGACTTGCTGATAGGCAAAGCGGTCTTGAAAGACGTTCGCCATATCAAGCGTCGAGCTGCTGTTCAATTCCTCGAGCGCTGCTTTTCTATCGATAAAACCCGCCTCTGGACGAATATCCCGATAGAAATTCGATTTGTCGATCAAGTCCCTGAGGGACTTGATATTGGCATCGCCGCGCTCTCTGAGGTAGCGGTTGAGCATGTATTTGGTCAGTCCCGCATTGGACGCCGATCCGATGTTGCGGATTGTGGAGCCGGCCGGGACGAGGGATGGATCGAAGTACATATCCACCAGCCGAGCGATGCGGTCCGTTGACGGTTTCCCGTTAGCATCCACCGGAAAGAGATTGGGAAACTGTTCGATGAACACCCGGTTGCGGTAGAGCGGAACATACCTGTCGATGCAGCTCTGAAAGAGTGCTCCCCGCGTTCCCGGGTCGATGATCGTGGCGCCCAGTCGACGCAGATCGCCAATGGCACGCTCGGCAAGATCGATGGCTTCAACGTCGGCCTCGTTGAACACCTTCGGATCCATATGCTCGCGAATGACGCCGATCCGGATTCCGTTCAACGTCTGCTCGTTGGCGAAGCTTCGATAGGGCTCTGAGGGCAGCCGGCCAATGCTGAAAGCCGTCAGCTCATCGTTCGGATCGTAGCCGGCGATGACCTCGAGCACGCGGGCCGCATCCTTGACGGTGCGGCACAGCGGTCCCACGCGCGTATTCAGTGCCGCGCCAACCATTCCGGCGCGGCTGACCAGTTCTTGCGTCGGCGCGAGTCCAACAATGCTGTTGTTCTTGGCGGGGTGATGGATGGATCCCCCGGTTTCCTCTCCGATGGAGCACGTCACCAGGTTTGCGGCAACCGATGATCCGGAGCCGCCGCTGGAGGTGCCGGGACTGCGTTGCGTATCGTAAGGGTTGCAGAACGGCCCGCCGAAGGAACTCCGCGAGTTCGGCGTTCCCATTTCTCCGAGGTTCGCCTTGGCCAGGATGATCGCACCGGCTTCTCGCAGGCGCTTGACGAAAGTGGCGTCGCGCGGCGGACGATCGTTCGCATAAGCGGCATCCATGCCCGCAGTCGTGCGCATATCGAAGGTGTCGTACTGATCCTTGATGGAGAACACCACGCCGTGGAGAGCGCCGATGAGCTTGCCGGTGGACGCGAAGTAGGCGTCTTGCTTGGCCGCCACTTCCAATGCATCGGGCATCGCCGGATCGCTGTCCGCCGGATCGGTGATGCTTCGCGCTTTTCGACCATCAAACCCCAATTTCTCTCGTTTGGCTGGTCTCAAGTTCAAAGTCATCAGGGCGTTGAGTTGATGCGCATTCTTGATGGGTGTGATCGGTCCGAGCCCGAGGACCCCATCCGGCTGATTGACGCACGTGCCGTTGTACGCCCCGATACGATTCAGGTAGAGCTGCACCACCCGCGTCGATGTCAATTCGCCCCGCAGGATCGCCGCTTGAATATCCTCAATCGTCGCTTCTTCGATCCGGAATTTTGCAGTCTGCGCCGAGGCCAGCGGTGGCGTGAGTAAGATGAATGATGCTAATGCCAGGTGACGAAGCACGGGATTACCTCCGTTTCTTTGCATCAGGTCAGCGCACATTGTCAGTATGGTTCTTTGTGCGCCGGCGGTGCGCCGCTTGAGCGCCGCCTGCGATGATAGCAATGTTGTTGCGAGCGGCGATCCTCAATCAGCGGGATGGCGAACAATTAGGCCACCGGCAGAATGAGTGGGCCCATAAAGCGCGATTTTGCTGATCGCTCGAAGCTGGTCACAGCGCCTCTTGTGATACATTCGGCATCAGCCTTCGCGAATTGAGGAGGAACGCTGATGTCGCTTGATAGGATTTCTAAACGTGTCGGCTTTCGACGGCTTTGCCCCCTTTGCACGATCATGGCGTACGCGATCCTATCCTTGTTGCCGACCGGTGTAGCCGCGCAGGTCGTCGGTGATCCCCCCGCCCTTACTCCGGGACTGCATAGTCTGACGTTGCCGCGTGCAGACGAACCGGCGATCCGCTACACGATTAGCATTCCAGCCAACTACTCGGCCGCCACGCCTGTCCCTCTCATTCTTGCATTGCACTTCGGGGTCCGAGCCGGAGAGGGCGCCGGCGCCGGTGGAGAGGTGGTGCAGATCCTCATTGGTCCGGCGCTCGCGGAACTCGGCGCCATCATCGTGGCGCCGGATTCGGTGCGAGGCAATTGGAGCAGCCCCGAAAACGAAATTGCAGTGAACGCAGTGCTGGACATGGTCCTGGCCCACTACTCAATCGACGAGAGAAAGGTTGCAGTCACCGGCTACAGCATGGGCGGTGCAGGCTCCTGGCATTTTGCAGAGAAATTCCCGGGACGCTTCAGCGCGGCGATTCCGGTCGCCGGCAGGCCGCCGGCATCCGCCTCCGGGTGGCGGCTTCCGGTTCTGGCGATTCATTCCCGCGACGACCAGGTCGCACCTTTTGACCCAACGGAGGCGCGAATTGCCGAGCTTCAGAAAGCCGGTATCAACGCCAAGCTGATCGCGCTGACGGGCATCACGCATTACCAAACCAACCGCTTCAGAGATGCGTTGCGGCAGGCGGTCCCGTGGTTACGGGAGGTGTGGAAGTAGCGTGGGCAAAGGCGCATCGCGCCGAGCGGGGTTATCTCGGCACCGACCATCGTGCGCCTTTGCCCGCGCTGTCCGACCGCGCCGCCCGACCGCGTGGGCAAAGTCACACAAGGTCAGCGCGCCACCTCATCAGCTGCGGCAGGCGACTTTGCCGACCCTACGACGCCCGTTTCAGCTCTTGGTCAGGGTCAACGAGTAGCGCGGATCAGCCGCCAGGCATTCGGCTGCCGGGAGCCCGAGCTCCTTGCGCACGATGTTGGTGCCGAGCACCATGGCGACCATCTTGTAGGTCGCGTGCCGCCGGCTCATGCCCTCGCGGCCCATGCCGCAATCGGACGAGATCATCAGTCGCTCGGGCGGAATATATTTCAACGCCTCGCGGATCAACGCCGCCACCTGGTCTGGGCGCTCGACTTGCAGCGTGTGATGATCGATGACGCCGATAACGATCTTCTTGTCCGTGATCACTGCGCCGATGGCCTTGAGATCACCGGTGCCGGACGAGCAGGTCTCGAACGTCAGCGCATCGGCGTCGACCTGATTGAGCGCCTCGAGGGTCGGCTGGTAGCTTTGGATCTCCTTGAACATGCGCTGCTGTGATGGGTTGCCCCAGCAGGTGTGACACCACACTTCGGTTTTGGCGCGCAGGCCCTTCACCGTCATGTTGAAGATGCCGACGAGATCCTGCACATCGAGCTTGCCGAACGCCTTGCCGCGCACCGGCACCATGTGAATCTGCGGCTCTTCCATCTGGATCACCGGGCAGCCGGCATCGGCGAGATCGTTGAGTTCCTTGTTGAGGGCCTCGCCCAGCGCCATGGTGCGCTCAACCGGGTCCTTGTAGTAGCTGTCGACCGCGGTGGCGGCGAGAAGCTCCGGCAGGATGGTGCCGAACTT
>WNFT01025389.1_pt1 | contig 10725 bp, 9 predicted proteins | sample 5400191 | NCBI WGS metagenome assembly WNFT01 (sample SAMN13153359, study PRJNA577476) | soil metagenome | isolation source: 80 cm saprolite under Madrone tree | place: USA:California | collected 2016-06-14
ATGCGCTGCGCCGGACTAACGTCTTGGGCATCTCAATCTCCTCGAATCAGTCGAGCAATTTGTTGCGGCCGATGCCGGCGCCTGTTCGGCCGGAGTTGGGCGAAGGCTTTGGTTAAGAAGGGCAAATTTGTGTTTTTGGTTAACGAACGGTTAACGGCCTTCCGCTTCGCATGTGGCCGCAAGCGCCAACCGCTCACTCTTGCGTCGTTCCCGCCCAAGCGGGAACGCATAACCACAGGTCAGTGATCATGTGTCCCCACTTTCGCGGGAACGACGACAGAGAAATGGACACGCGTCGGCTTATTCCCCGAACTAGTGGCTGCCCGCGCGTTTATTCCGCCGCCACCACGTTCGCGGGCTGCCAATCCATCAGGATATGCCCCGGCTGGGCCTTCACGCGCTCGAGCCACGCGCGGATCGCGGGAAAGCTCGCGAGATCGAAATCGCAGGCATGCGCGAGATGGGTATAGGCATAAAGCGCGATGTCGGCGACGGTGTAGCGGTCGGCCACGAAATAACGGTGGTGCTTGAGGTGATGCTCCATCACGGCCAGCGAGCGGTATCCTTCTTCGATCCAGTCCTCGAGCGCGTGCTGCTGCAGCTCGCGGCCGCCTTTGACCAGCGCGAGCCAGAAATAGGCGGCGCCGATATTGGGCTCGATGCTGTGCTGTTCGAAGAACATCCATTGCAGGGCTTCGGCGCGATCGATCCGGTGCTCGGGCCGCAGCGGCGTTCGGCTCACCAAGTGCCATAGGATCGCGTTCGATTCGGCGAGGTAGCGGCCGGGTGCGGCTTCGAGCAGCGGCACCTGGCCGTGCGGGTTCTTGGCCAGGAACTCCGGCGTGCGGCTCTCGCCTTTGAGGATATCAATCTCGACCAGCCGGTAGGGGATTCCGAGTTGGGCGAGCGCGAGGCGCACCTTATAGCTGTTGCCCGATCGCTGCATCGAATAGAGCGTATACATCGCCTTCCCTCCGGCGGTGCTCCTCCGCCGTGTCTTTCGACGGCTTAACCCATCACGACGGCAATCTCATGACGCTATTGGGCTGCGACGAGCGGTCGCTGACTACCGCAATGGCGACGCGCAGTTCACATCTGCTGCCGCGTCCGTGAGGCGCAGAAAATCATTTCTGGCGTCATTCGGCCGCCACGCGATGGGCGCGGGCATGCGCGACGAGAGCATCGTCCTCCACCGGCACGATCGGTGCAAAGTCGCGGTGTGCGATCCATTCGGGGCGGGTGAATTTGGTGATGTGGTTGGAGACGGCGCACAGCGTGAGATATACGATCTTGCGCGGATAGGGCGTGATGTTCGGCGGTGAAGCATGCACGAGATTGCCGTGGAACATCAGCACCGAGCCCGGCTTGCCGGTTGGCGCCACGATGCCGATGCCGCCCGGCGGAGCCGCTTCGGCGCAAAGCCGCGTCACCGTCTCCGCATCTAGCGTCCAAAGCGGGTAGGAGGTCGTGTTCGTATCGTGGCCGGCTGCGAGCGTGCCGTGTTTGTGGCTCTTCGGAATGAACATCAGCGGGCCGTTGATGGGCAGGACCTCGTCGAGGAAGATCGAGATATTCATTGCGCGCGGCGTGGGCATGCCGTCGTCGCGCGCCCAGGTGCCGTAATCCTGGTGCCATTGCCAGACATCGCCCTCGAAGGCTGCCTTGGCGTTGATCTTGAACTGGTGGACGTAGACGCCTTCCCCGAACAACTGCTGCAGGGGCTCAACCAGACGCGGGTGATGCGCCATCAGTCGGAAGGCCTCATTGTAAGTATGGGCGGCGAAAGCGGTCCGCGGGGCGCCGGTTTTCTCGCGCCACACCTCCTGACGGTTGGTTCTGAAAATATTATCGGCCTCGCTGCGCAGAAGCGCGACCTCCTCCTCGGTGAAGCAATTCGGAAAAAACAGGTAACCCTGCTCGTCGAAGGTCTTGATCTGCTCGGATGTAAGCTTCATGGCGTCCTCCCGGGGACTTCGTGGCGGGCAGTCTAACGGCGGGCGGGGCCAAAATCACGTGCCGCTGTGTTCCGGGCGATCACACCGGTGTGTGCATCCAGATTGAGACTTGCCGGCGGCAGCGGCCGCTATTAGGAAGCTCGCGCCCGGCAACCGGAGATTCTCATGCCCCTGCTCGCAGAATCGCTCAAGCGCATCAAGCCGTCCGCCACCATTGCGGTTACGGACAAGGCGCGGGCGCTCAAAGCCGCTGGCCGCGACGTGATTGGATTGGGGGCCGGGGAGCCGGACTTCGACACGCCGGAGAATATCAAACGCGCCGCCATCAAGGCGATCGAAGGCGGCAAGGCGGCGAAGTACACCGCGGTCGACGGAATTGCGGAACTCAAAGCCGCCATCGCGCGCAAGTTCAAGCGCGAGAACGGCCTCGATTACAAGCCGAGCCAGATCATCGTCGGCACCGGCGGCAAGCAGGTGCTGTATAACGCGCTCGTCGCGACGGTTGATCCGGGCGACGAGGTGATTCTCGCGGCGCCCTATTGGGTGAGCTATCCCGAGATGGTCATGCTCGCCGGCGGGGAGCCGGTCGGCGTGCCCACGACGCTCGAGTCGGGTTTCAAGATGACCGCCGCGGCGCTCGAGCGCGCGATCACGCCGAAGACCAAATGGGTGCTGCTCAATTCTCCGTCGAATCCGACCGGCGCGGCCTACACCCGCGCCGAGCTCAAGCAGCTGACCGATGTCCTGGTCAGGCATCCGCATGTCTACGTGATGACCGACGACATGTACGAGCATCTCGTCTATGACGAGTTCGAGTTCACCACCGTGGCTCAGGTCGAGCCTCGGCTCTACGACCGCACGCTGACGGTGAACGGCGTCTCGAAGACCTATTGCATGACCGGCTGGCGCATCGGTTACGCCGGCGGGCCCGAGCCGCTGATCAAGGCAATGGCGATGATCCAGTCGCAGTCGACCTCGAATCCGACGGCGGTGTCGCAATGGGCGGCGGTCGAGGCGCTCGATGGACCGCAGGATTTTATCGCCAAGCACAACGCCATCTTCAAAGAGCGGCGCGACCTTTGCGTGTCGATGCTCAACCAGGCGCGCGGCATCCAATGTCCGAAGCCGGAGGGCGCGTTTTACGTCTATCCGTCTTGTGCCGGGGCAATCGGCAGAACTGCGCCGACCGGTCATAAGCTCGTCACCGACGAGGATTTCGTCACCGAGCTGTTGGAGGCCGAAGGCGTGGCGGTGGTGCAGGGCACGCCGTTCGGGTTCGGTCCCGCGTTCCGCATCTCGTATGCGACCAAGACCGAGGACGTGGAGGAAGCATGCCGGCGCATCCAGCGCTTTTGCGGCAACTTGACATGATGATCACGATCTTGCGTAAGGTCGGCCGGTGACGCGCAACCCGATCGGGCTTGTGCGGTCAAGCAAAAGGAGGGTCCATATGTTTCGTTCTGCCGTCGGGGCAGCAGCCCTGGCGCTCGCTGTTGCGTGCGCCGATCCAGCGGCCGCCCAGCGCGTGCGGGCCGGTGTCCTGACTTGCGACATCTCGGCCGGCATGAGCTTCATCATCGGCTCGCAGAAGGCGGTCGCCTGCACATTCGCGCCCGAGCCACCGGGACCGCAACAGGTCTACAACGGCTCGATCAGCAAGTTCGGGCTGGATATCGGTGCGACCGGCGGCGGGGTTATGGTGTGGGCCGTGTTCACGGACAGCATCGCGCCTCCTGGCCCGGGCTTTCTCGCCGGTGACTATTTCGGTGCGACAGGTCAGGTCACGGTCGCCGCGGGTCTCGGCGCCAACGTTCTCATCGGCGGTTCCAATAGTACGGTCGCATTGCAGCCGGTTTCGGTCTCCACTTCGGTCGGACTCAACCTCGCAGTGGGTGTGGCGGAACTGCATCTGCGCTCCGGCCCCTGATCAGGGTGCAGTTCTGCGCAATCACGGCCGCCCTCGAGGCGGCCGTTTTCATTGGGATGAAGCGTCTGTCGTTCTACGCGCTTTGCCGTCGTGCGTGGGACACCGGCGCCTCTTGCCAAGTCCCCCTTCGGCCTGAAACGATGGCTCAAACGGTCTCACAGAACGGGCCGTATCTCGCTCGTTATCGGAGGCGCAGAATGGCACAGAACGGCACACGGGCTACGGGTCCACGGTGCATCGCGCTGGTGGGCCCGTTCCAGAGCGGCAAGACGACGCTGCTCGAGGCGATTCTCGCGCGCACCGGCGCGATCCAGCGTCAAGGCACGGCCGAGGCGGAGAACACGGTCGGCGACGCCAGCAAGGAAGCGCGTCATCACAAAATGAGCGTCGAACTCTCCGTCGCCAGCACCAATTTCATGGGCGACACTTATTCTTTCATCGATTGTCCTGGCTCGGTCGAATTCGTCCACGACATGCGCGCGGCGCTGCCGGCAGTCGACGCCGCGGTTGTCGTATGCGAGCTGGACGAAAAGAAGGTGCCGCAGCTTCAGCTCATTCTGCGCGAGCTTGAAGAGCAGAAAATCCCTCGGTTTCTGTTCGTCAACAAGACCGACAAGGCTGATTCCACCATCCACGACGTGCTGAGACTCTTGCAGCCCGCCTCGCGGGGCAAGTTGCTTCTGCGACAGATACCGACGTTCTCCGGCGATATCATCAGCGGCTTCGTCGATCTCGCGCTGGAGCGCGCATTCGTCTACAAAGAGCACGCGCCCTCGGAAGTTGTTCCGCTCGAAGGTGATGCGCTCGACCGCGAGAAGACGGCAAGGTTCTCGATGCTCGAGACGCTGGCCGATCACGACGACGAGCTGATGGAGCAGCTGCTCGAAGACATCCAGCCGCCGCGCGACAAGATTTTCGACGATCTGTCGAAGGAATTGCGCGAAAGCCTGGTCTGCCCGGTGCTGCTCGGCTCGGCCACGCGCACCAACGGGGTTCTGCGCCTCATGAAGGCGCTGCGTCACGAGTCGCCCGGCATCATCAATACCGCCCACGGCGGCAAGATGTCCGCCGTCCGCGTGCTCTCCGGAAAGATCGCAGACGGTGCCAATCTGATGAATGGAGACGGGCAAGTCGCGCGCGTCGCGGCTGTTTTCAAGCTCATGGGTCAACAGACCGAGAAACGCGGCGCCGCCGAAGCGGGCGATACCGTCGCCCTCGGCAGGCTCGATCACGCCAAGACCGGCGACACTTTGAGCGACGGACAAAAGCCGCATCCGCCGGTCGCCAAAGTCGTCCCCCATCCGCCAGTGCTGTCCATTGCAGTCGTGACCAAGGAGCGCAAGGACGACGTCAAGCTCGGCCAGGCGCTCGCGAAGCTGCTGGAGGAGGACTCCTCGATCAGCGTGGTGCACAATGCCGAGGCGCATGAAGTGGTGCTTTGGGGGCAGGGTGAGATGCAGCTGCGCGTCGCCACCGAACGGCTGGCCGACCGCTTCGGCATCGCCACGAGCGCGCACAAGCCCACGGTCGGCTATCGCGAGACCATCAAGAAGGGCATCGTGCAGCGCGGTCGCCACAAGAAACAGTCGGGCGGCCACGGCCAATACGGCGACGTCGTTCTCGATATCAAACCACTGCCGCGCGGGTCGGGCTTCAGCTTCAGCGAGGAGATCAAGGGCGGCGTGGTGCCGCGCAATTACATTCCTTCAGTAGAGGAAGGCGTCATCGAGGCGCTCAAGCACGGGCCACTGGGATTTCCGGTCGTCGACATTGCTGCGAAGCTGATCGACGGCTCATATCATACCGTCGATTCCTCGGACATGGCATTTCAGCTCGCCGGGCGGCTCGCGATCCACGAGGGACTGCCGCAGTGTCAGCCCGTGCTGCTCGAGCCGATCTACCAGGTCGAGATCGTCTGCCCGTCCGAGGCGACCGCCAAAATGAACGCCCTCATGTCGGGTCGGCGCAGCCAGATCCTCGGCTTCGACACGCGCGAGGGGTGGGACGGCTGGGACGTGGTGCGGGTGCAGATGCCGGAATCGGAGATCGGCGATCTCATCGTGGAGGTGCGCTCCGCCACTGCCGGCGTGGGCAGCTTCACCTTCAAGTTCGATCACATGGCCGAACTGATGGGGCGCACCGCCGAGCAGATCGTGGCGGCGCGTAAGGCGGCCGCGGCTTAATCGGGGTTGCGGCGGCCGTGATCGCGTTGCGCTAATCCCCGCCCGGAGCGCTGCCGTCCTCGCTAGTGACGATGTTTCGTTTCGGAATGATGGAAATCCGGCCGCTCGCTTCGAAGATCGCAAATTTGATCTCGTCCATGCGCTCGAGCCCGTCCTCCTCGCTGATGCGGGCGCGGCGCAACCGCGCGCTCAAGACATGGCCGTTCTCGACCACCACGGTCGGGACGCCCTTTGAAACATGGGCGAGCCGCGGCACGTCGCGTTCCAGCAGAGAGACGGCGACATCGACGACGACGAAGGTTGCGATCACCAGGAACGCATGGATGAGCGAGTAGTCCTGCGCCATTAATGCCCGCGACGCGGCGCCGCCGATGATGAGGAACAGAATGAAGTCGAACACCGTCAACTGGCCAAGCGTGCGCCGGCCGGTCGATCGGATCACGAGCCAGAGGACGAAATAGACCACGAGCGATTTGATGACACTGTCCATGGTGCTTTCACGGGTAAACAAGGATCGAGAATGCAACGCGTCCTTCGGGACCGGCGGCGGCGGTCAGGTCGAAGCGTCCGAACGAGCGTGGGTGGGCCCACAGCACCACCGACCGTTCGCCCGTGGCAGGCGCCTGAAACACGAATTCCAGGCCCTGCGGCCCGGCGCTGCTCGCAGCGGGCGCGGCTCGATGTCGGCGATCTGGAAATCGTCGGCGAAGGGTGGGCTCAGCGTCAGGCTGGCTTCATCGCCATAGGAGACGAGAATTCTCGCGTTGAAACGCGGCAACGCGGTGACGCGCTGGAATCGTTCATAAGTCAGCGAGAGTCCGCCATCCGTCACCGTGCTCTTGCTCAGCGGCCCGTGTGCCAACAATCCGCTAAGGGCGACCAGAAGGATGACTGCCAGCACGATCCACGTCGCGCGCTCCGATCCCCAGAACGCGTTCTGGAGCCACATGTTCTCCAGGACGGGATAATTGCGATTATGGCGCTCGCGCATGAAAATGGCCGCGCCGCACTCAATGGAAACGCGGGCTTGGCTGTCTCGGTTCCCACCTTGTTGCCGTGCATCATCACTGAACTCTGGCGCAGCCGTGACTTGCCCGTGATGGCGTGCCGGCGTATCGAGGAGCGCGTCTGCATCTTCTAGGGACGACCAGCCATGCACGTCATTCGCCGCCGCGGGTGGGAAATCCCCGAATGCCTTGCCACGCCCGAGCACCTCTTCTTGAACCGCCGCGCTTTGCTGGCCGGTAGCGGCGCGGCCGCGTTCTCGCTCGCGCCCAAGATTGCGCTCGCGCAGCGCATCAGCGACCTGCCGGACCCGACCAAGGACCTCTATCCGGTCGACCGCAATGAAAAATACGCGCTCGATCGACCGGTCACCGACGAGAAGATCAATACCAACTACAACAATTTCTACGAGTTCGGCTCGACGAAGACTGTCGCGAAGGCGGCGCAGGCGCTCAAGCCGCGGCCATGGACGGTCAAGATCGATGGCATGGTGGAGACGCCGCAGGAGATCGGTATCGACGATTTCATCCGCAAGATGCCGCTGGAGGAGCGGCTCTATCGCCATCGTTGCGTCGAGGCGTGGTCGATGGCCATTCCGTGGAGCGGTTTTCCGTTCGCCAAGCTGGTGGAATTGGCCAAGCCTTTGTCCGCGGCAAAATACGTGCGGATGGAGACCTTCCTCGATTCTTCGGTCGCGCCCGGCCAGAAGCAGAGCTGGTATCCCTGGCCCTATGTCGAGGGCCTGACCATCGCCGAGGCGACCAACGAGCTCGCCTTCCTCGTCACCGGCGCTTACGGCAATCCGGTATCCAAAGTGCAGGGCGCACCGTTGCGTCTGGCGGTGCCTTGGAAATACGGCTTCAAGTCGATCAAGTCGATCGTGCGTTTCACCTTCACCGATCAGCGCCCGAAGAGCTACTGGGAGGCGTTGCAGGCGTCCGAGTACGGCTTCTGGGCGAACGTCAATCCCCAGGTCCCGCATCCGCGCTGGAGCCAGGCCACCGAAGAGCTCATCGGGCGCAATGAGCGCCGGCCGACGCTCATCTTCAACGGCTATGGCGAGTATGTCGCCGATCTCTACAAGGGGCTCGAGAAGGAGCGGCTCTGGGCCTGAGCGATCGCCTGCTCATCCGGTCGCGGCGCAGCCGATTGATCCGGTAGCCGCCGCTGATCCGCGATCGTCGTCGGGCTTCGGGCGCAATCCGCCGCGCTGAGCACGCTCTACGGATTTTCCCCGGCTTCTACCTCGGCGAGCTTGCTGCGCCAGTCCTTGCGGCTGCGGATGAGTGACAGCGCTGCCAATGCCAGCAGCGCGGCGCACAGGCCGAGCAGCGCCGCCGCAATCGGACGCTGGAAGAAAATCGCCCAGTTGCCGCTCGACATGATCAGCGATTGGCGCAGCGACATCTCGAAGGTTGGCGCGATCACCAGGCCGAGCACCAGCGGCGCGGGATCGAAGCCGAATTTACGCAAACCATAGCCGATGATGCCCATGATCAGCATGATCCAGACGTCGACGATGGAGTGGCTGACCTCGTACACGCCGATGATGCAAAACATGATCACCAATGGATAGAGATAAGCGTAGGGAATCCGCAGCACGTTCACGAAAATGCCGACAAGCGGCAAATTGAGCGCGAGCAACATCAGGTTGCCGACATACATCGAGGCGACGAAGCCCCAGAACACGTTGGGGTGCTCGTTCACCAGCGTCGGCCCGGGCGGGACGCCGTGGATCATCAGCGCCGCGATCAGCACGGCGGTGATCGGGCCGGTGGGAAGGCCGAGCGCCAGCATGGGCACGAACGCGCCCGTCGAGGCCGCGTTGTTGGCCGATTCTGGTCCGGCGACGCCCGCAACCGCGCCCTTTCCGAATTCCTCCGGGTGCTTGGAAAGCCGCCGCTCGAGCCCGTAGGAGAGAAAGCTCGAAATGATGTGAGCGGAGCCGGGCGTAAGCCCGATCAGAAAGCCGAGCACCGAACCGCGCGCGATCGGCATGGCCGATTGCCGCCATTCGTCCCGGCTGGGCAGCAGTTCGCGCAGCCTGGGCGCGATCACCTTGCCAACGACGGTCGCGGACGGCGTCGACAAGATCTCGCCGAGACCGAACAGGCCGATCGCGACCGGGACGATGCCAATCCCGTCGCCAAGCTCGGCGATATCAAAGGAGTAGCGAAAGTGGCCGGTCATGTTGTCGATGCCTATGGTGCCCAGCAGGAGCCCGAAACACGCCATCAGCAGCGTGCGCGGCAGGGACGTCGCCGACATGTAGGCAAGGAAGATGAGGCCGAGCACGAGCAGCGCGGCATATTCCGGCGGCCCAAAGCGCAGCGCGAATGTTGCGAGCGGTGGCGCGATCAGCGTCAGCATGATCACCCCGAACGTGCCGGCGATCCAGGATCCGACGGCGGCGATGCACAAGGCTGCGCCGGCGCGGCCTTTCTGCGCCATGGCGTAGCCGTCGATGCAGGTCATGACCGAGGAGGCTTCGCCCGGAATCCGCATCAGGATCGAGGTGGTCGAGCCGCCGTACTGCGAACCGTAGTAGATGCCGGCGAGCATCACCACCGACTTGGTGGTGTCGAGACCGAAGGTTGCGGGCAGGAGAATGCTGATGCCGGACAGCGGCCCGATGCCGGGAAGTACGCCGACAATGGTGCCGACCAGGCAGCCGAGAAAGGCATACCACAACACATCGGGCTGGAGCGCGACCGAGAAGCCGAGCAGAAGGCTTTCCACGGTGCCCATCACTGGAATCCGAGAATGCCGCGTTCGAGCGGCGTCTTGAGCGCCACGGCGAACAAGAGATAGGTCAGCGCGACAACGCCGATGCTGAAAGCGGCGGCGACAAGCGGGTGGCGCCGCTCGGTGCCGAAAGTCAGCCCAAACAGCAGCAGCGCCGTCGTTACGAGGAAGCCTAGCGTTTGGTAGAGCGCGATGGCGGCGGCGGTGATCGCAACGACCCGCGCGGCGTGCGGCAGGTCCCCCCACGCAACGGTCGCGACCGGCGCGCTCTCGTTCGCGCGCAGGATGAGCAGCAGGCCGAACAAGATGAGAAAGCCGGCGACGAGCTTCGGCATCATGCCCGCGCCCGGGAACGACAGCGTGCCGACCGGCAGATCGCCGCTGAGCGCGAACACGAGCAGGCCGAAGGCGACAAAGACGAGCAGGCCGAAGGCGACAAAGACGCCACCCGCGATGTGGTCGCTGCGCAGAGTCACGCCCTTTCCTTTCCCCTCCGCCAACGCGTCTGCGCGTGCGCGGGCGGCCTACATCATCCCTCGACCTTGCCGATCGACCGGATCGCCGCTTCGATGCGCTTGCTGTCGGCGTCCCAGAATGCCGCGAATTCCGCCTGATCCATGTAGGCGAGCTCCTGTCCGAGATTGGCAAGCGCCGCCTTGAACATGTCGCTGTGCGAGGCCTTATCGACCACTTCGCGCAGATAGGTGATGACGTCCGCCGGCGTGCCCTTGGGCGCGAACAGGCCGACCCAGAGATAATATTCGATGTCGAAGCCCAACTCCTTCATCGTCGGCACATCGGGGAGCGCCTTGGAGCGTCGCGCGCCGAACAAAGCAAGCGGCCGCGCCTTGCCCGCCTTGATCTGGGAGAGGCTCGCCGAAATCGACGACACCAGCATCTGCGAATTGTC
>WNFT01005940.1_pt1 | contig 10724 bp, 11 predicted proteins | sample 5400191 | NCBI WGS metagenome assembly WNFT01 (sample SAMN13153359, study PRJNA577476) | soil metagenome | isolation source: 80 cm saprolite under Madrone tree | place: USA:California | collected 2016-06-14
CGGGTCGAGGCGGGCGACCGCAAGGCAGAAGCGCGATAGCCGCCGTCGCGCCGGTCACGCCCTCCCTGGATTTCTTTTTTCTCACCGACGGCGGCCAGTCCGCGGACGTCGTGGCGCAGCGCATCGCGTCGTTCCTGGATGGGGCGACGAAGACGCTCGACATCGCGATCTACGACCTGCGGCTGGCGGCCACCCCAGGCGCCACCGTCCTCGGATCGTTTCAAGCCGCCATCCAGCGCGGGGTGCGCGTGCGCCTCATGTTCAACCAGGACCATCCCGCGGACCTCCCGGTCCCGCCTCCCGCTGAGATCGACTGGGCTTTCGTCGACCAGCTGAAGTCGTTCGGCGTCGAGGTCAAGCCGATTCCAGGGGTCCCCGACCTGATGCATCACAAGTACGTGGTGCGGGACGCGGGCACACCGGCGGCATCTGTGCTCACCGGGTCTGCGAACTGGACCAACGATTCGTGGAATCGCGAGGAGAACGTGATCTTCACGGTCGCGTCCCCCAATGTCGCCGCCACCTTCACACAGAACTTCGAGGAGCTCTGGCAGAACCCCGTGGTGGCGGATTCAGGCTGCATCTCCTCCACATGGGAGTCGCTGGCCGACTCTACTCACGTGCGCATCTACTTCTGCCCCGGTCGCGGCTTGAAGCTCGTGCATGCCATGGCCAGGTCGATCGCCTCGGCGCAGTCAAGGATCCGCATCTGCTCGCCAGTCCTCACATCGGGCCCGGTCCTCGGCACGCTCGCGGAGGTGGTCGACCATGGAAAGGTCGATGTTGCCGGTGTGTACGATGCGACGCAGATGGACCAGGTCCAGCGACAGTGGGGCGAACAAGCGACGGCGTCCTGGAAGATAGCCGCCTTCCACGGCATCGTCGCGGCCGCAAAGTTCGGGGCGAAACGCTCGACTCCATACGCGGTTGGCTCGGTGCACGACTTCATGCACGCCAAAATCCTGGTCGCCGACGACTACATCTACGCCGGCAGCTTCAATCTGTCGCATAGCGGCGAGCAAAACGCTGAGAACGTGGTGCAGATCGAGAGCCACGCGGTGGCTGAGCTCTGCACCGCGTACATCGAGCACGTCGCGGCGAGGTACGGCGGCCGGCCGCTCACAGGGACCTAGACACTGCCGAGTCCTCGGGTCCTGTGGGCGGGTGGGGCCCTGGCGGCGCTGCTCATAGTCGGGCTTCTCCTGACGCTGCCGCGCCTGCAGCCGGCGACAGGGACGCTGCTGGTGCTCGCCTCCGGGCGTTCGGGCGGCTCGATCGCAACCACGACCGTCAGCCTGCATGGCCGCGCCGGCTGGTCGGCCCTCGGCTCGGTGTCTGGAGCCGTCCCCGCGGCCCCGGAGCAACGCGAGCTTGTGGCCCTGCCAGTGGCGGTCGGCACCTACAACGCCGTCCGGCTTGGCAACGACGAGCAGCCGGTGGCAGTCGCGGTCGTGGCGGGCCAGGTCGAGCCACTCCTGCTCGGCCTGGAGGCGGGGCACCTCATATCCGGCGCCGTTTATGCCGGCAACGACCAGGTCAACCTGGGCCTAGGAGAGCTTGCGGGCAAGTTCGTCGCGATGCCGGCCTTCGATCTCATCGACCAGGCCGGGAACCGGTTCGACAACGCGGCCATCGCGGGCAAGGACGTCGTGATCGCAGCCTTCAACACCACGTGCCACCAGACCTGTCCGCTCTACACGGCCCTGTTTGCCCAGCTCCAGAGGCACAAGCTGCCGGCCTCCGTGCTCTTGGCCGAGGTGACGACCGATTCCGCGACCGACACACCCACAGCGCTCGCGAGCTACGCGCGGAGCATCGCTGCTTCGTGGACGTTCGCGACCGGTTCGGCAGACGCGTTGACGGCGTTCTGGAAACCGTTTGACGTCGCCCTCGCGAGCGGCGACGTCCACACCTCCACCCTCGCGCTCCTCGACCGCCACGGGTACATACGCCTCGTCTATCGGGGCGTGCCGTCGGTCGGCCACGACATCGGCCCAGCCCTGGTCACGACGCTCAGCGTCGAGGGCCTTCATGAGCTGGCGTCCGGCGGCGACGGCTGGGGGACGCCGCAAGTGCTGCAGTCACTCCTCACCATTAGCGGACCGGAGCTGCCCCCCGCGGCCGGCAGCGGCGCAGCGCCCGCCTTCTCGCTCGCGAGCACTGATGGGCGTCGCGTCAGCCTCTCGGGACTGCTGGGCCGGCCGCTGGTGATCAACTTCTGGGCCGCGTACTGCGCCCCATGTCGCGCCGAGATGCCGATGCTGCAGAGAGTGGTCGGCGCCCAGGCGACGGCTCAGCTCGTCCTCGTCAACGAAGGAGATTCCGCCTCTGCGGCGAGCGCCTTCTTGAGCTCACTCGGGATCCGTCAGCCCACACTCCTCGACTCGGACCTCGCCGTCGGGCGCGCATACGGCGCCATCGGCTTGCCGATGACCGTGTTCGTGCGCGCCGACGGTTCCATCGACGCCCGCCAGATCGGCCAGCTGGACGAGCGCGCGCTCGTGGCCGAGCTGTCGAAACTGGGCGGTCAGTAGACTTCCGCAGAGATGGGGGTCGTAGGTTTTCGCCGGCTCGCGTTGGTGACCGCGATCTTCGCTTACCTGCAAATCGCGCTCGGCGGCCTGGTTCGCGTGTCGGGCTCGGGCCTGGGATGTCCTGACTGGCCGCTGTGCCATGGCCGGCCTTATCCACCTGCCGACCCGCACGCGATCATCGAGTACTCCCATCGGGCGGTCGGCAGTGTGACGGGAATCCTGATCATCGCGACCGTGGTGCTGGCGTGGGTGGTGTTTCGCTCGCGGCGCCCGATCGTGGCGTGGGTTGCGACCGCGTCGCTGATCGGAGTGGTGGGGGAGGGGGTGCTGGGCGGGATCGTCGTTGCCAATGAGCTCCAGCCCTGGCTGGTCGTCGTGCATCTGGGCCTGGCGATGATCATCCTCGGGTTTCTCGTCGCGACAGCCGTGATGGCGGCGCCACCGTCACCCGGCGTGCCCGATCGCAGCTTTCGCCGGCTCATGGTCGTTGTGACCGGGCTCACGTACGTGCTTCTGCTCACGGGGTCGACGGTCGTCGCGAGCAACGCCGATCGGGCCTGTCAGACGTGGCCACTGTGCAGGGGAGGGTTCGCCCCGGATTTCAGCGGCGCCAACGCCTACACGATGCTGCACCGAGGCGCGGTGCTCTTGATCGGGATCCTTATCGTTTACGCACTGGTGACCGCGATCACGCGTTGGGGTATGCAATCGGGAATCGGTCGGAGTGCTGCCGCCACCCTGCTCGTCTTCGCGGTGCAGATCGCCGTCGGAGCAGGAGCCGCGCTGACCGACGGCGCGTTCTTCAATGGTCTGCACGTCGCCCTCGCCACTCTCGTCTGGTCCGGCGTTCTCACGTGCGCGATGCTCACTGTTCCGCGCACCGACCGGCGACCTGAGCTTTCCCACCTGGCCGTGGAGAAGAGCTCGGCGTGAACGCTGTCACAGTCCGGTCGAGGCCTGGCGCTCTCAGCGTGGCGCGCGATTACATCAGCCTGCTCAAGCTGCGGATCGTGGTGCTTCTGGATGCCACGGCCATCGGGGTGATGATCCCGGCCGCCCACGGCCATCCTCGACTTGACGCGGTCCTGGCCGTCCTCGCCGGCGGCACGCTCGCTGCGGGCGGCGGGCACGCGATCAATTGCTGGTTCGACCGCGACATCGACGCCGAGATGGCCCGCACGCGGCGCCGCCCGCTTCCGGACGGGCGCATCCCGGCGTGGCACGCGCTGGCGATCGGCATCGCGCTCAACGTCCTCGCTTTTGCCGTGCTGTGGACCTGGACCAACCTTCTCGCGGCTGTGCTGGCGCTGGCCGGGACACTGATTTACGTGTTCGTTTACACCATGTGGCTGAAGCGAGCGACGCCTCAGAACATCGTGATCGGCGGCGCCGCCGGCGCAATTCCGCCGCTGGTGGGCTGGGCCGCCGTGACCGGCCGGCTCGACCTCACGGCTCTGGCCCTGTTCGCGGTCATCTTCTTCTGGACGCCGCCCCACTTCTGGGCGCTGGCGCAGCTGATCAAAGCCGACTATGCCCGAGCACACATACCGATGCTGCCAGTGGTCGCCGGCGAGCGGTCGGCGAAGCGACAAAGCGCCATCTACGCCGTGCTGACTGCAGTTGTAAGCGTGATCCCCTTCTTCACGGGCTCAGCCGGCGCGATCTACCTCGGCGGCGCCATCATCCTCGGCGCGGGGCTGGTCGCGATCACCCTGCTCGACCTCACGGGGCGGCGCTGGACCCGCCGCCTTTTCACCTACTCCCTCGTTTACGTAGCGCTCCTGTTCGGCCTCTTCGCCTTCTCACCCTTCCTTCCCTAGTGGAGATCGTCCGCCTGCACCTGGCCCGGATCGATGCGCTCAATCACATCCCCGTGCACGGCTTCGTGATCAAGCACCCGCGCGCGGGAGCGATCCTGGTCGACACCGGCGTCGGCTGGCCGTACGACATGTTGAAGGAGTGGAAGATCGTCAACCGACACGCCGCCGATGCGCTGGCAGAGCACGACCTGAGTCCCGCCGATGTGCGCATCGTGATCAATACCCACCTCCATTTCGATCACTGCGGGCAGAACGCCGTCTTCAAGCACGCGCCGTTCTACGTCCAGCGGGCAGAGCTGGAACGGGCGCGCCGCCAGGAAAAGCTGACCTCGGAATGGTTCGACTTCGCAGGCGCGCGATTCGAGCTGATGGACGGCGATTCCGAGATCGCCGAAGGGGTACGGGTCGTGGCCACCCCCGGGCACACGGTCGGCCATCAAAGCGTGATCGTGGAAGGCAGCGACGGCGGGGCCATCATGATCGGTGACGCCGCTTACACTTCCGACATCTATCGCGAAGGTGAAAACGCCGACCTCAGCCGCTGGCGTGGCCAGTACGCCGACCGCGAAGCATGGGCCGGCTCGCTGCGGAGGCTGCACGATTTGCGTCCACGTGCTGTCCATTTCTGTCATGACACCCGCGTGGCGGAGATGGCGCCGTGAGCAAGTTCGGCCCTCTGGTCAGCCCCAAGTGGCTGCACGACCACATCGGCGAGCCTGACCTGCGAGTCGTCGACTTCCGTTGGTACCTGGTGGGCCGCCAGGGTCGCGACGCCTACCTGGGTGGCCACATCCCCGGCGCGGTGTTCGTCGATCTCGACGCTGTCACCGGCACCGGCGCGGGCCGGCACCCTCTGCCCGCGCGACAGAAGTTCCAGGACGAGATGCGCCTCGCAGGTATCAGCGCCGGGACCAGGGTGGTCGTCTACGACGATGCGGGCGGATCGATCGCGGCCCGGCTCTGGTTCCTGTTGGGCTGGTTCGGTCATGGCGCCCAGGCGGTCCTCGACTCCGGACTGCAGGGCTGGGGCGAGCCGCTCGAGACGGCCGTTCCCTTTGTGCAGGCCGGCGATTTCAAGGCGCGCGCTCCGAAACGGTCGCGAATCGTCGATTTCGAGCAGGTCAGGCGGTTGTCGGATGCCGACGGTGCAAGCGCTCGCGACGGCGCCGTTCTCCTCGATGCGCGGGTGGGCGAGCGCTATCGGGGAGAGAAAGAGCCGATCGATCCGAAGAAGGGCCATATCCCGGGCGCCGTCAGCGCTCCATGGATCGACAACCTCGACGCGGACGCCCGGTTCAAGTCGCCCGACGAGCTGCGGCGCCGCTACGAGGCCCTGGGTGTCGATGGGAAGAAAGGCGCGGTCGTCTATTGCGGGTCGGGTGTTAACGCCTGCCATGACCTGCTCGCGCTGGAGATCGCAGGCGTTGCCGACGTGCGCCTTTACGAGGGATCGTGGAGCGACTGGTCGCACCGTGACGCCCCTGTCGCCACCGGCAAACAACCACGGTAGGCGTCCCGTTCCGGACGCTTGGCTTAGGATTCGGCCGTGATTCTTGAGGGAAAGCGGGTCCTCATCGCCGGAATGAGCGACCGGCGCAGCATTGGCTACGCGATCGCGGTCGAGGCGCAGAAGGCAGGCGCGGAACTGCTGCTGACCAGCTTCGGCCGGATGATGAGCATCACTCAGATGACGGCCAAGAAGCTGAATCCAGTCCCTGACATTCTCGAGATGGACGTCAGCAAACCTGATGACATCGCTGCGGCAGTGAAAGAGACAAGCAAGAAATGGGATCGCCTGGACGGGCTCGTCCATTCGGTGGCATATGCGCCACCAGATGCGCTCGGTGGCCAATTCTTGAACACGAAATGGGAGAGCGTCGCGACGGCGCTGCAGGTGAGCGCATTTTCGTTCAAAGAGCTGGCAGCCGGCTTTCTCCCGCTGATGAAAGAGCACGGCGGATCTTTGGTGACGCTGGATTTCGACAACTCAACGCAGGCCTGGCCGAAATACGACTGGATGGGCGTTTCCAAGGCAGCCCTGGAATCGGTCACTCGTTATCTTGCGCGCGATCTCGGCCGCTACAAAATTCGGGTCAACGCTGTCTGCGCGGGTCCTCTGGCGACGCTCGCCGCCAGTGGAATTCCGGGTTTCAAGGATTTCGAAGAGGTGTGGGGATTGCGGGCTCCTCTGGGCTGGGAGCTGCAGGACCGCACCCCGGTCGGCCGCGCTGTCGTGGCGCTGCTGTCGGATTACCTGAACATGACCACCGGCGAGCTTCTGCACGTGGACGGCGGCTTCCACGCGATGGGAACGGACCTGCCTCCGGCGGAGTAAAAGCAGCCGAATTCAGGTCGAGCCGGCTTGTTGCCACTACATCTAGGGGCATCCCTGTCACAAGCCCGCAACATCATGTTAGGCTCTCCCCAAATCCTGAATTCCGCTCTCAAGGAGGAACAGTTATTGCGGGAGTGCCTGGTGATCTATGTGGACGCCGCTCTCGACAGAAACGGCCGGGCCGGGTGTGGTCTGGCCGTTTTCATTAGGGGCCGCGCCGTCTATACGGAATCGTTCGGTTTCTCGCACCTTGGCGGATCGGCGCAGCTGGAGGCCCACGTGTGCGCCGGGGCTCTCGATCTCGCCGCGGCCCGCTGGCCATATCACCGCGTCATCGTGCGCACCGACTGCGCACCCGTCGTCCGCAGCCGCATGCCTTCGAGCGACAGCTTCCGCGTCGCAGTGTTCGAGGTTCGTGAACGATGTCGACGAGGTTGGCGCGTCGTCCGTTATGTCAGCCGTAAAGCGAATCCTGCACATGAATTAGCACGCGAAGGATTGAAGAGCATCTCGCGCCAGCCTGCTCTTGCAGCGGCATGACCTGATCAAGATTGGTGCGGAAGAGCGTGGTTATACTGCAATTTGTCCGCACCAATAATTTCTGAATCAGGAGCCGAAATGGCAGCAGACGAAACCGCACAGCAGCCACGCCGACGTGGTCGCCCACCAGGCAGCAAATCGACAACGGGAACGCGCCGCCGGCTTGATGGCCACGAGCTGACGGAGCAACTGAACGGCATGGTCGCGGAGCTCATCAAGGAAAACCGCAAGCTCAAGCGACAGGTCGAGAAGCTGACCGCGCGCGGCGCAAAAGCTGCGAGCGGCGCCGTCGAGCGGAGCCTGCGCACCATCCAGCGCCGCGTGCAGAAAGCCCTCGGGACTCCGAAGCGGCGCAAGCGCCGCACCACAGCTGCGGCGCCGACGGCGCGAAAGCGCGCCACCCCGACGACGAGGAAGCGCCGCAAGACCTAAGTCTTAGGCGGGGCCTCCATCTGTTTGGCGGTCCGGTATGCATCGACGATGCTGAAGAGCCACAGCCCTGCGCCGCCGAGCTCCATCGGCACTCCAATCGCGGCCCCGATGACGCTGAGGTCCAGGTCGAAGCCAAAGAACTGCAAGCCTCCGACGCCGACCAGGTACGCGACTCCTTTCAAGTTGTGGCCGAGGTAGAAATGCCCGAGCCCGGGGACGATCGCAAGGGCGGCCGCGAGGGCCGGGCTCTTCCGGGCCTGGCGGTACACGCCTTGATAGGCGCCCGAGGCGGGGGCTCCGCATCGTGGGCAGGGCGCGCTCGGATTGGTGAGCAAAGCGCCGCACCGGCCGCACAGCACATCTGACGCCATTGACCTATTAAACGACTACAAAGGACAAAGCCGGTTGCATCTCATAATTGGAGCGATGGATCTCGGCTTCACAGCTGAAGAGGAGGCCTTCCGGCTCGAGGTCCGCGACTGGCTGGAGCGCAACCTTCCTTCAGAGTGGCGACACCGCGGAGTGGGCGGTTTCCGAGAGGAAGAGGAGACAGACCTCCATCGCCAGTGGCAGCGCCGCCTTCACGACGCCGGCTGGCTGAATCTCGCGTGGCCCAGGCAGGCGGGCGGCCGCGAGGCGACCCCGGTCATGCAGGCCATTTACCAGGAGGAGATGGAGAAGGCCGGCGCGCCCCCCATCCTGGGACGCCTCGGAGTGAGCCTCCTCGCGCCGACCCTGCTCGTCCACGGGTCGCAGTGGCAGAAGGACACTTACGTCGAGAAGATCCTCTCCGGCGACCTGAACTTCTGCCAGGGCTTCAGCGAGCCTGACGCGGGCAGCGACCTGGCGGGTCTGCGCGCACGCGCGGAACGGCGGGACGGGCACTGGGTCCTCAATGGCCAGAAGACCTGGTCGAGCGGCGCGCATTACGCAGACAAGAGCTTCCTGCTCGCGCGCAGCGACGCCGAGGCCGAGCCGCACAAGGGCATCTCGTTCTTCCTCGTCGACATGCATCAGCCCGGCGTCGAGGTGCGGCGGATCCGCCAGATGACCGGCGGCGGTGAGTTCTGCGAGATCTTCCTCACAAACGCGGTGGTGGAGGACCGCGACGTGGTGGGCGAACCCGGAGTGGGCTGGAAGATCGCCATGACGGTCTTCGGGTTCGAGCGCGGCGGCCTGGCCCAGGCGGCTCGATTCGAGCGCGTCGTCGCCGACCTGGCCGTCCTGGCCCGAGACCGCGGCGCCGGCGCCGACGCCACGGTCCGCCAGAAGGTGGCGCAGGCGCAGATCGAGGCGCACGTGTTCCGGCTCAACGGCCTGCGCAACCTCACCAAGGCCCAGCACGGCGACGCGCCCGGGCCGGAGGCCTCACTCACCAAGCTTTACTGGAGCGAGATGGACAAGCGCATCCAGGAGATGGCCGTTGGGATCCAGGGAGCATACGGAGCGCTTGCGCCTGGCTCTCCGTTTGCGGTCGAGGATGGACGTTGGCAGTACGGATGGATGTGGGCGCAGGCCGAGACCATTTACGCCGGCTCCTCGGAGATCCAACGCAACATCATCGCCGAGCGCGTGCTCGGTCTCCCTCGGGGTCGATGAGCACGACGACTTCGGTCGTCGAACGCCTGCGCGCCCGGATCGGCAAGGCGGCGGCGCCGGTGGCCGCAACTGTCGAGGCCGGTCATCTCAAGCGCTTTGCCGAGGCGATTGGAGATCCCAATCCGCGCTGGCTCAGCGAGGCGCCGCCCACCTTCCTCGTCGCCATCGCGCCCACCTCGATCCACCTGGCCGAAGCCGAGGAGTACGGCAAGGGCTGGCTAAATGGCGGCAACCGCTTCGAATACATCGAACCGGTGCGGGTGGGCGACCGCATAACTGCAACCGGAAAGGTCGCGGACGTCTATGAGAAGACGGGATCGAGCGGCTCGTTGCTATTCATCATCTTCGAGACCGAATACGTCAACCAGCACGGGCGGCCCGTCGCGCGCTTGCGTGGGACCGCGATCAGGCGATGAATTTGAAAGCCGGAGATGAGATTCCGGAGCTGGTCAAGCAACCGACCACGCGCCAGCTCGTGCAGTACGCGGGCGCACAGGGCGACTTCTACGAGATCCACTACGACCAGGACTTCGCCCGCAGCGTCGGCCTGCCCGGGGTCATCCTGCACGGCCTTTTGAAGGCGGCGTTCCTGGGTCAGCTGGTCACGGACTGGCTTGGCGACCGGGGCACGCTGAAGACGTTCGAGGTCAGCTATCGAGGCATCGACCAGCCGGGGAGGCCGTATCGCTGCCGGGGCCGGGTCACCAAGGTGGACGGCGATCAGGCCGAGCTGGACGTCTGGGGCGAGGACTCCGACGGCAACAGGACCACGGTCGGTTCGGCGACGGTCTCGATGAAGCTGTAACCCATGGCCTTCCTGGTCGTCAAATACGTCCACATCCTGGCCGCGATCGTTGCCGTCGGATTGAACCTCAGCTATGCGGTGTGGATCGTCCGGGCGCAGAGAGATCCTGGACATGTCCCTTTTACGCTGAAGGGCATCAAGTTTCTCGACGATCGCATCGCGAACCCTGCGTACGGCGTGTTGTTGCTCACCGGGCTCTTGATAGTGTTCCTGGCGGGGTATTCGTTCACCACCCTCTGGATCGCTGCAGCCCTGGTCCTTTTTGCGGTCCTCATCGTGCTGGCGGTCACCCAGTACACGCCGACCCTCCGCGATCAGGTCAAGCTCGCCGAGGGAGGCGATACGACGTCCGCCGAGTTCACTCGCCTCGCGAAACGAAGTCAGATCGTCGGTCAGGCCCTCGGGGCGATCGTGCTCGTGATACTCGCCATGATGGTCTTCAAACCCCACCTATAGGGGACCTGCGCGCGGAGCGCCGCCATGCCACGCATTGCCAGCAGCACCGACGCGTCGATCACGCAGTAGCCGCCCGCGATGACCGAGGGCGGGTTGCCAGACGGAATGTGCGTCCACGGCGCCGCGGGGAGCCAGGCCCAGTTGCCGAACGCGGTGCCGAAGATCTCGAGCTCGCCGGTCGCGATGAAGATCGCAGCGAACAG
>WNFT01005942.1_pt1 | contig 10724 bp, 4 predicted proteins | sample 5400191 | NCBI WGS metagenome assembly WNFT01 (sample SAMN13153359, study PRJNA577476) | soil metagenome | isolation source: 80 cm saprolite under Madrone tree | place: USA:California | collected 2016-06-14
CAGTTCCGCCCGGACCCGTCCTCCTGCCGGCGTTCCGATGACCAGATCGTTGTCGCCGCTAAGCCTGTGGATGAGGACGTTGAATGCGGAGAACAGAAGCGTAAACAGAGTCGTCCCTTGCTCTTGTGCTATGCGCGAGAGTCGACGGCCGAGCGAGCTTGAAATCGCGATGTTTGTCGATGCGCCGGGGCCTCGTTGACTTGCGGGCCTGGGAAAATCGGTCGGCAGCGCGGTCGCTCCGGGGGCGTCGGCGAGCTGTTCGCGCCAGAACGCCAGGTGCGCGGCGCCTGCCGGACCCTGGAGCATTTTTTTCTGCGCAACCGCGTGAGCCGAATAGGGTCTGGCGGGGCGGGACCATCGTACCGGCAGTCCCGCGCGCAGCGCGAAATAGACCTCGAGCATCTGCTCGACGATGATCGCAACGGAGGTCGCATCGGCAACAATATGATGAACATGCAAGAGCATGATCTCGCGGTCGGCCCGGCGATAGAGATGCACGCGAATGAGCGGACCGGTCGAGAGGTCGAACGAGGTATTTGCCTCGCGGTCGATTTCGCGACGCAGCTCCGTTTCATCCCACGCCATAGCGTCATGGTACGCCGTCCTGAACGCATCGGGCTCGGCTGCGACCGCGACCGGACCCGTTGCATCGGCGGGAAACGACAGACGCAAGCTTTCGTGGCGCGCGACCACGTGCTGGAACGCCGTGTCCATCAGCTTCTCGTCGACATGCGGCCGCACCGAGATGCACATAGCGAGCCCATAGGCCGGGCTTCCCGGAGCAAGTTGCTCGACGAACCAAAGCGCCTCTTGTCCGACCGACATCGTCGGCTCGCAGCCCGATCCGCCAGCGGTTCGGGTGTCGGGCGTTTCAAGAACGGCGGTGTCGATTTTCTCGAGGATGACCGCCGCGAGATCCCTTGCAGTCGGCTTCTGCAAGAATGCGCCGATGGCGAGGCTCGTTCCGAGCTCGGACTCGATCCGATTTTTCAGCTCGAACGCGGTCAGCGAATCCAGTCCGATTTCGACCAGAGGCCGATCCAGCTCGACCGAGTCGGGCCCGACTTTCAAAACCGCGGCAATCTGATCCCGAATGAAGTGGGTGGCGATGGGGGCGCGCGCGGCCTGCGGGACACTGAGCAATCGGCTCCGCAGGTACTGGCCGGATTTGTTGTCGTCCGGGTGGGACGCCCCAAGCGCCGCGGTGCGCGGGCACGATGCGATCGTGGGATTGGCGCGCGCCAGCAGCGCCCAGTTGATGTCGGCAACGACAATTCTGCTGCAGTTGCGCCCGATGAGCTTTCCGAACGCGGCAAGGGCATCCCGGACCAGGATCGGGCTCACTCCGGTTTGCTGCAGGTAGCGCGCCACGTCCGGATGCCGCGCCAGGTAGCCGACATCGCCGATCGCGCCCCAGGCGATCGACAGGCATGGCAATCCTTGCGCTCGCCGCATGACTGCGAGCGCCTCCAAGGTGCTATTGGCGCCACCGTAATGCGCCTGCCCGACGGAACCAAGATGCGCGGCGACCGAAGAAAAACAAACGAAGAAGTCGAGCGGCAGATCGCGGGTCAATTCGTGGAGATGCCATGCCGCCAGCACCTTCGGAGCGAACACGCGGCGGATGCGATCGCGGTCGAGTTCGGCCACGAGCGCGTCGTCGATGACGCCCGCGGCATGGATTATTCCGCGCAACGGCCTCTGCGGCCGCTGGGCCACCTCGATGACGCGGCGCGCGTCTTCCTGCGAGGACATGTCGGCGGCGAGCGGAATGATCTCGGCGCCCGCCGCGCGCAACTCCTCCAACACCGCCGTCGCCTCCTCTCGAACGCCGGATCGTCCGACCAGCACGAGATGGCGTGCTCCTTGCTCCACCAGCCAACGCGCGGTGGCAAGACCAAACCCGGCAAGACCGCCAGTCACGAGGTAAGCGGCATCCGAGCGGATCACGCGCTCGGCGCCGCCGCTGGTCTCGATCTCGGCCGCGTTATCGTCGCAGGACACCACGACCTTTCCGATATGACGCGCCCTTGCCATGTGACGGAACGCGTCACCGGCCTTGGCGATCGGGAACTTGACGATCGGCAGCAAATCCAGGCGGCCTGAGACGAGATCCTCGATCACGGTTTCAAGTTCGGCGCGCAAGGCATCAGGCTGCTCGTTGGCCAGAAGCGCCAGATCGATCGCGAAGAAAGCCGCATTGCGCCTGAGACTTCGCAACCCGATCAGGGTATCGGCATAAATGTCGCGCTTGCCGATCTCGAGAAAGCGCCCGCCCGGTGCAAGCAGCGACAAACCCTTTTCGAGGAACGGCCCCGGCAGCGAATTGAGAACGACATCGACGCCGTATCCATCCGTCGCCGCCATGACCTCATCGGCGAAGCTCAACGACCGCGAGTCGAAGACATGCGCGATGCCGAGTTGTCGAAGGTAGCCGCGTTTTTCCTCGCTGCCGGCCGTCGCGATGATCTCGGCGCCGTGTTTGCGTGCGACCGAAATCGCGGCAAGGCCGACCCCGCCGGTGGCGCTGTGAATGAGAATTCGTTCGCCACGGCGGATGCGCCCGATGGTCACGAGGGCATACTGGGCCGTAGTATAGGCGGTCGGCAACGCTGCAGCTTGGGCGAAGGAAAACGTGTCGGGAATGGGAAAAACCAGCGCCGCCTTGGCGCAAATGTGCGAAGCAAAGCATCCGCTTGCGACCGCAACGACTCTCTTGCCGACCAGATTCGAATCGACGCCGTTCCCGACCCCACGCACCAAACCGGAACATTCAAAGCCAAGATGTTGCCAGGCCGGCTGATCCTCGGCCTCGGCCGGCAGCAGGCCCGTCGCCGCCATGACGTCACGGAAGTTCAGGCCGACAGCGTGGACTTCGACCAGCGCCTCCCCGTCGCCGGCTTCAGGTTCCGGCATTTCCCGAAGAATCAGATTCTCGATCAGGCCCGGAGCCGTCATGCTCATGCGGAACGGCGGCTTGCGCTCGTCGACGTTCCACAATACCCGCCGCAAGGGAACCGACTCTTCGGACACTCTTTCCAAACGGCATCCGTGCCGAACACCGCGACGGATCGCGATTTCGGTCTCGCCGCTGTCCCCGACGAGCTCATGCAAGAGGGACTCTGCCGAGAGCTCGTCAGGGTCGAGATCGACGATGCGCGGCTTCATGTCGGGAAATTCGTTGGCAATCGTGCGTGCAGCCCCGATCAGCGATCCATGCAGGATGGTTCGGCCAGTGGGGGCCGGCTTGCTCTCGGGCAAAATCGAACCCGCAGTCGCGATGACAAGCTTCGGGCGCGGCTCAAGGTCTGCAGCCGCCCTGACGAGCGCAAGGAGAGCTTCGGACCCAGTGCGTTGTGCCGCCTCGATCCCCGCGGCTGTGACGGCTTCGTCGCCTCCATCGATCGCCCAAAGATGCACCAGCTGCGAAATCGGAGCATTCGCCGCGGTCAAAGCGGTTTTCAGGTCTTCGACTTCCGGGGTGGATTCGAATTGCTTGTCATCGATCTGTCGGAATTGCGACGACGAGAATACCGAGAGGGCTGATATGCCGAGCTTCTCCAAGGATTGTGCAAGATCCGCTCCGACTCCCTTCCGATCGCTCAGGATGAGCCAGGAGCCGCGTCCTGCCGATGAGGCAGGAGAACTCGCGACGTCGAGTTTGGGGAGTTCGAGCCAACGTTCCTGATAGAGCGCCGCTCCACCCGCAGCCTGAATTTCCTTGGACCTGGTGACGCGCCGGCACCGAAACCCTTCGAGGGTCGCGACGATCGAGCCTGCTTCGTCGATCACGGTCAGGTCGGCGACGATCTCCGATGGCCGGTCTTCCACCGCGGCGGCGCGGCTGAACACCGTCGCGCCGGGGCGCTTGTAGAAGCGAAGCCGCCGAATCGCGATCGGCAGCGCCATCGTGGCATCGGCCGCCGCGTCGGCGCCAGTGAGATCGCGAAACCCGCGGATCACCTGAAAGCAAGCATCCAGCAGCGATGGATGGAGAAGATATCCTGTCTGCGGGCCGGCTTCGGCCGGAAACTTGACCAGGCCGAAGACCTGGCCGTGCTCGCGCCAGATGGTATCCACGCCCTGAAACGCGGGGCCGAAATCATGTCCCTCGAATCTGAGCTGCTGATAGAAGCGGGCACGCTCGAAATGGACCGGCGGCTCGATTTTCGGGAGCCACGGTTTGAGTTTCGGCTCCGGCCCGGACCAGGTGCGGATGCGCGCCGATGCCCGCCGGTCCCAGCCGCCATCGCGACCGCGAAAGCGGCTCGTCACCTCGACGACGCCACGCCCCATTTCCACCGAGGTCTGGAGCAGGGCAGAGCTTTGCGGAGCCAGAACCAGCGCATCGTGAAACGAGATATCCTCGATTTCCCACGGCAGTTCGCCCAGGAGCTCGTGACCGGCGGCAAGAATGAGCTCGACATAGCCGGCGGCCGGGAAAACAACGGTGCCGCCGACCGAATGATCGCCGAGGAACCGGGGCATTTTCGAGCTGACATGGGCCTGCCAAGTCGGCGTCGAAGTCTTGAGGCGATAACCCAAAAGGGGATGAACCGGGCCGTCGAATCGGGCCGCGCGGGCTTCCTCCGACTCCGCCCAGAACAATGACTTTTCGAATCGCTGGCCCGGGAACTCGGCGAAATTCCAATGGTCGGGAACGACATTGTCCCAAGCCACTGCCGCGCCGCCGACATGCAGCTCCGCCAGCGCCTTGCTGATCGCGTCCTGATCGCGCTCCTCGCGATGCAAGGATGCCACCACCGTGCCCTCGCGACCGCGATGGGCAAGACAACTGCGCACGGGCCCGGCGAGTGCCGGGTGCGCGCCCAGTTCCACAAAGGTGTTGAAGCCTTCCTCGATCGCCGCCTCGACCGCGTCTTGGAACAGGACCGGACAGCGCATGTTGCGCCACCAATAATCGGCCGTGAGCTCGTCTGCTTCGACGCAGCGGCCGGTGACTGTCGAAAACATCCGGATTCCGGGCCGCAATGAGGTGATGCCCTCGAGGCTCGCGCGCAGCTCCGCCTCGAACGGGTCCATTTGCCGAGAATGGAAGGCGTAATCCACATGCAGCATTCGGGTGAAGACGTCGCGCCGCGACAAGGCGAATTCCGCCAGCAGCCGCTCCAGCTCGCTCTTCGATCCCGCGACGGTGACGAGTTCGGGCGTGTTGACCGCCGCAATCTCCAATCCGCATCGCGTCTCGTCGAGGATTTTGCCGACCTCCTTGGCCGACAGGCCGATGGCAGCCATGCCGCCTTGCAGCCGCACCTGTTCCTGGAGTCGGCTGCGGTGATGAACGACTTTGATAGCGTCTTCGAACGCCAGGGCACCGGCAATGCAGGCCGCAGCCATCTCCCCGATGCTGTGTCCGACCACTGCGGCCGGTATGATTCCCCACTCCTTCCAGCGTGCCGCGAGGCCGAGCTGCAGGGCAAAGGTTGCAGGCTGCGCGAAGATCGTCTGATCCAGGCGCGACTTTTCTTCGTTGGCAGTGAGTTCGGCAATGATCGAGGGCCCCGACAAGGCGCGGAACGCCTCGTCGCACTCCTCCACCGCCTTGCGAAAAACCGGATCGCATTCGAGCAGCCCACGGCCCATCGCCCACCAGTGCGCCCCCTGGCCGGTGAAGACGAACGCGATGCGTGGCTCGAGACGGCGCCGGCCACTGAGCACGCCAGCCTGGGGCTCCTTGCTCGCGAATGATCGCAGACGAGTCACCGCATCCTCGCGCGAGTTTGCGATGGCGACCATCCGATGCTCGAGATGGGATCGTCGCAGCGCCAGCGTGCCCGCGGCGTCGGCGAGCGAGATATTGCTCGCCGCGATCCGGTCTGCGAGCTCGCCCGTCATCGCTTCCAGCGAATTACGGTTGGCTGCGGATACCGGAAGGAGCAACGGCCATGCCGACTCGCTGCCGCGATCCGGATTTCTCAAGCGGGTCGGGGGCTGCTGCACGACCGCGCACGCATTGGTCCCGCCGAACCCAAACGAGTTGACGGCTGCCATCCGCGGGATGGAGCGGTCCGGAAACGGCGTCAGCTCGCGGCACACTTCAATTCCGAGCTCGGAAAACCGGATATTCGGATTGGGCGTCTCGAAATGAAGATGGGGAGGGATGCTCCCGTTCTTGACGCAGAGCGACGCCTTGATCAGACCCGCGAGGCCGGCAGCGGGCTCGAGGTGTCCGATGTTGGTCTTGATGGAGCCAACAAGGCAGGGTGCAATGCCGGCGCGCGGCTTTCCGAACACCGTGCCGATGGCCTCCGCCTCGATCGGATCGCCGACCGGCGTCCCGGTGCCATGGGCCTCGACATAGCCGATTTGACCAGGCTCGATGGCCCCCCGCCGACAGACCTCATGCAACATTTCGACTTGGGCGGTCAGGCTCGGAACCGTGATGGTGGTCGTTTGGCCGTCCTGATTGACGGCCGTGGAGCGTATGATTGCGTGGATGCGATCCCCGTCCGCCAGCGCGCGGGCGATCGGCTTGAGCACCACCATCGCCGCGCCTTCGCCACGCACGTAGCCGTTCGCCCGGGCATCGAACGCCTTGCAGCGGCCATCCGGCGACAACATCGAAGCGCGGCTGAACGTGATGGTGACATCGGGCGTGAGAATTGCATTCACCCCGCCGACGAGCGCCATCTCGCATTCGCCGCTTCGCAGCGCCGAGCACGCGATATCGAGCGCGACCAGCGACGAAGAACAGGCGGTGTCCACGGACAGGCTGGGCCCGCGCAGATTGAAGCGGTGCGACAGGCGGTTCGCGGCAATGCTCAGCGCGCCACCCGTGCTGGTGTGAACATCGATTTCCAGGCGGCCGAATTTTTGAATTCCGTGATAGTCGCTGTGGGAAATTCCAATATAGACGCCGGTTCTCGATCCCGAGATCCGTTCCACCCCAACGCCGGCGTCTTCCCGCGCACGCCATGCCGTTTCCAGCAACATCCGCTGCTGCGGATCCATGACTGCCGCTTCGCGCGGAGAAATTCCAAAGAACGCGGGATCGAAGGCGCCGATATCGGCAACAAATCCGCCGCGTCGAGTGGGCGTCTTGCCCGGCGTCCCGGGATCGGGGTCGTAGACGGCGTCGTTATTCCACCGATCCGGCGGGACCTCGCAAATGCCCTCCCGCCCTTCGCATAGGAATGTCCAGAGCGCCGCCGGCGAGTCGATCCCGCCCGGCAAAATGCAGCTCATCCCAACGATCGCGACGCCGGTGCCAAACTCCGCGGTCGTGGCGTTTTGCTGCATGACTACTCAACCGCACAGCCGTCAGATGAAGCTCAACGACTCACACACTGCAGTTTCTGCGGAACGACCGAGACGCCGCCGGGTCCGAGATTTTCGACCACGACGGCGAGGGATGGCTTGCCCCAAAGGGATGGATTGCCGGATTTTGCGCAAACCGGACCGACTTCGGCGCTACCCCGAGATATCGCCGCGCGGCACGGGTATTGACGAACAGCTGGCGGTCGCGCTCGCGGGCACGGCGGAGGCACCGGAGTTTCTCTTCGGGGTCGATCGATGCAAAATCGGATGCATCGGGCGGCTGACCCGCATCGAGAATCCAGACTTGAAACGGTTCGCCATTTTCGAGTGCAAGCGTCACGCTGGACCTACCCCCCGAGCCTCATTCTAATGAGCTTCTCTTGCCGTGCACAAGGCGCATGGAAGGACCTGAAGGGGAAATCCCCAGGCACCATTCATGCTGCTTGCAGCCGTTGCCGGCGGCGCGCGCTGGCGTGACCTGACGACGCCGCTCGTCCTCGTCCCCGGCGGCGGAATTTTCTGAGCGGCCCGCAGGGATCGCGCTATGCTTATGGCCAATCATTGAACCGGGGAACCGCGGGATGTATCGGAAAATTCTTGCGGGGAATGACGGGTCCGAACGAGCGTTCAAGGCGCTGGCCGAGGCCTTCAACATCGCCCAGCGCTATCAAGCCGAACTGCACATGATCATCGTCGAGGAGCTCCCGCGGTTTCCGGGCACCATCGACGAGGTGGAGGGGGAAATTGAGTCGGCGGATCGCCGCTTCGCGCCGGTGATCGCCCGATCGAAGGCTCTGGCGGCGGAGCAAGGCCTGACCTTGCATTGCCACGTGGTTCCCGGTCATCCAGTGCCGACGATTGTCGAGTTCGTTCGCGAGCGTGGCTTTGACCTGCTCGTGCTCGGCTTCATGGGACACTCGGCGCTCTACGAGCGGATCATCGGCAGCACCTGCGACCGGCTCGTCCGCCTGGCGCCGTGCAGCGTTATTGTCGTGAAGTGAGCAGCTATTTGCCCTCTTCCGCCAGAACCGGTTGCGGCCGCTCCGCAGCTGCAACGCCCTCGTCCCCCTTGTCCGGCAGGAGATGACGCGGCAAATAGAAGGTATTGGCGATAAGGGTTGGGATGACCGCGCTGCCGATGACGCCGGCGACCAGCGTCGAGTATTGCGCTTGGTCGATGATGTTGTGCGATAGACCGAAGAGCGCCGAGATGGTCCCGAATGTCAGCCCCGTCGACATCAGCAGAGTCGTGTACATCGCCTCCTTGTTCGGTGACCCATAGACCTTCGTGACCGGATAAACGCCGATGAACTTGGTCGTGACTTTGACGACGAGAAGGAAGATGAACGCGACTGGCGCGGCGATGAGCTCGGGGATGGAGACAAACGCCCCGGCCCGAATGAAATAGAACGGCGTAAGCAAACCGAACGTCAGCGTGCGCAGTCGCCTGATCAGAGCATGATCTTTGCCGACAGTGCCGGCGAGCATCATGCCCAGGAGATAGGCCGGGAGCACCGCCTCGCTGTCGGCCCATGTCGCGAGCGCCCCCAAAGCGAACAGAAAGAACAGAAGATATTTGGCTTCGAGCTCCGACGGCCGATCGCGGAAGCGCTTGAGGAATCTTGGAGTGAGCCAAGGAAGCCCAAAGAACGCAACAATTGCGACCCCGGCAAACAGAAGCGTCTTGTAAGTGAATGGCGCGAAGATAAATCCGAGCGCCAGCACCGTCCCGAGATCGGTAATGAAACATGCGGCAAGGATGGTCTTGCCGTAATCGGTGACGTTGAAGCCATATTCCAGCATCACCGCGTAAACCACGGCGACGGAGGTTGTCGAGAGAGCGACGCCGGCGAGCCAGCTCGGCATTAGCCCCCAACCAAGGACGTAATATGCCGCCGTAGCGCAGCCCAGGAATGGGCCAAGAAAGCTTGCCACGCCGACCGCGACGGCCTCCTTCCATTTCAATTTGAAAACGACCGGGTCAAGCTCGGCTCCAGCCAGGAACGTCAAGACGATGGCGCCCGCACCGGAGAGGAACTTCACCCACGATTCGTCGGTGCCGAGAGCGCCCGCTCCAATCGCTGCGCCGATGATCAACTGGGCGACGGTGCCGATGATGATTTCCGAGAGAGCGGTGGATACCCTCAGCCAAGCCGAGAGGAGAGCCGCGATCAGCGCCAAGCCGAGCCACGTTGCCGCAAGAGTCCATACCCCGGTCATAGTCGTCCCTTTTGCTTTGGTTCAGTGCAGCACTGCTTGAGGTTGTTTGACCTGATCGCCACCTCGACGCTTCTTTTCCATAGCCACATCGCTCCATGCGCCCACCCGTTGCCGGACAAGCCTGGTCCCAAGTTATGCGCGAGCTGAAGGCACCAAAAACCCGCCTTGCGGCGGGTTACAAATCCTCCCACCGCTTCTCTCGCGCGGCAGGAGTCATCAGCCTTGTGGGCGGTTTTGGGGGACCCCATCCCCATCTGGCTTAGGTGAGTCGAAGATACGCAATGGCAATTTCGCAAGCAAGCCTGCTGTCGGGCCAGCCTGCTGACGGGGAGTGGAGGTAGGACCGTATGCCTCAATGCGGTGGATAGGCGACTGTTCTTTGAGCGGTTGAACTGTCGAACGAGGGCGTACTATGCTAAGAACGCACGGGGCATCGGGGCCGGTGGCGTTGCCGGAAAGAAGGGGGGCTTGCGATGGGTCGAACTATTGCCGACACCGATCAGGCTGAGGGTGATCCGCGCTGGTCGCGACGGATCGTGCGATCGCTATTGACGCTGGTCTGCGGTTTTTTGCTGCTTTCTGTTGCAATCGGCGTCGACAATGTCTCCGCGCGCGAGGCGGCGACCTCCAAGGCGTCTCACCACGTCTACTTGATCCGCGGCCTCCTGAATGTCTTTTCGCTGGGAATGGATGAACTCGGCGAAAAGCTTCGAAAACAGGGCATCAACGCCACTGTGCACAGCCATATTGCCTGGACATCGCTGGCGGCGGAAGCGGCCGAAAACTACAAAGCCGGCCGCGAACGGACCATCATTTTGGTGGGGCACTCCTTGGGGGCGGCCGCGGTCGCCAGCATGGCGGAACGTCTGGGCGAATTCGGCGTCCCAGTCCGCTTGGCGGTGGAACTCGATCCGGTCGCCACCAACACCGCATCGGGCCGGGTCGATCTGTTCGTGAACTACTATATTTCGACCGGCGTCGGAAAACTCGTCCAGAAGGGCCCGCGATTTCGAGGCACGCTGCGGAATATCGAGGCCAAGAATTACCCGAACATCGGACATTTGAATATCGACAAACATCCGATGGTCCATCAGCAAGTCATTGGCTACATCCGGCAAGCGCTCAATGCTCATCGCCAGCCGGCGCCGGCGAAGCCAGAGGCCAATCAGAGCCCGACCCAACCATCGCCGGAGAACGCGAGAGCCGACAGCGCGACGCGACCATAG
>WNFT01031084.1_pt1 | contig 10722 bp, 8 predicted proteins | sample 5400191 | NCBI WGS metagenome assembly WNFT01 (sample SAMN13153359, study PRJNA577476) | soil metagenome | isolation source: 80 cm saprolite under Madrone tree | place: USA:California | collected 2016-06-14
TCCGTGCATGGTGCAGCTTGGAGAAGCGGGCGGCGAGGCGTAGGAGTCATCGAAATCTGGCTTCAAGTTCCCGAGTGATCTGCTTCTGCCTTATCTCGTGTAGCACGCGTCGCCGGTCCCGTTCTCGTTGGCTCAAGGCGATTCGCTCCGTTTCCAATAGCGCCCTCGGCCACCTGTGAAACCGGACATTTCTACTTTGCTCAAACCGGACATTCTCATTTTGCAGCGATACCGTGTCCAGGCTCGTGTCCAGGCTCGTTGACTGGCGTGCGCCGGTGAACTACGATGCGACGCACTGAGGTTTTGAGGCCTTCCCGCTTCAAGTGCCCGATAAGTCGGATTACCGTACATGTGCATTTTGGCGGCGAACTTTCGTGCCGGATTCCACTTCTACGAGTACCGCGTTTTATCGGGACTTGAGATGCGAGTCTGTCATCCCGGCGACGGGACGTCTTTTTTTACATAATTAATTGACTTCGCATGGATTAGGACGTACCGTCCGTCTTGCAAACGGCAGAGCAACCACCACGGAGCTGTTGCTCCTCCCATCGGGTCCTTTCCCTCCATTCTTATAGTGTTGTTTGCTTTGCCCCAATTTGCCAGGCTCGGGCCAATTGTTTGTAAACCTTAACAATTACGGAGACGATCTATGAAAAGAACTTGGATGTGGTGCTTAATCGGTTTGCTTTCCTTCGGGAGTGTTGCGTGGTCGCAAGCCCAAACAACCGGCGGAACTGAGAAAGCTGTAGCTGCACTGGAACAACAATGGCTTCAGTCACAAAAAACAAATAATCCTGACCTGGTCGCCCCGCTGGTGGCCGACAAGTTTATTGGAACGGGAGCCGATGGAAAACTCACTGACAGGGCCCAATTGCTGGCAAACGCGAAAGCCAGCAAATATGACAGCATGGAATACGAAGATGTGAAAGTAACTGTATTTGGGGATACGGCCATCGCTACGGGTGCCTCCAAAGCTAAGGGAACCGATGAGTCGGGAAAGCCTATGGATGAACACGTGCGTTGGACTGACACCTGGGTAAAGATGCCGAATGGCAAGTGGCAATGCGTGGCGAGTCACGTGTCGCCGATAAAAATTTAGGGAACCGCACAACGCTCAATCGAAATGGCCACCTTCAACTATGGTGGCCATTTCTTTGTCCAGACGTTTAGAGTGGCACAACCATTGCAAACTATCCTTATCGCTGCTAAGTACGCGAAGCTGAAATAGCAGCCTGTCTTCGCCTGTCTTCGTTGACTTGGTTGACGGTGAAAACTAAGATTGCGCCAGTCTCTGCCCATGATTGGCCAAACCATCTCGCACTACCGCATTCTAGAAAAGCTCGGCGGCGGAGGGATGGGTGTCGTCTATAAAGCTGAAGACACCAAACTGCATCGCTTCGTTGCCTTACCTGACGAATTCGCCCCAGATTCACAAGCTCTGAGCCGCTTCGACCGTGAAGCACAGGCTACTTCCGCTCTGAACCACCCAAACATTTGCACCATCTACGAAGTCGGCGAACACGACGCTCAGCCTTTCATTGCTATGGAGTTTCTCGATGGGCAGACGCTCAAGCACCACATTTCAGGCAAACCGCTTCCGCTTGAGGGAGGAAGTGCTTGAATTGGGGATTGAAATTGCAGACGCACTCGCTGCGGTGCACGCCAAAGGAATCGTTCACCGCGACATCAAACCGGCCAACATTTTTGTGACCGAGCGCGGTCACGCCAAGGTTCTCGATTTCGGTTTGGCGAAAGTGGTCCCTTCTGGTCCGAGCGTCGGGGTGTCGAAGATGCCTACCGTCACAGCGGGAGAACCTTTGACCAGCCCCGGAACAACAATGGGTACCATGGCTTACATGTCGCCGGAGCAGGCGCGGGGCGAAGAACTGGATGCGCGGACAGACTTGTTCTCTTTCGGCGCAGTCCTGTATGAATTTTCTCGCGCTCTGGAAAGACGCTGACCCCGATATTCCCATCCTCATCGCTGCCAAATCCGAATACGCCAAGCTGAAGTAATTTCGGCAGTGCGAATTGTGGTCTATGAGTGACTCAAATCCTTATTTCTCCCATCCGCCCGCCCGACAAGATGAAATGCGCGACGCAGTATCTCAAGTGCTGTGGCCCATGTAGCCCAATTAAGGGGGTAGATTTCAAAATAGCCGCCCGTAACTGACACACCGATAAGGCTCTTAGAATTCAGAACCCAAACCTACGAACCAGAAGGTCGAGAGTTCGAGTCCCTCCGGGCGCACCAATTTCCACAGTAAAAGCGAGGTTTTTGTGGCCGCGCAAGCTGATGCCGCACGTCCACGTGTACCTCAGCTGTACTTCTATCTCGAAATTTTTCCTTTATGCGAATCGCCGCATCGACGACGGCGCGAACACACGTCCATACGTGGCTCACTATCTTTTAACCCGTCCCGACGATTCCCCGAATCGAGAGTCGAATCATTCCGCGCGAGGCCGGAGGGTCAGCGGCTTAGACAATGTGAACGTCAGCGCCGATTCTGCCGGGATCTCCACCTGCTTGTTCCCAGTCAATGCACCTCCCACCAAGCCTCCAGCAGCACCCACCAGTGCGCCAATCCCGGCTCCTTTTCCTCCACCGGCTAACCCTCCAATCAGCGCACCTCCCGCGGCCCCGCCCCCAGTCGTCCCAGCGGTCCTCTTACCTTTCCCTTTCACCGTGCTGTCCAGCGTGCCAGTCTTGATCGCGTAGCCTTTCCCGTGGATCGTGATGTTCGTGAGTGAAAGGGCCAACTCGCCCTCTCCTTTTATTTTGCCTTTCGCCTTAGCCGTAACCACCGTGCCCGTGACACTCGATCCCTTGGGTATCGCCGTCTTTCCGTGCACCGTCACCGGTTGTGCCAAAGTAGCCAAGAATGCTTGGCCGGCCTGGCTGCTCTTGGAACTCAAAGCCTGATCCACTGTAACAGTAAGTGCCGTACCGGCAGGGACAATGATGGGCTCAGGTTTAGGCTGCTCAACAGGCGGAGGAGCGGGCACCGCTGTTGGCGTATTGACAGCTTGTTCTTGCACTATCGCAGTCTCATCGTCCACGCCTGTAGCTCCCGGTTCGTCGCGCGCGATCTGCTCCACTCTCTGTTGCGTGGCGGGGTCCTTGACCGTACCTTTCAACGTGACCTTGCCGTCTTTAGCGGTCACGCTAACAGCGGAGCTCTTCGCGACAGGGTCAGCTGCTACCTTGTTTTGCACATCCTGCGCAATCGTTTCGTCGTTTGAATGTTTGGAACATCCTACGGCGACCCCCAATAATGCGCTGACAAGGAGAGTCGCAACTGCTTCTTTTGAAAACGTCCTCATAAAACCTCCTCAGTTGACAAGCTCGTTCTGATTCGCTCGTGCCTGATTTGGACTTCCTCTTCGCTGTTTCGCGCGGCTCCTCTGCCTGAAAGTCTCACTGAACGACCTGGATGGGACGGGCGGGGCCTGCGCCGGTTCACTCTGGCAAGCACAGTAAACTACTTCGTTCTCTGCTTGTCCAGGCTACCAGAATCGCCTTACCGAACATGCCCCGAATGAATGGCGCGGGTCCAAGATTGGGTACAATTAAGAAAGGGAAGAGCAAATGGTCACCGATTCGTAAGCGACGCCAAACTAACGAGATAGATTTTCAACTCTGACCCTGTTGCCTTTCTACGAACCAGAAGGTCGAGAGTTCGAGTCCCTCCGGGCGCACCACTTTTCTCCTGCTCCATCAATCACTTAGCTCACCACTGCCACTTCCACGACCTGACGGTTGTTACGGACATTACGGACAATTGACTTCGGAACGAATGCCGGAATCTTAAATCCGAGTCCAACGTTCGCCGCTAAGGTCTGTCGCCAAACGTTGTCCTCGCGTATCTGTTCCGCATATTGCGCCGTGATGTCGTTGTTCTCATGCCCAAGCCAGAACTTCCGAATGTCCTCTTCGACTCCTGACTTGGCGAGAATCGAGGATCGGAAACGACGGAAAGCGTGAGCCGCCTTTCCCGGCTCCTTGATACCAAGTTTTTCATTGAGGGCGTCAGGTGTCGTTTGAGGAAATTCCGGTAGCTGACCGGGCTCGTGCGTTTGCGCGATGGGAATAGCGGTCCCTTGCGGTCGCCCACGAACTTCCGCAGGTACTCTGCGGTTTCCGGGCAAAGATCAACGATGCGGTAGCCAGCCTCGGTCTTCAGATATTCAACGATTTTGCTGCAGATACGCTTCGTGCTCCACTCCGGGAATGCGCAGCACTGAGGTAAACAAATCCTGATAGGTGAACGCACGAAAATCTAGCTCGGAGCCGATCTCGTCAGTAAAGGCTCACTTCTTCGCCATGCTGCCTCATCACAAAGGATGGTATACGAAGACTCAGGAGTACGTGGGCAAAGTTGATGCGAACTGCACTTCCTAAACGGCTAGGGCCGTTGGCTGCCGAGGCTAGTCTGTCTTGGCTTTGGGACGCAATGAGCGAAGGGTATCGGTCGGTTTGGCTGGTCGGCCGTCAGGTCGCATAATAAACACAGAGGGGGTACTTAGCAGGGTAAGGGCTGGGAATGCCCATGAAGCTCCTTTTTTCAGACCATTGAATAACCAGCCGCCTTCCACGCTTCGACACCTCCCTTTAGCACGTTGACGTTCGTAAAGCCCTGCGCTTGATATTTGGCTGCCTGACCGGCAGCGCTCGCTTCGCCGGGTCAACCTCAATAGAAAATGATTTCCTGTGTCTTCGGCAGCGACGCCGCCCGGGACTGCAAGGTGGCGAAGGATATGGACCCGTCCAGATTTAGCATCCGGCATTTGGCCTCGTCCTCATAGGCGCAGACTAGTAGGGCTTGGTTTGCCTTTGTCTTTGCGTGCGCTTGTTGCACGCTGATTCGCTTGATGTCCGCCATCTGTCCTCCTTGTGCCATGCGATTATAACGCCGCGAGATGTTACCGGAGGGCTCACTGCTGCATCGACACCCCAGCCGCCATCGATCCAGATTTCGACGCCCACATTCTCAAGACTCGTGTATACATCAACGACATCAACGGATGTCATTTCAATTCTCTAGGCTACCTTTCTTTAACCGCGTCTCGCGGATTCTTATCGTCTCGCAATGCTACGAATTTCGAATGCCTCAGATGGTCGCTCTCGGTCCACTCCAGAAAATCTATCTGCGCCACCAGTTCAGGCTGGAGCCAAATGCATTTCTTCATGTCGTCAGCGGTCAGACCTTCGCCCCATCGTGAGCGATGTCTCTCAGGCAAATTGATGAACGGGCATTCTGAAATTACCAGAGGACGCAGATTTTCGAATAGGTGACGCCGACTCGCTGGAACAAATCCGTTACGCACGCGAGCGACGTAAATCAAGTCTTTGCCGCGGTAGTAGCCAACAATTATGGAGTCGAATCCATCTGTGCTCGGCACGTATCCGCCTATGACGAGTTCCTGCCCGCAATTGACACGGAATTTAATCCACGCGCCGCTCCGCTTTCCGGCTTCATACCGACTGTCTTTCCGCTTGCCAACGATACCTTCTAACTGCTGCTCACGAACGGCTACGAGAAGCTCGGTCGGTTGGGCCTCGACGTAATCGACAATCTTTATTCTCTTGTCCTTGAATGCCAGTGTTTTCAACAGTTCACGTCTCTCGATGAGCGGGAGTTTAGTCGTGTCCCGATTTCGCAAACAGAGCAAATCAAAAACGTGAAAGTGAATTCGGCTCGCGCCGGCCCGAAAATTCTGAAGCAGATTGAAGTTTGGCCTGCCCTGATCGTCGATCGCCGCGATTTCGCCATCTATGACCGTGCCGGGCGGCATATCCGCAACCGCGTCTGCAATATAAGGAAACTTACTGTTGAAGGATTTCTCCGTGCGGGAATAGAGATTTACACGCTCGGTAACCGTCGATTTTCACTTCCCAAACCCAGTTCGCGGCTTCTGGAAGCTTCGGTACCGCCAAGCATTCCATCGGCTCGATGAACGTGGCATCTTTTTGCGGCAGGGATTTCAGTCTAAGTTTTGGCGGCATGCCCGACTACATATATCACGGTCCACCCGCCTCCATCTGCCACATGTCTGCTCATTTCTCTGGGCGACCTGATGGCGATTTGAGACCTGTCAGGACCGTGGCGGTGTCGCTTAAGTGCTCCGCTCGGGCATAATGACTTCTCAGCCATGCTTCTGACAATCAGCAATTCCAAGTCGCCTGCAACCGATTTAGGTTACCTGCTCCACAAGAATCCCGGCCGCGTACAATCATTTGAGTTGTCTTTTGGGAAGGCGCATGTGTTTTACCCGGAAGCGTCAGCGGACCATTGCACTGCCGCACTCCTGCTTGACGTTGACCCAGTGGGTCTCGTTCGCACGAGGCGAGGGCCGGCAGGAGAGGGCGGAATGCTGGAGCAGTATGTTAACGACCGTCCGTATGTGGCTTCGTCGTTTATGAGCGTCGCCATTGCTCGGGTATTCGGCTCGGCGTTGACAGGGAGCAGCAAAGATCGGCCTGAACTTGTCAATGCTCCATTACCTCTCGTTGCGCGAATCGCAGTGGTACCTTGCCGTGGCGGTGAGGAATTCTTACGTCAGCTTTTCGAGCCGCTTGGGTATATGGTAAGCGCGGAACATCACCCTCTTGACGAGAAGTTCCCTGAGTGGGGTGAGGGGGCTTACTACACGGTTGAGCTTGCAAAGAACGTTACGTTGCAGGACTTGCTCACGCATCTTTACGTTTTGATCCCGGTACTGGACTCCGACAAGCATTACTGGGTGGGGAAAGATGAAGTGGAAAAACTGCTTCGACATGGTGAAGGGTGGTTGCAAGCACATCCGCAGCGCGAAGCAATCGTAAGCCGTTATCTTCGCGGATTTCGCAAGCTCACGAGAGAAGCATTGGCGCGGCTCACGGAAGACGAATCGCTCGATCCCGACGCAGAGCAAGAGACCAAGGAAGAGCAGGAACAGACTGTAGAAGCCCCACTTCGTCTCCACAATATTCGTCTGGCTCAGGTCGTTGCGGAACTGAAAGCGTGCGGTGCAAAGCGAGTTCTTGATCTTGGCTGTGGGGAAGGCAAACTCATTCGTGAACTCCTCAAGTACGGACAATTTGAAGAGATCGTCGGGATGGACGTTTCATACCGAAGCCTCGAAACAGCGGCCGAACGCCTCCACTTTGACACGATGCCACAGAATCAGAAAGAACGGATAAAGCTGATGCAGGGTTCACTCATGTATCGAGACAAGCGGCTGGGCGGTTTCGATGCTGCCGCTGTCGCGGAGGTCATCGAGCATCTTGATGCGCCCCGGCTGGTGGCATTCGAGCGGGTATTATTTGAGTTTGCCCGTCCAAAAACGATCGTGCTAACGACTCCGAATGCCGAGTACAACGTGAAGTTTGAGACGTTGCCCGCTGGCCGGTTCCGGCATCGTGACCACCGTTTCGAGTGGACGCGTGGGGAATTCGAAACATGGGCAAATGAGATCGGCAAGCGGTTCGGGTACACGACGGAATTCAAGACCATCGGCGAAGTAGACCCGCAAGTCGGAGCGCCGACGCAGATGGGGATATTCCGCCAGTGAAAATCAAAATCCCCGAACTGTCTCTCGTGGTTCTGATCGGGCCTTCTGGCTGCGGGAAATCCACTTTTGCCCGGCAGCGCTTCAAAGCCACGGAAGTGATGTCGTCCGATTACTGCCGTGGGCTCGTTTCAGATGATGAGAACGATCAAGCCGCCACGAAAGACGCTTTCGAAGTGTTGCACTTCATCATTCGTAAGCGACTCGCTGCGGGTCGGCTTACAGTTATTGACGCCACAAACGTCCAGCCGGAATCGCGAAAACCACTCATCGCTGTGGCACGTGAGTTTCACGTGTTGCCGATTGCCATAGTTTTTGATCTTCCGGAGAAGCTTTGCCGTGAGAGGAACAGAAGCCGCGCCAACCGGGAGTTTGGGCCGCATGTCATTCGAAACCAAGCGCAGCAGTTGAGGAGGTCATTGCGCGGCCTAGACCGAGAGGGATTCCGAGGCGTTCACGTGTTCGAGTCTCCTGAAGATTTGGAGGCGCTTGAGATCGAACGGCAACCCATGTGGACGAACCGCCGAAATGAACATGGGCCGTTCGACATTGTTGGCGACATCCACGGCTGCTTCGATGAGCTATTGGAGCTACTCACTGGTCTTGGCTATTCCGTTGAGACTGACGGCAGCGAGTACCGAGTGACAGCCCCAGAAGGTCGAAAGATTGTCTTCATTGGTGATCTGGTTGACCGTGGGCCAAAAATTGTAGAGGTCCTGCGATTTGTTATGGGCATGGTGAAAACCGGAGCCGCTCTGTGCGTTCCCGGCAATCACGATATGAAGCTGTTGCAAAAACTCCGTGGCAAAGACGTAAAGATGACGCACGGCCTCGCTGATTCTGTCGCACAGCTTGAGGGCGAACCCCCTGAGTTCAGGACCAAGCTGGTGGAGTTTCTCGATGGACTGATCAGCCATTACGTACTTGACGACGGCAAATTGGTAGTAGCGCACGCTGGGATGAGGGAAGAAATGCAAGGCCGCGGTTCAGGTGCCGTCCGCTCGTTCGCTCTATTTGGGGAGACTACAGGTGAAACCGACGAGTTCGGACTTCCAGTTCGGTACAACTGGGCTGCCGATTATCGAGGCAAGGCGATGGTCGTCTACGGGCACACACCCATTGCTGAGCCACAATGGCTGAACAGAACGATCAACATCGACACCGGATGTGTGTTCGGCGGGAAGTTGACGGCGCTTCGCTACCCGGAAAAGGAATTGGTCTCGGCTCCCGCTCGCCGAACTTACTACGAACCTGCTAAGCCATTGGCGGCGTCTTCGTCGGAGATCGGGTTATCCCAGCAGCAGGAATATGAAGACGTGCTGGATATTGAAGATGTCATCGGCAAACGCATCATTGAAACCCGCCTCCACGGGAACCTAACCGTTCGCGAAGAAAATGCTATCGCGGCCCTAGAGGTGATGAGTCGTTTTGCGACGAATCCAAAGTGGCTCATCTACTTGCCGCCAACGATGTCGCCGAGCGAAACGAGCAAACGGCCTGACTTGTTGGAGCACCCTGCGGAGGCGTTTGCGTACTACCGAAAAGAACATGTGGAGAAGGTGTTCTGCGAACAAAAGCACATGGGTTCGAGGGCCGTTGTGATCGTCTGCCGGAACACGGAGTCCGCACTTCGCCGATTCGGCGTTATGCAGGACGAAATCGGAGTTTGCTATACGAGGACGGGAAGGCGTTTCTTCAATGACGACACGCTAGAACGGGAATTCCTATCCCGAGCGCAAGCGGCTGTGACCAGATCGGGTTTGTGGGACGAGCTTCGAACTGATTGGCTGTGCCTTGATTGCGAACTCATGCCGTGGTCTTCGAAGGCACAGGATTTGTTGAAGCAGCAATACGCCCCAACTGGTGCTGCAGCCTGTGCTGGATTGGCGGCTGCTGTCGCAGCATTGAGCAGCGCGAATAAGCGCGTGAGCGAAGCCTCCGAACTTCTTTCTCGGTACGAGAAGCGGGGTGAAATGGCAGCGCGATACGTGGATGCCTATCGTCGCTATTGCTGGACTGTTCATTCCTTGACGGACCTCAAGCTCGCACCATTCCACGTTCTGGCAAGTGAGGGGATCGTGCATTCTGACAAGGATCATGGGTGGCACATGGAGTTGGCGGCTCGGCTGGCCGTCGCCGACCCGGAGCTTTTTATCTGCACTCCTTGCAAAACTGTCGATCTCAGCAACGACAGCAGCCAGCAGGAGGCGATTGCGTGGTGGGAGGAACTGACTGCTACTGGCGGTGAAGGCATGGTCGTGAAGCCTCTGCAATTCGTGACTCGAAATCGAAGAGGCTTGGTTCAACCAGCGATAAAGTCTCGGGGACGTGAGTACCTCCGGATCATCTACGGCCCGGAGTACACAGCGCCGGAACATCTTGAGCGTCTGCGTGCCAGAGGTCTCGGGACGAAACGGTCGCTGGCACTACGGGAATTTGCGCTCGGAATCGAATCCCTACAAAGGTTCGTTGAGCGGGAACCGCTCCGGCGTGTGCACGAGTGTGTCTTCGGCGTGTTGGCGCTGGAGAGCGAACCAGTCGATCCCCGGCTGTGAACACTCGGCGCAACCATAACTGCCGTTGGTGCACAGGGATTAGTTTCAGACTCTTGAATACAGCGAAAATCAGATCAGCAATTTCAACGACTTACGATCCATACGGGAATTATCCTTTTGACGCGCAGCAGTTCTAAAGAACTTAGCGAATCCGCCGCTCTGTAGCCGAACGCGGCGAGACCCGTTCGACTGGGCTCATTTGCTCGGGAAGTGAGCGACAGTCCCAAGTTTCACGATTTACCGGGCATGGGATCGTCCGCACAATTCGATGCGACGGCCGTGCATTTCTTCCATGGGTTATTACAGCTTCGCGTATTCCGCCTTGGCGGCGATGAGGATTGGAATGTCAGGGTCGGCATCCTTCCAGAGCGTGAGGAAATCCTGATACGCCGCCTTGGCCTTGACGGTGTCGCCCTGCAGAGCGTAAGCGCGGGCGAGGCCGAGATGCGCGACTGCACCCATAGCCGAGTTCACCACAATTCCGCGATGGTCGAGGACTTTCTGGAACTCGGCGGCGGCTTCGGGGCCTTGATGCGCGGCTAGATAGGCTTCTCCTCGGATAAAAACGGGATACAAGGCAGTCCAACCGTACGGACTGAAAGTCGAATATCCCAGC
>WNFT01005946.1_pt1 | contig 10721 bp, 7 predicted proteins | sample 5400191 | NCBI WGS metagenome assembly WNFT01 (sample SAMN13153359, study PRJNA577476) | soil metagenome | isolation source: 80 cm saprolite under Madrone tree | place: USA:California | collected 2016-06-14
CAGCGGCCGAACGCCGACGCGAAGGTCTTCGAGGTCAAGGTGACGGTCCAGGGGTCGGACACGACGCTGCGTCCGGGGATGACGACGGGGAACGCGATTGAGACCCTCAAGCTCAATGTGGCGCTGTACGTACCGCTCGAAGCAGTGAGCAGCGCGGGCGGCATCCCGTTCGTGTATCGCCAAAGCGGTGGACGCATCGTGAAACAGGAAGTGATCACCGGACCCATGAACGACGACGAAGTGGTGATCGTGCGCGGCCTCGAGGAGAACGACCGTGTGCTGCTGACGCCGCCACCGGATCACGACCGGATCGCACTGACGCGTCTTCCAGCCTCGGCGCGCGACAGCCTGCCGGTGGCAGGCGGGGACACCGCACCCCGAGGAGGCAACGTCGCGGTTCCACCGCCAGTGCGGTGAACCTCGCCGGGCTGCGCCGCCAGTTCATCGCGCACGTTGGATTCAGCATGCGTACGGCGGTCGAAGCCGTGCAGCACAACAAGCTGCGGGCTTCGCTCACCTCGCTGGGCATTCTGTTCGGCGTCGCCTCCGTCATTGCGATGCTCGCGATCGGGAAGGGTGCCGAGCGTGAAATCCTCGAGCAGATGCGCCTGCTCGGCTCGAACAACGTGATGATCACGCCGCTCGTGGAGCAGCGCGAGGGCCCCGCCGACGACCAACCCGACAAGAAGGTGACGAAGTTCTCGCCCGGCCTCTCTTACGCGGACGCCCAGGCGATCGGCCGGGTCGTTCCTGAGGTGGAGGTGACGAGCGCGGAAGTCGTCCTCAATACGTCGCTCACCCGGGAGGGCCTGCGTCGTTCGGGGAAGTTGGTGGGCGTGGACACCACGTATTTCCGCCTCACGAACCTGGCGCTTGCCGCCGGGACGACGTTCACCCCGCTGCAGGTGGAGCGCGGGCTCCCCGTCGCGATCATCGGCCATGGCGTGCGCACGCGCTTCTTCACGACCGAAGATCCCATCGGCCGGCCCCTCAAGGTCGGCGAGAGCTGGGTCACCGTCGTCGGCGTGCTCCAGGATCGTCGCCTTACGCAGCAAACCGCGCAGCGCCTGGGCATCCGCGACGCCAACATGGACGTCTACGTTCCGGTGCGCACCGTGCTCATCCGTTTCCGGAACCGTGCGCAGCTCACGCAGCGCGATATCGAGCAGGCAGCCCGGGAGGTCACCGTCACCACCACCAACGACGCGCCGACGGAGTCCGAGCAGCAACGCGAGGAGCGCACCAACCGCAACCAGCTCGACCGGATCATCGTGCGCGTCACCGAATCGCGCTACGTGCCGACGGTCGCCGACGTACTGCAACGCATGCTCGCCCGCCGGCACAACACGGTCGTGGACTTCGAAATCACCGTGCCGGAGCTGCTCCTCCGCCAGGAGCAGCGCACCAAGACGATCTTCAACGTCGTGCTCGGTGCGATCGCCTCCATTTCGCTCGTGGTGGGCGGCATCGGGATCATGAACATCATGCTCGCGTCGGTCCTGGAGCGGATCCGGGAGATCGGGGTGCGCCGCGCCATGGGCGCCACCCAGAAGGACATCCTCTTTCAGTTCCTGAGCGAGGCGGTACTGATCAGCGTGGCCGGCGGCGTGGCCGGTATTCTCGTCGGCGTCGGCCTGTCGATGGGGATCGAGCGGTTCGCGGGAATCACCACGATCGTGTCATCTCTGTCCGTGTTCCTCGCCTTCGGCGTGTCGTTCACCGTGGGCCTCGCGTTCGGGATCGTGCCCGCGTACCGCGCCGCGCGACAGGATCCAGTCGTCTGCCTCCGCTACGAGTGATCTCATGAACAACCATGTGTGCATCATCGTGGCCCTCGCCCTGGGCGCGCTCGTGACACCCACGCTCGGGGCCCAGACGGCGCCTCCCGATTCCTCCAAGGCGATCACGCTGTCGGAAGCCATCGCGCTGGCGCAGCAACGGGGGCACCAGGCCCGCGCCGCGCGCGCGGCGCGCGAATCGGGGCGCTACCGCCACCGCGCCTACCGCTCGGGACTGTTGCCGCAGCTGTCCCTCGGAGGAACGGTGCCGTCGTACAACAAGTCGATCATTCCGGTGCTCCGCGATGACGGCAGCACCGAGTTCGTGCCCCAGCAGCAGACCGACGCCAGCGTGACGGTCACGCTCGCTCAGAAAATCCCGGTTACGGGCGGCGACCTGTTTGTGTCTTCGTCGCTGGCTCGGCTCAGGGTGAGCGGCCCGGCAGCCTACCAGTCGTGGTCCTCGACGCCGGTGTCCGTGGGATTGCGGCAGGACATCTTCCGTCCGAACACCGCCGCGTGGAACGGTCAGGAGGACGCGGTGCGCGCCGAGCTGGACGAACGCGCATACCTCGAAGCGCTGGAGGACGTGGCGCTTCAAACAGCCACGCTGTTCTTCGACGTGTACGCCGCCCGCGTCGCGCTCGAGAACGCCGTGACGAACGCCGCGGTGAACGACACGTTGTACCGCCTGAACACCGGACGGTTTGAGGTCGGCAAGATCGGAGAGAACGACCTGCTGCAGAGCGAGCTCGCGTTGCTCCGCTCCCGCACCGCCCTCGAGTCGGCGCGGCTCGAGCACGAACGCGCGACCGATGCCCTGCGCCTCGCGCTCGATCTCCCCTCCGGGACGAGGGTCGAGGTCGCGGTGACGGGAGAGGTCCCCGAGTTCGAGGCCGACACGGCTCAGGCCGTGGCCGAAGCCTTGAAGAATCGGGCCGCGGTGACGGCCGTCGCCCTGGATGACATACAGGCCCGGCGCAGCGTCGCCGAGGCGCGTCTTCGCTCGGGCGTCGGCGCCACGGTCCAGGCCAGTTACGGATTCAACGCCACAGCGCCGGAGGCGAGCCTCGCATATCAGAACCTGCTCGAGGCTCGGCGCTTCACGCTCTCGGTACAGGTTCCGTTGTGGCAGTGGGGGGTCCGTCACGAAGGGGTGCAGGCGGCCCAGGCCGACCGCGAGCGGGTCGCCAACCTCTCGGCGGCCACCCTGGACCAGCTCGCGCACGACGCGCGCTTCGCTGCGCTCGCACTCGCACAGGCCCGCCGCACCGCGCTGCTTGTAACGAAGGCGGACAGCGTCGCCGCCAAGCGGTTTGAGGTGGCGTACAATCGCTACGTGATCGGCCGCATTACGATCGACAACCTGTACATCGCCCAGGCCGAGAAGGACCAGGCGCTGGTCGAATACGTCCGGGGTCTGCGCGGATACTGGACGGCGCTCTACCGCCTGCGTGGTGCCACCCTCTTCGACTTCGCTGCGGGACGGCCGATTCGGGCGGGATCGTGAATCTTCGGCTTGACCGGTCACGTACGCCGTCTTAGGTTGCTCGAAGCAGCTTCCCGAAATCATGCACGAAAGGTCTCGGACGAAATGATTCGTCAGTCCACCGTTTCGCTCCTGCTGCGCCGCATCTGGGCGGAGCCTGGCACGCTGTGCCGGCTCGGGCCATTTGCGGACAGTCGTGGGCGGATTGCGTCCGGCATCGCCGGCGCCGGTGGAGGTGGAGGAGCACCCTAGAAGTCGATCGGATCGTGTTCGCGCCGTGATCCGGCCTTCCGGGTGCTTCATGGGACCTGGGAGGCCGTTCTGTTACACACGATTCGAGGATCACGGACATGAGCACGCAGCAACAACTCGACGATCACATCATTGCGCGCTATACGGCCCAGCCGTCCCGGCTCCCCGCGGAGCTGCGATGGCAGATCGAGCACGCCTGGCAGGGCGCGCCCGTGCAGCTGTACGCGCTCGCCGACCTCGATCAGGGCCTGCGGCTCACCGAAGCCTGGCTCGCCCTTGGCCCGCGGCACATCGCCGTGGCCAAGCGCGACAGCGAGGGATGGGAGGTCCGGAGCGTGGAGCGGTCGCGCATCGAGGCGGTGCGCGAGGCGCCGGGATTGTCGGCCAACACGCTGACGATCCTGGGCGCACCCGGCGAGCCGGCGCTGGTGTTGCTGCGCTACACCCATCGCCAGCGGCGCGCGTTCGAGAACATCCGCTTCGTGGTCGAGGAGCAGGTCCAGGGCCACGCGCGCGAGCTGGTGGACGGCGATGCCGACCGCTTGTACGCCGAGAGCGTGGCGCGGCCGGTCCGGGACGCGCAGGCGCTCGTCTCCGGACGGCAGACGGCCGTGATCCGGCGCCTGCTCGGCTACCTCGAGCCGTACCGCCGCCAGCTGACGCTGGGCATGGCGGCCGCGACGGCGATCACGTTGGTCAGTCTGGTGCCGCCGTATCTCGCGGGCCACCTGATCGACCGCGTGGTGCGTCCGGCGCAGGCGGGAACGTTGTCGCTGGCGCGCGCGGGCACGATTGCGTGGATCGCGGTCGCGGCGATGGCGCTCGTATACCTGGTGCGCCAGGCCGCGGCGCACGTGCGGCTGCGGCTGATGTCGATCCTGGGCGAGTGGGTGGCTCGCGATCTGCGCGCCGAGCTCTACGAGCACATCCAGCGTCTGAGCCTGGCGTTCTTTTCGCGCAAACGGACCGGCAGCCTGATCACGCGCGTGTCCGCCGATACGGACCGGCTGTGGGATTTCCTGGCGTTCGGCGTCGTCGACGTCTCGCTCTCGCTCGTGATGCTCGTGGGTCTCGGCGCGGTCCTACTCACGCTCGACTGGCGCCTGGGTCTGGTGATGACGCTGCCGGTGCCACTTTTCTGCTGGCTGATCTACCGGCACAGCGAAGCGATCACCCGGCTGTTCATCCGCGCGTGGCGCAAGTGGTCACGCGTGACGGACGTGCTGTCGGACACGATACCGGGCATCCGCGTGGTCAAGGCGTTCAACCAGGAGCAGCGCGAGATCGGGCGCTTTGGTGAGCGCAACGAGGACGTGACCGCGGAGTTCAACCGCATTCACGCGTCGTGGACGACGTTTTGGCCGCTGCTGATGCTCGGCGTCCACATGATGACCGTTGCGGTGTGGGTATTCGCCGTCCCGCGGCTGCTCGGGGCCGGTGCCCAGCTGCCGGTAGGAACGTTCGTCTCGTTCCTGCTCTACACGACGATGTTCGGCGCACCGATCGAAGTGATCGGTCAGATGGCCCGGACGATCAACCGGGCGACGACGTCGGCGCACCGGGTGTTCGAGGTGCTCGACACGGAGCCGGAGATCCGCGACGTGGCGGAGCCGGTGCGGCTGCAGCCGGTGCACGGGCGGGTCACGTTCGAGCACGTGACGTTCGGCTACGGCGGGGTCCGGCAGGTGCTGCGGGGTGTGAGCTTCGATGTGGCCCCCGGCGAGCTGATCGGGCTCGTCGGACCGTCGGGTGGCGGGAAGACGACGATCGTGAACCTGATCGCGCGCTTCTACGACGTGAGCGGGGGAACGATTCGGATCGATGGCGTCGATCTCCGGCGGCTCGATACCGGCCACTACCGCCGCCAGATCGGCATGGTGCTCCAGGATCCGTACCTGTTTCATGGGACGGTGGTGGAGAACATCCGCTACGGCCTGCCGGAGGCGTCGCTGAGTCAGGTGATTGCGGCGGCGCAGGCGGCGAATGCCCACGACTTCATCACCACGCTGCAGCACGGTTACGACACAGTAGTGGGCGAGCGGGGGCACACGCTGTCGGGTGGTGAGCGCCAACGCGTCTCGATTGCGCGCGCCATCCTGCACGATCCTCGGATCCTCATTCTGGACGAGGCGACGAGCAGCGTGGATACGGAGACTGAGCGCGAGATCCAGCAGGCGCTGGAGCGGCTGGTGTCGGGCCGGACGGTGTTCGCGATTGCGCACCGGCTGTCGACGCTCCGCAAGGCGTCGCGGCTGTTCGTGATCGAGGATGGCCGGCTGATCGAGCATGGGACGCACGCCGAGCTGCTGAACAAGGCTGACGGGATGTACCGGCATCTGTACGAGCTGCAGCTGCAGCTTCAATAGAAAGGAGGTGCTATGACGCTAACTCTTGGCAAGGCGGCCACCGCCACTCGAGCGCTGACGCTCGAGTGGCGGGCCGACGGGTCGCTTTGGGCCGTGCGTGGCGAGGAGGAGCGCGCCGTTTCTGTGCGGCGTTGCTTCCCCTGGTCCGATCCGCTGCAGCATCTGTCGCTGCGTGACGCGGACGAAGAGGAGTTCGCGCTGGTGAAGAATCCGGCCGATCTCGATCCGCGCTCACGCGCGGCGCTGGAGACGGCGCTCGCGGTGGCAGGGTTCGTCTTCGAGGTGACGCGGGTGCTCGAGATCGACGAGGAAGTGGAGATCCGCCATTGGCGGGTCGAGACGCAACAGGGTCCGCGCGCGTTCCAGACGCGGCTCGATGATTGGCCGCGTACGTTGCCGCATGGTGGGCTGTTGATCCGCGACCTGGCCGGGGATTTGTATCACCTCGGCAAGCCGGAGGCGCTCGACCGAAACAGCCGGGAGTTGCTGTGGGCGTTTGTTGACTAATGTTGGAGAGTTGAACGGTTGGAAGGTTGGAAGGTGTTTCATTCCGACCTTCCAACCGTCCAACCTTCCACCTACCGCTGACACTTCCGGCAAAATGTCGTCGTTCGCAGGTCGATCTTGTGGGTCTCCACGAGCTTCCTTCCGCAGTTCACGCACTTTTCACCGCCTCTACCATAGACCCGCAGCGCGAACTGAAACCGGCCACGCTCGCCGGTGCCGGTGCGATAGTCCCGCAACGTCGTGCCCGACGATGCCAGCGCACGCTGGAGTACGTCCACGATCGCGGCGTGGAGCCGGGCGAATTCCTCGAGGGACAGACGGTTGGTGGGTTTCGAGGGATCGAGTCGCGCATCGAACAACGCTTCATTGGCGTAAATGTTGCCGACGCCCGCCAGGCGCCGCTGATCCATGATCGCCTTCTTGACCGCCGTTCGCGTTCCCGTCAGGCGGTCAGCGAACACGAACGGTGTGAACGTCTCTTCCAACGGCTCCGGGCCGATCCGACCGGTATAGGCGATCCAGCCCTTTTCATCCAGCAGCCAGATCGTCCCGAGCCGGCGCACATCCCGGTATACGAACTTGCGCCCGTCGCTCAACGTGCAGATCAAGACGACGTACTTCAGCTCGCCCCGTGTCAGGCGTCGCTCATAGACGAGGAACGAGCCGGTCATCCGCGGCTGAATGATCATCCGGTGGCCACTCGAGAGGCGGAACACGGCGTGCTTGGCGCGGCGATACACTTGCTCGATCGTGGTGCCACGCAGCGTCTTGATCAGGCGTGGCTTGGAGACATGGCGCAGCACATCGGTCTTCTTGAGCTCTACACGGGCGATGCGGCACCCCTCCAGCCGGGGCGCGATCTCGCGGACGATCGTTTCGACTTCAGGCAGCTCCGGCACGCCCCCCCCGCCCCCCCCGGCGGATCTCGCGCCAGGCGATATCGCGCCGCCACGTCTTGCCCTCAAACGCGATGCGTTCGGCGACGGCCCGGCTCGCCTGCGCGGCGACCGCCACGGTGGGGCCAAGACCGGTCACACTGAACACGCGGCCACCGGATGTCCGCAGTCGTCCCTCGTTGTCCCGGTACGTGCCGGCGTGAAAGACGATCACGTCGTCCCCGAGGTCGGTCGCGTCGGGAAGCCGGATCGCGGCGCCTTTTTCGGGATTTTCGGGATACCCGCGCGCCGCCAAGACAGTGGTGACCGCAGCCCGCTCGACGGCGAGCACCTGCTGGCTCGCCACCGGGTTCCAGCGCCGCTGCGCGATCGCGGCGAGATGCTCGCTGAATCCCGGCAGCAGCGCGGGCAGCAGCACCTGCGTCTCGGGATCGCCGAAGCGCGCATTGAATTCGAGCACCGACGGCGTGCCGTCGGCCAGCATCATCAAGCCCGCGTAGAGCACCCCCTCGTAGGGAGCGCCCTGGCCCGCCACTTCGCGTAGCACCGGTTCGAAGACTTCCGCACGTACGCGAGCGAGCAGCGCTTCCGTCGTAATGCCGACGGGGCAGTACGCGCCCATCCCGCCGGTGTTCGGTCCCGTGTCGCCTTCGCCCAGCCGCTTGTGATCCTGGGCGGGCGGCAGGATGACGACGCGCTCACCATCCGTCAGGGCCAGCACGGACAGTTCTTCGCCCTCGAGAAAGTCCTCGATCACGATTTCCTGACCGGCGTCGCCGAGCGCGCCAGATAGCATCGCGCGAGCAACGGCGGCGGCGTCCGCGCGCGTCTGACAGACGACGGCGCCCTTGCCGGCCGCGAGGCCCGACGCTTTCACGACGAGCGGCTCGGCGTGGGTGCCGATGTAGTCGAGCGCCGGCGTCAGCTCGATGAAGCTCGCGCTCGCCGCGGTGGCCACGCCCGCCCGGCGCATCACTTCTTTCGCGTATGCCTTGGACGACTCGAGCTGCGCCGCGGCGGCCGACGGGCCGAACACCGCGCGCCCCTGTTCACGCAGGCGGTCCGCGAGGCCGGCGGCGAGCGGTGCCTCCGGACCGATGATGGTGACGTCGATGTCGTGCCGCAGGACGGCCGCGACGACGTGATCGACGGCGGTGGCGGGAATGGGGAGATTGGTGGCGAGCGCGGCGGTGCCGGGATTGCCCGGGGCGGCGAACAGCGTCAGGTCGTCGGAAAAGGCAGAGGCGGCGTCGCGACGCAGTGCCCAGCAGAGGGCATGTTCGCGGCCGCCGCCTCCGACGACCAGTACGTTCACCTCTTCTTGAATGCGTCCGAGAACGCCTGGGCCGCCCGCTTGGCGGAGTCCACCACGTCGTTCACGACCGCCTTCGCTTCCTTCATATAGTGCTCGCGTGCCTCATCGATGTCCTTGTCGATCGGCCGGTTGTCGGCCTCGGGGCCACGGCGCGTGTACTCGCCGCCGAGAATGCGCTCGTAGTGGCCGGCCTCGATCCAGCGCTGCAGCTCGGCGGCGCGCAACGTGTTGAAGGGATGCGTACGGTCGAGCGTATTCAGGATCTGGAAAATCCGGTCGAGCGGCCCACCGGACTCCTCGTATTCCTTGGCCTGCACGAGGAACGCGTTGAGATCCATCTGCTTCATGTCGCCGCCGCCGGCCATCTTGAGATACATGCGCATGGCTGCGTTGGGATCCTGGGTAGCCAGGAGCCCCGCGCGGTCGGAGGAGAGCTCGCTTTTCCGGAACCACTCGAGCAGCGCGATCCGGATCGGCAGCAGCGCGATGCCGGCCAGAAACGGCAAGGTGGAGAAGCTGAAGTTGAGGATCAGGATGAGGATCGTCACGTAGAGCGCGTGTCCGCTCATCACGTGGCCCAGCTCGTGGCCGAGGAGCGTCCGCATTTCGTCGTCATCGAGCAGCTTCAAGGCGCCGGAGTTGATCACGATGAACGGCCGGTCCATCCCGTAGGCGCCGGCGTTGACGAACGGCGTCTGGGATACGAACAGATCGGGCCGCGGGTCCCAATCCATCGTGGTCAATACGTCGGTGTACAGCTCGTTGAGACGCGGGAACTGCTTGGGCCCGACGCGCACGGCGTCGGCCTGGAAGAGCAGCCGGATGCCGCGTTCGCCGATGAATCCGTAGATCTTCTTCACCACCTGGTCGAACCCGGGAATCGACCGCAGCGACTGCAGCGCGGCGCGGTCCGCCGGATGCTCCCACGAGACGGGGGCGATCTGGGTCAAGACTTTCCGCGGACGCGCCGCGGGAAGGTTATTCGTTGGTTGGGTCATGCCTATCTCCTGATTGGATTCCCACACGTACGGTGTGGCGAACCCCGTGTTTCGACGCGGTTAGTCATCCGCCAGCGCCTGATCGAGATCGCCGATCAGGTCCTCGACATCTTCGATCCCGACCGACAGGCGCACCAGGCTGTCGGTCAGCCCCATGCGGCGCCGCATCTCGGCGGGCACGCTGGCATGCGTCATGGTCGCCGGGTGCCCGATCAGGCTCTCGACGCCACCCAGCGATTCGGCCAGCGCGAAGATCTTCGTGCGCTCCACGAACCGGCGGGCGAAGGCGGTGTTGCCGAGCTCGATGCTGAGCATTCCGCCGAACCCTTTCATCTGACGCGCCGCGAGCTCGTGCTGCGGGTGGGACTTGAGCCCCGGATAGTACACGCGCTCGACGCGCGGGTGCTTCTCGAGCCATTCGGCGACGCGCCGGCCGTTGACGTCGTGCTGGCGCATGCGCAGCGCCAGTGTCTTGGTGCCGCGCAGCGCGAGCCAGCAGTCGAATGGTCCCGGCACCGCGCCGGAAGAGTTCTGAATGAAGCCGATCCGCTCGGCGATGTCGTCGCGGGTCGTGACGAGCATGCCGCCGACCATGTCGGAATGGCCATTCAGATACTTCGTCGTCGAGTGCAGCACGATGTCGGCGCCGAACTGCAGCGGCTGCTGGAAGAAGGGCGTCGCGAACGTGTTGTCGACGACGAACAGCGCTTTGGCTTGGCGGGCGATCTCACCCGTCGCCGCGAGATCGCACAGCCGCATCATCGGATTGGTAGGGGTCTCGGCATACACGATTTTCGTATTCGGCGTGACGGCCGCCGCGACGGCGTGTGCATCGCCGCCGTCCACGAACGTGAACGTCAGGCCGAGGCGCGACCAGATGTGCGTCATCTGCCGGTGCGAGCCGCCGTACACATTCTCGCCGCTCACGACGTGATCACCGGCCGACAGCAACTTCATCACCGCATCGAGCGCCGCTAACCCAGAGCCAAACGCGAATCCATGGAGGGCGCCTTCGAGCGCGGCGACATTGCGCTCGAGCGCCTCGCGCGTGGGATTGCGCGTGCGGGCGTACTCGTAGCCCTTGTGGCGGCCGAGTCCTTCCTGGATGTAGGTGGACGTC
>WNFT01009318.1_pt1 | contig 10719 bp, 17 predicted proteins | sample 5400191 | NCBI WGS metagenome assembly WNFT01 (sample SAMN13153359, study PRJNA577476) | soil metagenome | isolation source: 80 cm saprolite under Madrone tree | place: USA:California | collected 2016-06-14
TGGACCGAAGACGCCAACCGCGATTACCATACTGCTCTCGACGCTCTTGGTGAGGCAAGCCTTAGACTCCTGCACGATCAAGTGAAACGCGCGTCGGACTGAGCGGTAGTATCGTATACGCTACCTGGTGATCACCGGCGCTGAGGATCGTGTGGGTACGCAGAAGATTTGGCGCATTGGCATTGTTTCTTGCAAAAGTTGGCCGAAAAGATTGAACTTTTCGTCGAAACGGCCTTCAGGGTTAGGGCTTGATGGGAAGGGGTTTGCTGTAATTCGCACAGGTAAGCCTCGGATTATTGATAATGAACCGTACATTAACAGGGAGGACGGCAGTCTTGTGTGGTTCAATCGTATCAATGAGCACCTCGGAGGTCTCCTTGCCATTGTCCGTATTGTGGATGGTGATTCCATGCAAGGCGTGATCGCTCGTGTTAGTGAAATAGTAGCGTCCATCATTGCCGGTACGAACCACTATCGGTGGCTGCGCCGAAAACAGCCAACCATCTTGAGCGTGCCCGGTTGGACCGACAAAGGCTAGGAGCATGCAGAGAGTAAAGCGAGCGATATAGATTTTCATTCAACTGCGGTGCTTGCGGTAGGCCTCGACAGCGATTAGGCAAAAGTCCTGCCAACAATTAACATATTCGCGTATTTCGGAGTGTCCTCTCAGGTCCTCCGACAATTCGACCATCATTGCAAAAAAATGATTCTTCTCCGGCGAATCACCGAACTCGGGTAGTACCGTGCCATCCTTCGCTCCCAGGACGTAAGCAGGGCTTCCTTTGTCGTTGTAAAACCCTAGGCTGGAGTGTGATTTCAGGAGGAGCATAAGGCCTTCGAATATCATTTGCTTCTGACTCCTGGACAATCCTTCAAACATGGCTGGAATTGCGCATTAGTAAGACCAGAGTGGCGCGAGCTGTCGAGAAGTCTTTTTTCTGACTGTCCGCCCTTAGAAAGCGGATTTGGGGCGCGGCAGGGAGTGAATTTCAACGCTGGCGTTTAGAACGGTCGTAGAAATGACGGCAGAGTATTGCCGTCGCGAAGAGGATGCTAGGTTTGAAGAAACCTTTGCGGAACTGGAATGCTGAGATTAGTCCAGCGTTGCCGTTACAGCATCAATAGCTTCAAGAAGTCGCTTCCGTCCGATTTGCTCTGTCTGGGCATGTCCTTGGCTGGTTTCGAGTACTCTGTATTCACTCACGTGAGCGCCGGTCCTATTGCAAAGAGCCTTAACAGCGTCGTCGAATTGCGCCCGTCGATTCTCGGGTGTGTCATCTCGGATTTTCGCAGTGTCGATTCGAAATTCATGCACCATTCTCGAAAAATCGTCGCTCAATTGACGGAGCGATGATCGCTCGGCCCAAGAACTAAATCCACTCATCTCGCCCCTAAATTCGCGAATTCGGTCCTTTCTAGAGCTTTCATCAGCGTGTTTTCTGCCCCGAGCGTCACCCCTAGATTTGAGAACGTGACCGAACCAGCCAGCGGCAAAAGTTACAACAGACGAGATAATCAGTTGCGTGGATGGGGCCATATTATCTGGCTTTGTTTCTGCGTCTGCCTGGGGTGGTCGTCTTGCGGAGTTTTTAAAGACTTGTCTCGCAGGAGGAAAGACCAATCTCCTTGAAAAACCCATATCCAAGCTGGCCCAACACCTATCGATTGGTGTTGCCTCCGATTCGGTATGGTAATTAGAAAACGGACCTGTCAGGACCGCATAAAGTCCTAGCGCAAACGATATGCAACTGAGTATAAACGCCGGAAACCACTTCGTTAGAGCATCCTGGAAATGTCCGAAAACGAGGCAGAGAACGAGGCCAAAGGCGCTGACAAAGAGCCCCGCAAACCCGCCGACAAGAAAAAGAAGTCCATATGGCAACGATGGAAGCAAACGGCTCTCCATAATAAACTTGGTGTTGGATGCGCTTCTGTCGGAATCATTCTTACCGCAATCGGCGTCATCACGGCCATCGTAATAGGCTACATCAACGAGCGGCATTACAGGGCCGAGCACCGTCCCCGTCTTGTCCTCAATGGCAATTTGCAAGTATTTATCAAGAACATCGGGAAGGAACCGGCTGAAAACGTTAATCCGTTCGTGGTTCAAATGAAGATCATTCCAGAACATAAAACGGGTGATCGTATTTGGGACGATATTCCAACAGGAGATTGCAGCTTGTGGCCCCGGAGCAGGTCTGAGATGTTTTCGCTGGCCCCCGGCGAGGAGAAAAGCCCGCACGTCCGGCAAGGAGCGGGAACGATCCCGCCCATAAACACTGGCGACCGGGTGCACCTTTATAGGTGCGACTGCGTTTACTATTCGGATCACTACGGGACGCAATATGCCACTTGTGACTCCTACATTCTTTCGGTCCCCAGTGATGTGCCAATCGATAGCCACTTCGGAACGACCATCTTTTCTTGTGACGGCAATCCCAAGACGGGAGAATTCGCTCAGACTCTCACAGGAAACTGTATAAAGTAGAAGCCAAACGAGAGTTAGCATTCAAGCTCTGCGAAGGCCGCTTCAAACTTCGCATCCTCTTTGCGACGGCAATAATCTGCCGTCATTTCCACTACCCGTTCTAAATCCCAAGCCTCAAGCTCAACCCCAGCGGCGACGGCTGGAGTTGTTCCGAGGGTCTTGTGTTTCCGAACGAAGTTGTAAACGCCGAGAAACAACGCGACCGCGTGCTTGTGCGTTGCAAGGTCTTTCGAGTAGCCAAGTCCTTTGCGCTGATAACGCTTCAATTCTTGGCGAACGGTTAGAAACGCCCGTTCAATGTGGGAAGTAGTGAGAGTTTCTAAGTCCGGCGAGCCTACGACCGCTTGACGTTCCGCTGTGACCATCTTGCGAACGCCTTCGTTGCGTCCAAGACGGGCCAGCGTGCCGTCACTCAGCATCGGCTCGCCGAATACCTTTGTCTCCGTTCCGCAAGAATACCCTTCATATCCGAACTCCATTCGGATTGCACCTTGATAAACCTTCAATTCATCGGTCGCGATCTGAACGGGCAATCTCACGCGCTGGCGAACGTCGCGCACGAATCCCCAACCAGTGGACCAATTCCGCTTCCCGATCTTGTGAGAGAAAACAAGTTTAGTGTCTGCATCAATCGCAGCCCATAGCCAGAAATCGCCGCGTTCCTTTTCCGGCTTTATCAATCGGCCTTTGTGACAGCCGACATATTGCCACTGTTCGTCCATCTCAATTCGCAGACAGGGCAAATCCCGAAACTCCTTGTCCATGTAATCGGCGAACGCTTCGCCAGTCTCGCGGATTATTCGCGTGATGGTGTTTGTTCCCGTCTTGAACATGCGGGCGCAAGCCTCGATTGGTGCTCCTTCACAGAGCGCCGCTAGAACTAAAGCCTGTTTGTTTTTGGAAAGTCGATTGTTCATATTTCGATTTGCTTTCTCGAAACAATGATATATAATCAAGAGGATGTCTACAAGAAAAGATAATATATTTTCATGGGGTGGGAAACGGAAAGGCGCGGGCCGGAAACCGGAAGGCAAGCGCGGATATTCCGTCACGCTCACCGAAGCGAACGTGGACAAGGCGCTTGAACGCGAATCGAATCTGTCGGCGTTGCTAGACCGCCTACTTGCTCGGTTTGTCCGTTGACTCGCGTTTAAGGCGCTCTTTGGCCTCGCGTAACTGGCGCTTGAGATCGGGGGAAGAAAGCAAGTCCTCGCCGTTGACCGGCTCGGATTCGGTAATCCGGTCAACGGCGCGCACCGCTTCCTGGCTTTCGTCAAGCTCTGACATGATTTCAATATGACATCTTTCATCGCCAGAAACAGGGTTTTTTGATTTAATCTAGCGGCTCGCAATCCTGAGCAATCTGCAAAAGCACCAAATCCCTATGAGCACATATATACCCGTCGTTGCCATGATCGTTACCGTCGTGATCGCGGTAATAAACATATGGGCCGCTATCACGATCAAATTCGCCCCAGATAAAGCAACCGTCGTCCGCCAGATAAAATCGATGTTATGGCGGGTTGTTCGCTGGATAGGAAACGCTTGGTCCGTTGGGCTAATAATCTTCCTTTTCGCTTCATCATTGCCTGTAGATCGGTTTTTCATTTTTGGAGTCGTACTCAATTCTTTTTCGCTCTTTAATAATTACCTGCTAACCCTTTTCATAAATCCGCTTATAGAGAATGACCGAGCCTTCAACGAGCAGATCAGAAAGCTAGTTTCAGTACTCCGTTCCTGAATCTCCGGTGAGCGCCACAAAGCCTGAAGAAGTCACCGCAGAAGTCGCAATCCGAGAGCAGATCGAGACAGCTATTTCGCTTTGGTTTGAAGATAAACCAAGCACCCCAATTCAGTCGCTGGCATACAACGCCTTGCGCCGAGTCCACGACCTTTCCGTCACATCTAAACAGGGCGAACGTTCTAGGATTATTTCGGAGTTGCTGACACTGCCAAAAAAAGAGCGTGATCATTTCATGCTTCCGATTGATTTCGCCAAGCATGGAGACCGACAAATGAAAGATGTAAAATCGGTCAATCTGAGGCCGGAGGTTGTGGCGCTCATGCTTTATGAGGCCATCGTCTGCTATGCTTCCGTCTTTCACACTTTAACCACCACGATGCGGGTCTTTGTCGCCCGGTTTCGGCTTGAGAGTCCGCCTGATATTATCGAAGGCGACATCCCAGCGTTTGAGAAAATCCTTATCGCTCAAAAGGATTTCGCTGGGCTTTCCCGTCGCGATTTTCTTAAGGAAGTCGAGGCTATCCTTAGTGAGTTTATCGCGACGAAAGGCGGGTGGCCGCCGCCCACCGGCACATAGCTCCGCCCTAGGCTTTTTCATCGAAAGCCTTTCCCAGACAAGCGTTTATGCGCTTGTAATTGCCATACCCAATCGGAGGCAACACCTATCGATTGGTGTTGCTGCCGCTTGGGTGTGGCAATTCTAAGGAGGTCCGATGAAGCCTCGTAAACGGAAGCAGCCCAAACTCCTAAACGCTCCGCGTTGGCTGCAAAGATTGTTCTTCGAAGCGTTTGGTGAGTTTTCGGAAAAACTCTCTTCGCCTGAGATTTTCTACATCTCCGATGGCGAGGCCCTTGGGCATAAAGGGTGCGATGTCTTTGTCACCCCACTGAGTCCTCCATTGTGGAAGCTTTGGGAGCTGAATTACAAAAAAGAGCTGAAACGCTCTCATGCGAGGCGTAAGGCTGCCAAAAAGCGAAAGGCACAGCATGGTCGCCTCCCATAACAGCTTTGTGTTGTCCTCCCGCGAGAAGTCAATGCGATCATTTAGGTCGGTAGATGCGTGGCGCAGCCAATCGTACGCCGCTTCACTCAAATCCACTTTTTTGCCCTTGAGATCGCAAAGGCAGTGGTATGAGGCCATCGCAATTAAGTGTATTGCGAGCGCGTTTTTCTCAGAAAACCAGAGACATATCGCAGTATCCAGTTGCCGCTCTAAAGCATCACGTCGCGGCACTCTTTCAAATAGACCGAGCGCCTTGGTCATCCAAGTCTCGTTCCTTAGAGGCTTCTTTTTCTTTCGAGGCTTTTTCGCCATACGACCGCCGAAAGGACGCATGATCGCTAAGCGACCGTATTTGCGTCAATCACGCGTTTGCGCAATACTGCGTTCGTGGCCGAGCTTGACGAAAACCAGGAAGCAGTGCGCAACGTCGATGAGATCACGGACTCCGAGCCGTGCAACGGCGAGGACCTTCTTGCGTCCGAAGATCTCAAGCGCCAGTTACGCGAGGCTAAGCAGCGCCTCGCAGCCGAGTCGAACTAGCCAAGCGGCTAGAGATCGGCATTCCACCTTTCACCCGCACGTTCTACGTGCTTTCCCGGCCTTAGCAATATGGCATTCCACAGACTTTCCATCGACAAACAGGCTTTAGTTCTCGCGTCGCTCCGCGAAGGAGTACCACTTAACGCGGTCGCGAGAATGTATCGTGTCGGCATCCATGCCGTTCTCCGCGTCATTCGCGAGACTGGTGAAGCGTTCGCCGATTACATGGACAAGGAACTGCGCGACTTGCCGTGCCTGCGAATAGAGCTTGATGAGCAGTGGCAATATGTCGGCTGTCACGCAGGCCGGATGATTGACAGGAAGGAGAAAGCACGCGGCGATTTCTGGTTGTGGGCTGCGATTGATTCGGACACTAAACTTGTTTTCTCTCACAAGATCGGGAAGCGGAATTGGTCAACTGGTTGGGGATTCGTGCGCGACGTTCGCCAGCGCGTTAAGTTGCCAGTTCAGATCGCAACCGATGAATTGAAGGTATATCAAGGCGCAATCCGAATGGAGTTCGGATATGAAGGCTATTCTTACGGAACAGAAACAAAGGTATTCGGCGAGCCGATGCTGAGTGACGGCACGCTGGCGCGTCTTGGACGGAACGAAGGTGTTCGCAAGATGCAGACAGCGGAGCGTGCTGCGGTAGTAGGCTCGCCGGACTTAGAAACGCTTACCACTTCCCACATCGAGCGCGGATTCCTAACGGTTCGCCAAGAACTAAAGCGTTATCAACGCAAGGGACTCGGCTACAGCAAAGACCTGGAAATGCACAAGCTGGCCGTCGCGCTTCACTTTGGCGTTTACAACTTCGTCAGGAAACACTCAACGCTCAAGACAACGCCAGCGGTCGCAGCGGGGCTTGAAGAGAAACCTTGGAGTTTAGAACGAGCGGTTGAAATGACGGCAGAGTATTGCCGTCGCAAAGAGGACGCGAGGTTTGAGGAAGCTTTCGCGGAATTGGAAGCGTGACGCCTGCTACGCCAGCCGGAAATGATAGTGCAAACGAGACGCTAGCGCATCGCATTGTTGAATCTCAGCTAGCGCAATGGCGTCATCTCTACCGCTCAGCGTCAGATGCACTCCATGACTTGGAATGTCCTGACGTATTTCATCTTCGGGCCAAAACAGACCGCGCTGCTCAGACATTATCAGAACTGCGCGACCAGTGGATAGAAGACGGTCGCCCTGAAATAGCTTGGCCGGAATCTCCGTGTCGCACGGAATCGAATCGTTCGTCATGAAAGAGCTATTTCCAGACGATTGCCTTTGCTCGGAACCGCAACTCGCTGAACGAACCGCCGGAGGTCCCGAAGCCGCTCATCCCGAAACGCCAGCCGCCAGCTTCCGATTGAGATTCAATGTAGATCGCGTCTGCGCCGTGCTTGGCCGCAATATGGCGCATGTCTTTCACGGCCTCGGCTTCAGTTTCGTATGCGCCAGAGGGAGGGGTGATAATCCCGATAACCTTATGGGCCTTGGTTGGCGGATTTTCCAGAAAAAGCACACTGCCTTTGAACACGGCTGGCCGTGGTTGAGTTTCAAGGGGAATCCAAACTTGGGCCGGACAGCCGACAAACAGGAGCGAAAGCAGAGCGATAATTACGAGGTAAAATGGGCGCATGTCGCCGTTATACCCAACTGACCGTCTTACCTACGATGTCTAAATTACTACAGAGGCTCCCCAATGCCACGAAATCCAAAATTGGAACGATCATCTTCTTCCAATTTCGCCTGTGCAGCCTTCGTTTCCGCATGTTCTGCCTTGAGCTTAGAATGCGCTTGTTCAAGTTCCGCATGCGCCGTCTTGAGCGCCGCATGATCTCGTTCAAGCGCCTCAGCTTGATCGCGGACAAGATTAAGGACGGGCTTGATTTCGGAGATGGATCGCTTGTTCGTAATGAGATTGTCGAGATCGTCGAAAAGTTTGATCAGGCTCATGGTGCGGTATTATCTGAGCAATCGGATGTTCCACTGGCAAGTTCAGAATCTCCATACCCAACCGGCAGCAACACCTATCGATTTTATATGACATATATTGTATGATGTTATTGATGATTGGTGAGTGGGGGTCCCCTCGTTCTAGGGATGAAACAGTCGGCATCCCGCCCCGCCTGACCATGGGACCGCGGTCTCGGCATCGCGGCGACCCTCTAAAATCCAAAATCCATTGCACGAAATCCACCGCTCGCCCGCCACAGGCGCCGGCTTTGACTCTCTCCAGGCTGGCACCACGGCTGCTAAACCGATCGGCCGTAGCAATGGAAGAGTCGCGTGGCCATACTCCCGAACTAAACGCCATTCTCGTGGCCGATGACGATGAACAGCTTGCTACCGCCTTGCAGTGGATCCTGGCGGACGAAAAGTTTCTCGTCGATGTCGCCCTGAACGGTGAGGAAGCGCTTCTAAAGGTTCAGGTGCACGATTACAACGTCATCATCTGCGACATGAAAATGCCGTCCATGCGCGGAGACGAATTTTACCTCAAGGCCAGGGCGATGCGCCCAAGTATCGCGGACCGGTTTATCTTTATCACCGGGTTCGCGACCGATCCGCACATCACCTTCTTTTTCAACCGCAACGAAGTGAAGTATCTGGTCAAGCCTTTCCCCATCGAGGGCCTGATTAGCTGCGTTAAAGACCTGCTCCGCTGATTCGCGATCGGCGGCACGGCCGAGCACCGGTTTGGCTGGAGGTTAAGAACGAATCTACGGCTGAAGATTGCATCACGTTGGCGCCTCGACGCTTGAAATGGTCTGAATCATAGCGATTAACAGTCGTATTCCATTCATTTCCAAGGTTCCTTGGATAGTTTTTACGCTATTAGCATTGCGCTCATAGTAACCGAATTGTGGCCCCATGCCAGGCAGAAGCTCAGATGGGTGCTGGATTAAATGCCCTTGCCGAAACAATCTTTTGTTGCCGTTTCGATCGAAGTTCGCGATGGCGAGGGCGCCATCGCAGCACGCGAGGGCGCGTGCGCTCCCCAAACGCGCCGGGGTTATTCCTCTTCGGCCAACGGCGGCCGAGAGGCCACAAACCTGGCCAGACCGAATTCTTTATGTGTGAGTTGGGCGGCGCGACCTGCGTCCTGCCCATCTATTATGACGGCGATCTTGATTTCGGAGGTCGAAATTAATTGAATGTTTATTCCGGCCTTGCCCAGACAGTCGAACAACCGGGCCGCCACCCCAGAGTGCGACCGCATCCCGATCCCGACCACGCTCAGTTTGGCCACCCCGCTCTTGGTGATCAATCCCGCAGCCTCAACCTCCTTGACCACCGGCGTAAGTAACTTCGTCGCGGCCTCCAGGTCGTTTTCGTGAATCGTAAAGGAGATATCGGTCGTTCCACGCTTGGAAACGCTTTGCACGATCATGTCGACAATAATGTTGCCGTTCGCGATCACGGAGAAGATCCGTCCGGCAATCCCGGCTTCGTCGCTCACGTCATCAACCGTGATCTTGGCCTGGTTGTGCTCGAGGCTGATGCCGCGAATGACCACGTCTTCCATGTTCGCGGTTTCCTCTTTCGCGATCGTCCCTACGTCGCTCTTGAAACTGGAACGCACTTCGAATTCGACGCCGAATTTCTTAGCGAACTCGACCGCCCGCGATTGCATGACTTTCGAACCCGAGCCGGCCATTTCGAGAAGCTCGTCGTAGGCAACTTCATCGAGTTTTTGTGCATCAGTCACGATCCGCGGATCGCAGGTGAAAACGCCATCGACGTCGGTAAAAATCTGGCAGGCATCGGCGTTCAACGCGCCGGCGAGCGCGATCGCGGTCAGATCCGAGCCGCCCCGGCCGAGGGTCGTGGTGTTGCCGTCGGGATCCTGCCCCTGAAAACCAGCAACGACGACGATGTAATCATCAGCAAGCAATGCATGGATCTGTTTCGGAGAAATATTTGCGATCTTTGCTCTGGTGTGAGCGCGGTCTGTCAGGATGCCCGCTTCCGCGCCGGTTAGTGAAATGGCTCTCCCGCCGAGGGCATTGATCGCCATGGCAGTCAGCGCGATCGCGGCCTGTTCGCCGGTGGCGAGTAACGCATCAAACTCTCGCTCCGCCGGCTGAGGGGAAGTTTCACGCGCCAGTTTGATCAGGTTATCGGTCACGCCCGCCATGGCGGAGATAACCGCGACAACCCTGCAACCGCTCTGCTGGGTTTCGATCAAGCGATGCGCGACAGCGCGAATTCGCTCCGGAGTTCCCACGGAAGTGCCTCCGTACTTTTGGACGATCAGACGCATGGCAAGGCCGGGCCAAAATGTAAGCGAAGGATCACGGAACGGGATGGTTTTCGCTTATGTTCCGTCGCTGTCAACTGATGAATGTGCAGCGCCTGTGTTTAGCGGAGCGCTGTTTCCAACCCCAAGGAACGGCGCTTTCCAAACCGCCGTCTACGTTAGTGGGCGGTTGGGAAACCGCCATTAATCTTAGATGGGCGGTTTGGAAAGCGCCCCTCCTTGGGCTGGCCTCAATCGCCTTCGAGCTGGCATGCGAGCTGAATCTTAAAGGCCGATAGCCCGCAGGACCTCCTGCTCGTTCGGCGCGACCGCTGCCAGCTTTGTGATGCAATTCGCCATTACCTCCGGATCTTTCAAGCCGTGACCCGTGACTGTGCAAACGATTTTGCTCCCTTCCGGAATCTGCGCGAATGGATAAACGGGATTGCGCGCCGATTCGCAACATTTGAAAAGTCCGGCGATGGGGGCCGCACTGGCGGGCTCCACAAAAATCCCTTCGTGCGTTGCGAGCCATCGTTGGGCGGCGAGGATTTCGTCATCGGTAACGATGTCGACCGCTCCCTGAGAATCACGCACGGCAAGCTTCGCCGCTTCCCAACTGGCCGGGTTCCCGATCCGAATCGCGGATGCAATTGTTTCCGGATTTTCGACCACTCGATCATGGAACACTGGTGCAGCGCCCGCTGCC
>WNFT01005949.1_pt1 | contig 10717 bp, 4 predicted proteins | sample 5400191 | NCBI WGS metagenome assembly WNFT01 (sample SAMN13153359, study PRJNA577476) | soil metagenome | isolation source: 80 cm saprolite under Madrone tree | place: USA:California | collected 2016-06-14
TTGGCGAAGAGGGTGGCTGCGATGCAATTTTTTCCCTGCATTTCCCTGTCCGGCAGGGAAATCGCCAGGGGTCGGCACCGCTATTCCGCCGCGAGGGGCTCGCGGCGCGTCTCCGGCGGGGCCGCTTCGTTCCCCTTGGCCAGTACGGCGTCGAGGGTGCTGCGGATCTCCGCGAGCTTCGCCGGCTGCTCGGCCTTATGGCCGAACAAGTTCTTGACATAGAAGACGTCGACGACCTTTTCGCCATAGGTCGAGATCTTGGCGCTCGAGATCTGCAAATTCAGCCGCGTCAGCTCGCGGGTCACCTCATAGAGCAGGCCGGGCCGGTCGCGGCCATTGACTTCGATGACCGTGTGCGAGGCGCTCGCCTTGTTGTCGACGAGGACGCGGGGCATCACGGTGAACACCTGCAGTCGGCTCGGAAAGGCGGGCGGGCGGGCGAGCTCGCGATGCGGCTTCAAATCGCCGGTCAGCACATTCTCAAAAATCACTGCGAGCCTGGCGAGCTTATCCGGGCGATCGAAGGGGCGGCCCGCCAGATCCTGGACCCAGAAGGTGTCGAGCGCCATCCCGTTCGACATCGTCATGATCCTGGCGTCGACGATGTTGGCGCCGCTAATCGCGAGAGCGCCGGCGATGCGCGAGAAGAGGCCCGCGTGATCGGCGGTGTAAAGGGTGATCTCGGTCACCGAGCGGTGTGGATCGACGCGTTTTTCGACGGTGAGCGGCGCGCCGGTAGCTTCGGCCTCGCGCATCAGCCGGGCGTGCCGGGCGTGGGTTTCGGGGTCGAAGGACAGCCAATAAAACGGGTATCCGCGGGCGGCAAAGGCGGCGAACTCTTGCTCGCTGAACTCGGGCAGCAGGCGCCGTGCCGCCGCTTGCGCCGTTGCGACCCGCACATCCCGGCCCTCAACGGTCAGGCCGCCCGACATCACCTCGATCGCGCGATGGTAAAGTTCGCGCAGCAAGGCCGCCTTCCACCCGTTCCACACGTTGGGACCGACGGCGCGGATGTCGGCCACGGTCAGCACCAGCAGCAGCTTTAGCCGCTCGGGCGACTGCACCCGCTCGACAAAATCACCGACGGTCTTCAGGTCGCCGATGTCGAGCTTGAACGCGGTACCGCTCATCAGCAGGTGCCAGCGCACCAGCCAGGCGACCGTCTCAGTTTCCTCGCCCGAGAGCCCGAGCCGCGGCCCGAGCTCGAGCGCGATGCGCTCGCCGATTTCCGAGTGATCGCCGCCGCGCCCCTTGGCGATATCGTGCAGCAGCACCGCCAGATAGAGCGCGCGGCGGGAGACGATCGTCGCCGCGAGGTCGGTGGCGAGCGGATGCTCCTCCTTGAGCACCCCGGTCTCGATCTTGTGCAGGATTCCGATGGCGAAGAGCGTGTGCTCGTCGACAGTGTAATGGTGGTACATGTCGTATTGCATCTGCGCGACGACCCGACCGAAATCGGGGATTAAGCGGCCCAGTATCCCGGCCTCGTTCATCCGCCGCAGTGCGGTTTCCGGATCCTTGCGCGAGGTCAGGATGTCGAGGAATAGTCGATTGGCCTCGGGGTCCGCGCGTAGAGGGTCGACCAGTCGCAACGATTGGCTCGCGGCCCGCAAAGCGCGCGGGTGAATGTCGAGCCCATGCTCCTGCGCAACATGAAAGAGCCGCAGGAGCGCCACCGGGTCCTTCCTGAAGAAATCCTCGGCCGGTATCGTCAACCACTCGCCGTCCAGCACGAACCCGCCGAGCTCCCGCCGCCCGGCGCCCCAGCGCACCCAGGAGAGCCGGCGCTTGCGCTTCTGATCAGCTTCGAGGATCGCGCAGAAGATTCGGGTCAGATCGCCGACGTCCTTGGCGACCAGGAAATAATCCTTCATGAACCGCTCGACCCCGCGGCTTTTCGCGTCATCGGCGTAGCCCATCTGCCGCGCGATTTGGGCCTGCAGGTCGAAAGTGAGCCGCTCTTCGGCGCGCCCGGCCAGATAATGGAGATGGCAGCGCACCGTCCAAAGAAAACTTTGGGCGTGGTCGAACCGCTGCGACTCCTCCGCCGACAACACTCCCAATTCGACGAGCTTGCCGACATCGTCAGTGCGATAGATGTACTTGGCGATCCAAAATAGTGTGTGCAGATCCCTCAGCCCGCCCTTGCCCTCCTTGATGTTGGGCTCGAGCTGGTACCTGCTGTCGCCGACCCGCTGATGCCGCGCGTCGCGCTCGGCGAGCTTGGCTTCGACAAACTGCGCCGCGCTGCCGCGTACGATGTCGGTATCAAAGCGTCTCTTGAGGTCGTGGAACAGCGCCTGCTCGCCCCATAGATAGCGAGCCTCGAGCAACCCCGTGCGGATCGTCAAATCGGCTTTGGCTTGGCGCAGGCATTCCTCGACGGAGCGCGTCGCTTGCCCGATCTTCAGGCCGAGATCCCATAGCAGGTAGAGCAGGTACTCGACGACCTGCTCGGTGCGCGGCGTCCGCTTGTAGGGCAGCAGAAACAATAAGTCGATGTCGGAATAGGGTGCCAATTCGCCGCGGCCGTAGCCGCCGACGGCGACGATCGCCAGCCTCTCGCCAGAGGTCGGGTTGGGCAGCGGGTAGATCTCGCCGGTGACGAGGTCGAACATCACGCGGATCAGCTGGTCGATCAAGAAAGATTGCTCGCGCACCACCGCAGCGCCGTCGCCGGTTGCCTCAAAGCGGCGGCGGATCTCGTCACGGCCGGCGGTCAGCGCCGCCCGGAGCGGCGCGATGAAGGGGCCGCGATCGAGTGGCTGAGATTTGACCGAGCGAGCGGCGGTCGACAATTGCACCGCGAGCTCGCGCCGGTCGATGATCTCGCGTTGCCTTGCGATACTGGCCATAACCCTCCTCCCCCGCTGAACTCGGGTTCCCTTGTGGACGTACTTGCCTGCACAGCACCGCCACGGCGAGATATGTTGCTGCCGACAGCGAAATACACCCGCTGTCGACCCCGGGTTCCGACTGACCGGCGACAGAATGCCCGAACAAGTTCGCGTCGAGATCTTACCGAACCGGAGCGTGATCGCGCTTTTGTATCTCGCCGCAACGCAGGACCGAGCCGGCGTCACTCTGATCCTGGCACCCGGTGCCGGCGCCGGTCATGCGAGCGCCTTTATCGTGAACTTTGCTAACGGCTTAGCGGCGCACGGCGTCCACGTGGTCACCTTCAACTTTCTGTACAGCGAAGAGCGCCGCCGAATTCCCGACCCGAACGACAAATTGGAGGCTTGCTGGCGCGCGGTGATCGCGGCTGTTCGGCAGCAGATGATGTCGAGCGGGGATCAGCTGGCGATCGGCGGCAAGTCGATGGGCGGGCGAATTGCCTCGCAAGTGGCTGCCACCGGCATCGGAGATCTCGCGGGATTGGTCTTTCTCGGCTATCCGCTGCATCCTCCGGGTAGACCCGATCGTCTTCGCGCCGCGCATTTGCCGGCTATCAAGGCGCCGATGCTGTTCGTTCAGGGTTCGCGCGACGCATTCGGCACCCCCGAGGAGCTGCGGCCGATCATAACCCGGATCGAGCCGTCACCAGCTCTTTATGTCGTCGCCGGTGGCGACCACTCGTTCAAGGTGCCGAAGAGATCCGATGTCACGCAGGAAGACGTGCACCGCGCGATCCAGGACCACGTCGCCGGGTGGCTGCGCGAGCAGGTCGCTGTCAGGACAGCGCAATGAGCGAGGCCGGTACGGCGCCACGGACGAGGGCCTTGCGGGCCTCCCATTGGGTGACGGTGTCGAGAGTTTCGAAAAACTGCACCTCGCCACCGGCGAGGAGCGCCACCGGCAGGCCGTCGCGATAGAGCATCCGGTTGCCGGTCAGCGCGGCGAGCTTGGGTCCGGGGGTAAGGATGCCGGCGAGATTGAGGGGATCGGCGCCAGACAATGAGATCCAATCCCCGGAAGCCGGCTCGCGCCTGGTCTCGCGCAGCATGCCGATTGCGTCGGGTAGGGCGAATTGTTCGCCGGAGAAGCCGGCGACGAAGCGGCCGCCGCGGATTTCGCCGCGCGCTTCAAGCCGGCGATAGACCCGGAGCAGGTCGCGCCAAGGCGGCAGCCACGGTGCCTCGCGTTCGAGGAGGCGCCAGAACACGACGCCGTACCGTAAGAGCAGCGCACGGGCGACGTGCTCGACGGCCGCGGCGGCGGTCTGCGGCTGAGGCGGAGCACGGCGTGCGAGCGCCCAGCGGCCGGCATCCTCCATGCGAAATAGGGCGGTGCGGCGGCCCCGCCGGCCGGTGCGGCGGTCCGCCGGGACGAGCAGCGCGCGCAGCCCGGCGAAACTGTCGGAATTGACGAGCCCCGAAGCGACCAGCTCTGCCAGCGCCTCCTCGACCTGCGGGCGCAGCAGCCCGGTGCCTTCGACCATCTCGTCGAAAAACGAAGCGCCGTACTGCCGGATGAAATCGGCTACCGCTTGCGCCTTTGAGCTGCGTGGAACCGCGTCGGGGGTGGCGGACAGCGCTGCCCAGAGCAAGGCATGGCGCCTCGCCAAAAACGTGACCGGTGTTGTCCTCACTGGGGTCGCAGTGCGCTCGCTGCCGTTGGGCCGGGTATTGCGGGGTCTCAGCCGAGCCCAGAGGATGCGCCCGGAAAGGCATTGGTCGTCGAGCCAAGACGGCTCGTAATCGGCGAGCCGGGCCGGCAGGATCTCGGTCTCCCAGGCGCCGGCCGGGGCCTCGAAGCCTTCGAGCTGCCGGACCAGGATCTCGACGGCGTCCGGGCCTTCCATACGCCCGTCAGCTGAAACGCGCTGCCAGCCGAACAGGAAACGCAGGAAGTCGCGCGCCGCGACCGGCTGGATCTCGGCCCGCAGACGACCCACCGTGTACCGGTGTATGCGCGCGAGCAGCCGGCGCTCGCACCACTCCTCGGATGCTGCGTTGACGGTAAAGCGGCCACGCAAGGCGAAGCCTTCCGCCTCGAGCGCCGCGAGCGCATCCGCAATGTCCTGCGGCTCCAATCCGAGTGGCGCCGCCAGCGCATCTACTGTGGTGGGCCCAAGGCCCTCGAGCCGGCCGCGAAGGATTTCTCTCAGTGCCTCATCCGGCGACCACTGACGCTCGGCATATTCAGCCGGGGCGGTAATCAGCGGGTCGAGCCGCGCTGCCGGCCACAACGCGCGAAATTGTGGCAAGCGCTCCGCGGCGACCCATAACGTCGCCTCTCCCTCGTCATACCCGCGAAGGCGCACGGGTGTTCGAGGAGATTTTCCCGCAGGAACCTGGGTCTGACTAGCAGGAAACGATTTTAAGTCGTCTTGCGCGGACTTGATCCGCGCACCCACGTATTTGTCTCGACCTCCCGAAGGCGTGGATGGCCGGGCCAAGCCCGGCCAAGACGAAATTGGGGAAGTGCTATCCCCTCCTTCGTCGCCGCAAGACTTTTCCCCGGACAGCTCTGCACGAGAGCGGGTATCGTTCGAGCACGCAAGGGTGATGCACGCCGCGCGCTTGTCGCGCGCCAATTGCGCAAACCATTCGCTCCAGACCAGCTCCGTCGCAGCTTCTTCGGTGCTCAAAAAGCCGAGCCACACCAATGCATCGTGCAATTCGTCGGCATTCGCGGCCTCGGGCCAGGCTTCGCTGCGGATGCGGGCGATCGCCTCGGGATCGAGCCGGCCGATATCAGCCGCGGCCTCGGGCGCCAGCCAACGTCGGCTCATCACCGCCTGGGTACGTCGCTCCTCCAAGGGCGCATCGTCGAGATAGGCGTAAGGTCGTGCCGAGAGCACCTCGAGGGCGAGCGGTGATGGCTCAGTCAAATCGCGGGTGACGACGTCGATTTCTCCCGCTTCGAGGCGGGTGAGGATGCGGCTGAGCCCGTCGATGTCCATCGCCTCCACGAGGCAATCGGAAATCGTCTGGCGGACCAAGGGATGATCGGGGATTTCGCGCTCGCCGACGAGGTTTTCGGCGCAGGCGAGCTGGTCGGGAAAGATCGCCGCGATCAGGTCCTCGGCGTCCATCCGTGCCAGCTGCGGCGGCACCTTCTTGCCGCCGCGGAAGCGCGGCAATGCCAGCGACACGCCTGCCACCCAACGCCAACGCGTGACGAACATCGGCGCGTCGAGCAGGGCCTGGACCAGCACCTGTCGGATGCTGGCCGAATGCAGATAGTGGCGTACCTCGCCGAGATCGAAGCTGTGCGCTCGGGTCAGCGACAGCACGATATTGTCCTCGGTCGCTGCTGCCTGCAGCTCGAAATTGAACTTGCGGCAAATGCGCTTGCGCAGTGCCAGGCCCCAGGCACGGTTGATGCGGCTGCCATAGGGCGAATGGATGACCAGCTGCATGCCGCCGACTTCGTCGAAGAAGCGCTCGATGACGAGCGTCTCCTGGGTCGGCAGCACACCCAGTGCGCGATAAGCCGCCGTCAGGTATTCGACCAATTGCTCGGCGGCGGGCTCGGCGATCCCGACCTCCTCGACCAGCCAAGGCAAAATGCGTTCGCCCGTTGGGTTAGCCGCCAAGCGCGCGGCGATTTCCGCCCGCAGTCGCGACACCGACTGCGAGAGCTCGTCGGTGCGGCCCGGCGCCTCGCCGAGCCAGAACGGGATGTTAGGAGCCATGCCCTGCGCGTCCTCGACCCGCACGGTGCCGCGCTCGACGCGCTGGATACGGTAGGCCGTGTTGCCGAGCTGGAAGACGTCGCCGGCCATGCTCTCAACCGCCCAGTCCTCGTTGACGCTGCCGATGATCTGGTTCTCGGGCTCCAGCAGCACCTGGTAATCGGCGGTGTCGGGGATGGCTCCGCCTGAGGTCAGCGCCGTCAGCCGGGCCCCGCGCCGGCCGCGCAGCATATGGTTTACGGCGTCGTGATGGAGCAGCGCGCCGCGGCGGCCGCGCCGGCTGGCGAAGCCCTCGGCCAGCATCGCGACGACGGCGGCAAAATCCTCCCGCGCCAGCGCCCGATAGGGCCAGGCGCGGCGGAACAGCGCGAAAAGCTCGTCCTCCTGCCATTCCCGCGCCGCGACTTCGGCGACGATCTGCTGCGCCAGCACGTCGAGCGGCTGTTCCGGGACCGCCAGCCGGTCGAGCTCGCCGCCATGGACGCTCTCGAGCAGTGCGGCGCACTCGACCAGCTCGTCGCGCGACAATGGGAAGAGGCGGCCCTTGGGTGTCCCGTCGACCGCGTGCCCCGAGCGGCCCACCCGCTGCAGGAAGGTTGCGATCGAGCGTGGCGAGCCGAGCTGACAGACCAGATCGACCTCGCCGATGTCGATGCCGAGCTCGAGCGAGGCGGTTGCCACCAGCGCCTTCAACTGACCGCGCTTGAGACGCTGCTCGGCGTCGAGCCGCTGCTCCTTGGCGAGGCTGCCGTGATGCGCGGTCACCTGATCGCCGCTCAAGCGCTCCGACAGCTGGCGGGTCACCCGCTCGACCAGGCGGCGCGTATTGACGAAGATCAGGGTGGTGCGATGCCCTTCGATCAGCTCGGTCAATCGGTCATAGACCTGCTGCCAGACCTCGCCCGACATCACTGCTTCGAGCGGCGAGGAGGGGACTTCGAGGGCGAGGTCGCGGACTCGGCGATGCCCGGTGTCGATGATCGTGACCCCAGCTTCTCCCTCTCTCCCCGCCGGCCGGGGGGAGAGGGTCGGGGTGAGGAGGGCCGTGGTCCCGGGTCGAACGCCCCCCACCTCGCCCTCCCGTTGCGCGGGTCCCTCCCTCTCCCCCCTGAAGGGCGGAGAGGGGCCTTCATGGCAGGCTCCGACCAGAAAGCGGGCGACCGTCTCGATCGGCTTTTGAGTGGCCGATAGGCCGACGCGCAACAGGGGATGATTGCAGAGGGCTGCGAGGCGCTCGAGCGAAAGGCTTAGATGAGCGCCGCGCTTGTTCGGGGCCAGCGCATGGATCTCGTCGACGATGACCGTGCGCGTCGTCGCCAGCATTTTGCGGCCGGAATCGGAGCCCAGCAGGATATAGAGCGACTCCGGCGTGGTGACGATGATGTGCGGCGGTGAACGCCCCATGCGTTGACGCTCGCCCGGCGGGGTGTCGCCGGTGCGCACCCAGGTGCGAATCTCGACATCGGGCAGCCCCTGAGCACGCAATGCCTCGCGCACACCGGCGAGCGGCGCTTCCAGATTGCGCTGGATATCATTCGACAACGCCTTCAACGGCGAGACGTAGACGATTTGCGTCTCCTCGCGGAGACTGCCCTCCAGCCCCTGCCGCACAAGGGCGTCAATCGCCGCGAGAAAGGCGGCGAGCGTCTTGCCCGAACCGGTGGGTGCAGCGATCAGCACGTGCCGACCGGCCTGGATCGCCGGCCACGCCTCCGCCTGCGCCGCTGTCGGCGCCGCAAAGCTGCGATCAAACCAAGCCGCGACCGCGGGGTGGAATAATGAGGTTGGTTTCACGGTTCGGGGTCGATGTCGCCGACTGGAATGTGGTTACTGCGCAGCCCAAGACCAGCCCGTCCCAAGTGTACCGGGATTTGCCCGCCACGCGCACCCTCTCTCGGGTGCGCGCAAAGATTAGGCCACCGTGACCGAGTGGCCGACGATGGCGCTGAAGTTCTTGCGCATGTTGTTGTAGCGGGGCTCCGGCGACTGCACGCGGCCGACCTCGTCGGTGGCCCGGGACATGAGGTGGTACGTGCCCCTTTGGCGCGCATCCCAGCGATAGGACCAGCGCACCCACATCAACCGCTCGCGCGGCAGCTCGATATGGGCAGACTGCCAAGTCTCGCCGCCGTCGACGCTGACCTCCACCTGGTCGATGGCGCCGGCGCCGCTCCAGGCGTAACCCCGGATCATCTGGACGCCGAGAGACAACGTCTCGGTGTCGTCGTTGGGTTGGGTGATGATGGATTTGACGCCGATCGTGGTGATCAGCTCTTTGTCGGGATCGTCGGCCGATGTCGCGTAGTAGTAGAACTGGTAGTGGTACCAGCAGCTCGGCTCCGGCTCCATGACCTCGATCTTGGTGAGCCATTTCACCGACCAGTTGCCTGACCAGCCCGGCACCAGCAGCCGCACCGGGGCGCCGTGGAGGTGCTCCAGCAGCTGGCCGTTTTGCGCCCAGGCCAGGATGGTATCGGGGTGGAGCGCTTTTTCAATGGGTAGACCCTTGTCGTAGTAGAAGGGCTCGGTGCCCTCGGCGGCGGTGGGCGGCACACCCAAATCGTTGCCCTCGGCCCGCACATAGAGCGACCTGGCGGTGAGGCCGGCCTCATTCAGCACGGACGCCAAAGGCACACCCGTCCACTCGCTGGCGCTGAGGATCATCCCTTCCTGTGTACGGGAGGGTTTGGGGCCCTCGCCTTTCAGGTACTCGAAGAACGTGGCGTCGCTGCCCGAGCATTCCATGACGGTGCGGACGCTGCGGCCGGGGAAGCGCCGCAACTGGTCGAAGTTGAGGGTCAGAGGATCCTTGACCTCGCCTAAGATCTTCAATTCCCAGGCGTCGGTCTCGATCACCGGCGGCACGGCGAAATGCTGAACGGTGTAGTGCAGGTTCGTCGGCGTGATCAGTCCCTCCAGATCCATCACCGGCGTCCTGATGCGCACCGTGCGGCCTTCGTCGTCGGTCAAGGTGATCGGGGTGATGTCCTTGGTCGGCCAGCCGTGCCAGTTGCCGGTTTTCTTGGCGTTGGCAGGGTCCGAACTGACCGCCTGGTCCATGCGCAGGAAATTAGGTACTGCACCTTCTTCTTTCGCGTTCGCCGTCGCCATGCTGCTCCCCCAAACCATATCCTTTGCTCGTCATTCCCGCGAAAGCGGGAACCCAGGGCTACCTTTACGCCCTGACCCCTGGGCCCCCGCTTTCGCGGGGGTGATGACAATTTTCAATGACGGTGCCGCTTAGGCGCGCGCTACCGCCTGGTTGCCGCGCCGCTTGGTGGCGGCATCGGCCTTGGCGAAGTCGTCCTCGCCGAAGCCGTAGAGCCGCGCCCCGCCGTAGAGGATCTTGCTGGCGGTCTTGCGGTCCATGCTGGGGTTGTTCAAGACGCGGTTAGAGACATCGGGGAAGCTCGAGTCGAAATGCGGGAAGTCGGTCGAGACGCAGATATTTTCGGCCCCGCCCAAGAGCTCGGCCACGGAGCCGACCTCGCGTTCGCCGCTCTCGATCGCCGAGAAGCAGTTGCGCTGCCAGTATTCGAGCGGGGACATTTTGAGATAGGGCGCGTCGGCATCGTGGTGCTGGCGCAGATCCCATTCGATGCGGCCCAGGAGGCCCGGCACCCACCAGCTCTGCGCCTCGAGAAACGCAACCCTGAGCCGCGGGTAGAACTCGAAGATGCCGCCCAGCATCAGCGCGATCAGTGCCAGCTGCATTTCGGTCGAATGGCTGGCGACATGGCGCATGAAGCGGTTCTCGCCAAAGCGCGGCTCGATCGTCGAATAGTAGGAGCCGGTGCCCTCATGAAAGCACAGCGGGACGTTGTAGTCCTGCAGCATGCTGTAGAGCGGGTCCCAATAGGTCGAGTGCCAATAGCGGCCGTTGACGTAATTGGGCCGCACGAACGCGCCCACCGCGCCCAATTCCTTGACGCAGCGGCGCAGTTCTTGGCAGGCGAGGTTGACGTCGTGGATCGGCAGCATTGCCGCCATCTTCAGCTGGTCGGGGCTATGCTCGCAGAAATCGTGCAGCCAGTCGTTATAGGCCCGGCAGATCGCGGCGGAGAATTGCGGGTCCATGTTGTCGCGGCCGAGGAAGGACAGCCCCACGGTCGGGAACAGCACGGCGATGTCGAT
>WNFT01007205.1_pt1 | contig 10717 bp, 10 predicted proteins | sample 5400191 | NCBI WGS metagenome assembly WNFT01 (sample SAMN13153359, study PRJNA577476) | soil metagenome | isolation source: 80 cm saprolite under Madrone tree | place: USA:California | collected 2016-06-14
CACTATCTCAGCATCGTCGGCCCGGTCTACGGCTTGTTCGGCCTGGCCATGGCGCTCTACTTCGCCTCGCAAGGCACCGGCGAGATGGTGTGGCCGGTGGTCGCCAACGTCGCGCGCATCGCCATCGCCGTTGGCGGCAGCCTGCTGGCTCTCGACCAGTTCGGCTGGGGCGTCTCGGGCCTTTATGCCAGCGTCGCCACCGGCATCGTGGCCTTCGCCCTGCTGCTCGCCTTCTCGACGACGCGGCGGGCATGGACCGGCGCGTGACAGGCGTGACCCAAGGCAGCCCTTCAGACCGGCCGGGCGATCACGATCAAGGAATTTCCGCAATTTCCGCAAGCGCTATGCCAATCAGGACACGGTGGGAGCGACGCAAGATCGATGAGGTGGTGGGGTTTCCGCACCTTTCCGCTAGTCGCAGACTGCCGGGGACAGCCCCGCGGAAACATCGGTAGAATCGGCATCCGAGGGGGTTTCCGCACTTTCCGCTACCCTTTTTGAGGCGCGACGAGGCGGCCGGCGCAGGATTGTCAGGTTTCCGGCGTTTCCGCCGGTCGTTTTCAGTTCGAGCAGTCGAGGTATGCATGGAGGTCCTTCCTTCCAACGGGAAGAAGATATAGCACGATCTTAAGCAATATGCTAGTTTTTTCTCAGAAATACTTTTTGAGGGGCAGCCTCCTGATGGCCTCATGAGATAAGCTCGCGCGTCGCCCTTGCCGCAGGTGCTTACCTAGCCGCAATGGCTCCCGATGATCGCCGCCGGGCAATGCTGTCGGGACCGCTGGTGCCGACCATCCTGGCGCTCGCCGCACCCAACGTCGTCAATGTCTCGGTGCAGAGCCTGGTGCTGGTCGCCGACGGCTGGTTCGTCGGCCGGCTGGGCACGGCAGAGCTCGCCGCCCTGGCCCTCGTCTTCCCGGCGCAGACCACGCTGCAAATGATGTCGGCCGGCGCCATGGGCGGCGGCGTCTCCTCGGCGGTGGCCCGCGCGCTGGGCTCGGGCGATCGCGACCGGGCGGAAGATGCCGCCGCGCACGCGCTCGCCATCGCCGCCGTCATGGCGGTGCTGTTCGCGGTCGTGTTCGTGGGTTTCGGCCGCCCATTGTTCGGCGCCGATCCGCCTGCGCTGGCCGGTGCACGGCTTCCGCTGGTCCGCCTTCGCCGACATCCTGAAGGTGGGCGCCACCTCGTGCATCGTCGTCGTGCTGATCAATGCCGCCGTGCTGGTCGTCACCGGCCTGATCGGCCGCGCCGGCGATGCCGCCATCGCGGGCTACGGCGTCGGCAGCCGGCTGGAATATCTTTTGAGCCCGCTCACCTTCGGCATCGGCGCGGCGCTCACCGCCATGGTCGGCACCAACAAGGGCGCCCGCCAGCTCGGCCGCGCCCGGCAGGCGGCGTGGAGCGGCGCCCTGATGGCGGGCGCCGTCACGCTGGCGATCGGCCTCGTCGTGGCGCTGTGGCCCGATCTCTGGCTGCGGCTGTTCACCGACGATCCGGCCGCGCTGGCCGCCGGCCGGCTTTATTTCGGCATCGTCGGCCCGACCTACGGCTTGTTCGGCCTGGCGATGGCGCTCAACTTCGCCGCCATGGGCGCGGGCGACATGGTCTGGCCGACATTGGCGACGGCCGCCCGCTTCGCCATCGCCGCCGGCGGCGGCCTTTTAGCCCTCGACCTGCTGGGCTGGAGCGCGCCCGGGCTTTACGCCTGCGTCGCCGCCGGCATGGTCGCCTACTCGCTCCTGCTTGCCCTCTCGACGACGCGACGGGCGTGGCACGTCTGATCGGCCGCCCGATACCCTGATACAAGGGGCGGACGAGCGGACGGAGTGGAGCATGAAAACCATCCTGATCATCGGCATCGGCGCCGGCGATCCCGACTACATCACGGTGCAGGCGATCAAGGCGCTGAACCAGGTCGATGTCTTCTTCCTGATGGACAAGGGCCCGGCCAAGGCGAAGCTGCGCGCCTTGCGCGAGGAGCTTTGCCGGCTGCACGTCAAGGACCGCGCCTACCGCTTCGCCGAGGCTAAAAGCCCGCCGCGCGACACCGCGCCGGCCGACTACCGCGCCTCCGTCGACGAGCTCAATCGCGAGAAGCAGGCCCTCTTCGAGCGCATGATCGAGCAGGAGATGACGGACGGCGAGATCGCCGGCATTCTCGTATGGGGCGACCCGATGCTCTACGACAGCACCATCCGCAACGTCGAGGCGATCGCCCAGGAACGTCGATCGGGCGGCCGGCAGCAGATCGACTACGACGTCATCCCCGGCATCACCGCGGTGCAGGCGCTGGCGGCCCGGCACAAAATTCCGCTCAACCGCATCGCCGAGCCGGTGGCGCTGACGACGGGCCGCCGGCTCGCCGAGGGCTTCCCGCGGGACATCGACAGCGTCGCCGTGCTGCTTGACGGCGAAGACACTTTTAGGCGCTTCGCCGACCCCAAGGTCCATGGCAACATGGAAATCTACTGGGGCGCCTATCTCGGCACGCCGGACGAGATCCTGATCGCCGGCAAGGTCGCCGAGGTCGCCGACGAGATCCATCACCGGCGCGCCGAGGCGCGACGGGCGAACGGGTGGATCATGGATACCTATTTGATGCGCAGGGTTACAACGCGTTCCGATTAACTGCCCTCGCACGAGCTTGAGTTAAGAAAACGCTGTCATCCCGAGCGAAGCGAAGGACCTTTGATCGGCGTCGCGAAAGGTCCCTCGCTACGCTCGGAATGATACCGAATGTAAACAGCGAACGATTTACCTCTGGCGCCGTTGTCGGGCGAGTCGCCGGCGTTTATCCTCATTGCGCACGGAAGGACACCACGATGACCGCAACAAAGGGTTTTGTCGTACCCGCGGGCGGCGGGAAGCATCTCGACATGATGGCGCCCGGTCGCTCCGCCGCCTTGAAGCTCCTCGGCCACGAGACCGGTGAGAGCATCATGCTGTTCGAGGAAACCGTGCCCGCCGGCACCATGAGCACCTTCCATCTCCACCACGACAGCGACGAGGTCGCCTGGGTGCTCGAGGGCGAGATCACCTTCAAGATCGGCGAGGAGGTCAGCGTCGGCGGGCCCGGCGCCTGCGCGTTCTTCCCGCGCAACGTCCCGCATGCCTGGAAGAACACCGGCAGCGAAACCGGCCGCGTGCTGTTTCTCTACACCCCGGCCGCCGCCGGCGCCTACGTCGAGTCGCTCCTGGAGCGCCCCGGCGGTCCGATCGACGAAGACGAACGCGATAAGGTCCGCCGGCGCTACCGCTGGGAAGTGGTCGGGCCGAACCCGCTTTGAGCGGGACGCTTTTCGCACGAGCTGGGATTAAGAAAACGGTGTCATCCCGAGCGAAGCGAGGGACCCTTGATTGGCGTCGCGAAAGGTCCCTCGCTACGCTCGGGATGACACCGAACGTAAACGACGAACGGTTCCACGCCATCTAAATTCGCGTCAGCCGCTCCGGTCTACGGCATCTTGTCGATGATCGTCTTCATGTCGGCCGCCGAGAACAACCTGAGCGTCTGCGTGCGGATGTTGCCCAGCGCGCCGACGCTCAAGCCAAGCGAGGTGACCGCGAGGTCGTCGGGCGCCTCGAGGATGGTGACGACGTCGTACTGTCCCTGCGCCCAGTAGACCTCCTTGACCGTCGCCCCGCATTTCTTCGCCATCTCCTTGAAGGCGTCGGCACGTTTGGGCGAGTCCTTGGCGTTGCGGACTCCCTGCTCGGTGAAGTTTCCAAGAATGCAATAGGTCGCCATAGCGATCCTCCCTCAGTATTGGGAACGCACTTCTACATGGGTCTTTCCTCGCGACTGCCAACAGCAAAGCAGTCGCCCTAGATTATGCCCGGATCGGCCGAGGGGCGACACCAGTTCACCCTGACGTCGATCGGCACGAAACCACCGCATTCCGGCTAGTCTTTCGCTCTGCTGATGCCTTCCCGCACTTTCTTCTGGTCTTCCGGGGCCAGTTGCGACGGTCCGAGGTTGAACGTCAGCTTGTCGAAGGCGATGATCGAATCTGCATGGCGGCAGACTTGTTCTCTAGTATGCTTGTGGGGGTTCTCGATCGAACCCACGGGGGAGAGCTTCTGTAACCTCGCTTCTTGGGAGGATGTCATGAAGTCTCTGACCACATTCATGATCTGTGCGTCGCTTGTCATGCCATTCGCAGCGCTCGCCCAGTCGGCCGACGCTAAGTACTGTGCGGCGCTGAGCGCGGAGTACCGAAAGCTCAACACCATGGCAACTACGGGCACTGAAGCCGATGCCATGGCGAAGTGCGCCGCAGGCGACACGGCTACCGGCATTCCCATTCTCGAAAAGGCCCTCAAGGACGCCAAGGTCACGTTGCCACCGCGGAGCTAGATCCCGCCAGCGTTACGATGTTGCGTGCGCCGCGGAGTCGCTGTCGCCCATGACCCCTCCGCCCCCTTCGACTTCGCTCGGGGCAGGCGCTACGCGGGCACCTCCCCACGCGAAGCGTGGGGAGGCAGGACTTTGTCGTCTAGGGCACGGGGCACGGCTTCGCACCCCAGATTTCGGCGGCGTACTCGGCGATGGTGCGGTCGCTGGAGAATTTTCCGGAACTCGCGATGTTCAGGATGGCCTTTCGCGCCCACTCCTGCGGATCGGCGTACAGCTCGAGCAGCCGTCGGTCCGCCTCCAGATAGGACGTGAGATCCGCCAGGTGCATGTAATGGTCGTGGCCCATCAAGGGGCCGCGCAACGGCTCGAAGATGCCCGGCTCCTTGGCGTTGAAGTGGTCGGAGAAGATCAAGTCCAGCGCCTGGCGCGTCTCCGGCTCGTTGTCATAGTGCCACTGCGGGCTGTACCAGCCGCGGCTGCTCGCCACCTGATCGGCGCTCAGCCCGAACAGCAAGAAGTTCTCCTCGCCGGCGGCCTCCGCCATCTCGATCGTGGCGCCGTCGCGCGTGCCGATGGTCAACGCCCCGTTCATCATGAACTTCATGTTGCCGGTTCCGCTCGCCTCGTAGCCGGCGGTCGAGATCTGGTTGGAGACGTCGCTCGCCGGGATCAGCCGCTCGGCGAGCGACACGCAATACTCGGGCAGGAAAACGACTTTTAGACGGCCCTGCATCGCCGGATCGGCGTTGATCGTGTCGGCGAGGCTGTTGAGGAACTTGATGATCAGCTTGGCCAATCGATAGGCGGGCGCCGCCTTGCCCGAGAAGAAGAACGTGCGCGGCGCCGTCTGCAGATCCGGGTTTTCGCGCAACCGGTTGTACAGAACGACGACGCGCAGCCCATTCAGCAATTGCCGCTTGTATTCGTGGATGCGTTTGATCTGACTGTCGAAAATGGAATCGGGGTCGACGACCAGGTTGGCGGTCGATTTCAGCCAGTCCGTGAACCGCGCCTTGGCCTGGTGCTTGGCCGCGGCGACGGCGTTGCGAAAGCCCGCATCGCCGGCGAGCGGCTTCAGCATCGCCAGATGGGCGAGGTCGGTGATCCAGCCGTCGCCGATCGCCTCGGTGATGCAGCCGGCGAGAGCCGGGTTGGCCATCAAGAGCCAGCGCCGCGGCGTGATGCCGTTGGTCTTGCTGTTGAAACGCTCGGGGTACAGGTCGGCCAGGTCCTTCAGCGTGACCGTGCGCAGCAGCCGCGTATGGATGGCGGCAACGCCGTTCGTGCTGTGCGAACCGACGATGGCAAGGTTGGCCATGCGAATGTTGCGCTCGCCGCCTTCCTCGACAAGGCTCACCCGGTTGACGCGATCCTCTTCACCGGGGAAGCGGGTCCGCGCCTCGTCCAGCAGGCGCTGGTTGATGTTCAGAATGATCTCCAGGTGGCGCGGCAGCACTAGCTCGAACCAACTCAACGGCCATTTCTCCAACGCCTCGGGCAACAGGGTGTGGTTGGTATAGGCCAGCGTGCGCCTGGCGATGTCCCAGGCCTGGTCCCAGCCCAGGCCGGCTTCGTCGAGCAGGATCCGCATCAGCTCCGGGACGGCCAGGCTGGGATGGGTATCATTGAGCTGGACCGCGACCTTATCCGGCAGCGTGCTCCAATCGGCATTGTGCCGGCGGAAACGCCGCACGAGATCGGCCAGCGAGCAGGCGACCAGGAAATACTCCTGCACGAAGCGCAGGCCGCGCCCCAGAGCCTTCGAATCGTCGGGATAGAGAACCCGGGTCACCGAATCGGCCGCGAGTCGCTTGGCGAGCGCGCTTACGAACGCACCGGCGCTGAACCTTCGAAGGTCGAAGACATCCGGTGTGGCGGCGGCCCACAGCCGAAGCGTATTGATGGTTCGGCCGCCGTAACCAACGATCGGGCGATCGTAGGGAATGCCCAGCAGGTTCGACGGCTTGCCGAAGATCGCGCGCAAGGTTCCTCGGTGCACCGCGAACGAGCAGCCGAGCTTGATCTCGACCGTCTCCTGCGGTCGGGCGACTTCCCAGGGATCGGGGTGCCGGAGCCAATTGTCCGCATGCTCGCGCTGCCAACCGTGCTCGATGGTCTGCCGGAAAATGCCGTACTCGTAGCGCAGCCCGTAGCCCATCGCGGGCAACTGCAGCGTGGCCATCGAATCGAGAAAGCACGCCGCCAGGCGACCGAGACCGCCATTGCCGAGGCCGGCGTCGGGCTCCTCCTCGAGGAGCGCCGTCCAGTCGAGCTTGCCTTCGTCGATGATCCACTTGGCGACGGGATCGAGGCGCAGATTGAGGATGTTGTTGGCCAGCGACCGGCCGATCAGGAACTCCAGGGAAAGATAGTAGACGCGCTTGGGGTTTTCGCAGTCGTAGGTCTGCTCCGTCCGCCGCCAGCGCTGCGCGAGGATGTCGCGCACCGAGCGTGCGAACGCCTCGTACTGCTGGCGTGGACCGGCCTCGGCGGGCTCGGCAATGTTGTCGAACATCAGATGCCGCTGGAAGAGCGCATCGCCTGTTCCGGTGAACTGCATGGGACCGCAGCCGTATTGCTCGAGGAGCTGGTCGAAGCTTGGCGCATTTTGCCTTCCGGCCGCTTCGGTCTTCTTGGTCATGGCTTCAGCTGATGTGGTCCTGCTTTCGGACTTGATCAAGGGTCCTGACGTCCGCGGCCTGCATCGCTCAGAAGCGCGGAGGTCCGGCGTTCTGGTCCCAGTCGGGATCGTCGCTGGGGCTGAGCGGCGTCTCGGACGCGAGCAGGCCCTTGCCGGGGATGAAGTTCACTTCCAGCCGGATGCCGTCGGGGTCCTCGAAGACGAAGAAATAGTAGCCCGGCGCCCAGTCGCCCTCGAGCGGCCCGCGGTCGATGTGCGCGCCCATCGACCGCAGTTTGGCCGCGACGTTGTCGACATCCTCGCGCGAGCGTGCGCGGAAGCAGAGGTGATGCAGGCCGACCCGGTTCTGCACGAACGGCGCGCCCGTGTGCTCGCTGGCGCAGCGCTGGATGCCGAGCGCGGTGCGGCCGCCGACGTGATAGAGGAAGTTGTTGCCGTCATAGACCTTCTTCATGCCGAGGAAGGGCAGCAGCTCGGCGTAGAAAGCGCGCGACTTCTGCCAGTCGCTGACCGTCAGGATGACGTGCGCCATACCGTTCACTTCGATCATGCGTTCTCCTTACCCTCCCCACGCAGTGGGGAGGTGGCCCGCAGGGTCGGAGGGGTCATGCTTTTCGTCGATGACTCACGACTCATGACCCCTCCGTCCGCTGCGCGGACACCTCCCCAGCTTCGCTGGGGAGGAATGGCCTCAATCGATCACCCAGAATTCATGCGGCAGCGTGATCGTCACGTCGTAGTTGGCCTCGTGCTCCTGCGCCTTGTGCAAATGATAGCGCTTTTGGTTCACCTCGACGATCGCACGGCCTTCATGCCGTTCGATCACCGTCCCGCCGAACGGATCGCCGTCGGGCAAGCTGCCGTAGAAGGTGTCGCCGCCGTGCAGGGTGGGCACGTCCCGGTCGTCCGTCTTGTCGCGCTGAAGGACAAGCACCGATCCGGTGCTGAGCGTTTGCATGAGCAGCGACGCCTGCCAGTTCGCCATACGGACCTCTCCCCCTGTCGAGTCTCCGAGCATACCCGCGAACCGACCCGGGATGTGCTAACAAAGCAGGCAATCATCCAAACAACAGGAGATCGCCATGAGCGACGCCAACAAGACCACCGGACTGCAACTTCGCTCCCTGATCCGCAAGAGCGGCGAACTCGAATTGTCGCTGGCCGAGGTCGCCGTGCCCGAGCCCGGGCCGGACCAGGTCGTCGTCAAGGTCGAGGCGACGCCTATAAATCCGTCGGACCTCGGCCTGCTGCTGGGCCCGGCCGACATGGCGACGGCCAAAGCCACCGGCAGCGGCCACGGCATAAAAGTCACGGCCAAGGTGCCGGCCGCGTTGCTGTCCTCGCTGGCGACCCGGCTCGACGAGCCGATGCCGGTCGGTAACGAAGGCGCGGGCACCGTGATCAAGGCCGGCTCGTCGGACGCCGCGCAAGCGCTCAAGGGCAAGACGGTGTCGATGGTCGGCGGCGCGATGTATGCGCAATACCGTTTGCTGAAGTCCACCGATTGCCAGCCGCTGCCGGCCGGAACGAGCGCCGCCGAGGGCGCCTCGTGGTTCGTCAATCCGCTGACGGCGCTCGGCATGACCGAGACCATGAAGCGCGAGGGCCACAAGGCGCTGGTGCACACCGCGGCGGCCTCCAACCTGGGCCAGATGCTGAACAAGATCTGCCTCGAGGACGGCATCGGCCTGGTCAACATCGTGCGCAGCCCCGAGCAGGCCAAGCTTTTGCGCGGCATCGGCGCCAAGCATGTGGTCGATTCGAGCGCGCCGACCTTCACCGAAGACCTGACGCAGGCGCTGGTCGAGACCGGGGCGACCATCGCCTTCGACGCCATCGGCGGCGGCAAGCTTGCCAGCCAGATCCTCACGGCGATGGAAGTGGCGATCAACAAGACCGCCACGACCTTCAATCGCTACGGCTCGAGCGTGCACAAGCAGGTCTACATCTACGGCAGCCTCAACACCGGGCCGGTCGAGCTTTTACGCGCCTATGGCATGGCCTGGGGCGTCGGCGGCTGGCTGCTGACGCCGTTCCTGCAGAAGATCGGCCGGCCTGAACAGACCCGGCTGCGCGAGCGGGTCGTCAAGGGCCTCAAGACGACGTTCGCCAGCCACTACACGCGGGTCGTCTCGCTGCCGGAGGCGCTCGATCTCAAGAACATCACCGCCTACGGCAAGCGCGCCACGGGCGAGAAGTTCTTGATCAACCCGAACAAGTAATCATGGCTGGGGGATCGCGATTCCAATCGCGCGGGCATGATCTTCCGGACCGCGAGCCTCCTCAGGGCGAAGTTTACTTCGCCCGAATCGCTCATGATCATGAGCGAGCCAGAGGCTCGCGGTCCAAATGAGCATGAGAAGACCCACCCTCAGTCGCCCGCGTGCGTTCTTCACTGCGTGATCGTGAGTTCCGACACCGCATACAGCGTGTAGGCAAGCCCGAGCGGATTGCCGACCGCCATCAACGCGCGCCGCACGGCGAGCAACGCGGGGCCGGCCGGCTCGCCGTTCAGGAAGCGGCCGAGGAAATCGACCGCCACCTTGCCCGCCAGCAGCTCGAAGACGGGGATCTCGGTGCCGAGCACGCCGGCCGCCTCGCAGTCGCGCACCAGGTGCATGACAAAGGGCGACAGCGCGTCGGGGCTGAACTTGGCGGTGTTGCATCCGTTCAGCATGACGAGGGGATGATGGGGAAGCTTCACGACCGCGAGATCCTCCGGCTGTATCTGGCCTTGCGGACCGGCGGCCAGCTCGAGCGCCGCCTCCGTCGTCAGGTCAGCCTTTCCGCCGCGCGCGTGGCAGTAGAGATAGACAAGGTCAGCGTCGCCCGCCTCGAGCTTGGCCAGGAAGCGGTCGCGGTTGCTTTCCGGCGGATCCCATGCCGCCGTCACCTTGCGCTGCGCCGGCACGGCCTGGAGCTCTTTGCGGTGGTCGTCCCACAAGACGAGCGTCGCGTTGTAGCCCAGGAGCATGGCGGCGGGAGTCTTGGCTTGCGTGGCGTCGCGCCTCGGCGGCGCCTGGGGCTTGCCGCCCGTTGCGGCAGGCGCGCCATCTTCCTGGTAGGGCGGTACCTCGATGATGTTGCGAAAGCCCCAGAAATGCCGCGCGCAGACGATTGTATTCTCCACGACCCCTTTGCCGCCAGCCGCGGCGCGACCGGCCGGCGAGAGGGGACAGTCGGCGCGGCTGCCGCAGGTCGCCACCGGAAACCGGCCGGCCGCGTCCGGCAGGCCGGCGGGGCAGACCGCGCGCAGCACCGGCCGCCCGGTTTCGTCCTCGGTGCGCGCCGCATCGTACGGCCGGTCGTAGAGGCCGGCCCAGGGAATGACGTCCTTCAGAAGGGCATGCCCGACATGGATCACGCGTCCGTCGACCACGAGATCATCGGCCATGCTGTTGCGCACATCCAACGAGAAGATCCTCGAAAAAAGCCTGTATCCCACATGCGCGAGCTTGTGCAGCGCGGCGTCGCGGGCCTGCGGCGACGCCTGGTGCAGCGCCAGGCCGCCGCGCGCCGGGAAAGCATAGAAGCCAAGGGCGTCGCGGCTGACGGCGTCGAACGCCGTGCGCACGTCGTCGGACAGCCGCGGCGAGTAGGCGACTTTCGACACCCCGTAGCCTTCCGTCGACTTCACGGTGAACACGTTCTCGCCTTCGTAGGCGTTGGCAAAGATCGAGACCGCGACGTCGCGCTCGGCGGGCGGCCGGATGATG
>WNFT01005950.1_pt1 | contig 10716 bp, 9 predicted proteins | sample 5400191 | NCBI WGS metagenome assembly WNFT01 (sample SAMN13153359, study PRJNA577476) | soil metagenome | isolation source: 80 cm saprolite under Madrone tree | place: USA:California | collected 2016-06-14
AGTCCCATCAAGGTGTAAGGATCGCCGTGAATTGATGGCAACTCATCTACGCGCTTCCGGTCAATCGTCTGACCCAGATTCGCGTCCGAGACATTGAGTTGTGCGGCTTCAGCGGTAATAGTGACGGTCTCCTGCGGCGTGCCGACGTCTAGCGAAATGTCGAGGTGACGCGTTTGGTTGATCTCGACCTGAACTTTGTCCTGAAGCGATTTCTTGAATCCGGAAGCCTCGACAACGACTTGATACGTTCCGGGCACGAGATAAAGCGCATCGAACAATCCGTCAGCATTCGTCGTGAAGGTAACGGTCGTGTTCCTCGACACGTCTATGACCTTGACCGTGGCGCCCGCCACGGCCGCGCCGTTCGGGTCCATTACTCTTCCGGTTATCTTACCGCGCAGTTCTTGCGCATGCAGAGAGGATGAAAGAAGGGATGTCGAAGCCAGCAGGACCAAGCCTGCCACGATGCGCATTGATTTCTTAACATGTCTCATGATTGAACTCTCCTCGGTCGTAAATTGACGAGGCACCTCATGGCCCCGGCTAAGTGGCTGTTACTGAACAGTCACCCGCATTTTTACCAGTAAGGGCGGATCGCATTACCTGTCATCAGCGGCGGGACAATATACCAAACCCAAACAAAGGTCAAGAAAATTTTCACGATATAGTGCAAGATTTTCAATTAAATTTGTAAGGCGTGGCTGCTCGGGCCGGTTTATTTTCAAATAGTGATTGCAGTTTTTCCCGGCTCGCTGTATATTCGCAGTCCATCTCGAAGTATTTCTCGATATTGACCAAAGACTTTCCCGGATCGACGTAATGGAGCTTGCAGATGGCTAAGAGAACAACGCGGCACGCAGCGAAAACCAGAATCGAGGATGTGGCCAAGGCGGCCGGTGTGAGCATTGCCACGGTTTCGCGGGTAGCCACGGGCAGCGATCGAGTTTCCCCGGAGTTGAGAACCCGGGTCTTGAAGGCCGCTGCGGAACTCCAGTTTGCGCTGAACGGAAAAGGCAAGGCAAAGATTATTGCTTTCATCCTTGCCAATCGAGACGTTTTCAATCCCTTTCATGCCGCAGTAATGGTCGGCGCGGAGTCCTACTGCGCCAGTCGTGATTGCGGGTTGCTGTTTCTTCCCATCCACTACGGAAGTAACGTTCCCTGGCAAAATCTTCATCTGCCGGCCATTCTAGAGCGCCCTGGGCCGGTCGGCGCAGCTATTCTGGCTGGCAAGAACTCACAGAATCTCCTGGACCTATTGACCTACCGGGGAATTTCTTTCGTCGTCCTAGGCAACAACGTCGTGGGAGATTGGCATAAGGACCAACACAGCGCGCTTTACTTTGACGATATAGAAGGCGGTTATGACGCAACTCGTTATTTGCAGTCACTGGGACATCGCGACATCTGGTACGTGGGAAACTGCCAAATGCCTTGGTTCGATCGCCGTTACCAAGGCTATCGCCGCGCGATGGAAGACGGAAATTTGCGTCCCTTGCGCAACGATTTTGATTCCAGTGAAGGAGAGGACCTCGGTTATCTTGCGACCAAGTCCATCTTCAAGAGTGGAGAGCCCGTGACGGCGATCCTCGCAGGCGACGACTCTGCGGCGCGCGGGGCTTACAAGGCCATCCATGAAGCCGGCCTGCAGATCCCAAATGACATAAGCGTGGTGGGCTTTAACGATACAGAAGCCACAGCGCTCAATCCTCCGCTTACCTCGGTGCGCGTGTTCACTGAGCAGATCGGCAAAGGAATGGCCGCACTGGCATTCGAACGGCTCACCCGACCGGATCTGGGACCTGAGCTGATCACCATTCCCACCCAACTAGTCAGGCGTGAATCATGCCGCGCGCTTCAACCAGACTCGGGCACAAGAGCCCTCCAGACAGAAGCTACAAATCACAGCCCTGTGTCCCTTCGGTTCTGAGATATTGAACCTTCCCATTATCGTTTCCCGTCGCTGGGCCCGGGCCAATCGTCGGTGCGAAAAGGTGCAGCGGGCAGTCGCGTTTCGTTAGTTAAATTTGGATGCTTTGGGTTGTTATTGAAAGCGTACCGCACGGCCAGCGGCTGTGACACGACATCTGACCAAACCTCTATACGATCTTTCGCGACGATCTTCGCGCTGGCCCAGCGCCATTTGTGATCCGCGCCGGCGATCGCGAATTCGTCGAGCTCGTCGCCGTCGCGGATTCTCAAGCCCTGGCCGACTTCATCGAATGTGAGGATGATTTTTGAGGCGGCAATCTTCGCGTTGCGAAATATCGGACCGGACTTAGTCATCTTGCGTCCATAAACGTCAACCAGCGCCCACAGGGCCATGCGTTTGCCGACGTCAAGTTTGTTTTTCGGATGAATATCGTGCGCTTCACCGATGTCGATCGTCACAATCAGTCCGGTGTTGGGTGTATGGAGAGCGGTGCGTCGTTGCGCCTCACGCAGGTGGCTCCAAGCTTCGTCCGAGGGTTCCGGCTTTGGATCGCGGTAGTTGGGTAACTGCACGATTCCAAAAGGGAAGTTGCCTTCGCCCCAACGTTCGCGCCAGGCTCTGATCATCGTAGGCAGCAGGACGCCGTATTGTTGTGCTCGCGCTTCGTTCGATTCGCCTTGATACCAGATGGCGCCGCGAATGAAGAAGGGAATGATTGGAGCAATCATCCCATCATAAATCGAAGAGGCAATCCGATACTCGCGCAACGCGTCCGGTACCGCAGGCGATGGACTGGGACGTGCGCCCGCGGCTTTGGCCTTATCCGAGTCGGCGCGCCATTTCTTTAACGCCTCGTCATAATCAGCGCGCACTCTTGGCCGTTCTTCGTCCCAGATCTTTTTACGCTCGACAGTTGGGCGCAAATCTTCAGAAGCGAGCAAGTATTCCACTGGCGTCCAGGCTTCAGCCTGCGATCCGCCATAAGACGAATTGATCAGTCCAATAGGAACGCGTAGCTCTCTCTCCAACTCGACGCCGAAGTAATAACCGGCAGCGGAAAATTGCTTTATTGTTTGCGGCGAACAAGGTTGCCACGTCGCCAGCGGCGGAGGCGCACGCTTGAACGCAACCTGACGGCTAACGTTGAAGAGCCGAATCAGCGGATGATTGGCAGCAGCAATCGCGGCTTCGCCATTCGCCGTCTCGCTCAATAGGCGTTCCATGTTTGACTGCCCTGATACGAGCCACACCTCTCCAATGAGAATGTTCTTAAGCTCGATTGTGTTCTTGCCGGAGATGATCATGGTCGCGGGCGTTGCGTTCGCGCGCATCGGATCGAGTTTGACGCGCCACGTGCCATCCATCGCCGCGATTGTTTTTTTCGATTGGCCGGCGAAGTGAACGGTGACGACTTCGCCCGGATCAGCCTTGCCCCAGATAGGGATGGCCTGGCCCTGTTGGAGCACCATTCCTTCGCTGATGACATCGGGCAGCGAGACATTTGCCCGTGCGCCGAGAGCAAACGTCAGCACTGCAATCAGTCCGAAAAGGATCCGGGCAATCGTTTTCATAGAAATCCCGAGAACGCTATTGATGCGAGCTTTCAACTGCTCTGCCTTTCGCCGACAGATAGCGATTGACGGGCTTATCTTTGAGCATCTTTAATCCAGTCACTACCAAAGATGCATTCAGCTCCGCTCCCGCCGGACTGGTGTGCGTATGATCCGTCGCGAACAGGTCTCTTACTTTCTCTTCACCCAACTCTTCGTATTTATCGGCGATCAATGTCGTAACGTCGATGAAAGTAACCTGCTGAGAGCTCGCCACTTCAGCAGCCCATCGTCCGAATTTTCCCGGACCGCGTTCGACATGGCCCTCTTTCCAAATGTTTCGCACGGTCAGGGAGAGAACAATCGGCGTCGCGCCCTTTGCTTTCGTATCGGCGATCATTTTTCGCATATACCATCCATAAGTGTGCACGACCTCGTGCTTCTTCGTAAGCAGGTTGTCGATCTCCTGAGTATCTTCACCGGTGCCGGGAAGCGAGCCGCGCGCGCGAGTCGCGTCGTTAATTGCTCCGGCGTCATTATGGCCGAACTGGATCAAAACAAAGTCGCCCCGCTTCATCTCGCTCAAGACTTTGTCCCAAAGGCCTTCGGTTATGAACGTTCGGCTGCTGCGTCCTCCGCGCGCTCGGTTGAGAACATTGATCTTTTCGGCGTCAAAGTAGTCGATGAAAGGATCGCCCCAACCGCGCGCTCCGTTCGCATTGTTGTTGGCCGTAGAATCGCCCACCACAAAGATCGTAAGCAGGTTCGGATTGACCGGCCGCTGTTCAGCCGCACTTGGCTGCTGATTGATCTGCGGGTTCTGGGCTTGAGTCGGCCCCAGAAACAACAGAAGCGCGACGAAAACTAGTGCGCCTTGCGTTGCAGTTATTCTGATCTTAACGCGGTTGCTCTTCACGGTCTTGATCCTCGCACCTCCGGGCGAACGTACGATCTCCACTGAGGTCGATTCACTCGCTAAGGAGTTGCTCGCCAGGATTACAATCCGACCGATACTTGAATATTGTCAAGCACTCCGAAATGGTCTATATTCCTCGCACGGTCGGACATACAATTCAATGCTCGGCTTTCGTTTGTTCTGGCAGACTCTCTCCAGGAAGGCAGAGACACAATGAAAAGAACAATCATCGCCTCGTTGGTTCTCGTTCTGATCTTATTAACCGCGACACCTCTTCTATCCCAGACGCGCCCGCGTCGTGTAGGGCGAACTACTGATGCGCCGGTGGAGGAACCAATTGCGCGGCCCAGAGACAGAAGCTGGACGCGGGTCTTGCTCGGGACCGGGATTTCGATTGGGGAGAGTCGCGGAAGAAGAAGTTGTACGCCATCAAGAGACATTTTTCGACCGCGGCCTCGCCTTTGAATTGATTCAGATCTCTCGCCATCACAAACGCGAGCTCAGTTCAAGTCTACTCGTCGCGCACGCATCGAAAACCTAGATTGTTCAATCCACTATCGGGCGTAGCTTGACTGCGCGCGGCCACCCGATAATTGGTGCAAAAGTTCTCTGCGCACATCCACGATCCGCCTCTGATTACTCGCTCCTTGCCATCGTCTGGTCCTCTCGGATCATCGCGGCCAGACTTCACGTAATAATCATCCTTATACCAATCGGCACACCATTCCCAGACGTTCCCGGTTACGTCATAGAGCCCGAAGCCGTTCGGCGGAAAGCTCTCGACAGGCGCGCGGCCGATGAAACCATCTTCGCCTGTATTCTGATCTGGAAAGCTACCTTGCCACCAGTTCGCAACCGGCTTGCCACCCGGACGCAGTTCATCGCCCCACGAGTATTTCTTTTGCTCTAGCCCACCGCGCGCCGCATATTCCCACTCCGCCTCGGTAGGCAGACGCTTGCCAGCCCACTTTGCATAAGCTGTCGCATCATTCCATGAGACTTGGCAGACTGGCTCACTGGACGCAGCTTCCGATCCTGGTCCATCCGGGTGGCGCCAGTTGGCTCCCTTAGTTTTCTTCCATTCACCGGTCTTGAGATTGAAGGCGCCGGACCACCCGAACTTCTCAGCGTCCGTTTTGTAACCGGTCACCGAGACAAACATGGAAAACTCATCGAGGGTGACTTCATGTCTGTCCATCCAGAAAGACTTGACTGTTACCGCATGGACCGGAGCTTCGTACAACATTCCGTCTTCGGTGCCCATCAGGAATTTCCCGCCCTTGATGAGCAGCATGCCGTCACTCTCAATGCGGGTTTGATTACCAGCGGCTATGGCGGCAGGAGATGAATCGGCGTTTGATTGATTCGCGCGGCGTGGAACCTGAGATTCAGGCGTAGAAGATCTTCGCCGGCAATTCTGTGTTGAAAGGAGAATGAGCGCCGCGGCAACTATCAACAGCAGTCTGCGAACCTGTTTCGCCATAATTCTCGAATTGTTAGCAGAACACTCGCAACCGTTTCCCTTAAATCATTCTACATCAGCTCTGCACTTGTCAGGCGATCGCGAAACTCGTATAACTGGCAGCATCACGATGAGGCATTTGTTTGCTAGAGTTGCTCTCCCGCTAGGCTTGCTTGCGCTTCTGTCTTGTTCCCTACTGTTTTCGGCATCGAGGCCACAATCAGTCTTCGCGACGCCAAGACCAAAGTACAACGTCCTCTTCATTATCTCTGACGACCTGCGCCCGGAGCTGGGCAGCTACGGCAATCCGATCGTCAAGACGCCGAACATTGATTGTCTCGCCGCAAGCGGCACGCGCTTCAATCGTGCTTATGCGCAGTTTCCGCTTTGCAATCCGTCGCGCACCTCACTATTCAACGGACGCTACCCGACGCAGACCGGCGTGATGGACAACAATACCTACTTCCGAACGAAGCATCCGGATTATGTAACGTTACCGCAGTATTTTCAGAAGAACGGTTACGCGACATTGCGCACGGGCAAGATTTTTCACGGCGGGATAGACGATCAGGTTTCGTGGACCGAAGGCGGCGAGCCAGTCGATCCGGCCATCGTCAATCGGCCGCCGAGCCCGGTCGCCAGCGGTCAGGGTGCCCGCGAAGTCGACGATCCGGATGTTGCGCCTCAGCCAAACAGGCCGGCGCGCGCCTCAACTTCCGATCGGATCGTCGTGTTGGAAGGCGACGGAGAATCGCACGGTGATTACAAGATCGCGACGCGCGCAATCGATTTTCTCGATCGATATAAAGACAAGCCTTTCTTTCTCGCGGTTGGTTTCAATAAGCCGCACAGCCCGCCGACCGCGCCCAAGAAGTTTTTCGAGCTTTACGATGTGAACAAGATTATGCTGCCTCCTGATTTCAACACGCATCCGCAAGCGCCGCCAGGCTTTCCGGACATCTCGATTCCGCATCGCAACGCCGATCTCTTCATCGGGCGCGACGCTTCACCCGCGGAAGCTCGCGAGATGATTCGCGCTTACTATGCGTCGACCAGCTTCGTGGACGCACAGGTCGGGCGCGTGCTCGACGAGCTTGATAAGCTAAACCTGCGCGACAAAACCATCATCGTCTTCTGGGGAGATCATGGTTATCATCTCGGCGAAAAAGGAAAATGGTCCAAGGCATATTCACTCTACGAAGTTGCCACGCGCGTGCCGTTGATTATTGATGTGCCCGGCGGGAAGACGCAGGTCACTGAACGCACGGTTGAATCGCTCGACCTGTATCAGACGCTCGTTGACCTGTGTGGCTTGCCGCGTCCTCAAGGCATCGAAGGCCACAGCCTGGTTCCTTTACTTCGCAATCCGAAAGCAAGTTGGACTTACCCAGCCTTCGCTGTGGTCCAGTTTCAGGGCAAGTTTGGCGAATCCGTTCGCACCGAGCGTTGGCATTACGTCGAGTGGGACGAAGGCCGCGCCGGCGCAATGCTCCTGGATCCGCTAACCGACCCGCACGAATTGAAAAACCTCGCCTCCGATCCCGACCGCTCGCCCACCGTGCAGGAAATGAAGAGTTTACTCAAGCAACTGCCAACCACTCCCTAAGGGTTTATTAATCGTCCGCCGTTTCCACGCTCTCCTTGCTTCGAATGTTTTTAGTCTTTAGTCGCCCCGCCATTCCTTAGCGAAATTTCAAAACCGTAACATATAATTACCTTCCACCTTCTAAAGGAAAACCAAATGCCCCAAAGGCTAATGTATCAAATCGAAATCACGCACGAAGGCCTTGGAGCTTACCGGCATATTCGCGGTAGTAATAACCTAGTCGTGATGAGAAAAGCTCAAGCCCAACAGCGGGCTTGGGAGGAACGCTGGCAGAAGCAGCAAGAGAGAGAGGCGATTACAAACGAGAGGCTGGCGAGAAGAGAACAGCTCGAGGAAGGAAGAGAAGAGGCGAAGGAGCGCAGAGAAGAAGCAGCACTTGCATTGTCAGCCATTGGTCAGACGCTAAAGTCTGCTCTTGATCGTAACGCAGCGCTTGACTGGGAAAGCTTAAAAGATCATTCGAAGTTTCCTACGCCGGAGCCTGATAGGCCCGTCCCTGAATCTGCGCCAATGGAACCTCACTTCACGCAAGCCCGCTATCGCGCGTCGTTTGGGTTGCTTGACCGCCTCGTGCGATCGCGTAGAGAGCGGCGCTTGGCAGAATCTCGGAAAATCTTTGACGACGATCACACAATGTGGAAGCTCTCTTCTGAGGAGATCACAATGCTAAACGAAGCGCGACTTCGGGCATACGAGAGTTACCTTGAGGGCTGGAAGGAAGAGAAGGCTATCTTTCTAGAAAAACAGGCGGCAAGCAATGCGGAGGTAGATGGGCGACGAGAGGCTTACTTCGAGAAATCATCGGCAGCACTCATCGATTACTGTGATGCCGTTCTGGCCGGTTCGCCCTATCCTGACACTTTCCCAAAGTCTTTCGAGATCGACTACATTGTTGAGAGCAAGAGCTTGGTTGTTGAGTATCAAATGCCGGCGCTCGAAGCACTTCCAACGGTGAAAGACGTGAAATACGTAGCTTCACGAGATGAAATTGTAGAGAGTCATCTAACCGAGCCCGCGCTTCGAAAAATCTATGACGGCCTTCTCTATGAAATCTCTCTTCGGTCATTATACGAACTGTTTACAGCCGATCTGGTGGATATGATCGATATCGTAGTCCTGAATGGTTGGGTTCGATCGATCGACAAAGGAACCGGCCAAGAAATCAATCCGTGCATTCTGTCGATTCAGGCACTCAAGAAAGAATTTCTAGCAATCATTCTCTCTCAAGTCGATCCGAAAGCATGTTTCAAGAAGCTCAAGGGAGTCGGGAGCAGCAAGCTGAGCGAGTTAGCGGCAATCAGGCCAATCCTCAGACTTAATAAAGAGGATAGACGTTTTGTATCTGCGTACGATGTCGCTGATACGCTTGATGATTCGATGAATCTCGCGGCCATGGATTGGAAGGATTTTGAAAACCTAATTCGTGAGCTATTTGAAAAAGTTTTTAGCAGGAATGGCGGTGAAGTTAAGATCACACAAGCCAGTAGGGATGGTGGCGTGGACGCTGTTGCATTCGACCCAGACCCAATCCGGGGAGGCAAGATCGTAATCCAAGCAAAGAGGTACACGAATACCGTGGGACTCTCAGCCGTCAGAGATTTATATGGGACGGTTCACAATGAAGGGGCAATAAAGGGCATTCTCGTCACCACGGCGGATTATGGGCCAGATGCTTATGAGTTTGCGAAAGATAAGCCCCTCACGCAGTTGAATGGCTCCAATTTGTTGCATTTGCTTGCTGAGCACGGACATCGAGCCAAGATAGATTTGAGGGAAGCGAAGGAAATCTTGTATTCCAAGGGTTGAGTCGTGGATGCAAAACGTCTCAGAACTCGAGAGCGAGCGACAAACTCGGATTCCCAATTTCAATCAACCCCGAGACAAACCTTCGGCCTGGGCGCTTTAGTATTCTTCAACCCCAGAAACTAAGACTAATAGCCGCCACCGATTACGCAATTGTATTGGCGTCTTGGGTGAAATCTGCTTAAACTATAGGCGCGAAAGTGAAGGGCGCTACGATGGAAACGCAGTATGTCGAGAAGCGGGATGGCGGTTATTGGATCGCCGGCACTCGAGTATCACTCGATTCGATTGTCATAGCCTTCCTGGAGGGGTTGTCGCCTGAGACCATCGTGGCCGAATGCTTTCCGGTACTCACACTGGAACAGGTCTACGGCGCCCTCACCTACTACCTCGCGCACCAGACCGAGATTGACGCCTACTTGCGGGAAGCCGACGCCGAATTTGAAGCATTGCGCGAAGCAACGCGGAATGCTGATCCTCAGTTCTACGAAAAGCTGATGCAAGCACGGCGGCAACTGCTAACGAGTCAGCCATGAGAGTCCGGTTTCAAGCTGACGCGGACTTCAATCGCATTATCATCAAGGCAGCATTGCGGCGTGAGCCGACGATAGATTTTCAGACCGCTGAGTCGGCGAACCTGGTCGGGCTGCATGACCTGGAGGTTTTGGCGATTGCCGCCAAAGCTGGCAGAGTGCTATTGACTCACGATCGGAAGACGATGCCAAAACACTTCGCGGAATTTATCACGAGCGACATAAGCTCTGGAGTCATAATCGCTCCACAGCGGACGGCGGTTAGGGCCAAAGTCGTGGAGGACTTGATTCTAATCTGGGCGGCAAGTGAAGCGAGCGAGTGGGTGAACAGAATACAATCCCTGCCGCTCTAGCAATAACAAAGAGCAAATAAACATTTCCGAACCTAAGCAGGACTATCGGGCGCGAATGAGAACCTGCGCTGCCGTCAGACCATCTGATCGCGCGGCGAGTTTGATTTGTCCTGACTGGCCTGGCTTCGCACGCACGATCACGAGAACCAGACCGTTGTAGGCCTTTCGGTCCTTCGCTTGAAAGGATTCGAGATCGGTGGCGTCGCCGTTATCCACGGCCACAATTTCGCCGGGGCCGGAGATCTCAAAGCGCACGAGATTTTTCGAGCGCGGCACGAGCCAAGCGTCTTTGTCCGCGACCGTCACAGCGATGAAGGAAAGGTCTTGCCCGTCGGCTTTGATGGTAGCGTGGTCCGCTTTCATCAACAGCCGGGAAGCCGGTCCGGTTGTTTTCATCACGTCTTCGGCCCAATGCTTGCCGTTCTTGTAGGCGACGACTTTCAATTCGCCCGGCTCGTATTTCACATCGTCCCAGCGCAGACGATATTCGTAAGTGCCTTTCTTCTTGCGGCCAAGCGAACGCCCGTTCAGAAACAATTCCGCTTCATCGCCTGACGTGT
>WNFT01005951.1_pt1 | contig 10716 bp, 8 predicted proteins | sample 5400191 | NCBI WGS metagenome assembly WNFT01 (sample SAMN13153359, study PRJNA577476) | soil metagenome | isolation source: 80 cm saprolite under Madrone tree | place: USA:California | collected 2016-06-14
GGAGGTTACGTCGAAAGCCCTTGCCCATCTGTTCGATATTGACCGACCGGGCCAGACCCGGCAATCGTGCAGGCCGGGACGCCAGTCACGCTTTGCTGCCACCATGGCGCCGATTGCTATTTTAGTAATGAAATAGCAATCAAACAGCGGACGGGGGTAACATATCACCATGGCTGGTTACGTGCCAACCCGGGGAGCGCCGCGGCGGTCGTCAGAAGGGCACAAAAAATTCGAAATAGGATCCAGGAAGAACATTTATCGGAGGCTATTTAATTCCGCCCAGCTCCGCCGGAGATCACGACGGCCTCGCCGTTGTTCGGGCTTTCGGTTTGCAAACGGCATGCTAAGCCATTGATCGGCCGTGGCCTGATCTGACTCTGGTTTGAAAAATTCGTCAGCTCTTTCAGGGCGTAGCCTTAGTCTACGAATCTGGGGGTCAGGAGTTCGAATCTCTTCGGGCGCGCCACTTCGGTACAGAGCTGGGCACGCCAAAACCCGCCGATTTTACGCTTGAGATGGCGACGAGGGTACGCAGCAGCTCGCTTTTCGACCCCATGATGCGAAGTTCTTTCGCGTCGACTTCGACGCGTTTCGAACAGCGCCATGATCTGGCGGATCATGTTGCTCATCGGATCGTCGCCGAGTTCCTGGGTGATCGAGACCAGGCGCACGCCGCTCTTGGCGAGGCGCCGGACGTAGAACTCAAGCTGGAACTGGTCGCGGAAGAAGCGGCTGAAGCTGTGGACCACGATCGCATCGAACGCCGGCGGCTTGGTGGTGGCCGCGTCGATCATGCGCTGGAACTCCGGCCGTCGATCATCGGTGGCCGAGACGCCGGGCTCGACGTAGTCGGCGACGATCTCCCAGCCGTGCGACGTGCAGTAGCCACTCGCCTGGCGGCGCTGGTCCGGGATGGAGAGGTCGTTGTCGGCCTGCCGGCCGGTCGAGACCCGCAGGTAGAGGGCAGCACGAACCGCAGCCCTCATGGGAATCTCCCAGGTCAATGGCGGGTCGAGAAGAACTCGTCGAACAGGTCGCCGAACCAGGCCTCGAAGACCTCGATCTCGGTCTCAGTCACCGGGACGTGCTCGGGCCAGTCATCCTTCACGGTCCAGGTCGTCGGATCCTCGGGTACCGGGCGGCCAGAGCGACGGCGCGGCGGGCGCCCGTAGTCATACAGATCGTCAGACGACCCATCGGCGGCCGTGAGATTCTGTCGTCGGGATTTGCGAGGGCGAGCCATGACCGCAGTCTCGCATGAGACCTGGGCCAAAAGAATGGCCGAAGTGCGCGCGGCGCTACGCTGTGACCTCCACGAGTCCGGGCGGTAGCGCTCGCCCCGTCGGAGCGGGTCGGGGTGGCGGAGACGGGGCGAGTGCGGGAGATGGATGGCAAAACGGCCTTGAGCCGACAAATGGAGCCCGTAGGAAGCCCGCTGGTGAGTTTTGTGAGGGGGCCCGCTAGGGCTGATACCCCCTTCGTAATTCCGGCGGCGCCTTCCAAGCGGCGATGCTCGGACTGCCCAATCTTCCAACACAAGTTTCTACACGGGTCGCATCCAAAGACACCACACCTCGCGCGTCAAACAAACAAACAGTGAGTGCTGTCAAAACGTTAGGGAACTTGCGCGCCGTCGCCGCACCTCGTCCCGGCCGCTCGCACCTCGCCTGAACCTTGTCCTAAACCAATGTGCAGACAACACTTTTGCGCCCGGAGGGCGAACAAACGGCAGTTTGTTTTATCTTGCAGTAACCCGGTCGGCGATCTGCTCCTCGCCGTTCCTGCGCAGCCTTTCGCCAAATTACGATCAGACAAAAACCAGACCAAGCATCGCGGGAGCAGATTCCGCGCATGTTCGTTGCAACCGATATGCCGGGTCTTTGGTGACCGCACGTGCGTTACGTCTCGCCAAGTTGAGCGAAGTCAGGACGCGCGAGGGAAGGCTGCAGTGTTGGGTCTTTGCAGATGGGGCTCAGGAAGGCGACAAGCCGGAGCACACGACGATTGCGGACCCGAGTCAGATTTGATGATTGCCGCCCACATGATCGACCTGCGGCGGCCCGCCGAATTGCCACGAGGGCGCAATGTGTCATTCCCGTGACCCGCATCGTGTTCGTCGTCGTCGGTCAGTTGATGAGGCCGAGGAGCCCGGCTATCATCATCGCCAATAAGCGCGCCCTGAATCGCAGCGATCGGAGGTGAAGCGGACATGTTGCGGACATGGCCGAACCGACGCAAATGACCCGAACCGGCCGCCAAGTGTGCATCGCAGCACCTGTGAATTTGTCCTCGATTTCGAGCGCCCTGCGAACGTGAAATAGGCCGCAGACCGCCATGTCCGGGCGTGATACTCCGGCGATTATTCCACTGGGGCGGGGCATTCCCTTCCCAGAATGATCCGGTCAGAAATTGATTGCATGAAACGGCGCGATTTCATCACCCTTCTCGGCGGGGCGGCAACCGCTTGGCCGCTCACGGCGCGCGCGCAGCAGCCCGATCGGGTTCGGCGCCTCGGCGTAATGATGACAGTCGCCGAAACCGATGCGGAGGGGCAGTCGTGGCTCGCGGCGTTCACGCAAGAGCTTTCACGATTGGGCTGGACTGAGGGCCGCAACCTGCGGATGGACGTGCGTTGGGCTCCTGGCATCATCGATCTGATGCGCACAGCGGCAAAAGAGTTGGTCGGCCTACAACCGGACGTGATCCTATCAAATTCGACGGCGGCGACTGCCGCATTCGCGCGCGAGACGCAGACCATCCCCATCGTCTTTGCAATCGTTTCCGACCCGGTCGGCTCCGGCTTCGTTGCGAGCCTGTCCCGCCCGGGCGGCAACATCACAGGCTTCAGCCAGCTTCAAGCGGCAATGGCAAGCAAGTGGCTGGAGTTGCTCACTCAGATCGCACCTGGTGTCAAACGCGCCGCGATGATGTTCAACCCCGACACAGCTACATATCTCAGATCGTTTTACCTGCCATCGGCCGAGGCCGCCGCCCAATTGCTCGGCGTGGCGACCAGCTTAGCGCCGATTCATGGCGACGCCGAAATCGAAGCGGTCATCACAGCGCTCGGCCGCGAGCCCGGAAGTGGCGTCCTCGTGATGCCGGATAATTTCAATAACGTACATCGCGCGTCGATCATAGCGCAGGCGGCGCGCAACAACATCCCCGCGGTCTATCAGGAACCTGAAAGCGCCAGGGACGGCGGTTTGCTGTCCTATGGGGCGGACTTCTCGGACATATTTCGCCGCGCTGCTGGCTATGTGGATCGCGTTCTCCGAGGCGCCAAACCGGCGGAGCTTCCGGTTCAACTGCCGACCAAATATGTGATGGTCATCAATCTGAAGACCGCCAAGGCGCTCGGCCTCACTGTGCCGCCCAATTTGCTCGCCGTCGCCGACGAGGTGATCGAATAATAGTGACGTTTGCTGCAACGCAGGGGTCCGTTCCTGGCCCATCGCGTCGATCCCCGGATGGATCGGCACGTCGGCTAATAAGGGGTAACCGGACGCTATCGACGTCGGAAGACTGCGACCCATTGATGCGTAGTACAAAATCGCAGGCAGTCGCAGATTTGCCGATTGGAGCGCGTGGCGGGCTACATAGGGGCACGGCGAACGAATAGTGCCCATCTTCGTCGACCGTGGCGCGCCACGTTTCCGCCAAGCTCTCGATATTCCTAAAAGAATAAGTCCACCAAGAGGTTGAATCTGCCGCACTGGTATCAAGCGGGGGTATCAACGATGCGGATTAGCATGTCGGTCATCAGGAAAGAGCACGTTGTCTATCACGTGCGGAAGAAGGTCCCGCGCAAACTCGAAGGGACGGCCGCGCAGGCGATGGGCCTCACGAAGCCTCGCGTGGCCTGGCTACAGCGGTCCCTTCGGACCAAGGATCATCGCGAGGCCAAGCGGCTCGCCCCTCCGGTGCTAATGGAGTTTGACCGCATCCTTGCACAAGCCGCGGCGCTACTTGCGGAGACACCACTTCGAACCAGTCTCGACCGCCGCGAGATCGAGCGCATTGCAGACTACTTCTATGCTAGCCAGCTTGCTGGTGACGAGGAGAGGTCCCATGGGCTGACCCGTTTTCTAACATGCGCCTCGATGAGGAAGCATCGACCCGCGAGCCGTGGGAGCCTGCAGAGCTTCAGATGTTGTTCCAATCAATATCTTTACTTTCCGGCGTGCGACTGCATGGCCTTCTCGATCTGCTCCTTGACGGCCTCTAGGTTGAAGCTTGCGCCCTTTTGCATCGGCGGAAACTCGATCGCAGTCTGGGCGAGCTTCCCCACCTCCTGCTGTGCGAATTGAAAACGCCAGAACTGGTAAACAAAGTAGTTGTAGAATGCCAATGACCCCTTATCGCCGCTGGGCAAGCCCGTGCGTTCGAAGGGATCAAGGCGGAGATTGGTGATGATGGGCCAATCAACCTTGACCGTGCCACCCAACCAACCACCCGGCTGATCGGTGAAACGATACTTGTAGTCGTCGACGCGGATTGCGCTTAGTGTGCCCTCTGTGAAGTAAAAAATCTCGTGACGGGCCGACGGACCTTTTCCGGTGATCAGGTCCATCTGGTTGTAGCCATCGAGGTGGACCTTGTAGGTCCGGTCGCCGAGTTGCTTGCCCTTCTTAAGCTCCTCGGCGATGTTCGGGTTGCCGGCGGCGGCCACGAAGGTCGGAAACCAGTCGAGCCCCGAGATAATCCCGTTCTCGACTTTGCCGGCCGGCACGCGGCCCGGCCAGCGGATCATGCAGGGCACGCGAAAGCCACCTTCCAAGGCTGTTCCCTTGCCGCCCGCGAACGGCGTCTGGCCGCCATCCGGCCAAGTAAAGTTCTCCGCGCCGTTGTCGGTTGTGAACGCGACGATTGTGTTGTTGTCGAAGCCCTCGTCCCTGAGCTTCTTCATCACAGCGCCGACGATGTCGTCGAGCTGCGCGAACCCGGCTTCGGAAATCGACCAGCCGTTTTCCGCGTTGCGCATGTTCTCGTATTTTTCCGAAAGATGGGTGACAACGTGCATGCGCGTGGGATTAAGCCACACGAAGAACGGCTTGTTATCTCGCTTCGCCGTGTCGATGAAGGCGAATGTTTGTTGGAGAATTTCGTCGTCCACCGTCTCCATCCGCTTCGGATAGAGCGTGCCGGCATCCTCGATCCGCTGCTTACCGATCTTGCCCCAGCGCGGTTGCACCGTCGGGTCGTCGAGGTCCGTCGCCCAGGAGTGGACCATATTGCGGGGACCGACCCTGTCCTTGAGCGCCTGCGGATAGTTGGGATGGGCCGGGTCCTCCATCGCGTCAAGGTGATAGAGGTAGCCATAGAACTCATCGAAGCCATGCACGGTCGGCAGGAACTCGTTGAGGTCGCCCAGGTGGTTCTTGCCGAACTGGCCGGTGGCGTACCCCATGGATTTGAGGGCCGTGGCGATGGTCGGCGCTTGCGCCGGCATGCCGACGGGGGAGCCTGCCTGGCCGACTGTGGTGAGCCCGGTGCGTATCGGTAACTCGCCGGTGATGAAGTTGGCGCGGCCCGCCGTGCAGCTCGCCTCTGCGTAGTAGTCGGTAAACAGCATGCCTTCGCTGGCAAGCTTATCAAGGTTCGGCGTCCGGCTGGCCATGATGCCGCGGTGGTAGGCACCAATGTTGAACCAACCGATGTCGTCACCCATGATGAAGACGATGTTCGGCCGTTGCCCGGTTGGCGGCGTCGGTCCTGGTTGCTGCGCTTGCGCAGGGGTCGTCAGTCCAACGGCCGACAGTGCCGACGCGGCAACAAGCGAGCTGCCGCTCAGCAGCAGATCGCGGCGCTTCAATCCTTCGCCGTTTTGCGTGATGCCGTCCTCGGACTTTCCACGCACTTGGTCCTTACTCATGACGCGCTCCTTTCTCTGGCGATGCACCTGAAGCCGACATGGCTTGTCGAGGTGTCGACTGGCTCGGCATGGCGCGCGGCCGGACGATAGCGCCGGCAATAGTTGGGCGCGCAGAGATGCGAGCCGCCTTTGAGCACCCTGCGGGGAATCTTGATCTTTGGCTGACGGGGGTCGTAGCTCGCGGCCTCGGGTCCACCGCGCGGATTTTCTGGAATGCAGCACGCCTTCGGCGCATCCGTTTCGTGCTTCTGCGAATACCAATCAGTCGTCCATTCCCAGACGTTGCCGATCATATCGTGGAGGCCGTAGCCGTTGGCCGGGAAGGCGGTGACGGGCGAGGTGCGCGCGAAGCCGTCCGCACGAAGGTTCTGCCGCGGGAATTCACCCTGCCAGGTGTTGGCCATGGGCTTGCCGCTGGGCGTGAACTCATCGCCCCAGGCGAACTCCGCACCGTCGAGCCCGCCGCGCGCAGCGAATTCCCATTCCGCCTCGGTCGGTAAATCCTTGCCGGCCCATTTGGCGTAAGCCAGCGCGTCGGCGAACGCCACATGCACGACCGGATGATTGTCGAGCCCGTTGATATTGCTCCTCCGGCCGTAGGGGTGGCGCCAGTCCGCGCCCTTGAGGAAGGTCCACCATTGACTCCAGTCGCGTAGATCGACTTGGCGCGTCGGTGGCGAGAAGACGAGCGAGCCGGCATAGAGCATATGCGCCAGTGCGCCCGGATAGTCCTTCGGATCGGGCGGGATTTCCGCGAAGGTGACATATCCCGTCGCCTCGACGAATTTTCGAAATTCGCGGTTGGTTACCGGTGTGCGGTCCATCCAAAAGCCGTCGACGGTCACACGATGGACAGGTGCCTCTTCGGGATAGTGCCGATCCGAACCCATGCGGTAGGTCCCGCCTGGTATCCAGAACATATCGTGGGCCGCCCAGTCACGTTGGTCGGGAGCGGCAGTGCGCGACTGCAATCGAACCTGAACCATTGTCACGCCACTATGCGATTGAAGGTGATTAGTTAGAGCAATTTTCGATTACGTTGACCCAACTCCTCCGTCATGCCCCGCGGAGGCGGGGCACCCAGTATGCACCGCGAGTGCAGTGGAAATACTGCTCGTCCGGTGGTTACTGGATCATCCGCTTTCGCGGATGATGACATCATGTGGTGTGCCAACGTAATTCGCCGTCACGGTGCATGATCGCTTCATCGCCCGGCAGTTCGAACTCCACGGGAATACGGACCGCTTGGTTGCGGCCATTTCGGAATAATCTGACGTGCCTCTGCTCAGGCATGAGCTACCTCCGAGCATATGCCAGAGGCATGTGCCACGGTGAGCCCAATCTCAAGAGGCCGCTTGGCCGGATTGCCCCCTGGGTTCCAGTGTTGCGATGACAATGGAAGACTAACCAAATTCGCTTCCAACGCCTTTAAGTCTTCCCCGCGGCAGGAAATATCTTCCCTGATAGACGGCGCCTATAGAATAAAATTTTACATCAAGCTACGAATCAGGGGATCAGGAGTTCGAATCTCTTCGGGCGCGCCACTGTACGATTTTGCACGATATCGTATCCGAGACCGGCGTGTGTGACGCCTCAAGCCGCCGACGGCCGCACCTGGAACCTGCTGCCGGTCGCCTCGGCGTAGCGCAAGAATGTCTTGGTGCCCGGCAGCGGTTGACCACTTTCGAGTCGGGTGATCGTGGATTGGCTGGTGCCCATCCGGGCAGCCAACCGAGGAACAACGCGTGAAAAGTCCGCGCGAATGACCGGTTGGCGCGGACGGCGAATCAACGTCGCCACCACAGCCCGCCGGCTCTCGGGCGTGAGAACGTCCGCCGTCTCATGGGCCATCTTGAGGCCGACGAGAGCGTTGCGAGTGAGCAGTCTCGCATTGCGCCGTCGTTTCACGGCACCTTCGAGCAGGCCTCGATGATCCGATTCATTGGACCGCGCCTAGATTTGCGCGCTGACTTCTTTGGCACTGCCTCATTGCCAGCATCGTGACGTTGCGACATATTTCCTGGACTTCAAACGACACAATGACCGCCGGCGTGCCAGCCTATGATCCCCGGACAGCTCACGATCCATGCTCCGCACGACGGGATCGATCATCGATCGCCGCCGGAAGCGAAGATTGCTCTGTTCCATACGCTCTTTCGCGGCCGCGAAGATGTCTATCCGCGCCGATTTGAAAGCCGAAGGACCGGAAGGACGGGCTATCAACCTGCTTGCGCCAACGAATGGGTACGGGGAATATGCGAAAAGCCCAGAATCAAGTGCAGCGATTGTCCGCACCAGCGATTCCTCTCTGTTACGGACGAGGCGATCCGATGGCACCTCTCGGGCCAAGACAATGAGGGCAAGGATTTCGTCATGGGCATCTATCCGATGCTTCAGGACGAGACCTGTTTTCTCTTCGCAGTTGATTTCGATAAGGAGGGTTGGCGAGAGGACGCGAAGGCATTTTGGGAAACCTGCCGTTACTTGAACGTCCCAGCCGCACTGGAACGTTCTCGCTCCGGTAATGGCGCGCACATCTGGATTTTCTTCGACCAAGCAGTGCCTGCCTCGCTGGCACGGAAGCTCGGCTCCCATATCTTAACCGAAACGATGGAACGCCGGCCCGATATCGGCCTGAGCTCCTATGACCGATTTTTCCCCAATCAGGACACCCTTCCAAAGGGCGGCTTTGGCAACCTCATCGCGTTGCCGCTACAAAAGCGGGCACGAGAATCGGGCAACAGCTTATTCCTTGATGAAGGCTTTGTTCCCTATTCCGACCAGTGGGCATTTTTTTCGTCGATTCGGCGGATCGAACGGTCTACCATTGAGAGTATCGTCCGCCATGCTGAAGCATCGGATCGAATCGTCGGAGTTCGGCATCCGCTGCCAGAACAGGGCGAACTCGCGCCTTGGACTATGCCGCCGTCGCGCCGTCGAAAGGAGCTTCCGATATCGGGGTCTTTACCAGCGAAGTTGGAGCTGGTTCTTAGTGACGAAATCTACATTCCAAAACATGTTCTTTCGCCTGGTCTGCGAAATCGGCTCCTTCGGCTGGCCGCGTTTCAGAACCCCGAGTTCTACAAAGCGCAGGCGATGCGTCTGCCTACTTATGATAAACCTCGGATCATTGCCTGCGCCGAAGATCATTCATCTCACATCGGTTTACCGCGCGGCTGCCTGGGCGATGTGCAAGAGCTCCTATCGGAGTTGAAAATCACTCATGTCATTCACGATGAAAGATTCTCTGGTCGACCTCTGACGGTGGAGTTTCGCGGAGCATTGCGACAAGAGCAACTGACCGCGGCGAGTGCGATGCTGGCTCATGATACAGGCGTTCTGTGCGCCAGCACTGCCTTTGGGAAAACGGTGATTGCTGCATGGCTGATTGCAAAGCGCCGGGCCAATACACTGGTGCTCGTGCATCGACGACAGCTGCTCGAGCAATGGATTGAGCGGCTTTGCGCGTTTCTCGACCTGCCTGAGAAGGTGATCGGTCATATCGGAGGCGGACGGAAGAATCCCACCGGCGTGATCGATGTTGCGCTTGTTCAAAGCCTTGTACGCAAGGGGGTCGTTGACGACCGCGTAGGCGAATATGCCCATCTCATCGTGGACGAGTGCCACCATTTGTCCGCCCATAGTTTCGAGCAGGTGGTTCGTCGGGCAAAGGCCAAATACGTAGTTGGGCTCTCCGCTACGGTAACACGCAAGGATGGTCACCATCCGATCATTTTCATGCAATGTGGACCCGTGCGCCATCGCGTCGATGCGATGCGACAAGCCGCCGCTCGTCCGTTTGAACATATCGTTCTCGTTCGCTCGACAGCATTTCGCCCCGTGCGCGAGGCCCACGCCGATGCGCGGTTGCAGTTTCACGAACTCTATGACGAACTAATTGCAGACGAAGCCCGTAATAGGCTCATTTGCAACGATATCATTCAAACGGCACGCGAAGGTCGGTCCCCGATTGTGTTGACGGAGCGCAATGAACACTTGGACCGTCTGGCGGCCGTCCTTTCGCCGGCCGTCCGTCAACTGGTTGTGCTGCGCGGCGGCATGGGCAGGAGGGAGCTCCAGGCGGTTGCCGCCCGACTAGCGGCAATCCCTGATGATGAAGAGCGGGTATTGGTGGCGACCGGCCGATATGCCGGAGAGGGATTTGACGATGCCCGGCTGGATACGTTGTTTCTCACGTTGCCAGTGTCGTGGCGTGGGACAATTGCTCAATACGCTGGCCGTCTGCATCGTCTGTACGACCGAAAGCGCGAGGTCCGGGTCTATGACTACGCCGACCTCGATGTGCCGGTACTGGCGCGAATGTTCGATCGGCGCTGTCGGGGATATGAGGCCATAGGCTACACGATCGTCGTTCCGGCCAGCGCAGTTCCAGGATGGCCCGCAGACGTTCCCCTGCCCGCCGACCCTCAGTGGAAACGGGACTATGCCGCCAGTGTCAAACGACTGGTCCGAGACGGAGTAGACACGCCGTTGGGCAATCTCTTCGCTAGCGCCGTAAGGGTCCCAGCGCCTGATGCTGAGGGCACCGATCGCGCAAGAAGCGCGACGGAAGCCTTTCTGTATCGGCGCCTAGAAACAGTGCCGGCAACGGCGGGGCGCTTCCGCTTGAACGCCGAATTGCCTATTCCATTCGACAATTGGGGTCACATGGAAGTCGACTTGCTATGTACTGATGCGCGCATTGTAATCGAATTGGATGGCGCGCAACATCTGGAAAGTACCGATGCGTATCGCCGAGACCGCCGCAAGGATCAATTGCTCCAGGAGAACGGCTATTTCGTGCTGCGCTTTCTTGCCGAAGATGTGGGCAAGAATCTCGA
>WNFT01007496.1_pt1 | contig 10716 bp, 12 predicted proteins | sample 5400191 | NCBI WGS metagenome assembly WNFT01 (sample SAMN13153359, study PRJNA577476) | soil metagenome | isolation source: 80 cm saprolite under Madrone tree | place: USA:California | collected 2016-06-14
CGGAGCGTTCCAAGACTCACAAGGTCCGCCTGGGCGTATACTCGACGGACATCACGAATCGCCAGAACCCGCACGACGTGTTTAGCAACATCACGTCTCCCTTCTTTGGTCAGTTTGCGGGCTTCCAGCGGCGTTACACTGGCTTAGTGTTAGATCTGGTTCAGTAAAGATCCCGCGGTCGCCGTCGTCGCGACCTTGCGCGGTCCGCGATTGACAAAAGTCCTAACTCCGTGCAGGCGCCAAAACTTGTATCGCCCCCGGCACTACTTCGATTTCCACCGGCGTTGGTCCCAGGATCTCGCCATCTCCGTGAAACTCGCATGGCTTGCGCGTCGTCAAACGCACGCTTCGAGCCTTCCAGCGCTTGACGCGTGAAGTTCGGAGTTCGCCGCTGCCCATCAGGCGGGGTAGAAGGCGCAAAACTCCAAGTGTGCCGATGTCTTCGATCAAGACAACGTTTAGCACACCATCATCTAAAGCCGCGCCAGGCGCCAGTCTTAAGCCGGCGCCATACGTTGGAGAATTCAGGACAGCCGCTAGCAACGCATTTCCTTTGTGGGGGACGATGTCGCTCTCCGGAAACTCGACGTGGACTTCGAGGGGCCTGAATCTCACTAGCGCTCGAAGGGCTGATGCAATGTACCGAGTTCGACCGGGAAAACGGCGGTAAGCGCCGCTCGCGTGGCGCGCGGCCTCGGAGTCAAGTCCAATGCCTCCTCCGCCTGCATACAAGCGCGTGCGCCCTTCTGCAGTACGTACTCTCACCAAGTCCACTAAGCGCGGACTGCCCCTCAGGATGGCTTCCGCCGCTTTGACGGGATCGTTGGGCAACCCTAGCGCGGCTGCAAAATCATTTCCTCCCCCCACGGGCAGCACACTCAGAAGCACATCGGCTCCGAATGCGGCGTTCGTTAACGCCTGAAATGTTCCGTCCCCACCCATCGCAAAGAGCGTGCGCCGTCCCTGTAGAATGGCATTCTGTGCCGAGGATTCTAGTTCTGCTGCGCTGTTCGTCATCACAAATTGGGCTTGAATATGGCGCGATTCGAATAGTCTCTGGATTCGCGGCGCATAATCCCGCGCTCGGCCTCCTCCAGCCACGGAATTCACGAACACCACGGGAGGAGATTCACGCAGAATATTTCCAGCTTCGGGATGACCGCTCATTTCTTTCTGGTAGAAATCGAGGCAAAGAATGGTGCCGGCGGGGGGAATCGAACCCACGGCCTAGGGATTATGAGACCCTCGCTCTACCACTGAGCTACGCCGGCTGAATGCAATTCTTTATGCTACGGATTCGCAAGTGAAGCTGTCAAGAAATTGTGCGCAGCGAACAAACCGAGGAAATTTCCTCTTGCGAGCGATCAACGGCAGAATATCTTCGTTGGACGCAGAACGGGTGCGAGTGCGTGCAAGAGTCCAGATCCAGTGACGGCCAGACTATGCAGCTTGCTTGGCGATAGGAGAGTCCTATAGAGCTTAGTACGACAGTACTGTTGACCCTTACTATCCCAAAACCTATCCTACTTTGGATCGAACACTGTCCCACCCGTCGCGGCAGGCGAACGTTTATCGAAACGATGTGACGGGACAGCGTGTATCAATTCGCAACAGGCTCACGACATGAGCTGCTTGACATTGGTGTGCTAACAGATAGAATGCCCCCAGGGTTTTTCTCCCCTCGGAGGCATAATGTCACGCAAACTCACGGTTATACTCCTCACCATGCTGGTTTTGGTTGGGGCCATGAGCCTGAAAACGGCTGTCGTCACCCACGGTGATGGCTCCGTAATAATGGCTAACGGTGGTGGTCCGCTTCCGCCGACGCCATGGAAGAACGGTGGTGGTCCACTTCCGCCGACGCCTTGGAAAAACGGTGGTGGTCCGCTTCCCCCGACGCCCTGGAAGTAATGAAGTTCAGCAGCAGATCTAGGTAGGTTCTCTGCAAGCTGGACCGGGGCATGGAAGAGGAGTGACGTGCCTGGTCCATTAGAGTACATACTCTGGTTCCTGTGTACGCCCTTCGAGGTGGCCGCACTGGTGTGCGCCTTCAAGAAGAAGGCTTTCCGGCGCTATCTTTTCTTAAATCTTTATGTGGCTGCCTCCCTGATAGCCAGCCTGGGACGTTTTCAGATCCTGCACCACTACGGTCTCAATTCAAGCGCCTACCTCTATTTTTATTATTATTCCGATGCACTGCTAACGATTTGCCTCTACTTTGCGCTCACCAGTTTGTATTCCTACGTTTTTGACGAGTTGAAGGCAGAGCGGTATGTCAGGCTAGTAGCGTTGTCATTGCTCGTGGGGACGGCGATCTTCTCTTACTCGGTGGTTCAGCAGTCGTCCAGCAAGCTGGTCACTCACTTTGTTGTGGAACTTTCTCAGAACCTCTATTTCGTCGGCTTGCTTTTGACGTACTTGCTTTGGGCTGCCATTTTGAAAATGAGAGAAACGCGCACGCGGCTCATCCAGCTCGTCCTTTCGCTGGGAGTCTATTTCAGTCTTTTTGCGGCTATGTTCGCCCTGGGCAATCTGTATCCTGCGATGGGCTCTATTCTGCAGTACCTGCCCCCGCTCATCGCATGCTTCCTCCCGATGGCCTGGGGCTACGCCTTCTGGCACCTTCCGGAAGAAGCTCGGCTCGTTCCCGCGCGCCTTGCGGTGGTGCCGCGATGATGGCCGCAGGCATATTCGTTTTCTCGGCAGCAGCGTTGCTGCAGTTTTTCATTTCCTACTGCCGTTCGCTCATCGCTGCTTCAGCGAAACAGGTTCTTTCTCCAGAGGTAAAGGACGTAACGGGCATACAGCGGGTCGCTTCCGGCGAAGATTTCAAACGCGTCATGCAGCTTCTGCAACTCTGCCCTGAATCCCCGGAAGACCGCAATAGCGTGCAGGCCATCGGGGCATATTTCAGCTTGTTGAATTTCGTACGGTTGACAGTTGCGCGGCTGGTTCCCTCAGCGCGCGCGTGGACGGAATCGGAACGGGGAATGTGCGCCTATTTCGCCGCGGTGGCATTGGAGCGGCGCATCTCCTTTAGCCGGGACATGCTGGCACAGCAGATGGACTCCTAATACCGGCTGCATTGGCTCCGCAACTGAAGCAACGCTGTCTCTTTCGCCACAATTTTCTTCATTGCCTGCTTGACATTCCAGACTTGTGTTATCCTGCTTAACGTTCGCTCCTCACCGGAGTCGAAGCGTCCGCAGCGCAAAACTAACCGGTGACTAAAACATGCTCTCAGTGTGGCGCTGTATTGCCTTCAAGCATTCGCGCCTGTAACTTTTGTGATTCGTCCTTTTCGGTCGACCTACACCCCTGGGAAGAATCGTCCGATGTTCTTGTCCCTGGAAATCCCGCGCTGAGTGGAATTCGCGGCTCGAGCGGGTCCGATTGCAACGATCGGCTTCCCGTGGTTTCGCCCCAAATGGGGCGAGACGGCGCCTGGCGGGGCGAGTTGTCCAAGCGTCTCGAGGCTTATCGTACGAGGCGGCGCAAGCTTGCTCCTAACGCCGCCCAGTCGCAGTTCTCATTCGATGGCCCTTCCAGCAGGACCCCCTCACATACTCCCATAGCAGTTGAGGAGCCACCGGCATCTGTTGAGAAAGATTTTTCCTTCACGATCGCGATCGGCCGCCCTTCAAAAAAATGCGTTGCCGAAGATCCCCGGATGCTGATTGATGTCTCTCTGCCGCCGGATTCAGCGACTGATCCCCAGACGCAGCCCGCTGAAGAAGAGAGAAGATCTCTGCCCGGCCTGCATCCCGTGGCATCGATGGATGATCGGCGCCTCGCGGCGCTCTTCGACATTGTTTGCCTGTTGTTCGCCTACGGCGGATTCTTGATGCTTTTTGGCTCGCTCGGCGGACAGTTCACGTTGAGCAAACTAACCGCGGCGGTGTACGCTGCAACTTTCGCCATCGTCTATTTGCAATACTTTGCGCTCTTTACCATCTTCGGCGGCACGACTCCAGGCATGATGATGCGAAACTTGCAGGTCGTCAGCTTTTCCGGCGAATCGCCCACGCCTCGGCAAATGCTGCTGCGCAGCGCGGGCTACATGCTTTCCGCGGGAACTTTTTTTCTTGGCTTCCTTTGGGTCATGTGGGACGAGGACGAACTGACCTGGCACGACCGCCTCTCGCGCACTCATCTAAGCGCAGCGCAGACTTTTGCCGATCTCGAAGACTCGAGTGTCGCGCAAAGCCGCTAGCCCTTGCGGGTTACTCCAGAGCGGCATTCGCGGGCGATGCGGATAATCGCTTGTAGGCTGCTTTGCACATCCGCCTCCGTGGTCGCCCAGGAAGAGACACTGATGCGCATCGCGGTCTTCCCTTGCCAGACTGTCCCTCCACACCAACATGTTCCGTCCTCCTGGACGCGCCGGATCACCTCTCGCGTCAATTCGGGGCTGCCAAAAGACACCAACACCTGATTGATCACCACCTCGTTTAGCACCTCGAAGCCCGCTTCACGGAGTCCCTGGGCGAACCGCTGCGCGTGGGCGCAGGTCCGCTCAATGAGTGCGCGCAACCCTGAGCGACCTAGCGATTTTAGCGTCGCCCACAACTCCACGCCCCGAGCGCGCCTCGAAGCTTCCGGAGTGTGATGCATGGGTTCGCGGCGCGCTCCCGGCTCAAGGTATGGCGCCGAAATGCTCATCGAAGTTCGCAGCGCAACACCATCCCGAACAAGAGCCAAGCCGCTGTCGTAACCGGAATTCGGCCACTTATGTGCGTCCGTGGCCCACGAATCGGCCTTCTCGAATCCTTGCGTCAATTGGTCAAACTTCGGCGACATGCGCGCCCACAAACCGAACGCGCCATCCACATGCACCCAGGAGCCTTGTTCCTTCGCTGCTTGACAGATTTCAGCCGCAGGATCGAAAGCTCCCGAATTAACGTTGCCCGCCTGAATACACACGATTGTCCGCTCACCAAGACGCGGTAACTTTTCGGCCCGCATTCGTCCCTGGTCGTCTGCTTCCACAATGGTTACGCGCTTCGTTCCAAATCCTGCCAGACTCAAGGCTTTCAGAACCGAGGCATGCACCTCCGCCCCGACGACCACTTCGATGGGCGGCGCGCCAAACATTCCATCGGCGGTGACGTCCCATCCCGCACGCGCGAGAAGCGCATAACGTGCTGCCGCCAGGGCGGTGAAATTCGCTGTCGTGGCGCCCGTGACTAGGCCTCCTGCACAATCGGCAGGCAATCCCAGTGCTTCGCAAACCCAGCGGATCGCCACTTCCTCTAATTCCGCCGCGACTGGCGACATCACTCGCAGGGAGGCATTCTGGTTCCAAGCGGAGGCCAGCCAATTGGCACCCAGCGCCGCGGGAACCATTCCGCCGTTCACGAAACCAAAATATCGCCCTCCGGTGATTGCCACCGTGGCTGCGGAGCCAATTTCGTCAAGCTTTGCGATCACGTCACTCGGGTCGCATGAAGATTGAGGAAAAGCTTCGTGAAGCTCAGCGAGTGCGGACACAGCTGCTTCGGAGGGTGCAACCCTTCGCCCAGCCACATCTCGAACGTACTGCTGGGCGCGCTTTGCCGCCAACGTGAGAATTTCGCTGATTTGTGTTTGCGTTGCAGTTTCTTTCCCATTCGCCATTCGGCTTGGCCTTTCTGCTCACGCATGTTTTTCTTCACGCAACGAAACCACAGGGCGTACGGGCTGTTTACCCGCGCGAGTACGTTACTTAGATTTTCGAGGAAAGAAAGAGCCGAATTGTCCGTCCGTTTACTTTTTCGCAACTGCCTCATCGGAAGCGATCTTGCCGTCGCGAATGAAAATGATGCGGTGCGCGTGCTGTGCAATGTCGTGCTCGTGGGTCACAAGAATAATCGTGTTCCCTTGGCGATGCAGGTTTTCGAAGAGCGCCATGATCTCTTCACCTGTCTTCGAATCGAGGTTTCCGGTAGGCTCGTCAGCCAGTACGATCGACGGCGAGTTCACCAATGCCCGCGCAACCGCCACGCGCTGTCTCTGGCCGCCGGAGAGTTCATTAGGCTTGTGGCTCATCCGGTCCATCAAGTCCACGCGTTCGAGCGCCTTCTTCGCTTTCTCGATGCGTTCTTCGGCGGGCGTACCGTTGTAAATCAGCGGCAATTCGACGTTGTGGAGCGCCGTCGCGCGAGGCAGCAAATTGAATGTTTGAAACACGAAGCCAATCTCTTTGTTGCGTATGTAAGCGAGTTCATCATCGTCTAGATCGCTGACGAGCCGTCCAGCTAGCCAATACTTCCCCGTACTTGGTGAATCGAGGCAGCCAATCAGATTCATCAGCGTGGATTTGCCCGATCCGGATGGCCCCATGATGGCCACGTATTCGCCTTTGCGGATCTCCACATCCACGCCACTCAGCGCGTGCACCTGTTCTGCACCCATTTCGTAGACTTTGGTCAGCACCTCAGTCTTGATGACCACACCGGAACTGACCAGGTCTTCCCGGTATGAATCTGTGGCTGGTGTCTCGACAGGCATTCTGATCTCCCTCGTTCTCGAGCGCGCCTCAGCTCTGCTGATCGTCCTGTTTCTTCGGCGCGGTGTTATCTACCTTCACCTGCGACTCCGGCTTCAGAGTGCGCAGAGCCTTGTAGCTGCCGACGACGATCTCGTCACCCGGCTGCAGTCCCTTTGTAATCTCTATGTCCGTGACACCAGCAATTCCGGTCTCAACAGGCCGGAACAAAGCCTTTTTCCCGTTGACCACGAATACACCCTGAACTTCGTCCTTTTTCGGTTCGCCCGCTGCCGGAGGCGGCGGTGCTGCCAGAGTCACATTGGAACTACCCTGTTTCTTTGCATTTTTGGCCGCTTCTTCCAAATCCTTGCGCGTTCGCACTGCCAGCGCCTGAATGGGAATCGCCACGACGTTTTTCCGTTCCGCCGTTTTGATCTTGGCCGTCGTCGATAGACCAGGCCGCAGGTTCTCCGGCGGACTCGCCAGCGTCACGACAACTTTAAAGTCCTTCGCTTCTTGCGTGCTCGTGGTGGTCTGAGTGGTGGTCAGTCCGGAACTGCGCAAGACGGCCTGCGATCCTATCTCCGTCACCTTGCCCTTGAAAATCTTTCCCGGAACCGCGTCAATTGTCACGTCGGTCTCCTGGCCCATTTTCACGTTGACGATGTCCGTCTCGTCGACCTTTACTTCCGCCGTTACCACAGACATATCCGAAAGGGTCATCAGGAAGCTTCCATTCGAATTTTGAATGCCCGGTACGACGTAATCTCCCACGCGCTCGGGGAGATAGCTTACGATCCCGTTGATCGGCGAAGTGTACGTCGTCTTCTGCAAAACATCTTTCAGGCGCATCCCCACAGCGCGGCCTTGATTCACTTGAGACCGCGTCTGATCCAGTTGCGCTTTTAGAGACTGCACACGCGCGCGCGCCGATTCGACGGCGGCTACTGCCCCATCATAGGTTGTTTTCCGTTGATCGAAATCCTGTTTGGGGATCAGGCCATCCTTGTAGAGACCCTGTCCGCGGTCATAGTCCAGCTTGGCTTTTTCAAGGTTCGCCTGTTGCGAAACAAGATCCGACTGCGCCGCCTTAAAGCTGGCTTCAGCAGCCTGCACACCGGACTCTGCCGAATTCACCGCCGCCGATTGCGCTTGCACGTCGGCACTCGCCTGCACATTTTCCTGCAGGAGCAACTTATCGCCTTTCTTGACATGGTCGCCTTCCTTGACGAGGATTGCCGTGATTCTTCCGAATCCCTGGGCGGTCACGTTTGTATAAGTCGTCGGCTTGATCTCGCCGGAGGCCGTTACCAGAGACACCAGGCTGTCCTGATTCGCCACCTTGGCAGTTTGAACGGTGACTACGCCCTTGTTTGCTTGGTTCACGCTGAAAAGAACAATTCCGCCGAGCACCACCGCAGCGCCCGCTCCAATCGCCACTTTTTGCCACGTCTTCATTCGTTTCCCTTTCGATCCACCACGCTGCCTTCATGTTTCCGCATTGCCGCCGCAGACCTCAAACCGGGCGATCCCATGAGCCATCAGCCGGCGAGGAGACACAGGTGTCAGTCGTACTGCCTCTACCCTACATACGCCCGTTCAGGTCGAAATGTTTCGCGGGAGGATTACTCCACACTCTTGGTTCGTGCTTCAGTACAGGGGGCTTATTGGAACTGGAATCTCCATCGGCATCAGCAGCATCCCCAATGGGTGCGTCGCTGGCCCCGTATGCCATTCTATGTTTAAAACACCCGAAAGGAAAGAATCCTCGTCCCGCAAGGGCGGGACACGCTCGCTGACAACCGGCACACCCGTTTGGACGCAAAAAGAGGTCAAATAGTCAGCGCGGAAAGTACATTTCTGGCAAAAGACTGACCCCTTTTTCCGCGTCTCTTTAGTGCTATACTCAGTTCATTCGGCCGATCCTCTTCGGTCGATTCGTCCGCGGAGAGGTGGCAGAGCGGCTGAATGCGGCGGTTTGCTAACGCCAATGGGCCACTTCGCTATCTGATACAAAACTCAACTAAATCCCTTTGCCAGCCATCAGATAGCAGCATTCCAGTTCTCTTGGAGTTCGCCGATTTCCGCCTGTTTTACGCCAATTTTAGTGACAGTTTGGTAACAGCCGAGCATTTTGCCCCCTCGAACGTGAGTGTCACAAGCTCAATTCCAACTGTATGAATCGAAGGTGTTTGTTCATTGAGTAAAAAGTGCTGTAACAAAGATCAAGACTACGTTGGCCTTTCCTTGCTCAGGGGTAAACCAATGAATGTACCGAGTTGCCTGCGTATGCAGTGCTCTAACAGCTTGCGGTAGTATGACCGCAAAATCAACGTGGACGTTCGCACGAACACTTCAGGTGCTGCCCTTCGATGCATGGAGCGAGGAGATGACCATCAGGAGTTCGATTTCTTCCAGTAGAGAGAGCCTAGCAGTTCCGCCGGAGCATTGGAGCGGGGATGAACGCCTCCGGCAACGGCGAGACGAGCCAGAAAAAATCAAGGGCTCACGCTTGAAGAAGCGAACTCGAAAGTGTGCGCCAGCCAATTCAAGAGCCTATCCCGCCAGCTACACAGGAGAAGAACCCAGGGCCACACCTTGCAAACAACAGCGGTCTGCCGCGTTGGCGTGGTCCTGGGCTGAAACTGTCCCAATTGGATCTTCCCGGTGTCTAGTGCGACTTGGACATACAAATACCGCTAAAGATGAAAGGAATGCATGTGCAGCCGTGTGCACACTGGGCCGAAGTGAAACACCCTCCGCCGCAATGATGAGGGTTCGGGTTCCCACCCCGACCCTTGTTAGCACCGGCAGCCGTATGCGCTGCCAGCGCCAACACTGCGAGCAAAGCGAAATTTCTGACTAATCTCAGAATCGGCATACTCTATACCTCCTTATGGTCAACTTGTCTCAGCTACCTCTGCGAAGAACGCGAGGGCCACGCCTTGCAAGCAACAGCACTCCTGCGCGTTGGCGTGGTCCTGGATTGAATCTGTCCCAATTGGATTTTTCCGGTGTCTGGGTCTCGTGTCGGCAAAGCGCCGCTTAAACTACCCTCCCAATTTTTTGGGGCCGCAAAGATTGCCTTGGCCGGCAGCAAAGCACAGGCAGCCCTTCGGACAGAAAAGTCCGTTGACTAGGTCACACACTCCACCGCAATGATGTGGATTCGGTTTCTTGTCAGCACCCGCGCTCGCAGGAAACTTTGTTGTTTTGACTCGGCGGCCGGCGGCTTGCTGATGGCCGCGATAACTTCTGCTTCCTCCGCGGCCGGAAGCTCGCCCATCCAGACTTTGGAGACTCGCCCTTGCTCATCGACCAGCATCAGAGTCGGAGTGGCTTGCACTTTCACCTGGCCTAACTCAAAGGCCGGAAGCACTTCGATGCTGAGCTGCTGTGTTTCCACGACCTGACGCACGGTGGCCGGATCGTCCGGAAACACGGCGAGGAGATGAACGCCGATCTGGTTCGATTGTTCCAATTTGGCCAGCCTGCGGTAAAACGGCATGCTGTCCTCACAAAAGTGACATCCGTTTCTGAGGGCGAGAACGAGCGTGCGGTCATGTGCCTTCCAGTTGTACGCGTGCAGGCCGGGGAGTTGGTCGCCAGCCTTGACCTCGTTCGGCACCGGACCAGGGGAAGCGAACCGATCCATGAGAAAAACCGACCCAATCACCACTGCCAACACGATCACGACTACATTGGCCGCGACCTCGATTTTATTTTTCATCATCGCTACCTCCGTGCCTTGAGTACGGCAGAATTGCAACTGAATTCCGCGGCGCTCGCCGACATGGGCTCGCGCCGCGGAGCACAACTATTTCGGTGCCGGAACTCCGAATCTGCGATTTCGCCCGGTCTGGAGGGCGCGAAGTCGATCTCTCATCTCGCTCGGTGTCAAGTTTGCTTGCGTTGCTACCGCGTTGGCTGTAGGGATGGGCGCTGCAGTACTCTGAAGCGCCAACGAATCGACGAGGCTGTAATCGCAGCCCGCGATGTCCGGATGATTCTCGTCGCAGGGGATCAGCACTATCGAATGAACGTCGCCATTGGGCAGGTATCCATCGCCGCTGATCTCTCCACGGTCATTGATGAAAACTGCATGTCCGAAGCGGATTGGTGAGCTAGGAACGATGAGACTATTCAGGTTAACCACAGGGCCGCTGTTCTGCCACACCCAACCGTGGTTAGGGAGTGGGCCGCCGCAATCCCCCGATTCGCCGACAACCTGACCGAGTGAATTAATG
>WNFT01015635.1_pt1 | contig 10713 bp, 13 predicted proteins | sample 5400191 | NCBI WGS metagenome assembly WNFT01 (sample SAMN13153359, study PRJNA577476) | soil metagenome | isolation source: 80 cm saprolite under Madrone tree | place: USA:California | collected 2016-06-14
GAAGCCGATGAGTTGATAAACGTGTTCACACTTGCCATGCGAACGAACGTATCGGCGGAGACTCTCCGCCACACCATCTTTGCGTATCCGACTCACGCATCGGACGTGAGCTACATGTTGTAATTTGCCGCTTTTGAATAAGAAACTTGGACGGCTCACAAGCAAGCCAAATTGCCGTCTAAACAATTGGCTACATCGTTTCTTGGATCGTATGGCGAAACCGTGCACGGATGGCAAAGTCGATTCAAGCTGTTCCCGAGCCAATCTCCTTCGGCTCCGCGAGGTAGCAGGCCTCAGCTTGACCGAAGCGACCCATCCGCCTGATCTCCAAGTGCCGCCACATTCGCATGAGGATGCCCATTTTTGCCTTCTATTGCAGGGACGCTATGAAGAAAACTGCGGCAAACACATCATCGTTCGCAAGCCGAGCACTTTGGCGCTTATGGCCAGCGGCGCGATTCATTCCAATCGTATCCACAGCACCGGGATACGGTTCCTTTCCATTGAGATGACGCGCCCTTGGCTCAATCGAGCGAACGGGCGTTTTGCATTCATCCGAGGCTTGACTCAATTTGACACCGGTCCGCTACCGTGGCTTGCAATGCGGCTGTACCACGAATTCCGGTCTGAGGATGACGTGGCGCCACTCGCAATAGAAGGGCTGTTATTGGAACTACTGGCAGGGGTGACGCGGCAAACTTCCCATTCTGAGAACGGAAACGCCAAGTGGCTGAGTAGAGCAAGAGACTTTGTGCACGACCGGTTCCAAGAGTCAATCAGTCTTGCCGAAGTGGCCGAGTTCGCCGAAGTGCATCCTGTCTCTCTGGCGCGGGCCTTCCGAAAAACTTACCATTGCACGGTCGGTGACTATGTTCGCAGGCTTCGGATTGAATCTGCCTGCCAGAAGCTCAGCTCGTCGGATGCATCGCTGGTCGAAATTGCGCTCTCGTCCGGCTTTTCCGAGCAGAGCCACTTTTCCAGAACATTCAAACGTCTTACCGGCCTGACCCCCTCCGAGTACCGCTCCTCCCGTTAAGGCTAATCGTAGCCAAGAGCTTCATTCGTGCAAGACGATGTTCGACGCTTCTCGGTAAGCTCAGGTCAGTTCTGGTTTTTGAAAGCTCATTCTTAGTTTGAGAGCAATGACATGAGTAAGAGAAGTTTGCTGAGCGGTCTACTCGTGGTCGTGGTTTCGCTGGGAGGCGAGTTTGCCTGGGCACAGCAATCGCCGACCGTGACAAAATCGCCGCTCACCAGCACATCCGATTTGACAATAGCGGTCCTAAAAGAAATCCAGGACATCGAGGAGAGGACGGTCGCAATCGCCGAAGATTTTCCGGACAATCTGTACAACAGCTACCGTCCCAAAGGAGATCAGGACGTGCGTACTGCGGCTGAAATCCTGCTGCACATCGCTGAACAGAACTATTCTTACGCTTCCCTCATGCGCACTAAGCAACAGCAGGAGGCCTTGATCGCTTCGGGGAAGAAGCCCGACGCGAAGGACATCCTCACTTTCGTATCCAAGCAAGACGTGGTCGTCAAGGTGAAAGCGTCTTTTGCAGCGGTGCGAGAGGCGATTCAAGATAATCCGGATCCGAAGAAAATCGAGTGGTGGCTATATGTGATTGCCCACAGTAACGGACACTTCGGCAATTTGGTGACTTACTACCGGGACAACGGATTGGTGCCGCCGACTTCGCGGCGGTAAGACAAAGATCAGGTCTAAGGCGAAGGGGAAAAAACGACGTGAACACCATGCGCAAGAGGAATCTGCTGACCGTCCTAATTGTGGTTGCGGTTGCACTAGGAGGCGAGTTCGCCTGGGCCCAGAAATCGGCACAAACTGCATGGGACCTGAAACCTACGACCGCAACTTCGCGCACGTCACAGTTGACGGAACCGGTCTTGGAACGAATTCAGAATATCGAGACGAAGATGGTAGCAGCCGCAGAAGATTTTCCCGAAGACCTGTACAACGCCTATCGTCCGAAAGGAAATCAGGACGTGCGCACCGCGGCTGAAATCCTCCTGCACGTCGCCGCTCTGAACACCCGACAAGCATTCAATCTCAATACTAAGAAAGAGAAGGACGCATTATTCTCCGCAGGGAAGGTTCCAACTTTCCCCCTGAACTTCCCGTATGTATCCAAGCAAGACACAGTAACGAAGGTAAAGGAATCATTCGCGGGGGTGCGAAAGGCGATACAGGACAATCCCGATCCGGAGAACCTCGCTGGCTGGCTATGGGTGATCGCACACAGCAGCGAGCACTTCGGCAATCTGGTGACTTACTAGCGCGACAACGGCTTGGTGCCGCCGACTTCGAGGCAGTAGAAAGAAATCAGAGCAAGACGGATAAATCAGAAGGGGACGAGAAACATGCAAATTGAATTGAAACGAAAGATCGCGGCATTCGTAGCGTTCACAGCGGTTTTGTACGCGGGCGCAGTTCCCGTTGCGGCTCAGGATCAAGAAAGGCCATTTCCGGAACCCGACCAGCAATTACAGCCTCTTAAGAATCAGTTTAACGCCGACATAGGCAAGATCCGGGTGCTTCTGATAGGCGACCCGACATGCCCTCCTTGCCGGCACGGAGCCTCGGTCATTCAAGAGAACGTAGTGAGCAAGTTTGCCAGCGATAAATTAGCGGTCTACGTGGTGTGGGTGCCACTGCTCAACCTTCAAGATCCGGCAACATTGCAGAGACACGCGCACCAGTACGCCCGCCTGATCCCGTCGGGGCCGCGCGTCACTCACTACAGCGACCCAGGAGCGTATGTAGGTAAGAAATACGGCCCGATCATCGCCGTACCCTACGGCTCTCCCGCCTGGGATGTCTACTTCGCATTCGACGCTAACGCACGCTGGGGCGACACTCCCCCGATGCCGAACTATTGGGAGCATCAGTTGGGCGGCATGTCACAGGACCAATATCTGGACGGTCCGCGCTTTGCAGAGCAGGTGCGCAAGCTCCTAGCGAAGATCGGCCAATGAGCGCCACACTTGATGAACCGGGACGACTCGTGCGAGTAGAACAATGGGCCTGACATATACGACCGCCTTCATCGCCGGAATGTTGTCGTTCATTTCCCCATGCGTATTGCCTCTGGCGCCGGGTTATGTCGCCATGATCTCAGGCGTAAGCGTGGAGGAATTGCGCGAGCGCCAGAGCGGTGTTCAATGGCGCATCTTAGGCAATGCGTTGCTCTTCGTCCTCGGCTTCTCGATCCTCTTTGTAGCCCTAGGCGCTTCGGCGGGCGCAGCCGGACGTTTTCTCTCCGCGAACCGGGAAGTCCTTAATCGAATCGCCGGCGCAGTGATTGTTATCTTTGGCGCCGTACTCTTGGGATGGATTCGCATCCCCGCGCTTGGTGGTGACAAGCGCTTTCATGGCCTGATCGCAAGGGGCAAGCTGCGCTCGTTTCTGCTGGGGCTGGCTTTCGCATTCGGCTGGACGCCATGTGCCGGTCCAGCCCTCGTTGCAATGCTCATGCTCGCCTCAACCCAGCAGACGGTAAGCCGGGGCATTGCTCTACTGAGTGTCTATTCCGCTGGACTGGCAGTGCCATTCCTGCTGGTTGCGGTGGGAACCAGCAAATTCATATCGATTTACCAGCGCTGGCGCAGCGGACTGGTTTGGGTGGAACGGTCCGCAGGCGTGTTGCTCATTGGGATAGGAGTGCTGGTTTTCTTCGACCTGTTCCAGGAGCTTTCCTATCACCTCTCTTTCTTCAACAGGTTCGCACTATGACGAAGAGAAGCGAAATCGTCCTCGACGATGTGACAGCCTACATCGTAGGGCTCTTCCCCAATCTCAACGTATTCGAGCAGAGTCTATCGCTTGAGCTGTATCGCTTGTTGGCGGAAGGTCAACCTGTGCCACGGCAGGAACTGGCACAGCGGCTTGAGAGCCCAATTGAGACTATCAATAAGACGCTCGACACATGGCCGGGCGTCTTCTCGGACGAGAAAGGACGAATCGCAGGCTATTGCTTGGCAATTCCCGAGGCCTACACCAGTCCGCACCGGATCAGAATAGGCGGCCAGAGCCTCTCCGCTTGGTGCGCGTGGGACACGCTCTTCTTGCCCCAGTTACTCGGGCAAACCGCAGAGATTGAATCCGCCAATCCGGGGGGCTTCAAGGTATACCTAACGGTGACGCCTGAGCGCGTGGAGCACATCGATCCTGTTGGCATCCACATGTCTTTTCTCCTGCCCGACGCGGCAGAGGTCAGGAAGGATGTTATGAGCGCGCTTTGTCATTTCGTCCATTTCTTTCCATCGCACGAGGCCGGCCAGAGTTGGTCCGCGCGACATTCGGGAACGTTCTTGCTGTCAATTGACGACGCGCACGATTTAGCTCGACAAAAGAATCAGGCGCAATACCGGGACGTCTTGCGATGATCCTCACACGGAGGACGCTGATACCGTACCTTCACAAAGCGATTCGGCTCCCGTCTACTTTCGAACTAGTGACTACTCAAGTTGCGTCGTAACATTGGGATAGAGCACAAGGGAAACCCCGAGAGAGGAGGACGAGTGCTTCTGAGCACGAAAGAACTAACTGAGAACGGCGCGCGGTCAAAGCGGACGGTGGTCGCCAGTCTCGCTGCGTTAGGAAGTGTGGTCCTGGCGTCTAGTTGCTGTTTGCCTCTTTTGCCATTCTTGTTCGCAGCACGAGCGGCAGGAACTTCAGCGTTCTTTGTAAAACTGCGCCCATTCTTGTTGATAGCATCGGTGCTCTTCATTGCGTTTGGTTTTTACCAATCGTGGAGAGCTAGACAATGCGCATGTCAACCCAGCACCTTGAGCACGATTCTTCTTTGGTTCTCAGCCGTTGTCGTGGTTGTTTTCACGCTATTTCCTCAAGCAATTGCAAACCTCGTAGCTAACATGTTGGCCAGATGACATGAAAAATGCATGCATTGCTGGCGCTGGATTGGGGGCAGTCGCACTCATCGTCTTCTATTACTCCATCCCGTTTCTAATCGTGCGTGGAGTTCCGGATTCAGTGGGAAGGTTGCGCCCGTTCATATTGGGCGGCTCGGCCCTGTTTCTGCTTCTTGGTTGTTTTCAGTCATTGATGGCCACGCGATCGGGATCTCCCGTTTCGAAGATCAGCGCGTCAGTCTTTTGGTCGTCCGCGATTGTGGTACTGGGGCTGACATTATTTCCGCAGCAGATAGCAAACTCTTTAGCAAATTCACTGGCGAGGTGATAGAGGTGATATGGGACACAAGCGCATCATCTTCCTAAGTTTAGCGGCGATTGGGTTCCTACTTTTCTACTACTTGTATGGCGGCAGCACGGTCCCCAAAGGGCAGCAGCCGCTTGTTCGTTTGAACCCTTCAAACGTTGCCTCGCTGAAAGAAGCGTTCAACGCATCTGCCAGCTCGGTGCGGATGCTCGTGCTTGTATCTCCTACTTGAGCAGTATGCCTGCAGGGGGCCTCTGCACTCGAAAAACTGCTCGACGAGCAGCACGACTCAAACATGCGAATCTTTGTGATTTGGGAACCGGTACTACCGACCGATTTCGGGGCACCTTCGACCGCCACTTTGAGACGAGCCTCCGATCCCCGAGTCTCTCAATATTGGGATAAGGATCATATTGTCTCGCGCTCGCTCGGCGAACGAGATCGTTCCTCTGTGGTCTGGGACTATGTTGCCGTGTATCAATCAGGCAAACTTTGGGACCAGGTGCCGCCAGATCCTGCTTATTCAAATGTTCCGGTCGTGCGTGCTATGGGCGGTACAAGGGATGCCGTCGAACGATTGTTGAAGAACCAATAATCTTCCCAGATTGCGGTAATTGATTCTTCGAGACCGAAGAGGACGGCCCTGATCTATTTGCTTTTGTGGCACAACCTTCGTGCGTTCTTGGCTGGTTCGCTGGCACTTCTTCACAGCGTCTACTATACAAACCACATAAAGGAGCACGATGTGACTTGAAAAGCCAGCTTGGTTAGAATGCCAGTTAGCCGCGTTTCCCGTAAGCAACTGAAATTACTGAGGTTATGGATGAAACAGGATGGCAGGGCAGCGTTCCAACCAACTGAACTACGTCCCCACTCGCCAAATCAACAACTTCGCTGGAAACCTTGCTGGACAAGGCTTTTGCAGGTTCTGCATAAAGCGAACCGGTCGCACAGAATGCCCATACAAGCCCCTGTTCCCGGCAAAACCGCCTGTAAACCGCCTGTAAAATTCTGACCGGACTGCCGTATTGCCCAGGACTGTACGCGTCGACGGCCAGGAAGAGAACACAGGGAAACGAACCTCGCAAAAACATCGTAACAGCTTCCCTTCCAGCGCGAAAGGGCGTGCTGGATTTTCCCGTGCCTTGGGATTCGAGCAGGACCAACAGTTCTCAACTGACGTGAAATGTACCTGCCCGTATCGCTTGTCTCTCAAGCCATGATTTCTTTCGCAATTTCGATCATCTGGTGGGCGATTTCGGGCAGGTCATCGTGCCGAGCGACCGGTATGCTCTACAACCTTGTCCCTCCCTTCCCGTGTGAGTCGTGCCCATCTAGTATTCGTCTGGGCAGTTCTTGAGCGATGGACATTCCACCCGGCTCGGGAGCACAGCCAACGTCCTTTGCCATTTCCTCTCGGCGCAGGCGGAAGCACTTGTTCGTCTTATAACCTGCAGATTCCAGTGCAGGAGGAAGTCATTTGTGGGTGAATGAGCGAGATCTCGGCGCCCAACGCGACCAGAATTCGTCACTCTGACGCAAGTGTCAGAATGCGCACACAATCCCAGGAACTATGGAACGGGATGCGGTCGGTCAGTTTGATGAAGCCTGACCAACTTCTCCACTTCATCCAGCAACGGTTTCCTGTCCGCGCCGAGGGCTCGAATCACTTCGGCGGTGAGCCTCGCTTCGTCCGGCTTGCCAACTCTGTAATAGGCATCATAACTGCGCCATGCCCAGGTAAGCAGCGACACGCGAGTCGTTCGGAGATAGACCCTCGGCGGTTACCAACACTCGCTTGGCATCCTCTTTGCGCCCCATGCTGAAATAGATCACGCCTAGCAGAAAATAGGAGTTTCCGTGGCTCGACGAATCGGAACCGGGCAATTCGGCGAGGTACTTTAGCGCCTGCTGTTCGTTACCCTGTTCCAGCAAGGGTTGCACGTGCTTCCACGCGTTTTCTTCCTCCGGTCCCTTCAACTCGCGGGACGTGTCGATCCTGTCGTTCATGGCGGCAAAAAGTTTTGCCTCACGTCCGGCGTCCGACATGCGACCCAGTTGCCGGTATGCTTTCGAAAGCTGGAAATGGGCTTGGATTAGTGAGGGCTGCATCGCGAGTGCTCGCTGCAGCGGCGGGAGCGCAGACTCGAAATCGGCAAGCTCCACCAAAGCTCTTCCCTTCCCGTAGTAGGTAGCTCCATCCAAATAGTTGTCATCCAACGCGTAGTCGTAATAGTGTCGGGCCCTTTCCCAATCTCCCAGCCGTGCATTTGTCTCCGCAAGAAAAAATGCCGCTTGCCCGTCACCTGGCTCTTTCTTCAGCGCGGTTTCGAAGCTGCCCGATGCAGATTGAAAGTCGGTGAGTTCAAACTGCGTTTTGCCGATCTCGAAATCAATATGCTCCAAATTGGCATCGATCCGCCGTGCACGCTGCAGCTGTAGAAGTCCTTCATGGCGGGTTTCCAGCTTCGCGCTTAAGTACTGTCCATACTTCTGACAAACTTGCGCATCATTAGGCGCAATGCTCGCGGCCTGTGCAATGGTTTCGCGCGCGCGCTCGAGGTCCGCTTGCATGAAGTAGGCTTCGGCGAGATAGAAGAGCGTTTTGATCCGCTTTGGACTTACGCTCAGGCTATGGTTGTAGCTGTCGATGGCTTTCGCCCAGTTGCGTTGACGCAGATAAACCATGCCTAGCTCGAAATGCAGGTCAGCGTTATCCGGAAAGCTCCGCAATGCGCCCTCGTACAGTTCCTGAGCTTTGGCCAATTCGCCGTCCGCAACAAGCTTTTGCCCTTTTGACATCACCGACACCAAGTCGCTGCCGGCTTGTCCCGCTGCAACCGCTGCCACTAAGAGAAATAAGACCAACACTTTCATTTCGTGCGCATGGTATCACTTTTGTTCTGCCCCGATGGTAAGCTTCCGTGGCGTGAGAATCATGCGTGCTTCAAGTGCGATCGTCGTCTTGAGTGTGCTGGCGGCAGCCTGGTCTGGTTCGCCGGCTCCAACGGGTATTCGATTTGAGGAGACTGCGGAAAAGGCGGGATTGCGCTTTGTAACCTCCAATTCGCCGACCCCAAACAAGAATCAGATCGAAACGATGGTTGCTGGCGTAGCCTTCCTCGACTATGACGGTGATGGCTACATGGACATTTACCTGGTCGGCGGCGCCGCCATCCCATCGCTCAAGAAAGAGTCTCCGGTTTATTGGAACCGCTTGTTTCACAACAACCACGACGGCACATTCACAGACGTCACCGAGAAAGCCGGAGTCGCCGGGACCGGCTACGGCATGGGAGTGGCGGTGGGCGACTACGACAATGATGGCTGGCCGGACATATTTGTTGCCAACGTCACAGACAACCAGTTATTCCACAACAACGGGGATGGAACGTTCACCGACGTGACCGCGAAAGCAGGCCTGCAGGGCGCGAAGCTGGATGGAAAGAAGATGTGGTCCGCTGGGGCCGGTTGGTTCGACTACAACAACGACGGCCTTCTGGACCTCTTCGTGGTTAATTACTGCAAATGGGAAGTGAACCAAGACCCCTACTGCACAATCGGGGGCGGTACCCGCGGTTACTGTCATCCCAACTACTACCGTCCGACCCACAACGCGCTCTACCGCAACAACGGAGACGGCACCTTTACCGATGTTTCCGAACAAACCGGCATTGCCTCTCTATATGGCAAGGGGATGAGTGTGTCGTTTGCTGACTATGACAGCGATGGATTCCTTGATGCTTTCGTCGCCAATGACACGACGCCCAACTTCCTTCTTCACAACCTCGGCGGAAAACGATTCGAGGAAGTGGGCGAGGCGGCCGGGGTCGCCTACGGAGCGAATGGCGCAGCTCTATCGGGCATGGGCGCGGACTTTCGCGACGTGAATAACGATGGACTGCCCGACATCTGGCACACGTCGGTCGAGTTTGAGACCTTCCCGCTCTACGGCAACCACGGGCACGGTGACTTCGCGGACCTGACCGTGGCGAGTGCACTGGCACGGCCAACCTCACAAATGTCGGGCTGGGGAAACGGAATCGTGGATCTCGATAACGACGGATGGAAGGACTTGTTCGTCGCACGGTCCAACGTGCTGGACAATGTCAGCAAACTGGTGGCCGAACGGCGGTACCCAGAACCGAATTCGGTATTCCGCAATCTCGGAAACGGCAAGTTCCAGGAGGCACAAGAAGCAATCGAATGGCGATCGGCGCACAGGTCCATATCACGACCGATGACGGCAAATCGCAGTGGAACGAGGTCACGACCGCGGTCGGGTATGCCTCTTCCAGCGATGTCCGGGTGCACTTCGGACTAGGAGCCAATCGCCGCATAAAAGAGATTGAGATTCACTGGCCAAGCGGCACCAAACAAACGATCACTGACGCAGCCGTGGATCGAGTGCTGAACATCGAAGAACCCCGAAAATAACCCTGCGCATGACTTGAAACTCAACGGATCTGTCCAAGAAGTTTGTTCAGACAACAAATCCGACGAAAATTGACAAAGCCTCTCCAATGCATCCTAGACAAACAATTTGAAACGTTTTATATTTGCGTGTCGGAAAGTGATTTTCAGGAACAGGAGCTGTCTTCATGAGACTCAACATCGTACGATATGGCCTAGTCGTTTTTCTAGGCGTCACCTCCGTGCTTTCAGCACAAGACACCCGCTTTCGTCCCGATCGTGAGCAGATTCCCACCCCCGGCTGCCTCAATATGAAAGGAGCGTGGGAGGGCGGATCCGCACCTTGCACTCAGAACGAGCATGACTCCTGGCTGGCAGATATTCGCCACTGGCGTGATGAACGCAAGATCCGCATCGGCTACAACGGGTCGCGCTACGACAATTCGGAGTTCAAGTGGACGCAATCCAGCTTTTTCCAACCGCAGATGATGGTGGAGGACCGCTATTTCTACGATCCGGTCGCTCACCGCTACACGGTCGATCGTTATCTGGAGGATCTGGAAAAAAGATACGGCGGAATCGACGCTGTCCTCATCTGGCCCATGTACCCGAACATGGGCATCGACAACCGCAACGAGCACGACATGATCCGTTCGATGCCGGGAGGCATTCCGGGCGTGCGGCAGATGATTTCGGACTTCCACCGTCACGGAGTACGCGTATTTTTTCCAATGATGATGTGGGACCAAGGCACGAGGGACCCGGGAATGTCGTGGCCGGATGCTATTGCCAGTTTGATGGCAGAAATCGGAGCGGACGGAATTAACGGCGACACACAAGACGGTGTGCCGCTCGCTTTTTCAATGGCTGCCGACAAGATTGGTCATCCTCTTGTCTTTGAGCCAGAGGGCGGCCCGTCCGACGAGGCGGTCGCCTGGAATGTCATGACCTGGGGTCAATATCAGTATCCGTTTGTACCTATGATTGACAAGTACAAATGGCTCGAACCGCGCCATATGGTGAACATTTCCGATCGCTGGAAGCGCGACAAAACCGACAATCTGCAGTTCGCCTTTTTCAACGGCGTGGGTTGGGAAAGC
>WNFT01005959.1_pt1 | contig 10711 bp, 7 predicted proteins | sample 5400191 | NCBI WGS metagenome assembly WNFT01 (sample SAMN13153359, study PRJNA577476) | soil metagenome | isolation source: 80 cm saprolite under Madrone tree | place: USA:California | collected 2016-06-14
CGCGCTCGGAGCGCGGGTTCACCCGGAAGCCGCTCTGGCGGAGCGCCTCGAGGCGCTCCCACTGCGAGTGGAAGCCCGGCGGCTCGAGCACGCTCACGTGGTAGAGGAAGATCTCGAGGGGCCGCGAGGCGGTCACCGCGGGGTCCTTCTGGCGCACCGCGCCCGCGGCCGCGTTGCGGGGGTTGGCGAAGACCGGCTGCCCGGCCTCCTCCAGGCCCGCGTTGAGCCGCGCGAAGGCCTCACGCGGCATGTACACCTCCCCGCGCACCTCGAGCCGGGTCGCGCCCTTGAGAGGGCCCGTGAGCGTGGTCGGGATGGACTTGATCGTGCGCAGGTTCTGGGTGATGTCCTCGCCGATGCGCCCGTCACCCCGGGTGGCGCCCCGCACCAGGCGCCCACGCTCGTAGAGCAGCGCGACCCCGAGCCCATCGATCTTGGGCTCGCAGACGTAAGCCGGCGCGATGCCGGGCAGGGCGCGCTTGAGCCGTGCCTCGAACTCGAGCAGGTCCTCCGGGGCCATGGCGTTGTCGAGCGAGAGCATGGCCACCAGGTGCTCGACCGGCGCGAACAGCTCGGCCGCCCGCCCGCCCGGCCGCTGCGTCGGGCTGTCCGGGGTGACCAGCTCCGGGTGCGCCTCCTCCAGCGCCACCAGCTCCCGCCAGAGGCGGTCGTACTCGGCGTCGCTGACCTCGGGCCGATTCTCGCTGTAGTAGAGGTAGTTGTGGCGGTTGAGCTGCTGCCGCAGCTCCTCGACCCGCGCGGTGATATCGGCCGGGGCTCCCATCGCGTTCCCCAGGATAACAACCACCCACCCTCCGCGCTACACGCCCCATCCTCCATCTCGCCGGGGAGGAGAGGGCAGGGTCTTGGAGAATCGGGGAGGTGTGTCTTTTCCCGCACACTTGAACGCTCCTCCGGAGTGCGTTTGATAGAGGCGATGACTCCAAAGGAGCGCGACGACCTGATCGAGTTCCTGGCCGGCCAGTTCGCTCAGATCGAGCGTCGGTTCATCCAGATCCACGAGATTCTCAGTCAGATGGACGAGCGCTTCCATCAGATAGACCGGCGTTTCGGCCGCATCGACGAACGATTCGAGCGACTCGACCTGAACCCATAGGTTGTTGGCAGATGTGGGGTGGCCACCGAGACCGAGCGGGATGAGATGGTCCAATTCTTAGTCCTGCGAGGAGCCGGGGAGTCCGTTGACGAGCCGACGCTTGATTGCATCGGTGAACTTCCGGAGCGGGCGCACTTTTGGCCGTGTACCCGGGCTGGCAGATCCTGCGGTGGATCGTCGCCTGGGTTACCCGCCCATCCACATCCCCGGGGACCGGAGCTCGCGCGTGATCCTGCGCGTGGGCCGGGATCACGAGCCACGCGGCGCTCAGCAGGGCGCTCAGGAGGGCGACCAGCTCGCTGCGCCCGATCCTACGGATGAGGCTAATGCCCCCTGAGCAAATGCGCGGTCCGGTCGCGGAGCCTGTCGAGGCTCACGGGCTTGGTCAACACAACCGCATGCGTTGTTTGCAGGACGTCCCCGTGCGTGGAGGGATCGGCCTACCCCGTCAGGAGCACCACGGCCGGCCGCGGGGGCGCCAGCTGCGCCACCGCGCGACAGACGGCGACCCCTTCCACCTCCAGCATCGCCAGGTCGCAGAGCACCCGATCATAAACAGTCTGCTCCAGTATCGCGTTGGGGCCCTACCAATACTCCCTAGTAACGTTCACGAACTCGCACCGCTCGGGACGGATCCAACCAAGAAAGGGCGACGGTCGCCTCCCGGTATTGCCCCACCGCCTCGTGTAGAGGAGGTGGCACTGCTTTCGCGTCCGCGTGAGCGCGACGATCATCTTGCAGACCTCGAGGTCATCTACGGCTGCGGAGCGCCTCGGCAGATCGCCCTCGTGCAACCCCACGACGAAGACGTGCTGTGCTGAGAGCCCCTTCGATCCTTCGAAGGAGGCGAACTTGATCGTCGCCCTAACAGGATCGACCTCGGCGGCCGGCGCCGGTGTCTCGGGCGGCTCCTCGTACGCCTCGGCTTCCGCAAGAAGCCGATCGCGGTATCCAGGAGGGATGGCCTCGATGAGGGGAAGACGATCGGCGACGGCGGCACGGATCGCTTCGGCTTGAAATGGAGGGTTGTCAGTCTCAAGGAGAATCCGCCAGCCGAGGTTTGCGTCTCGCTGGGCATGAAGGATCGCGAGCCCATCCTCGCGCCGGACTGCGATGGGTTCACCCGTGCCCGGTGCCTCGCACTGGTAACCGTTCGCCTCAAGATGAGACCGGACCTGGCGGAGGTACTGACTGGGGCCGATCACCAAGACCGTCGGACATTTGACCTCATACCCTTCGGCAATCTCCTCGCCAGGAATCGCGTCGATCTGCTCAGCGATATAACGACCGAAGTAGTTGGCCCTGAAGCTCTGCACCGACGTTTGGATAGTCCTGATCCTCGGATATCGGGCACTGTCCAGACCCTTCCGCGGGGGATACGGCTCGTAGGGCTTCGCGATTCGGCCCCCGAGAAGTCCTTGGGCCCGTGCGCGCTCCACGATATCGCCCACCGCTCGAACGATTGCCTCGGGGCAGCGCATACAGAAGGGCAGTGCAAACCGCTTGTACGCTCCCCCACCGTACCGCGCGCGGATGAATGCAGGGCTTGAGCTGCGGAGAAGGCTGTATAGGGCCTGGTCGTCGTCTCCGGCGATCACGATCGGACTCCGAGTCGCGAGGAGATCGAGCAATGCCGCCTCGAGGCCGTTGAAGTCCTGGTACTCGTCGATAAGGACGATCTCGTAGGTCTCGATCGCCTCCGGATGCGCCTCGAGCGCACGCTGAACCCGGAACACCGAATCGTCGAAGCTCACGGCATCGTAATAGTCACCGCGTTCGAGCGAGAACGCCGTCGCAGCTCCCGGCTCGAGCCGCCGCATCAGGCCGACGAATGTCGGCGTCGGGCGTCCCGCGAGCAACGGCCCAGTCGGACACGATGAGGGAGGGAAGCGGTGGGTAGTATCGGAAGCCTTCGCTAAGGCCCGGGCGAAGCTCGGGCCGGCGGTGGAGGAGCTGACGGCAGTAGCCGTGGAAGGTAAAGACTCGCGCCAGTTCGCCAAGCGCCTCCTCGAGTTCTGCTCTGAGATTGTTGATGAAGGTGAGCACCAAGCGCCCATCGCGTGGCCCGACCCGCGCCTCGAGCAGCCGCCGGAATAGCGTCGTCTTCCCGGTGCCCGGGCCAGCGACGACGATCTTTCGGACGGCGCCGGAGTTGACGATCTCTTCGAGGATTCGGCGGAGCTGCGCCTCGAGCTCGGGCACCATCTCGGCTGCACTCTAGGGTCTCGACTACGTTCGGGCAAGTACCGCGATCCGCGTCATTATGGACCACGTTGAGGCGCGAGCAAATGGTCACGAACTGGCGCAATTCTGCAATCCCGTGCCCAGGTCCGAGCGGCTAGCCACGGAGCCGGGCCACGTACACTGCACTTTCGGTTGTTGCAGGGGCTGGATAAGAGGAATGCTACTCGCTACCGGATACCTTCAGAAACGCTTGTCTTCTCTAGTGTGCGGGGGCCGGCAATCACCGAAATCGAACATTCTCGCAAGCGAGGTTAGCTGTCCATATGATAGCGCTGTCGCGGAAAGGCGCGCCTACAGCTTGCCGTTGGGCGTGAGCTTGTCGATTGCGCGCCCCGGAGCACCTCCGCCCGCTTGGCGCTCATCGCATCCGGCGAGATTCCCATCCTCGCGGCGAGCTGGTTGACCGCATCCGACCCGAGGGCGCTCTGGAACTGGCTCGCCGAGATGCTATGCACGGGGTCCGCTTGCCAACTGAGGGCCCCGGAGCTAGAGTCCACCCGGCGTCCGTTCCCTCCCTGTGATGCGGTAGTGCAGAACATTCCCAGACGCGCAGTAGATCCCCCATGGAGGAGGATAAGCATGGGACCTGCATCGCAGTCGGTGGTCGCGAGTCCGGCGTCCGGCGCCCGATGGGTCCAACTGATGATCGGCATTGTCGGGATGGTTGCGATCGCCAACCTCCAGTACGGTTGGACGCTCTTCGTCAACCCCATTGACAGCAAGTTTCATTGGGGGAAAGCTGCCATTCAGGTCGCGTTCACCGTGTTTGTCTTGGCTGAGACCTGGCTGGTGCCGGTCGAGGGCTACCTCGTGGACCGGTTCGGCCCTCGATGGATCGTGGCCATCGGAGGCCTCCTGGTCGGGGCAGCGTGGTGGATCAACTCGGGAGCCAGTTCCCTCGTCATGCTGTACATGGGCGGGCTGGTCGGTGGGGTGGGCGCGGGGATCGTCTACGGCACGAGCGTCGGCAACGCACTCAAGTGGTTCCCCGATCACCGCGGGCTGGCGGCTGGCCTCACCGCGGCGGCGTTTGGCGCGGGCTCGGCGCTCACCATCGTGCCGATCGCCAGCATGATCAACACGCACGGCTATGAGGCGGCCTTCGTGTACTTCGCGATCGGGCAGGGCCTCGTGGTCATCCTGTGCGCGCTATTCCTGCGCGCTCCCCGGGAGGGCGAGGTGCCTGACGTGGCCAAGCCCAACGGCCCGCAGTCGAGCCGTGATTTCACGCCGCTGGAGATGCTGAAGACCACCCCCTTCTGGCTCTTGTACGTGATGATGACGATGCTGGCCATGGGAGGGCTGATGGCGACGGCACAACTGGGGCCGATTGCCGTGGACTTCAACGTGGCCAAGGTCCCGGTGTCCCTATTCGGTCTCACGATGGCCGCCCTTCCCTTCGCGCTGTCGTTGGACCGCATCCTGAACGGCTTGACGCGCCCGTTCTTCGGCTGGGTCTCGGACCACATTGGGCGGGAGAACACCATGTTCATCGCCTTCGGGCTGGAGGGCCTGGGGATCTTGCTGCTGATCAACTTTGCCCACGTCCCGGTTCTCTTCGTCGTCTTCTCCGGTTTGGTGTTCTTCGCCTGGGGCGAGATCTACAGCCTGTTCCCCGCCATGTGCGGCGACCTGTTTGGTCAGAAGTTTGCCACCGCGAACTACGGCCTGCTCTACACGGCCAAGGGCACGGCGTCGCTGCTCGTCCCGCTGGGGAACGTCCTTCAGGCGGCCACCGGAAGCTGGATGCCCATTTTCATCGTGGCGATCGTGTTTGACTGGCTGGGTGCCCTGCTAGCCTTCTTCGTGTTGAAGCCGTTGCGCATCGGGTGGCTGTCCGGACAAGTTGGTGCTGCCGGATCGTTGGCCGCTCGGCCGGCTCCGCCTCGTCGTTGACCGAGCCCGAGCGAGCCGACGTGGTACGACGGAAATCTACAGAAAGACATCATTCGGCGTCGTCAGGAAGTCTTCCACGCTTGAGTCGCTGGAGGGACTCTTTCGGCGGCGTCGATTCGGTGCGCGCTGTCTCATGCCTGCTGGCCCAGGGACGCCGGGGAGTTGTACGCCGTCCCCGACGCCCCTGGAAACTCAGCTGCGGCAACCGCGGAGGCTATGGGATGAACGCGAGATCTTCGGGGAGGGGCGGCACGATCGGGACTTCAAAAAATGGCGGGCCAGGGTCGGCAATGATGGTGCCGTCGGAGGCGAAGAACACGGCGATCTGCTGCTGAGCCGCCAGGGCGAAGCCGGCCACCGCGGGCACGTTAATGCGAGTGAGGAAGGTGTGCGGATTCTTGGGCGTCGCTGGATTGGCAGCAAAGGCCAGATCGTTTCGGAAGAACGTCGCTCGATCAGCCAGGTCCCCCGCTCTCAGGATCGCGGTCGTCGTTGGGTTGGGAACAGTTTCGTCGCCTCTCGCGAACTGGAAGATAACCGACTTTGCTTCCACATCATCAAGCGGCGCCCGCCGGATATGTGGCGCATAGGCGACTGGATTTCCGGATTGGGAGACCCACTCGCTGTTTTCCAACGCTTCTTGAATTGGAATGGCACCAGGTACGGTGTTGCTCACCGGGGGCTGATCCCGGAGAGGCAAATTCTCGTTGAAGGCAATGCCGCTGGGATCGGGGACGTTGATGAGAGATGGAATGCGGGATGCGAGCGCGATCCCGACCAGGGGCCGGAAGCCGCCGAGTCGGGCGACTTCGATAACGGAGCCACCCGCAACATTCGGCACCCCCACACGGACGCGGGGCTCAACCCCGAGGAATATGGTGCCGTAGATGCCGCCAAAGGACTGGCCGAAGTAGTAGATGCGGGAACGATCGAGGTCCGCGACCCCGTCGCCGTCCACATCCATGCCCACCTCGATGACTCGGACCAGCTGCATCAAGTCCACGACCGTCTGCCGAAGGCCATCGCGGCTTGAGATGATCGCCTGGGGCCCCACAGCGCTGACGCCTTCCGTGGAGTCGATGGCCCCATTTCCGTCCAGGTCAACTCCCCGTCCGCCGGCCGGCAGCGTGACCGAGCCACCACCCGCCTGACCGACGGTCAACGTGCCGGCCGGTCCGAACCCGTGCCCGACTACATTGATGGCGATCGTCGCAATCCCGTGGGCGGCCATCGTGGCGGCGACAACGTAGGGGCTATTGTTCTTGTTGTCCGTAAAGCCATGGCCGTAGATCGCGACCGGCCAACCCTTCGGGGGTTTCGGGCCTGCCGGCAGGACGAGATTGAAGAAAATCTCGTTGGTTCCTTGCACCTGGGGGATCCCCGAGGCCGTTCCGATGGCCGGAATGAAGCGCTGAGCCGTCTCGTAATTCGGCGACCGATACTTCCCGAAGGCGATGGTGCTCACGGCGCCGGGGAAGAGGCCCAGGGCAGCGACAGGAACAGGAATCGCCGAAAGGGCGGGTCCCGTCGTCAGCTGGGCGTTGAACGTGACGCCGGTCACACTGGGAAACGGGAAGACCGTTCGCGCCCCAGACGGCCCAAGGAGGAAGTCGGCGCGTCCCGGGGTCGTCGCCTTGATCTGGTCCCGGATCTTCTCCAGAATGGCCGTCGCGCTCTGGGTCGTGAAGATGCTCGCGACCACGATGTCCTTGCTTCGGATCCCGCGGTGGCGGGCGACGGCTAAGGCTTGGAGGAGCGCCTTCCGGTAGTTTCTGAGCGTCTGGTCTCCAAAGTCGAGGTCGTGTCGAAAGCGCTGGAATGCCTCTGATGCCTCGACCGGCTTCCCGGTCTCATCTCGTACCCCTCGCGTGACGATCAGCCCATATCGAGTGTGCTGGTCGAGCAGCTCATCCGACTTTGCATAGAGGGTGCTCGTGGCCGGATCCCAGACCACCTGGTTGATGCCCACCACTTTCTCGCCCTCGGGGCCGCCACGCCGCGTGTTCTCAAGGTTTATCAGGATCACCGTCCGACTCGAGACGGAGCTGGGGTCAATGGGCCCGTCGAAGGGGACCGAGAGCAGAGCCTGGGCGAGAGATTGAAGCCATCCAGCGTGTTGAGGACGTCGAGGTCGGCGCAGTCCGAGGGGCGGGCACCGCAGTTCGGTTTGGGCAGCTGGACTTTGAGTCCCGTGAGGTGCCGTGGGTCGGCGACGGTGAACCGGTCGCTGGGGAAGGGGTGTCCGGCCGGCACCTCAAGGTTGAAGAGCGCGTGGACCCCGGCCGCCAGCGCGAGGGAAGACCACAGGAGCAGAACAGGCACGGCGAAAAGAAGGGCACGGCGAGCACAACGGGCCATGGCAGATCTCCTTTCCGAAAGCGTGGCGGGCCGTAGAGAGCGACTCAGTTGCCGCGGCGACTCTATGGGTCCGGCCTGAGAGATGTCAAGGGCACGAATCGCCCGCGCGTGGCGGGCCGACGAGTCCAGAACACCTCGGCGTTTCATCCCGGATCAACAGGTGAACGACGGTCGTAGGCGGTATCCCACCGAGGGCGCGGCGCGACCCGCCCGAATCTCGTGTCGGCTCGCTTCTCACTGGCGGGTCCCCGAACGCTGGTTGCCCGGACTGGGGGGTCATCGTGGAATCGTGATCCCTTTCACAATCACTCGTCGGGCGTCGGTGCCCTGAGGCGATCAGAGTTCTGGGGGCGAGGCCGCGAGACGGGGACGGTCTCGGGGCGGGTGGAGTCGGTTGACGAGCGATGGATTGAGGCCGATAATGCCGACCCTCTACGATACGCCCGACCCTCGAGGGGTGAACGGTGACACATCGTCGCGCGCTGGGACGGCTTCTCATCGAGGGGGGAGTTATCAGCGAGGAGACGCTCGCCGAGGCGTTGATTCACGCGACGGAGCGGAGGCAACGGCTCGGAGAGGCGCTGGTGGCACTGGGAGCGGCAACGTCTGACGAAATCCTCCGGGCACTGGCTGCCCAGCATGGCCTGCCGTTCCGTTCTCGCGAAGAGCTGCCACTAACGCCACCGATTGTGAAACTGCTGTCCCCCAAGTATCTCCGGCAATACGTGGCCTGCCCGATCGCCGTGGATGGGGCCACCGTGATGGTGGCGACCGCCGAACCCACCAACCCGATGCTTGGCGATGATCTACGCAAGACGCTGGGCAGCACGGTCCAGCTCTGCGTGGCGCCGGCCGACGCGATCCTGGAGACGATCGAGCGGGCCTACGGGGCCAACACCGCGCTCCAGAAGATTGTCGAAGGAATGGGAACGGCGCGACCAGACGCTGAGGGTGACCAGAGTGAGGATGTCAATCACCTCCGCGACCTGGCCTTCGAGGCCCCGGTGGTTCGTCTCGTCAATCTGCTCATCGACGGGGCGCTGGCCGTCGAGGCCTCGGACATCCACATCGAACCGTTCGAGGACAGTCTGCGCGTACGCTATCGCATCGACGGGCTGCTCTACGATCAGGAAGCGCCGCCCCGACGCCTGCAGGCGGCAGTCACCTCCCGCATCAAGATCATGGCGGAGTTGAACATCGCCGAGCGCCGGCTACCTCAGGACGGCCGTATCCGCGTCTCGACGCAGGGGCGGCGCGTGGACATCCGTGTCTCGACCGTGCCCACCATTCACGGCGAGTCCATCGTGATGCGCCTGCTCGATCGCTCGTCGGTGTTCCTGCCGTTCGATCGGTTGGGGTTCTCGGCCCGAACCGCCGAGGCGTTCGAGGGGCTCATCCGGCGGCCTCACGGCATCCTGCTCGTCACCGGGCCCACCGGCTCCGGCAAGACCACCACCCTCTATGCGGCGCTGGACAAGATCAATGCGCCGGACCGGAAGATCATCACTGTGGAAGACCCCGTGGAGTATCAGCTCAAGGGCGTCAACCAGATTCCGGTCAGGCCGAAGATCGGGCTCAGCTTCGCGAGCGGGCTCCGACACATCGTGCGCCAGGACCCGGACGTGATCATGGTGGGGGAGATCCGCGACCTCGAGACCGCGGAGATCGCCATCCAGGCGGCGCTGACGGGGCACCTGGTCTTCTCCACGCTCCACACCAACGATGCGCCGGGTGCCGTGACCAGATTGCAAGACATGGGATGCGAACCGTACCTGGTGTCCTCGGTGCTAAACGGTGTCCTGGCCCAACGCCTGGTCCGGCGCATCTGCCTGGCCTGCCGGGCGCCCGATCATCCGGAGCCGGCTGATCTCCTCGCCATCGGGGTCACCGACGCATCCGACGTGCAGCTCTTCCGAGGGAAGGGCTGCGATGAATGCCGCGGCACCGGGTACCGCGGCCGGATCGGGATCTACGAGCTATTCCGGCTCACCGAAGAGGGGCGGAGCCTCATCGTGCGCAAGGTGCCGGCCGGCGAGCTCCGTCGCCACGCTGTCGAGCAGGGCATGGTGATGCTGCGGGCGGACGGCTGGGCGCGGGCCTGTGCTGGCATGACCACGGTCGAAGAGATCCTGCGGGTCACTCAGGAAGATACCTAGCGTGACCGTCTTCGGGTACCGCGCGGCCGACCAGCGAGGCCAGACCATCGACGGGGTCATGGAGGCGCCCGACGCGCAGGCGGTGGTCGAGCGCTTGCAGCGTGACGCCTATTTCCCCATCGCAGTGGCCCCCCAGGATCAGCCGCGACGGCTCCTGAGCGTGGGCGCGCAGCACCTGAGGCTCCGCCGCGTAGCGAGCCGCGACTTGGTCACCCTGACGCAGCAGCTCGCCACCCTCGTCGAGGCCGGCCTGCCGCTCGACCGCGCGCTGGCCATCCAGGCAGAGCTGGCGCCCAATGCCCGCCTGCGGGCAATCATGGGCGACCTTCTGCGCAGCGTCCGGGGCGGTTCCTCCTTCGGCGAGGCGCTGGCCAAGCACCACCCGCGTCCCTTCTCGCGGCTCTACATCAATATGGTGCGGGCCGGCGAGAAGGGTGGGGTCCTCGAGGCCACGCTCCGGCGCCTGGCCGAGTTCCTTGAAGAGGCGCAGGAGTTTCGTGACGCCCTGATCTCCGCGCTCATCTATCCCGTGCTGCTCACGAGTGTGGGCGCCGCGGCGGTCATCTTCCTGATGACCTTTGTCATCCCGCGCTTCGCGAGCATCTTCAAGGATCTGGGCGCGACGGTCCCGCTGCCCACCCTGATGCTCCTCAAGATAAGTGGCGCGCTCGGGCGCTTCTGGTGGGTGCTGGCCCTGGTGGGCCTGGCCGTCACGCTCGGGGCGCGCGTCGTCCTGTCCACCCCCGAAGGTCGGCTCAAGGCGGACCGCCTGTTGCTGAGGCTGCCCGTGATCGGGGACGTCATCGTGAAGACCGAGGTGGCACGCTTCACCCGGATCCTGGGCACGCTGCTCCGGAGCGGTGTGGCGATGATCCCGGGCTTGGTGGTGGTCAGGGAGATGCTCGGGAACCAGGTACTCGCACGGGCCGTCGACGGGCTC
>WNFT01005962.1_pt1 | contig 10710 bp, 13 predicted proteins | sample 5400191 | NCBI WGS metagenome assembly WNFT01 (sample SAMN13153359, study PRJNA577476) | soil metagenome | isolation source: 80 cm saprolite under Madrone tree | place: USA:California | collected 2016-06-14
CCCGGTGCGTGGGATCGTAGAGTCCGTTTACCAGCGGTGGGGTGGCGTGGCGCTTCCGCTTGTGCTGGACTATGTCTACTTCGAGACTCAACCGATGCTGCACGCAACACGGTTTAGGCCGCTGGACTTTAGCGTGATTCCTGATCGGCGACAGCCTGTTGAGTCTGCACGTGATTTCTCAACGCTTATTGCTAAGGACAAACGCGAGGGGCTTAGGCGGCGATTGCAGGCGCGCGAGGGCGGCTATCGTCCGAGTCGGCCGATTCAGGTCAGGCTCGATAACGCCACTGAGTCCGCGATGCTGGCGATGGGCGAAGAAGATTAGCCCATCGTGTGGAGGGGATTCTTTCCAAGTATTTTGAGACGCTTGGGCCGGATGAGCCTCTGTTCTCCCGTGGGGCAATCGCGTGGGCTCCGAGCGCATTTCTGCTAGAGGAGTTTCACGAAATCCAATTTTCAAACCCCAATCCCGTTGTGGATTTCGGGAAGGGATTCATCACCCTGAAAAAGCGGGTAGCGGCGGATTGCCACAATTCACTGTCTGGAGTTTTCAGTCACTTCCCCATTCATGCGATCCAACTGCGTGCGAATGAGGCATGGGGCGCGCTCAAGTTTAAGCTGCGGAAAGTCGTCATTGTGTCGGTTGGCACTGAGTTGACGGGACTAGGCGATCGGGTGCTCAGAAAGGTCTCGGCGCGGTACCCGGATAGTTTCCTTTGCGCGCCGATCTATACGCTGAAAAGCGATGATGAGCCGACCAAGTATCCCGCCTCTTTCATTGAGATGGTGAAGGCATACAGTTTTCCGATGGCGTTTCACCTGAGGGCTGAGGGTGGAATGCGGGAGTCGTGCGTTAGGTTTGACCGCATCCAGGCGATTGCCAAGCCGTTTTTGAAGCCGGACAAGACACGGCTTAGCGACGAGTGTTTAAAGGTTTTTGATGATTGGCTCCAAAACTACCTTTTTGGGACTTTGCCGGCGAAAAGCGAGATACCCGACTACCGGGCTTTGCTGAGGGAAGGCGGCGTTTTCAATCAGGGCGTGGGCGCAGCTCCGAAGGTTGAATCCTGATAAGGTTTTTCAATTGGCTTGACCAAGCCTTGAGCTTCAGCACGATTTGAGCGGTGCCAGAACAGCTCACCCCCAGCATGAAATCCAGCACTCCTTCAAACGGCCTTTCCGCCCGGGCAAACCGTTGCCTCTCGACCGCCGGCATCCCTGCCGAAAAAGAAGCTGTCCTCCGCGCCATCAAGACCGGCGCTCTTTATCCATTTTTTCGCCCAACCCTCTACGGGAAAAAAACGCACCAGGAAGTTTGCCGCTGGGCCGGGCTCGATGAATCGTTTGTGTCGTCCACCATCCCGGAGGACACACGGCCCCCGGTCATTTCGAACGGGCTGTCCGCCAGGGCGAACCATTGCCTTTTTAGGGCTGGCATTCCGGCCGAGAAACCAACCGTTAAGCAGGCACTCCAGTCAGGCGCGCTGCGGCCAGGAAAACGCCCGGTCAACTACGGCAAACAAACCCATGCCGAGATCTGTCGCTGGGCGGGTGTTGATCCACACGCCTCGCTGCCGCATTGAAGACTGGCCACGTGCTGCCGATCGCGCCATATATAAATAAGAAGGCACTCTAAAATCTAACAGAGCGCCTTGGAAAATGGGAGAAGGTCTTAATTCGAACCGAGGATGGCGGTCCTTGGCCAGCTTTGGCGCCGCGGAACTTCACGGCTTTGATCTGGATCGTTTCGCCCGTTGCCGGGTTGTCCGATCAGGAAGTAGTAGCCCAGCGATTGTGCTCGGGGACACGGTTTACGGTGATACACGACGCTTCGCCTACAATATATTATGCTTACTAGAGCATTACGCTACGTATAGAGATACAGGTGAATAACTTGTGGAATATTATTAATAAGTTTTGCTAGCGAAACTGATAGCAACTACTAGAGTGATAATGTGAATGAACAGCTACAGTTCGGTGGAGAGATAAGGGCAGTAGCAGCGAGCACCATGAATACCACTTCGGTGCCCATCAATCTCGAAATGCTGGTTCTTGCCCGCGAGGCGAAAGGATATACCCAAAAAGATTTAGCAAGCTATCTCGGTTGCAACCAAAGCCGCCTCTCAAAAATTGAATCTGGCGAATTGATGCCGCAAGAAGATGACATTCAAAAATTCGTCAGGGTTTTAGAACAGGGTCGAGAGTTCTTTTATCAGCAAGATGCAACGACACCTGCCAGTGTGTCTTTCTATCGCAAAACGCAAACGCTGCCCCTCAAAATGCTGCGCCAGTGCAATGCCCAAATGAATGTGCGTCGGCTGGAAATAGAACGGCAAGTTGGTCAGACTAAATTGGGAAAGCGCGGCCTGCCACATCTGCCTCCAGAAGAAAATGGCGGGGCAAAAGCCGTTGCGCAAAAACTTCGGCGAGAATGGAATTTAAGACAGGGTGCTGTTCAGGATTTGACAAGGCTGGTCGAAGACGCGGGCTGCATTGTGATCGATTATTCGTTCCCATCGTCGAAGCTGGACGGCCTGAGCATCCGTGCTCCCCAGAAGCCACCAATTATCTTTTTGAATAAAGACTTGCCCAAGTCTCGCCGGCGTCTGTCTTTGGCGCATGAGTTAGGACATCTGGTCATGCATACCAACCCACACAAAGGCGTCGAGGATGAAGCATGGGATTTCGCCGCGGAATTCTTGGCACCTTCTGCCGAGCTTGAGGCACAACTTGATGGTCTCAATCTGGATAAGCTGGGCCAATTAAAGAGCGAGTGGGGTATTTCGATGCAAGCCATTTTGCACCGGGCGACGAAATTACGAAAAATTAGTGAGAGCTATAGTCGCTTCCTCTGGATTCAAATTGGAAAATGCGGGTACCGCATCAATGAACCCTTTGAAGATGTAATTCCCGAAGAAAAACCGACAGAACTGGAAAAACGATTGAAAATGAACGTTTGAATTTGAAGCCCGCCAAACGAGTGAAGTCGCTTGGCGGGCAATTGGATTTCCCCGAAACGCACAACCCGTGAAGGGATGACGCGCGAGCGGAGAGAATCTGTAACTAACAGTAATAGATTATCTACGCACCGTTCGGTGTCAAGGATGGTTGGCTTGACAGCTCAATTGAATGAATTGTCCCCCGGATGCCGCTGAATTCTCTCGGCAGTTCATATTTTCTCCGGAGGCCGCGCCGGTTGCCGAGAGGACGAAACAAATAAACAAGGAAACCTAAAGCTATGGCCAGAGTTACCTTCTATCCCATCGGCAACACGGACTGTTGCCTCATACGACTGGACAATGACAAATCGTTCGTCTTCGATAACTCTGACATGCACAATCCCGATGATCTCGAGGACAAACGCATGCCGCTTAAGGAGGCCTTCGATGAGGGCATCGGTTGGCCAAAAAGGAATTACGTCGATGTACTGGCGTTCACCCATGGCGATGACAAAATCCTTCAGTGTAAGCTCAGGCGCGCGCTCAGATGTTTAATACTGGTCGGTTACCTTTGCACCTCGGTCGCTTGGGCGGGCATGATCGATGAGGTTTCGAGGTCTGTCGTATTCCTCAACCAAAATGTACCGGTAGTTGAACAGGTAAACGGCACACGGTTCGAGGTGTGGCTCAAGTTTCCAGACACAAATGCCTTTGTCCCAAAACAGACGAGGAATTCCGGGTCGGGCTTTATCGTTGCAAGCTCCAACATCTGCTACCTGATCACTGCTAAGCATGTTGCTACTAACATGACCGAAGATTCTGAGGTTGTTATGCGTGGCGAAAAGATGGAACCGCTCCGATTCCGGATGTCCTCAATAACCGGACAACCCGCGATCAGATGGTTTCATCACAAGGACGCAGATATTTCCATCCATCCCCTTCCGACAATTACGCCCGAAGGTGCTGTGGCTTTGGACAGGAGAGGGATGCCACTCGAATTCCTAGAGGCGCAAACTAATCTGCCTCATCGCGACACTTATGTGACAGCGCTCGGGTTCCCGTTCGGTCTCGGTGCCGAAGGAGAGTTCATTCCACTTTCACGCGATTCGAAGGTGTCCAGCGGCATATTGAACGATGGAGCGGGCCTGTTCTTTCTGCTCCAAGACCCAAGCGTTAGTGGTTACAGCGGTGGGCCACTAGTCCAATCAGGCGATCCCAGAGTTATTGCTACTGACCCCACATTCGCCGGCATTAAAGTGGTGAGCGGGGGCGCTCGGTGTTGGGGCTTTGTCTCGGGTACATACGCAGACGAAACGGGAGGCAAGATGACAAGGGTTACTCCGGCCTTTTATGCATTGGAGTTGATCCGGCAGGCACAACGCGAGTTGATTATCGTACAAGCGCCCTTCCCGTCGTCAGAAAAAAAGTGATTGCGGTGTGTACTACACGATCAGCTCCAATCCTGTGCGCGACGGCAAGCAACAAAAGTGATCTGACACCCTGACAAATGCTCAAATTTCGACACCAAATCAAAGACCAGACATGAGCGCCGAAGCAATATCTGAATCAACATTCATCAGAGAGTTCACGCGGGAATTACACAACAGGAACACGGCTATCTTTGCAGGCGCCGGGCTTTCGATGGCCTCCGGCTACGTGGACTGGAAAGGGCTCCTCAAACCCCTTATCACCGACTTGGGCCTCGATCCTGAGGAAGAAGACGACCTTGTGACTCTCGCGCAGTATCACTGCAACCAAGCAGGCGGGAACAAGGCACGGCTCACGCAGACTATTTTCGACCATTTCGCGCAAACACGAAAGCCTACCGCCAATCATTCCATTCTGGCACGGCTGCCGATCCACACATACTGGACCACAAACTATGACAAGCTTATCGAGCAATCCCTTGTGGAGGCCAAAAAAGTTCCTGACGTCAAATACACACTGAAGCAACTGGCCGTGACCCGGCTCGACCGGGACGCAGTGGTTTATAAGATGCACGGAGACGTCGACCACTCGGGCGACGCGATCATCTCGAAGGACGATTACGAGGCATACCCTGTGAAAATGAGCGCATTCGTCTCCGCCCTCCGCGGTGACCTGATCGAAAAAACCTTTCTATTCCTCGGGTTCAGCTTCACCGACCCGAACATAGACTACATCCTCAGCCGGGTCCGCGTGCAGTATGAGCAGCACGCCCGTCACCATTATTGCATTCAAAAGAAAGTCTCCCAACACAAAGACGAGCCTGACACTGCCTTCAAGCGCAGGGAGCTAAAACAACATTACTTTATTCGGGATCTCAAACGGTTCGGTGTTCAAACGGTCCTCGTGAACGATTATCCCGACATCACGAAGCTTCTGCAGGCCGTGACCGCCCAATACAAACGCTCATCCATTCTTATCTCGGGGGCGGCCGAAACCTATGGCAGCTGGAGCAACCCAGAACAATTCCTGTTCGACATGAGCCATCAACTCGCTGCTCGTAAGAACCGATTAGTCACCGGTTTCGGTGTCGGGGTCGGGAGCTCCGTCATCAATGGTGCGCTTGCACATCTCAACGAGGCGGGAAAAACGGTATCGGACGAAGTGCTCGTCATGCGTCCGTTCCCACAGGTGGCTACGGCTGGAAGCGCCCTCGCAGAGCAGTGGACAGAGTACCGGAAAGCGATGATAGATTTCGCGGGAGTCGCTATCTTCGTCTTCGGCAACAGACGGGACGCCAATGGTGCTGTCGTTCCCTCGAACGGTATGAAGCAAGAGTTCGACCTTTCCCTTCAGGCCGGCGTCCATCCAATCCCGATCGGAGCGACCGGATACATGGCCGAACAACTTTGGAAGGAAACCGCCGGCCTGTTCGATAAGCTCTACCCTAACGCCAGCGCCGTCTTCCGCCAGGCATTCGACAAGATCGGCAACCCCTCCACGCCACCACCTGAAATTCTCAAGACGATTCAAACTATGATCGAAGAACTTCAACGGCCCTAGTTATGGCAAAACGTGTTTACTTCGCATTTGATTATGAGGACGTGAGCGACTTCCGCGCGAACGTTGTCCGGAACCACAATTTTGTCGGCGGTATTGAGAAGGCAGGCTATTTCGACTCCTCCATCTGGGAAGAAGCGAAAAAGAAAACAGATCTTGCGCTCAAACGCATGATCAATGCCGAGCTTGAAAACACCTCGGTCACGGCGGTGCTAATAGGCTCCGGCACTTGGGCGCGTCGCTGGGTCCGCTATGAGATCCTGAAGAGCATCGCTCGTGGCAATCGCCTCATCGGTATTCACATCAACAACGTCGCGGACAAAAACCGTGCGACCAAGGAACTGGGCCCGAATCCATTCGACAACCTGGGTCTAGCCATCAGCAAAGACGGGAGACAGGCAACGCCGACGGAGTGGAAGGGCGGCCAGTGGCAGTGGTACACCGATCTTGAGGCGTTCACGATCCCCCAGAAACCAGAAGCTGACAGGGGCAGAACGCTGGTGCTGTCACACTGGCATACCACATACGACTGGGTTGCTGGAAACGGCTACGAGAATTTTTACGATTGGATCCTATAACTCCCGGAACCCCAACCATGTTCATCACCAAATCCCAGCTTTATTCGTACCACCGCGGCTTTTCCATCGCGAATGAGTACGTCGCGCCGCTCCAGGCGAAGGCGAGCGCCAACTATTCCTTCCAGGCGGATGTCACCGTCTTTCTCAGCCACAGCCACAAAGACAAAGACCTGATCGAACCAGCAGTCGCTTTCCTCCGCAGCCACGGGGTTAAGATTTACGTGGACTGGATGGATGAAGGAATGCCGGACACTGTTTCAGGTGAGACAGCCAAGAAACTCAAAGACCGCATAAAACAACAGAAAAAGTTCTTGGTCCTCGTGTCCGAGAACTCAAAAGACTCGCGTTGGGTCCCGTGGGAACTCGGCTACGCTGACTCGACGAAAGGCATGGATCACATCGCCGCGCTGCCCGTGGCCGACAATTCCGATTTCAGACACAACGAGTATTTGAACATTTACCCCAAAATCCAAATGGTGAACGGCACGTGGTATGTCTGGCTTGACGATCCGACCAAACTCGTCGAACTCCCCGCCTGGCTCCGTCAGTAGTCCACCAACAACCCCCTACAAACCCGATACCAGGACAACTTACAACCATGCCGCGACGAGTATTCTTCAGTTTCCACCACCAGGGCGACTGTTGGCGTGTTGGCCAGGTTCGGAATAGCTGGGTGGCCCAAAAAGGAACGACCAATTCATTCCTCGATGCTGCTGCCTGGGAAGCCGTCAAGCGGAAGGGCGAGGCCGCAGTTAGGGCTTGGATTGACCGCGAAATGCTCGGGACTGGTGTAACCGTCGTGTTAATCGGTCGGCACACAGCCACCCGCCCGTACGTTCAGTACGAGATTCGCCAAAGCATGAGAAACCGCAAAGGGCTCCTGGGCATCCACATTCACAGCATCAAGGACCGAAACCGGAGAACAACCCTGAAGGGCCACAATCCGCTCGACGATTTCACGGTGACCCGCGACGATCCTTGGTTCTGGTGGCTCGGCATGAGATCGGAACAGCGGCTGTCGGACATTTTTCAGACCTTTGATTGGGAGCAGCACGACGGCCGCAGCAACATGCCAGAGTGGATTGAAGAGGCGGCTCGCAGGGCCAATCGCTGAGCGCCGCGGCAACCAACTTAATGTCCTCGAGAAACCTAAAATTATCCCCCCATGGGAGCCGGTTTTACTTCGTGCCGAGGATGGCGTCCTTGGCCGCTTTGGCCACCCGGAACTTCACGACGCGCTTGGCCTTAATCTGGATCGTTTCGCCCGTTGCCGGGTTGCGTCCAATGCGGGCTTTGCGGTTGACCAGAACCAACTTGCCGAGGCCGGGCAGGGTGAAAGTGTTCTTGGCGTTCTTGTAGGCTAACTGCGCGATGGATTCAAGAATCTCCGCCGCCGCTTTCTTGGTGATGTTGCTCTTGGTTGCGATTTCCGCTGCAATTTGGGATTTGGTCAGGGCGTTGGCCATAGTTCGATCAGTTCTTTTCGATTGTTAACGGTTGTTTTTACCCGGCGCAGTTAATCTGATTAGTAACAGTTCGCCAAGAGAAAACCGCCTCTTTATTGAGGATTGTGAGTGTTGTTGATCGGTGAATATCCTGGTGAATATCCTGTGTACAACATCCGCGACGCTCGTCAGGGTGCTCAAAGACGCTCACTCCGAGTCAAGCTCCAGCATCGTCACGGGGCAGGCTTCTACTCGCGCTGCGATCGACTGAAAATGGTTTTCAGTTGGCCGTGTGAAATGCGCTCGATGTTTACGACGGCGATGTAAGCGTGTTTGCGGAAATGGCTGCGGTGATGCGCGGGCCTGAAGCAGTTGACGCCACGCATGGTTTCACGTTACAAGCCTCGATTCAGTAGCCTTCGTAGCAGCCAGAATCCCGGCATTTGCGGAGGGACGACAATATGCAAACGATTCTGCCATCCGAGTTCAAACGCCAGATGGTTCTAATGCTGGACGGTGCCCCCCATGTCGTCGAGGATATGCATACCAGCGGCACTGCCCAGACCCGACACCGACTCCACACCCGCCTGCGCCACCTCACGACAGGCCGCCTCATTGACCGCGTTTTCGCCGAAAACGAGCGCGTGCCCGTGGCCCCACTGGAAACCCGTCGCGTTACTTACAGCTACGCGCGGGCCGATACGCAGGTTTTCATTGATATAGAGACTTTCGATGAGTTCGAGTTCAGTAACGAACAACTCGGTGAGCGCCGCTGGTTTCTCAAGGAGAACGAAGAATATAAAGCCCTGCGGCTCGATGGCAGGCTTCTTGACATTGTCTTGCCGCCGCAAATACCGCTCAAGGTGGTGGACACCGCTCCGCCCGGTCGTGGTGGCTTGAACTCGGCCTGGAAGGAGGCGAAGCTCGAAACTGGCCTCCAAATCATGGTTCCGCTGTTCATCGCCAACGGCGAAATAATCCGCGTTGATACTGCCGGAAAGAAATACTTGGGCAAGGAAACGTCCGGGGAATAGGCCGGTCGTTGACGACCCCAGCAGTTCTGCCATGCTGGCCGCCAACGATGCTGCAAAGATTCCGCACGCCGTTGCTCGCGTTGGCGGTCATCTGCGTGCTGGCGATGTTGACCGTGCTTTTCTTGTCCGTGGGCCGGACTCCCCCACGCCCGCCATTGCCGAACCCGAACGGATATGACGATTTTCTGAAAGCCGCAGCGTTATTGACTGGAGACGTGTACCTTTCCCCTCTCGACCACGATGGCCGGCGGGCCTTGGTGGCCACAAACGCTGAAACGCTCCGCCTATTCAGGCTTGGCCTTACGCGTAATTGCTCGGTGCCTACGGATTCTGCGATGACAAATGTTTCGGGCTTGGGGCCCGAGTTGGCCCGTCTGAAAGTACTCGCCCGTCTGCTTACAGATGAGGGCCAGTTGGCAGAAATGGAAAACCGGTATGCGGATGCCGCGCAAAGTTACCTCGACACCATCCGCCTCGGAAACGAGATGAGCCGGGGCGGATTCATCATCAATCGACTCGTAGGAATCGCGTGTGAAGCGATTGGCGACACGCCGCTTAGCAAAACTTGCGCCGAAGCTTAACGCCGGAGAGGCGCGCCCGGTCATCGCTGAGTTGGAGAAGATCGACAATGCCGGAGTCACGTGGGATGAAGTCCTGCAAAACGAAAACAGGTTCGTCCGGTATCAACTCAGCAAGGGTTTCAATCCCATCACATGGGCGATGGCCCGGTGGCAAGGTCGGAGTTTAAGACTACGGGCCGAAATGAGGCACAACAGAATAGCAGCCCATTTGCGCCTGCTTTACGCAGAACTTGCCGTCCGTTGTTACCAATCGGAGCAGGGACGTGCACCCACGGGTCTGGAGCAACTGGTTCCAAAGTATCTCCAGCGCGTGCCATCGGACCCGTTCAGCGGTCATCCGCTGATTTACCGCCCCCGAGGGACTAACTGGCTATTGTACAGCGTCGGCGAAGATGGCGTGGACGACGGTGGCAGACCGGTTGGCCGGTCGGGTTCGGGTACCCTTACGAGAGGCGACGTGTTTTACGACTCGCCGCATTGAACGTGGAGCCCGGGTGGGTCGCCGTGCGAAGCTGGCCCAGCACGGAGTGCGATTTGCTCCGAACGGCCCGGTTGGGCCTGCCAGCACTCCCATCCTTTGTCAGAGGGAAAAGTTATGACCCATTTCCAAAATCCTGACTTGCCAATTGGCATTGCCGCTGCCGAGCACGCCGGCGCGGTGTGACGCCGCCGGTCGTGCTCTTTACTCCCCTCCTTTCAATGGCCTCCTGCCTTAACGATTATGTTAAACGTGTTGTGATATTCAAACGTGACGCCGAATAATGGTACGGGCAACTTGACGTCGAGCTTGAGAATGTGCTTTCCCGCAGCCAGCGGAGCGTGCAGGATTGCGATGCCTTGGGAATAGATGATCGCATCGACCGGCGGCGAGTTCAACGGAATCGGCGGATCGAAGGTGATCTGGGTGTAATGGTCCAGGGCGTCGCCTTCATCCAGAATGGTTTTGCCGTCAAGCTCCAAGGTGAGTGTTAAGTTCGTTTTCCCGAACACATTTTTGTCCACCATCGGATCGGGCGGGGTGCCATCGGTGTAGCTGGTGCCCAGCAAACCAATCAGCGGCAGGAAAAACGGTTCTCCGGCTTTGAGGGTCACGTCAATGCTTGCCGGCGTGCCGTCTCCGGGTGCGTTCGGCAGCGGCATCAGCGCCA
>WNFT01005964.1_pt1 | contig 10710 bp, 13 predicted proteins | sample 5400191 | NCBI WGS metagenome assembly WNFT01 (sample SAMN13153359, study PRJNA577476) | soil metagenome | isolation source: 80 cm saprolite under Madrone tree | place: USA:California | collected 2016-06-14
GGCTCACGCTGAAGTCGCTGGCCGGCGCGCTCCAGCTCAAGCTCGTCGAGCGGCCGTTCACGTTGGCCGAAGCCAAGAAGGCGAAGGAGGCCTTCATCACCAGCGCCACGTCGTTCGTCACGCCGGTGGTGAAGATCGACGGCGAGACAGTAGGCAACGGCAAGGTCGGGCCGACGGCGCGACGACTGCGCGAGGAATACGTGCGCTTCGCGGCCACGGGCGAGGCGGTGACGTGACGCTGCCGGCCGATCTCAAGCCGCCGCGCGCCGTGCTGTTCGACTGGGACAACACGCTGGTCAACACCTGGCCGACCATCGTCGAGTGCTATCACGACACCTTCACGGCGCTGGGCTTGCCGCCGTGGACGGCCGACGAGGTGCGCGAGCGCGCCCACGGCTCGTTGCGCGACCTCTTCCCCGGTCTGTTCGGAGCGCGCGCCGGCGAGGCGGAGCGGATCTTCTACGAGACGTTTTACCGCATCCACTTGGATCGGCTGGAGCCGCTGCCGGGCGCCGACACGTTGCTGGCGCGCTGCCACGCGCTTGGCTGCTATGTCGCAGTTGTAAGCAACAAGGTGGGAGAGAATCTGCGGGCCGAGCTCGCCCATCTCGGCTGGCAGCGTTGGGTCTCGCGCGCGGTCGGCGCCAAGGACTGTCTGCGCGACAAGCCGGCGCCCGATCCCATCTTTCGCGCCCTCGATGGCACGGGAATTGCCCCCGGTGAAACGGTATGGATGGTGGGCGATACCCCGGCCGATCTCAAATGTGCCCATGCTGCGGGCTGTTTGCCCGTTCTCGTCGGCGGCCTGGAACAATTGTCGGGCCCTCTGCTAGAGCATCCGCCGCGCCTCAGGGTACGCAATTGTCATGATCTGGTGGCATTGCTTTGAACCGATCGGCCCCTATATTTGACGGAACTCGGGAGCGGGTAAAAGTCCCGCGCCTTTCAAACCGGCGACCTTCCGGCAGCCGGCCGCCCAGCAAGAGGCCAAGAACATGAGCGAAAAGGCACAGAACGTTCAGGATGTCTTCCTGAACCACCTGCGCAAGAACAAGACGCCCGTCACGATCTTCCTGGTGAACGGCGTCAAACTGCAGGGGATCGTCACTTGGTTCGACAACTTCTCGGTGCTGCTGCGCCGCGACGGCCACTCGCAGCTTGTCTACAAGCATGCGATCTCGACCATCATGCCAGTCACGCCGGTGCAGCTGTTCGACGGGGACAAAGCCGAAGCAGCAGGCTGATTTGAGCGAAGATCTCCAGCACAACGGACAGCACAGAGGCAAGCGCAAGGCAGTGGACACCGCGCGGCCGGCCACGGTGGCGGCGGTGCTCAGCCCATACGCGTCCAACGCCCGCGGCGAGGAGCGCGATCGCGAGGCCAAGCTCGAGGAGGCGGTCGGGCTTGCCCGGGCGATCGACCTCGACGTGCGCCTGGCCGAGACCGCGCCGTTGCGCCGGCTGACGCCCGCCACGCTGGTCGGCAAGGGCGTCGTCGAGCGCATGAAGGCCGCCGTGGAAGAGCAGGGCATCGGTCTGGTGATCGTCGACGACAGGTTGACGCCCGTGCAGCAGCGCAATCTCGAAAAGGCCTGGCAGGCCAAGGTCATCGACCGTACCGGCCTCATCCTGGAGATCTTCGGTGCCCGCGCCCGCACGCATGAGGGCCGCCTGCAGGTCGAGCTGGCGGCGCTTGACTATCAGCGTGGTCGTCTGGTCCGCTCGTGGACCCACTTGGAACGCCAGCGCGGCGGTTTCGGCTTCCTGGGCGGCCCCGGCGAATCGCAGATCGAGATCGACCGCCGGCTGATCGGCGAGCGCATCGTCAGGATCAAGCGCGATCTCGAAGGCGTGCGGCGTACGCGCGCCGTCAATCGCGTCGGCCGGCGCAAGGCGCGCCTGCCGACCGTGGCGCTGGTGGGCTACACCAATGCCGGCAAGTCGACGCTGTTCAACCGCCTCTCCGGCGCCGGCGTCGTGGCCAAGAACCTGCTGTTCGCCACCCTCGATCCCACCATGCGGTCGATCAAGCTGCCGGGTGGCAAGGACTGCGTGATCTCCGACACCGTGGGCTTCGTCTCCGACTTGCCGACGCACCTGGTCGCGGCCTTCCGGGCGACCCTGGAGGAGGTGATCGAGGCCGACCTGATCGTGCATGTGCGCGACATCTCCCATCCCGATACCGAGCAGCAACGCGCCGACGTCGAGACGGTGCTGCGCGAATTGGGAGCGATCGAGGAGGGGCAGGGGAACCGGCTGATCGAGGCGCTGAACAAGATCGATGCGCTGCCGCCGGAAAACCGGCGCACCTTGCAGACCCGCTGTGCCACCGGAGCGGAGCGGGCCCGCCAGTACCCGGTCTCGGCCGCGACCGGCGAGGGCGTCGATCAGCTCATGGAGGCGATCGGCGATTTCCTCCAGACGAGCGAGGCGCGCGAAGTGGCGGTGCCGCTCAGCGATGGCGCGACGATCGCCTGGCTCTACCGCCACGGCGAGGTGCGCAGCCGCCGCGACGACGGCGAGTTGGCGCTGCTCACCGTAGCCCTCGATGCCGCCGCTTCGGCGCAGTTCGAGCGGCGCTTGGCGCGTTGACACAAAGCGCTGCCGCTCCCTATAAGCGGCTCAGTCCAGGCGAAGGAAACACCATGAAATTCAAGCCCTTGCACGATCGGTTGCTGCTGAAGCCGACGACCGCCGAGACCAAGACCAAGGCCGGCATCATCATCCCCGACACCGCCCAGGAAAAACCCATGCAGGGCGAGGTCGTGGCCGTCGGCAAAGGCAAGCGGCTGGAAGACGGCCGCCTGCAGCCGCTCGGCGTCAAGGTCGGCGACAAGGTGATCTACGGCAAGTGGTCGGGCACCGAAGTGAAGCTCGACGGCGCCGATCATGTGATCCTCAAGGAAGAAGACCTGTTCGGTATCGTCGGCTAACGCATGCTGGGTCCCGGCGATTCTGAGCGGGTCGCCGAACTGATGCGCGAGACGGCCGCGGCGGAGCTGACGCCGCGCTTTCGCATGCTCGCCAAGGAAGACATCCGGCTGAAGCGCCCCGGTGACTTCGTCACCGTGGCCGACGAGCTCTCCGAGCAGCGCCTGGCTTCCGGTCTCGCCAAGATCCTGCCCGGCGTGCCCGTGGTCGGCGAGGAGGCGGCGGAGAGAGACCCCGGCCTGGTCGATCTGATCGCACGGCCCGGCGAGGCGTGCTGGATCGTCGATCCGCTGGACGGCACGGCGAACTTCGCCGCCGGCAAGGATCGCTTCGCCATGATCGTCTGCCTGGTGCAGGACAGGGCGGCGGTCGCCGGCTGGATCCTCGACGTGCCGCGCCAGCAGATGGCGGTGGCGCTGCGCGGGCAGGGGGTGACCTTGGAGGGCACGCCGGTCCGTGGCGCGCACGCCGACCGGCCGCTCATCGGCTTCGTTGGCTACAAGTTCCGCAAGGAGTTTGACCGTCAGCTTCCGGCAGCAAAGCGCCAACAGTTCGGCCGTTTGTCGACCTTGAGCTGTGCGGGTGCCGAATATCTCGAAATCCTGTCCGGCCGGGCGGACTTCAGCCTCTATCGCATGACCAAGTCGTGGGACCATGCCGCCGGCACGCTGATGCTGAGAGAGGCGGGCGGCGATGCCGTGCGGTTCGACGGCCAGCCTTATGCGCCGGCACAACCGATCAACGCCGGCCTGGTCGCTGCGGCCGATCCTAACGCGTTGGATGAGGCGAGGATGCTGTTCGAGGCAGTGCGCCTGCCGCTGCTGGCGGAGCTGCCGAAGCCCTAGACGCGCGTCTTGGCCTCCTGCCAGAGCGCTTCCATCTCCTCGAGGCTGGCGTCGACCGGCTTGCGGCCGGCTTCGGCGAGTTGCCGCTCGATATAGCGAAACCGGCGCTCGAACTTGTCGTTGGTGGCGCGCAGGGCCGCCTCCGGGTCGACCTTGCAGTGGCGCGCCAGGTTAGCCACCGCGAACAGGACGTCGCCCAATTCGTCGGTCAGCCGGGCCTGGTCGACGGTTCCGGCAGCAAGTTCGGCGCGAAGCTCGCCCAGCTCCTCTTCGATCTTGTCAATGACAGGACCGGTTTGCTTCCAGTCGAAGCCCACGCGGGCCGCCCGCTTCTGGATCTTCTCGGCCCGCAACAGGGCGGGCAGGGCGCGCGCCACGCCATTGAGCGCACCGGCCGGCTCGTCGGCGGCGCCGCCCTTCCTGGCCGCCCGTTCGGCGGCCTTGCGAGCCTCCCACGACACGGTCTGGGCCTCGGCCGTGGCGATCCGGGTGTCGCCGAAGACATGGGGATGGCGGTCGACCATCTTGTCGGCGACGGCGGCCGCCACGTCGGCGAAGCTAAAGGCGCCGGCCTCGCGTGCCATCTGGGCGTGGTAAACGACTTGCAGCAGAAGATCGCCCAGCTCTTCCTTGAGCGCCGGAAGGTCGTCGCGCTCGATGGCGTCGGCCACCTCGTAGGCCTCTTCGATGGTATACGGCGCGATGGTGCGGAAGGTCTGGTCGACGTCCCACGGACAGCCGTGCTGGCGATCGCGCAGCCACGCCATGACCGCGAGCAGGCGGGCCATCGGCTCGTGGGGCAGCGAGTCCGCCGTGGGACGGTCGGACGCTATGGGGTTTGCACTCATCTCCGTTTATCGTATAATAAGTATTATGACAAATATAAATAGATTCGAAGAAACACCATATTACCAGCTAATCCTTATATTTGCCTTTAAGAGTGCCATTAGCTGCAGACCACGCGCCGCTTCGCTGGCGGGAACGCCCAAGGTGACCAGGACGCCTTCCTTCGGGTTGCCCGGCCTTGGGACTACGAGATCGAACACCACTCTTGGTTCGCTGTCGCCCTGGGCCCTGGTGGCGTTCTCGTAGACGATCAGGAACGTGCCGTCGCCCAGCTTGCGCGCCTGGGCACGGACGGTCGGACGACGGGCCTGGATGGAGCCGCTCTTGGTGGCGGCGTAGTGCTCGGCGTCTTTGACGCCCTCATAGGCGAAGTCGACGCGCCATACGATCACGCGGTAGCGCTTGTCGCTGCTATAGGCGACCCCTCGCTCCCAATCCTCGGTCGCCTGCCAACCCAGCGGCACCGCCAGCTCGACCCGGATCGAGCTGAACTGGATCCGGGCCAGCCCTTTGTCGCTCTCGATCGCGGCAATCTTCGATGACACCTGGTTGGGACCGCCGGCGATCATGGGGTCGCCGCGGCTGAAGCTCGCGCCATTGTCGTTGCTGGAAAAGTCGCGAAACGTCAGGCCGCCGGGATCGAGTTTGTCCTGGGCAAGCGCCGGCGCGCCCAGGAAGCATGCCGCGAGGCTTCCGCCCAGGAACAAGCGGCGACCGGACTCCCTTTGTCCCGCTTTATCTATTAGATGCAGAATTTTCTCTAACTTCATGGCGCTTAATAATTAATTTCCATCTACTTCGATAACAAGGCCGTCGTAACAAGGGTGGACGTGGGCCGGTGTGAGGCGATCGACCTCAGCATAGTCCATATCGACGTGGAGATTGGTCAAAAAAGCCCACTTGGGCCTGATCCGTTCGATCCACTCCAGGGCCCGGTCGAGATGGGCATGGGTTGGATGCGGGTGGAACCGCATGGCATCGACGATCAGCACCTCGGCCCCGCGCAGGATCTCGAAGGCCTCCTCCGACAGCGTCACCACGTCATTGGCGTAGGCCACGCGACCAAAGCGCAAGCCCAGGGAGGACGTGCCGCCGTGATCCTGGGCGAATGGCGTCACGAGGACACCGGCCGCCTTGAACGGCCCCTCGATCGGGTGGTGGCGATAGATCGGATTGTAGAAGCTGTGGTCCTCCGCCTCGAAGCAATAGCCGAAGCGGCGCCGCAATATCTCGAAGGTCCTGCTGTCGGCCCAGCTTTCGATCGCCCCCTGACGCAACGTGTAGGGCCGCAGATCGTCGATGCCGTGGACCTGGTCGGCATGCTCATGCGTCCAGATCACCGCGTCCACCCGCGCGACCTCGGCGTCGAGAAGCTGGGCCCGCACGTCGGGCGAGGTATCGACCAGCAGGGTCTTGCCCTGCTCCTCGACCAGGATGGAACAGCGACGGCGCCGATTGCGCGGATCGGCGGGATTGGCCGCTCCCCATTCGCCCTTGCCGTCCTTGCCGCCCACTCTCGGCACGCCGCCCGACGTGCCGCAGCCCAGGATCGTTACCCGCACCGGACACGCTCCGCCTTGGCGAACAACCGGAAGAAGTTGTCGGTGGTGGCCGCCTCGAGCGCGCCCAGGCTCACGCCCTTCAGTTCGGCGACCTTGGCCGCGGTATGGGCGACGAAGGCCGGTTCGTTGGTCTTGCCGCGCTTGGGAACCGGCGCGAGGTAGGGCGCATCGGTCTCGACCAGCAGGCGCTCCAGCGGGATGTCGCTCACGATGGCCCGCAGGCTGTCGGCGGCCTTGAAGGTGACGATGCCCGAAATCGAGATGTAGAGGCCGAGCGCCAGCGCCCGGCGCGCCATCTCGGGCCCCGCGCTGAAGCAGTGGATCAGGCCGGTGAAGGCGCCCTTGGCATGTTCGTCCTCGAGGATGTCGCCGGTTTGCTGATCGGCGTCGCGGGTATGGACGATCAGCGGCAGGCCGCTCTGGCGCGCCGCGGCGATATGGGCGCGGAAGCTCTCGGCCTGCTCGGCGCGCGGGCTGTGCTCGTAGTAGAAATCGAGGCCGGTCTCGCCGATGCCCACCACCTTGGGATGGCGCGTCGCCTCGACCAGCCGGTCCGGCGCGCGCTGCCCCTCCTCCTTGGCCTCGTGCGGATGCACGCCAACCGAGCACCAGACGTTGTCGTGGCGCTCGGCGATGGCCCGCACCTTGTCGAACTGGTCGAGCCGCGTGCCGATGGTCAGCATGCCCGCCACGCCGGCTGTGCGGGCACGCGCCAGCACGCCCGCCTCGTCGGCGGCAAGCTCGGGGAAGTCGAGATGGCAGTGGCTGTCGATCAGCATCAGCTCGCCGCCCCCCGACTCGCGGATTGGGCGACCTCGACGAAACGCGGGAACACGCCCTGCGGCGCCGGCAGCACCCTGCCCGGCACGAGCTCGCGGTCGAAGGCGGCGAAGGTCCTTTGTTCAGCCGGCACGGCGAGCTGATCCAGGATCCTGGCCGCCGAGCCGGGCATGAAGGGCTGCACCAGCAAGGTGACGCGGCGGATGGTCTCGGCCAGCACCCACAGCACGGTGTCGCGCCGCACCGGATCGGTCTTGGCGAGCGCCCACGGCGCCTGCGCATCGACATAGCGGTTGGCGTCGGCGATCACCTCCCAGATCGAGGTCAGTGCGCGGTGGAAGGCCTGGTCGTCCAGCTCGCGGCGCACCATCCCCAGCAGCGCCTTGGCGCGGTCGAGCAGAGCGGTATCAGCCTGCGTGATCGCGCCCTTGGCCGGTATCTTCCCGTCGCAGTTCTTGGCGACGATCGACAGCACGCGCTGGCAGAGATTGCCGTAGGCGTTGGCGAGGTCGCCGTTCAGCCGGCCGATCAGTGCGCGCTTCTGCAGGTCGCCGTCGTTGCCGAACGGCACTTCGCGCAGCAGGAAGTAGCGCACCGGATCGAGCCCGTAGCTATTCACCAGCTCCACCGGATCGATCACGTTGCCGAGCGACTTGGAAATCTTCTGGCCCTCGTTGGTCCACCAGCCGTGCGCGAACACGCGCTGCGGTGGCGCGACGCCCGCCGCCATCAGGAAGGCCGGCCAGAACACGCAGTGGAAGCGGATGATGTCCTTGCCGACCATGTGCAGGTCGGCCGGCCAGTACTTCCACAGCGGATTGTGCGTGTCGGGATAGCCGCACTCGGTGATGTAGTTGGTGAGCGCGTCCAGCCAGACATACATCACGTGCTTGGGATCGCCCGGCACCGGCACGCCCCACGAGAAACTGGTGCGCGAGACGGAAAGATCCTGCAGGCCGCCCTTCACGAAGCTGATGACTTCGTTGCGCCGGCTCTCCGGCGCGATGAAACGCGGATTCGCCTCATAGAACGCCATTAGCCGCTCGGCCCAGGTCGACAGCCGGAAGAAGTACGACGGCTCTTCGACCCATTCGACCTCGGCGCCGGTCGACAGAGCGCGCCGCTTGTTGTCCGGCCCGACCTCGGTCTCGCTTTCGACGAAGTAGGTCTCGTCGCGCACCGAATACCAGCCGGCGTAGTTGCCGAGATAGATGTCGCCCGCCTCGACAAGCTTCTGCCACAGCGCCTGCGAGGCTGCGTAGTGCCGCTTCTCCGTCGTGCGGATGAAGTTGTCCGGGCTGTAGTTCATCACGCCGATGAGGTCGCGGAACGACTGGCTCACTTTGTCGGTGAAAGCTTGCGGCGAAAGGTCGGCCGCAGCCGCGGCCTTCTCGACCTTCTGGCCGTGCTCGTCGGTGCCGGTGAGGAAGTGCACGTCGCGGCCGTCGAGGCGCATGAAGCGGGCCAGCACGTCGCAGGCGAGCGTCGTGTAGGCGTGCCCGATATGGGGTACGTCGTTCACGTAGTAGATCGGCGTGGTGACGTAGTAAGTGCTGCGGCCCGACATGACTGAACTCCGACTGTCGCCGCTCAACGCATCGCCGACTGGAGAGCCAGGAAGCTCGCCAGCACCGTCTGCTTGCGGTCGAGATTGACCCTATCGGCGCCGGACAACAGGTCGGCGGCCTTTTCCCACGCCTCCATCCAGCGATCAAGGCTCGCGGCCGACGCCAGCCGCGCCTGCAAGCCGCGTTCCGCCGGCACGATGGCTGCAGCTTCTCCGCCCACCGCCGCCAGCCGCGCCAGGCCCTTGAGCCAGCTGTCGAACAGATAGTTCAGCGAGCGCCAAGCGGCATTGGCCTCCTCGCCGCGGCGCGCGAAGCGCTCGGCGAAACCGTGCAGTCGCGCCATGTCGAGCTCGGGCAAGGTCGCCAGCACATCGACCATCTCGCGGTAAAGCTCGAGGCTGCCGGCGCCCGCCAGTTCGAGCGCGCGGCCGATGCTGCCTTCGCTCAATCGCGCCAGGACCGCCCTCTCCTCTTCCTTCACGCCCGGGGCGTAGTCGCCCAGCAGGCGCACCACGATCTCGTCGGACAACGGCTGCAGCACGAGCCGCCGGCAGCGCGAGCGGATCGTCGGCAGCAACCGGCCGGGCGCGTGCGCCACGATCAGCAGCACGGCATTGGGTGGCGGCTCCTCGAGGATCTTTAGCACCGCGTTGGCGCTGTTGCGGTTCATCTCGTCGGCTGCATCGACGATGGCGACCCGCCATTGCCCCATCGCCGGCGTCATGTGCATGAAGGCACCGAGCTCGCGCACGTCGTCGACGGCGATTTCGGCGCGCATGCGGCCGGTGTCGGGATTGAGCGTGCGCCTCAGGTGAAACAGGTCGGGATGCGAACGGGCATCGACCAGCGAGCGCCCCGGCGCGTCGGCCGGCACGTCGAGACTCTCGGGTCCGCCGCCGAACAGGCCCCCCTGCGCCTGGCCGGCGAGCAGGAAGCGCGCGAAACGCCAGGCGAGCGTCGCCTTGCCGATGCCGCGCGGTCCCGCCAGGAGCCAGGCGTGATGCAGGCGGCCGCTCTGATGCGCGGCGAGCATGGTCTTCTCGGCCGTCTCGTGGCCCAGCAGGCGGTCGCGGCGCCACGGCGGCGGCCAGTCGTAGGGCCATTCGAGCTTCTCGAGCTCGCTTGCGTCGGCGCTCGTCTTGCCCCGGGCCATGCGCGTCAGGCTCCCAGCCGTTCTTGCACCGCGCGCGCGATCGCGGCGGCGACGGCGTCGATGTCTGCTGTAGCATCGATCACCACGCAGCGCTTGGGATGGTGCGCGGCGATGTCGAGGAAACCGGCGCGGACGCGGGCATGAAAATCCTTCGGCAGACTCTCATAACGGGTCTCGCCGCCTCGCCGTGCCGAGGCGCGCGCCAGACCGATCTCGATCGGCAGGTCGAGGACGAGGGTGAGATCGGGCCGGAAGTCACCCACCGCGACCGCGTAGAGCTGCTCGAATATCCTGGCGCTCACGCCGTGGCCGTGGCCCTGATAGGCCAGGGTCGAATCGGCAAAGCGGTCGCTCAGCACCCAGTCGCCGCGCTCGAGCGCCGGCCACACCGAGGAGGGCGGCTTCGGCCAGGCAAGCTCGGCGGTGCGGGACGGACGGCGGCTCATCCTGGTGGTGAACGGCTTGAGCTCGATGGCCGAACGCGCCCAGGAGACGGCGCGGCTGACGGAATGGGGCTTCCGCGAAACCACCAACACCACGGTCTTCCGCGCCGGCGACGCCGTCGTCGAGGCGCCGGTCTGGCTGGGCGCCCAGGACAAGGTGCCGCTGGTCGTCGCGCGCGCCATCCAGATCACGGCGCCGACCGGGCAGACCGTGACGCCGCGCGTGATCGCGCGCTTCGACGGACCGCTGCCGGCGCCGATCGTCAAGGGCACCAAGCTCGGCACGGCAGCCGTCACGCTGCCCGACGGAAAGGTGATGGAATACCCGCTGGAGGCGGGCGCCGATGTGGCGCGCATGGGCGTGGTCGGCCGCGTGGCGGCGCTGATCCACCATTACCTGTTCGGCTGGCTGTCGTGAGCCAAGCCCCAGGCGGGCGGTTCATCACCCTGGAAGGCGGCGAAGGAGCGGGGAAATCGACGCAGATTTCGCGGCTGAAGGGCTGGCTCGAAAGCCGTGGCCGCTCGGTCGTGGCGACGCGCGAGCCCGGCGGCTCGCCGGGCGCCGAGATGATCCGCAAGCTC
>WNFT01005966.1_pt1 | contig 10709 bp, 7 predicted proteins | sample 5400191 | NCBI WGS metagenome assembly WNFT01 (sample SAMN13153359, study PRJNA577476) | soil metagenome | isolation source: 80 cm saprolite under Madrone tree | place: USA:California | collected 2016-06-14
CTTTGAGCCGGTAGAAGAGGTCGTCGCGGAATCGCTGTTCGCGGACCATCGTCTCGAGATTCTGGTTGGTGGCCGAGATGACCCGCACGCTCACGGTGATGTCCTTCGTGCCGCCGACGCGCTTGAAGGTCATGCGCTCGAGGACGCGAAGAAGCTTCACCTGGATGCTCAGCATCATCTCCCCCACCTCGTCCAGGAAGAGCGTCCCCCCGTTCGCCAATTCCAAGAGCCCCTGCTTCTGCTGCCGCGCGTCGGTGAAGGCGCCCTTCTCGTGGCCGAAGAGCTCCGATTCCAGGAGCTCCCTGGGGATGGCGGCGCAGTTCACCTCCAGCATCGGCTTGTCGCGCCGCCCGGAGAGCTCGTGGATCCAGTGCGCGATCAGCTCCTTCCCGGTCCCGCTCTCCCCTTCGATCAGGACGCTGGTCGAGTCGCTCTGCGCTACCTGCTCCACGATGGTGTAAACGTGCTGCATGGCGGGGCTCTGCCCGCGGACGAACTCCCGCGAGAACTTCTGGCTCTTCTCCTGGCGGTGGTGCTGCACCTCGCGCCCCAGACGCTGCGACGAGAGCTCGCGCTCGAGCACGAGGAGGAGCTCTTCGCGGATCGGCTTTCCCTTGATGAGGTAGTCGCGCGCGCCCAGCCGCATGGCCTGCACGGCGGTCTCGTGGTCGGGCTCGCCGGTCAGCATGACCACCATCTGCTCGGGCCACTGCGTCCGGATCCGCTCCAGCACCTGGATGCCTGTCAGATCGGGCAGGCGGATGTCCAGCAGGACGAGATCGGCGGGCTCCTTCTCGAGGATCTGGAGGGCCGCCTTTCCGGAATCCGCCGTGAGGACCTGATACCCCTCCGCCTTCAGCTCCCGCGGAAGGAAGTGGCGGATGGTTTCGTCGTCATCGATGACCAGTACGGTTGCCTTCATTCAGGCTCCTCGCTCTCAGGCGGCCGCGGGCAGGATGATGCGGAATCGGGTTCCCTGCCCCGGGGCGCTCGTAACCTCGATCGAACCGCCGTGGCGCTGCACGATCCCGTGCGCCACGAACAGGCCCAGGCCGGTGCCCTTCGCCCGCGTCGTGTAGAACGGCTCGAAGAGGTGCGGCAGATGCTCCGGCGCGATACCGGCTCCCGTATCCGCGATCCCGATCTCCACGCGCGGGGTCGGCGGATTTCCGACGAGACGGGCGTCGATCTCCACCTCGCCCCCCTCCTCGATCGCCTGCACCGCGTTCTGGATCACGTTCAGGAAGACTTGGAGCAGCTGGTCGGTATCGGCCAGGACCTTGGGCCAAGTATCGGCACCTTCGAGCCGAATCTGGACCTTTCCCTCCTGAATGGAGGGGGCGAGGGTCCGGATGGCCCGGGCGGCCACATCCGAGAGCGAGACGGAGCCCAGGGTGAGCATCCGGGGTCGGGTCGCGGAGAGGAGGTCCTGGATGATGGTGTTGAGGCGGGTGACCTCGCGCAGGATGAACTGGACGTCGACATGCCGCTCGTCCCCTTCGGGGAAGCCGCGGCTTAGATATTCCACCCCGGTCGCGATTCCGGTTAGGGGGTTCCGGATCTCGTGGGCGACGCTGGATGCGAATCTCCCGAGCGCGGCGAGGCGGTCCAGCTGTCGGATCCGCTCCTCCATGCTCCGGACGTTCGAGAGGTCCGTGAGCGTGGCCACGGCACCCCGGGTGCGTCCCTCCGCGTCACGGAGCGGGGCGGCGTTCACCTCGATCGGGACGGTGTGCCCGTCGGGGCGCCGCACGATGTGCTCGGAAGGGACGCCCGCGCCCCCGAGGCGGAGCGCACGGAGCAGCGCCTCCTGCCAGCCCTCGGCGCCGCCGATCTGATCGATCGTCCTCGCCAGGGTGGTTTCCCGGGGCGCGCCGAGAATCTCCTCGGCGGAACGGTTCCAGGCGAGGATCTGCCCCTCGCGGTCCACGGCGACGACCCCTAGCGGCATGCTCTCGATCACGTCCTCCCGGAACCGCGCCTCGAGATCGAGCGCCTCGTTCAGGCTCAGGTTCACGCAGAGGGCGCCGAGGGCGGGCACGATCGCCTCGACCGAGTCCCTTCGCGCCCGGTCCGATTCCCCTGCCAGCCCCATGAGCCCCACCACGCGGTGGAACTGGCAGGGGGCGCAGCGACGCTGGCCGTCTCCCTGACCGGCGAGAGGCGCCCCGGTGACGCCGCAAGATTTCCCATCGACGGAAGATCCGGGGCAGGCCGGTTGCCCACCGCTCAGGCGCTCTTCCGGAACCTCTCCGCGGACGGGGATGGGGTGCCATGGCCCGCCGCGGGGCTCTCCCCAGGGATCGGTTCGCAGCGTGGGCTCTCCCTCCCCCAGCGCGAGCCAGCGGAGCCACTCCGGGTTCAAGTCCCGAAGCGAGACTCGGCCGGTCCGGGCCTCCAGCTCTCCGCGCGGCCCCACGCTCCAGAGCGAGAACGTGGGCGGATTCCCTCTTCTCAGGGCGAGCCAGAGCTTGGGCTCGTTCAGGGCACGCGCGAGGTAGAGGAGGAGGGTCGGGAACGGGCCCGGCTCGGGTCCGGGCAGAGCGAACGCGATCAGCTCGCCCAGGCCCTTCAGCTGGACCCGGGTCGCGAGCTCTCTGCGGAAATTTCCCTCTAAATCGTGAAGTAGGATCTCGACCAGGGCTTCGGCCGGATCACGCCTCGCTCCCCGGCCCGGGGAGGATTCCGGGATGGACGGCAGCCCACAAAGGGCGCGGATCTCCTCGGCGCGGCGCCAGAGCGCCTCGAGGGCCGGCTCTCGAATCTTGTGGTCGGGTGTGGTCAAGGGGCGCGGGTTCGCCGATCCCGCCGGAATGCCCGCGGCAGGCGCGGAACGTCACACGCCGCACGCTAGCACCGCGCGCGGCGGAGGGTCAAGCGAATGACCGTCCGGGGAGCTAGTGGGATCCCTCGCCTCGAGCCATGACCTTTACGGTGGCTGCCATGATTTTCAGATCGAGCAGGATGCGACCGTTCTTGAGGTAGTAGAGATCGTACTGAAGCTTGCGGTTTGCGCTGTCCACCGAGGTGTCGTAGCGGGACTTCACCTGGGCGAGTCCGGTGATGCCTGGAAGCGCGCTGCATCGTTTCGGGTAGTCGGGGATGGAGACGGAGAGCGATTGCACGAACGTCGGACGCTCGGGGCGCGGCCCCACGAGGCTCATGTCGCCCAGCATCACGTTCCAGAGCTGAGGGATCTCATCGAGGCGCGCCCGGCGCAGGAATCTCCCCACGCGCGTGACGCGCGAATCCTGGGCGGAGGCCCAGACCGGGCCGGTCTTGCTCTCCGCGTCCGTGATCATGCTCCGGAACTTGTAGATCTTGAACGGACGTCCGAAGGCGTCCGCCTTGCGCCGCTCGGTCGAGGGCTCGGTTTCGTTCCCATTACGCCGGCTGCCCCGCCGATTGATGCCCACACGCACCTGCGAGTAGAGGACGGGTCCCGGATTATCGAAAAATACAGCCGCAGCAATAACGAGACAGACGGGAAAAAGAAACAGGAGTCCGAATGTGGATGCCGTGAGGTCCAGTGACCTCTTGAAGATCGGCTCGAAAGCCCTCCCGTGCCCCGAATTCTGCCCCGCCGCCCAACGCGCCGAAGGAAGAATCACGATGCTCAAACCCACCCTCTGCTTTCGAGCCGGGCTTTGTGATGCCGATCCGGGGGCCGAGGCAAGGGTGCGCTCGGTCGTTCGCCCGGAAGTGCTACGGCGGAGTCTTCGCGGGCACCGGCGCCGCGCTGGACATCGCGGGAGGCGGGTGGGAACGCGGGCATGGGTAGACACACTTCCAGCCCTGCGTTATTGCCCTGCCCCCACGACTCAAGAAGTATAACAGTGTCAATAGGGCTAGGCAAGAAACAAACGAATTTCGGATTTTTTTGGAGCCCCGCCCGGGACACGGGAGGGGCGCCGGCGGCTTACCGGCGCGCTATTTCGACCCTCGGCGTGAAGGAGAGGGCGACCAGGGAGGCGGCCAGCTCGTCGGCCGACTTCCTGGAATTGAAGCGGACGAGGGTGAGCCGGTATCCGCCGCCCGGCATGGCAACGGCCACGGCGTCCTTTAGAGAGAATCCGAGAATCCGGAGCGCCTTGAGCTCCGACTGGGCGCTGGCCTCCGACTGATAGCTCCCCAGGACGACCTCGTATTGCTCGGGCAGGACCTTCTGCGGCGCCGCCTGCGGGGCGCTCGAGGTAACAGGTGCCGGTGCGGAGCCCGACGCCAAGGCTGTTCCGGTCGCGGCCGAAGGCTTCGCCTCTGGCCGCGACTCCGATTCGGCCTCCAGAGCCGCCTTCTTGGGCGCGGGAGCGCTGACGATCACCGGCGGCTGCTTGGGTGCTGTGGGCTTGGCCGGTTCCGTCTTCGGCTCGGGTTTCTTCGGCTCCGGCCTGGCATCGGAACCGCCGAAGGTGTACCCGAACGAAAGGCGATGGATGTCGGCGAAGCCGTTGTCGGGCGTCATCGCGTAGTCCAGGTTGACGGGACCGTAGTGCGCCCCCAGGCCGAACGAGAGCCCGGTGGACGGGTCGTCGCTGGCCCCCATGACGTGGCGGTAGCCGAGGCGAACCGCGATGATGGAATTGGGTCTGACCTCGGCCCCGACGCGGACATCGTTGAAATAGGTCTTGGGCATCGAGTAGTCCGCCGCGAGGAGAATCCGCTCCGTGAAGAACGGACGGCTCACGCCGAACCGCGTCAGCTGCGGCAGCGGGTAGCTCCCTGCCCCGAACGAAATGTCGGGACCCAGATTCTGAACCGTGGCTCCCAGCGTGGCGCCCGCGATCGTCGCGCTCGCTCCGAGATCCATGGCCGCTCCGGTTCCCGAGACCGTGGCGAGCGTCTGGCGGATGAGCTTTCCGTTCGCGCCCAGCATGAGTCCCTTCGCGACGGGCCGCGCGTACCCCAGAGTCACCGCCATGTCGTACACGCGGAACTCGCCGGTCGGGTTGTCGAATTGGTCCACGCCGCTCACGCTGGGCATGTGGAAGTAGGCCACGCTCATCGATCCCACGCCCTTCCGCGCGCCGAGCGGCAGCGCGTAGCCGATCCACTCGTACTGCAGATTTCCGAGCCAGGTCGCATGCATCATCGAGGCCTGCGGCCGGGTCATGCCGGCGAGCAGCGAAGGATTCCAGAACTGGGAGCTGGCGCCGCTCGCGACGCTCGTGTTGGCGCCGGCAAGTCCGGCCGAGCTCGCGCCGACTTCAAAGCCCAGAAAGTCTCCGGCGCTCGTTCCGACCCCGACGTCGGCGCGAGCGGGACGTGCAGTGAAGTAGGAAGCTGCGATGAGGAGAACGCAGGCGATGATACCGCAACAGCGACCAGGCTCGAGGAACGGGTGCGCAGACTGACAGTTTCGCATCGGCTGATCCCCCCGGAGAAGTCGCGCGCGAACTCAGCGGCACGCTGTGAAACGGATCTGCTGGCCTCGAGGAAAATAGAGGGCAGCTTGCGTGCCAGAGAGGGGTGCGCGCGGAAGTTTGACGACGGCGTAACCTATTGCGGGACATTCGCATACGGGTGGCTGGATAGAGCCATTCCTCGATCTTCGCGGGGCGCCCGGCGGCGTGTGCGGTTTGCGTACAAGTCGCGCGGGACGGTACGTGGCTGGATACGAAGCGTCAGAAGGTGAGGTTGAGCGCGATCTCCGCGCGCCGGATTCCAACGGGCGCGGAGATCGATACCTTCTTCCGGACGCTGGACCCGCCGCCGATCGGCACGAGCCCCGCGTCGAGGATGTTCGCGACATAGATGAGGGCTGTCGTCAGCGCCAGTCTCTCCTCCAGGCGCTTCGATTTCTTCTCGAGATCCGTGAAGTGATCGACGTCGGCCTGGCGGTCGACGATCTCGGTGGGGCCCGCGTCCGCGAGCAGCACTTTGGCGCGGGCGAGCTTCGTACCGATCCGGTGATGGCTCTCGTCCGCGGTGAGGTACGCCGCGCCGGAGAGAAGGGTTCCTCCGAGCCAGAGAGAGCCGCGCGTGCGCTGGGTCGCGTAGTCCTGCCCCGCCCCTGGGATCAGGAGCGAGCGCCAGACGACGCTCGCCCGGCTCAGCTTCGGCGCTCCGAACGTGACCTGCGTCGGCGTGGCCTCCAGAAGGGCAACGCGCGCGCGGAGGATGTGGTCCACCGCGCTCATGCCCCAAACGGCTCCCGTGTAGAGGGCCCATCGGCCCCGGGCATAGCGGAACCCCTCCGCGCGGTCCTGGGACTCGAAATCGGCCTTGTCCCGATTGCTCTGGTACTCGAGATGGTCGCGGACCACCGCTGCCAGACCCCCGACGCCCGCCGCGAGGAGCGCGAGCCCGCGCCGCTTGCTGCGGCTCTGCAGCGCGGTCACGCCGGGGAAATGGAGCGAGCGGAGAAGAACACGGTCGGAGAGCGCGTAGGGCTGGCTACCACGCGGCGGGAAGAAGAACGCTCCTTCCGCGGACGCGTAGCCGGGCGCCTCGACCGTGATGACGTACCGCCCTATCCAATCCGGTCCCAGCTCCAGCGGCGAGGTTCCCAGGAGCTCGCTCGAGCCGCGGACCGCGATGAGCGCGTCGGGCGGGGAGCCCAGGATCGTCTTCCCGCCGGGGACGGCTCCTTGTGCCGTGTCCGAAGCCTCCTGTGCGTGCGCCGGCGCGGCCGCGGCGGAAACCAGCATCGCGGCAACGCACAGCCCCGCCGCGGCGAAGAGCCGCGCGCGCAAGAGAGAGGGCGTGGGGGTGCGCCGAGTCGGTTTCATTCGGTCGTGAGTCGAAGCGCGATCAAGACCGATGACGTTACTCGCCGCGTTCGATCGAAGTCAATCGCGTCGTCACCATCTGCGCGACCACCTCGAGTAGGAGCAACGTCCCCGCTAGCTTCTCGCGGCCGTGCTCCGGATCGCCGCAGAGCAAGAATCCCAGGAGCTCGCCGCGGTGGCTCAGCGGGATGGCGCAGGCGGCCTCACAGGCCGCGATCTGCTTCGCATTCTCCACGTAGATCGGAATCAGCCCCAGGTCGTCGGCACGGCCGCGGAGGTGGATGGCGTGGCGCGATCCGCGGAGCTCGCACGCGAGCGGCTCGTCCGGTCCGACCCGCTCGACCGGAGGCGGGTGGAGGGTGCTCCCCGCGATGGTGTAGTCGCTGGCGCCGTTCTCGGTGAGAAAAATGGTCACCGGCGCCACGCCCGCGATCGCCGCCGCTCGCCCGGGGATCAGCCGGCAGAGATCCTGGCGCGTCGCGGTCAGGTCCAACTCGAGGGACAGGCGGCTCCACACCACCTCGGGGTCGAAGCGCGACGTGTAGAGGTAGGGCTCGAGCAGCCGCCTCAGCGTGAGCTGGAACTTCCCCGAGATCGCGAGCGCGGCGAGACCGAGGAGCGTGACGCCGAGGATCACGACCCAGGCCGCCCGCGCCAGCGACCATCCACTGAGCTGGGAGAGCTGGACGATGCCGATGGTGAGAAGCAGCGCGCCGCACCCGAGCGCGAAGGAGAGCGTCTCGTAGAAAGGACGGAGCTGCGCGGTGACGGTGGCCTCGACGCCGTGCCGCTTCACGAGGGAGAGAGGCATCATGAGGGCGAGGAATCCGAACGCGATGGAGGATTTCGCCACGTCCCAGAGTGAGAGACGGCCGAGAAGGATGCTGCTCGAGATGAAGACCAGACACCACGCGAACAGGAAGATGATCCCCAGCACGGCGGGAGAGAGCGCGCGTCGCCAGCGGGCCGAGAGCGCCACGTAGGTGGATTCGAAATTCGCGCTCAGGAGCGAGACGTTGAGGAGCAGTATGGCGAGCACGACGACCCCGAAGGGCGTCACGGGGACGGCGTCCCCCGCCCCCGAGGCGATGACCGAGCGCCCGAGCGGTGAAAAACGGTAGAGCAGCGCCAGCATCCCAATCGAGACGAGCGCCTGCAGCGACACGAAAACGCGCCAGCCCGCGCTGCGCTGCGGATCGGTGCCGCGCGCGAGCGTGACCGAAAGAAGGAGCCAGGCGAGCGAGACCGGCAGCCAGCAGATGAGGGAAAGGTCGAGCCAGTAATTTCGCTCCCCGAGCGGGATCGCGGCGATCGCCCGCGCCCAGCCGACCTGCTCGAGCCCGAGCAAGAGGAGCGCGGCGCCGGCGAGGAGCGTTACGGCGCGGTTCGGCTTCCAGATCAGGATGGAGGTGCCGGACGCGAGCGCGAGCGCGGCGCTCGCCAGGAGCGGAATGATGATGAAGCTCATGGCGCTCCGTTCCCCGATCGAGCGTCGAGGATCCCCAGCTCGGCGAGCCTGGCCTTGAGGGACGAAAACCTTCCGCGGCGTAGGATCCGACGCAAGATACCTTCGGTCCTCCCCAGCCGCGCGTAATGCGTCCATTTCGAGAGGCGCGAGAACCCCACCGAAGGCTGCTCCGGGTCGATTTCCCAGGGGTGCACGTTCACGGCGAACGGGATCGCGAGCCGTTCGTGGTAGGCCGCGGCGGCGAGCGAGACCCAGGCAGGCAGCAGTCTCAGATAGGCTCCCGCCAGCACGGGCACCCGGAGCGGACCCAACGGCACCGTGGGGAGAGGAAACTCGGCAATGTCGCGCCCTCCCGCCGGGATCCGGGCCGGCGCCACAGGCCCTTCGGGATATCCATATCTGCGTCCGCGGATCGGATAGACGCTCGAGTCGTAAGCATACCCTGTTTCGCGGAGCACCTCGAGCGCCCAGAGGGTCTCCCGGTTGATGCTGTAGCTCGGAGCCCGGAACCCGACCACCGGGGATCCGGCGAGATCCTCGAGGATGAGGCGGGAATCCAGCGCTTCCTCCCGGAACTCGGAGGGCGTGAGCTCGGTGATCATGCGATGCGTGACTCCGTGCGACGCCACCTCGTGGCCTCGTTCGGCGATGCGTCGCACCAGCGCGGGATGCCGGCGCGCGATCCATCCCAGGACGAAGAAGGTTCCCTTCGCGCCCGATTCGTCGAACAGATCGAGCAGCCGCTCGACGTTCCGCTCCACGCGCGGCGGGAAGCGCGGCCAGTCCTCCCGGGACACACGGCCGGCGAACGCCTGCACCTGAAAGTAGTCCTCGACGTCGACGCTCAGCGCGAAAGGCGGCTCACGGCGCGCGGCCATGGACGGAGGATAGGTTCCCGGAGGAAATCTGTGAAGGAGGAACTCTGTCTAGGGTACGATCGCGATCCGCGTGACCGCCCGGCCCGAAGGGCCCTCGACGATGACGTTGTAGAGGCCTGGAGCGACACGATCGCCCGTGTCGGAACGGCAAGGCCAGGAGACCGTGTGCTCCCCCGCCCCGAACGCCGCGTCGGCTACTACGCAGATCCTGTGTCCGGTTAGATCGAACACGGTCACCCGCGTCCGCTGGTCCGAGGACGCGGCATCCACGGAGAGTCGGAAGGTGACCTGATCACGCGCTGGATTCGGATAACCGTGCACGAGCGCCGTTGCCGTGTACACGGCCCCCGGGACCGTGATCCGGAGCGTGGCCGGCGATCCTTCGCCGGCGTCGTCGTAGGCCGCGAGCGAGAAATCGTAGATCGTGCCGGCGGCCGCGGTCGAGTCGCTCCAGGAGGTGGCGTTCAGCGGCAGCGTGGCGAGCAGGGTTGGACCCGGATCCGGCGTTGCTTTCCTGTATAGGCGGTACCCCAGCTCCGGTCCCCCGGAGGGCACCGCGCTCCAGGAAAGGAGCACGGCTCCCGACGGGGTCGAGGCGTTGAAGTTGCCCGGTGTGGCGAGCGGCACCCCACCGCTCGCCGTCTGCTTCACCGCGACGTTCGAATAGCCGGACACGTTCGGAACTTCGTCTCGCGAGCGGATCCCGAAATAATAGGTCGTGGCGGGCGCGAGCCCGACCACGATGAAGGATTCGCGCGAGCCGGCGCGAAGGGGTGCGGGCATCGTCCCGACCGAAGCGGCCGATGCCCACCAACCCGCGGTGTCCGCCCCCGCGACCGGAGTCTCGGAGTAGCGCAGCTCGTATGAAGCGGCGCTCCCCGTGTTCCAGTCGTTCCCCGGAGCCGTCCAGGTCAGCGACACCGAATCGGCGCGCGCGCACGGCGGGCGAACGAAGCAGCCCAGGAGCGCGGCGGTCAATAGCAGCGCGGCCCGCGCGATACACCGCGCGGGCCGGTGAAGCGGGTTCCTAGAGCGCATCGCTCGCCACCACCTCGTTGAGCGATGCCACGATGATCGGATCCACGACGCCGGAATCGGGATCCATCGAGAGGTCGCGTACCGGCGCGGGCGGAACGGTGTCGGGCGTCGTCGCCGTGGGGATGTTCGAGAGCGCGGAGACGTTCCCCGCGTCGTCGGTCGTCTTGATTCCGATGTAATACGTGCGGCTCGGAATCAGCCCGGTGATCGTGAAGGTCTGCAGCGTGCCGGCCGCCGTGGGGACCGGCTCCCCGGTCACCGCTGTCGCGGAGGCCCAGTTGCCCGTCGTGATCGCGGAGGTCGAGTAGCGGATGTCGTAGCTCGTCGCGGTGCCGGTCGTGCCGTCGTCCCCGGGCGCAGTCCATCGGACGCTGGCCGAGGTGCCGGTGGTCGCGGTCACGGTGAGGTCGGCGACCGTGGCGGGCGCGGTAAGGTCGCCCGAGGTGGTCTTGACCGCCAGGTTGGAGAATCCGGACCAGTTCGGGACTTCGTCCGCGACCCGGACCACGAAGTAGTACGTGGTGAGCGGGGTGAGCCCGCGCACGCTGACCGAATCGGTCGTGCCCGGAGCGTGCGGAACGGGAAGCCCCGTGGCCG
>WNFT01007656.1_pt1 | contig 10708 bp, 10 predicted proteins | sample 5400191 | NCBI WGS metagenome assembly WNFT01 (sample SAMN13153359, study PRJNA577476) | soil metagenome | isolation source: 80 cm saprolite under Madrone tree | place: USA:California | collected 2016-06-14
CCGACATCGAACGCCTTGTCCAGGGGCAGCCGGGACCGGTGCAGTGCGGCGAGCCAGGCGGCGGCCATATCCATGTAGGCGGCGGCTCTTTCGTCGAAGATCGCGTCGCCGAGGACCCGGCCGTGAACCGGCAGATACACCAGCATGGAGAGCTCGGGTATCCATCCGAGGGGGCGCGGGACAGCCAGCTCCGGGGATCCGGAAGCGGCCTGGTCCCAGAGCCATCGCATGATCTCGTGGACCCTGCGGCCGCGTGCCGTGTCTCGGTACATCTTGCCCAGCAGTGCGTCTCCGTCTCCGTCCAGGGTGTAGCGGATGGTCCAGCGATGGTCGGGCTTGTGCCAGACGAGGTCCGCCTTGGCCACGACGGGGAGCGCTGTGCCGTCGCCGAACGGACCGAGGAATGGCCGGAGGCTCCCGGTCATGCCTTCGACGTCGAGCGCCACCCGGACGGGTGCCGGGCTCGTGTGGACCGCTCCGCGAGAGGTCGCCGCGGGGCAGGGAAGCCCGAGCAACGCTCGCGCCTCGTCGAGCAGCCGGGGCACTAATGCCCACTCGCTCACATCGAGCTTCCGGAAGCGGCGGCCTGCGATCTTCAGCATCGAGCCCGCCTCGTAGCGGACCGTCCACCGCTCCTCGGGAAGGATGAGCACGGACGCGTATCCTTCCAGGAACTTCGGGATGGCCGCCTCGATGAACGAGGAATGGTGAGGCTGCCGGATCGACTTCCACCGAAGGTACGCGAGGAAGTTGCCCACGTCGCGAGCCGGGTTCGCCCAGCAGAGCTCGTCCAGGTCGATCATCAAGGGCTCGTCGCCCTCGATCAGCAGCTGGTCGCTCCGGAAGGAGCCGTGGCTGACGACCGCCGGTGGTTCCTCGTGCGTCGCAGACCTGAGCCGCCTGATCGCCTCGTCGAAGGCGAGGGCCAGCGGGGGTGCCGCTCTGGCGACGGGCGTGGAGAACCGGGCGAGGTACGCGACGTCGTCGATGATGCGACGCGCTGGCCCCGCCGGAAGAGCGGCGGCGTGCAGTCCCGCCAGCACCGCTCCGGCCTTGCGCATCCACTGGAGGCGCGCCTCGCTCGCCACCGACGTGTCGAAAGCGAGGGAATGGAACTCACTCCCCGCCACTGCCGGCAGGAGGAGCATGTGCAGGTCGGACACATAGCCGAGGGGTTGCAGGACGCGAGGCCGCGTGCATCCACCATCGATAGCGCGCAGCGCGCTCAGGGTCCTCGTGAGGCGGTACCCATCGATCACGAGGACCTTCCTCCGTGGAACGGATCCGGCCTCGAGGTCGAAGCGCAGGAGGCACTGCGATCCCGGCTTGTAGCGCAGGGGGATGACCCGGACGACCCGGGACCCCGGTGCGAACCCCAGGGCCCGCAGGTGCCGGTCCACCTTCTCGGGATCGGCGGCATCGGCCAGCCAGGGAAGGTCGGGATCTTCGTGGAAGACTCGAAGACCGAGTCCCGCCGGGCGGACCTCGACCACTCCGATCGTCTCCACGGGCTCATCGCCGCCGCGCTGCAAGGTCAGCTCGTGGGCCACCACGCAACGAGCCGACGGCTGATACTCGACGTCGTGAACCTTCCGGGCGCGGACCCCGAGCCCCGGTCGCGCCCGGCCGGGCCACCGCTCCTCGTAGAGCCTGGAGACGGCCGGAAGGTCGAATGCCGCCGCTAGCTCGGGAAGGCCGCGATCGAGGCCGAGGTACCAATGGCTCGGCGCGCGACGTACGGCCGAGGACATCATTCAGCGATCGGAGCGAGCCGCTGCTCCAGACCTACGGTTCGCAACAGCGAGACAAGCTGCTCGACCGCGGCCGACAGGCCCCCGAGGTCGGGGCGGCACCGGGCGCGCACCGGCGGGTCGCGGCGGAGTCCCTTGGCGATCGCTTCGGCCAGCGTGTCGCTGCTCACGTCGTCCGGGTCGAGCGCGTCGACCCACCCTCTCTCCCGGAACAGCCGCGCCCGCATTCGCTGCTCGGCGCTGGGACCGGGCCGCGGGATCAACAACGCGGGGGTCGATGACCGGAGAATCTCCATCGTGGTGTTGTAGCCCGCCCTCGCGATGACGAGATCGGCGGCGTCGATGTAGCTGAGCGGGTCGGAGACGGTGATGCGAACCTGGGCCGGTAGTCCCGCCGCACGGCTCTGGAGATCGCGGCGCTCTGCCGACGACATGAATGGCCCCACGATCATCACCAGCGCGAGTCGCTCCTTGGCCTGGAGAGCGGGCAGGGCGTCGAGCACGGCTCGCATCATCGGATACGCATCGGCCCCACCGCCCGCCATCGCCACGACCAACTTGGTGCCGGCCTTGGCACCGTTCGCGTACTGAGCGCGGATGCGCTCCGCATAGCGCGGGAGGGCGGGAGTGCAGAGAAAACCGCAATACCGGACCTTCCTGGCCACGCCTTCCGGGAGGCGGTACTGATCGGCGAGGTCGAACACGTCCCGGCTCCCGTACACGAGCACCAGGTCGTAGAAGCGCTGCATGGTTTCGTACGCACCTTCCACCTGCCATCGGTGCCTGACGACCTCGGGGGCATCGATGATGTCCCGGAGCCCGAGGACCAATCTCGCCTCCGGAAGGATCCTCCGGAGCGCCTCCAGCGCTGGTCTGAGCTCTCCCATCGCCCCGTGTGGCATGTGGTCGACGAGCAGGATGTCGGGCCGGAAGTTCAACACCACGCTGCGGATGAGCTGCTCCCGTAACGCGCGGACGTCCTCGAAGCGGAGGGGGAGGTTGACGGCCCGCCAGTCGCCGGGCCGTACCTTCTTGATCGAGGGCAGCTTCACGTAGTCGTGGTTCGGTGACGTCCGGAAGAAATTGCCGAGTGGCGAATCCTCGACCGTCAGGACGACCGCGTCGGGCTGGAGCTTGATGAGCTCGGCTGCAATCGAAGTCGTGCGGCGCATGTGGCCCAGGCCGAGCCCGTCTTGCGCATAGATCATCAGCCGGATCTGCGGCGGAACGGAGTCGTTCGCGTGCACCCCCGAAGCCATCGGGGCGGGGGGTCGCGTGCCGCGCGCCCTGGTGAGGGGTGCCCACCCGGAATTGCCTGGCCCGTAGCTCACGGTTTCCCCTCGATATTTCGATTGACCGCCCGCACTGACCGTCCTCGTGTCCCGCCCACTAGACACCTATCAGGCCCACCGGACCGCAGCTGACGCGCTCCGGATCCGGAGCCAGCCCCCTGGTTCTCTGACGCTCCGCGCAAAGAGAGCGAGAGGTCCGGCGCGTGACGCCACCCCGTTCGCTCGAGCGAGTCTGTGGGATGCCGAAGGTCTCCGGCGCCTTGCCGGCGCGTCGCTCACTAACCCGGCCGCAATTGAGCGTTAACGACGCCGCAACTGACCTGTCAATAACCTGGTTGGGGGTAGCACGAAGAGCTGGCCACGAGGCCTACCCCCCGGACTCGCGCCGGGTCATTTACCGGGATCATCTACCGGGAAGGGAGGGCGCATCCTCCCTTCCCGGGGCGTCATCGAGGAAGAACGGCACCGGGGCGGCCGGCTTCGCCTGCCTCTCCCATATCGTCCAGCGCCGGCAATGCCTCCAGGATTCTCTGGATCTCGGTGCGGCGCGCCTGGATCTCGAGGACCAGCGCACCGATCGCAGCCGGGTCGGGCTTCGGGCTCTGGAGCAAGTCCTCTAATGCTCGGTCGCTGTCCTTGATCTCTTCGGCCAGCGCCTGAATCGCCTCCACGGACGTGCGGACCATGGCGGCCCAGGCATGGAACTCCTGCTGCGTCGCTCTTCGCGCCTCGTTTGGGATCGGCGCCCAGTCCCCCCGATCCTGCGCCTTGTCGCGGGCTCGCGTGCGGGCCTTCCGGAACCGAAACCTCCAGATCATGGTCTCCCTCCTCTCCCCGGGCCCTAATCGCCACCCTCGCGTCGCTCGTGCTCCCGCCTGAGCTTCTCTCGCTGCTCCGACGTCAGGATCTTTCGCATTGCCAGCAGCATCGTCACCCGCGCCTTGCCGAGGTTGGCGCGCGACTGCTCGAGCAGGTCGACCTCGGCCATGATTCTCTTGTCGTCGTCCCGATCGTCGGCGAGGAGGGCCTCGAAGTCGGCCTTCTTCTTCTTGACGTCCGCTTCGAGGTCGGCGAGCATCTGCTCATTCCTGGCGAAGATCTGCTCGAGACTCCGCACCTGGTCCTCGGTCAGCTCCAGCTTACGGCGAACGTCCCCCCGCTTCCAGAACTTGCCGTGGTGCCCTCCCAGAGGGCCCGGCCAGTGCGATCTGGCCTCGGCGGACGGGCCTGGCACCATGAGGACGCCGGCTAGTATCAGGCTGCTCACGAGGTGCTTCATGCCGTATTCCCTCCTCAGCCGCCGACGGGGTCGAAGTCATAGGGGTCCTCGTCCAACGTCTCATCGATTTCCCGAAGTAGCCGGTCGCCGACGACATCCTGCGCGCTCGCAAAGCCGTTCACGGCGCCGCCGGCGGTGTTCGCCACGTCGGCCGGGCCGCCCCGCCGAGCCACCGGGGCTCGGCCATGCAGCGCGAGCGCCACCGCGACGACGGCGGCCGCAGCACCTCCCGCCCACGCGAGCCGCGCCAGCGCGGGCGGACGCCTCCCTTCCCCGGCGGCGATCCGGTCGCGGATCCGGGCTGCCTGCCGGCGATAGAAGAGCTCGTCGAACGCCTTCGAGGCCGACTCGTCCTGGAGGGGATCGATCGCACGCGCGATCGTCTCGGCGCGCTGCGAGCAGCGGGCACACTCTGCCACGTGCGGGTCCGCCTCCCGGGCTAGGAGTCGCTCGAGAAGCTCCCCATCCGTTGGATGGTCATGGGATCGGTAGCCGGTGTCCATACAGCGCCTCCATGGATCTGCCGATGCGTTGCGTCGCCCGGAAGAGGTGGGTCTTGACGGTTCCGACGCTGACGCGGCAGAGCGCGGCGATTTCGGCCAGGGAACGGTCGTCGTAGTAGCGAAGCGCGAAGACCTCGCGCTGCATACCGGGCAGCACGCGGATCAGCTCGGCGATCTTCCGGCCGATCTCGCGGCCGATGGCCCGTGCTTCCGGACCGGGAGACGAGTCCACCGCCATCTCGAGAGGGCTGACTGCCCTCCCGTCCATCCTCGTCCGGAGGCGGCCTTCCGCCACGACGACCTTCTTCCTCTTCAGCCGGTCCCGGCACTGGTTGACGGCGATCCGGGCGAGCCACGCCCCGAAGGGGCACTCGTGCCGGAACTCGCCGAGAGTCGCCCATGCCTTGATGAAGGTGTCCTGTGCGGCGCCGTCGGCGTCGTCCGGATCGCCGAGGAGCCGGTAGGCGAGGCGGGTGACCGCTCGCTGGTGGCTCTCGACCAGTCGCCCGAACGCCTCCCGGTCCCCTGACCGTGCCGCCCGGACGAGCCTCCCGGCCTCGGCGGCCGGTGCGGTCTCCGGGGAGGGCCGATCATTCACGCACATCCACGCACATCGCACCGGTCACCGCCGCTTGGACGATCGTGCGGCCGGGAAGGTTGACATCGCCGGGACGGGGATCGGCACGGACTATACGACACCCGCCCCTCCCGTGTCCCTAGGAGAGCGACAAACTGCGGTCTGAGCGTGCAGGCGGCGAGGTACGCGGCCCAGGCGCCACGCACCTGCTATGGCGGGCGATCAGAAACCTGCACTCGACAGGGGCGCGAAGCCCACCACGCTCACTCGTAGCGCAGCGCGGCGATCGGATCCAGACGCGCCGCGCGGCGCGCCGGGTAGAAGCCGAAGAAGATGCCGATGGCGCCCGCGACCAGGAAGGCGCCCGCGGCCGCCGGCGCGGAGAGGAGCGTCGGCCACTGCGCGAGGTGCGCGATGAGCCGCGTCGCGGCGATGCCGAGGACGATGCCGGCCGCGCCGCCCACCAGGCTGAGCGCCGTCGCCTCGACCAGGAACTGGAACAGGATGTGCCCGCTCCGCGCCCCCACCGCGAGCCGGACGCCGATCTCGCGCGTGCGCTCGGTCACCGACACCAGCATGATGTTCATGATGCCGATGCCACCCACGAGGAGCGACACCGAGGCGACGCTGAGGAGCAGGTTCATCATCACCTCGCTCGCGTTCTTCGAGGCCTCGGCGATCTCGTTGAGATCGCGGACGGTGAAGTCGTCGTCCTGGCCCGGCGGGATGCGGTGGCGCTCGCGGAGAAGCGTGCGGATCTGCGGCTCGAGCCTGGGGAGCGCGTCGGCGGTCGTGGCCGAGGCGACGATCATGTCGACCGTGCCCAGGATCTGCGTGCCGATCACGCGCCGCTCGGCGGTCAGGAACGGCATCAGGATCACGTCGTCCTGATCCTGGCCCCACGCCGTCTGCCCCTTGCGGGCGAGCACGCCGATCACCTCGAAGGGCACGTTCTTCACGCGGATGCTCGCGCCGAGCGGATCCTCGCCCGGCGCGAAGAGCTGATCGATGACCGTCCGTCCGAGGACCGCCACCGGATTGGCGCCCGCGTCGTCCCGCTGGTCGAAGAACCGCCCCGCGCTGAGGGGCCAGTCGCGCACCGACAGGTACGAGGGCGGCACCCCCTGCGCCGCCGTGGCCCAGTTCTGGTTGCCGTTGACGACCTGGACCGCCTGCCGCTTGGCCCACGCGACGTCGCTGACCGCCGGGCATTCCTTGGCGATCGCCGTCGCATCCGCCACCGTGAGCGTCGCGGCGGAGCCCGAGCTCATGTGCACGCCGCTGGCCGTGGTGGCCCCCGGGATGATCATCATCAGGTTGTTGCCGAGGCTCTGGATCTCCTGCTGCACGGCGGCATTCGCGCCGCGCCCGATGCTCACCATCGTCACCACCGCGGCCACACCGATGATGACGCCGAGCATGGTGAGGGCGGAGCGGAGCACGTTGCGGCGGAGCGCGCGGAGCGCGGTGACGACCGTCATCCAGAGAAGGTTCATCCGCGCGCGGCCTCCGGTGCGTGCCGTGACGGCGCCTGCGGCAGGTCCGACACGATTCGCCCGTCGCTGAAGGCGACGACACGCTCGGTGTAGTCGGCGATGTGGGGCTCGTGGGTGACCAGGATGATCGTGACGCGCCGCTGCCAGCGGAGCCGCACGAAGAGCTCCATGATCTCGATGCTCGACTGCGAGTCGAGGTTGCCGGTCGGCTCGTCGGCGAGCAGCACGGAGGGCGCGTTGGCGAGCGCCCGCGCGATCGCGACGCGCTGCTGCTGCCCTCCGGAGAGCTGGCTCGGCAGGTGGTGCTCGCGGCCGCGCAAGCCGACGGCCGCGAGCAGCTCGCGCGCGCGCCGGCGCTGCTCGGCGAACGGCACGTTGGCGTAGATCATCGGGAGCGCCACGTTCTCGAGGGCCGTCGTCCGCCCGAGCAGGTTGAAGTTCTGGAAGACGAAGCCGATCCGGCGGTTGCGGATCGCCGCGCGCTCGTTGGGGGAGAGGGTCGCGACGTCGACGTCGCCCAGGCGATAGGTGCCGCGTGTCGGCTGGTCGAGGCAGCCGATCAGGTTCATGCACGTCGACTTGCCGGAGCCCGATGCGCCCACGATCGCCAGGAACTCGCCGGCCCGGATGTCGAGCGAGATGCCGCGCAGCGCCCGCACCTCGACGTCGCCCAGGTGGTAGACCTTCCACACGTCGCGGAGCTGGATGAGCGGGCGCATGCCGGGAGCCATGGCTACTCGGACAGCCTCCCTAGAGCCGCTTCAGCCCGTGGAACCCCTTCAGCCGCGGAGTGGCGGCGGCATCCGTGCCCTCGCGCCCCAGGCCGACGACGATCGGGTCCCCCTCGTGAAGGTCACCTTTCAGCACCTCCACGTGCTGATTGTCGCGGATGCCGGCTTCCACCTCGACGCGACGGAGCGCGCCGTCCGGCGCGAGGACGTAGACGGCGCTCTCCTTCGCCCTCGCGTCCGGTGTCCCGGCTCCGCCTCGGTCTGGACGGAAGCGGAGCGCACGGACCGGGATGCGGAGGGCCTGGTCGCGCTTCGCCGCCGTGATCGAGACGTTGGCGGTCATGCCGGGCTTGAGCTCGAGCCCCGGGTTGTCGACCGCGATGACGACGTCGTAGGTCACGACGTTCTGCACGGTGATGGGCGCGTTCCGCACCTGCGCGACCTGGCCGTGGAAGGGCTGGCCGGGGTAGGCATCGACGGTGAAGGTGGCGGGCTGCCCATCGCGCACGCGGCCCACGTCGGACTCGCTCACGTTGGTGTCGACCTGCATCTTGGTGAGGTCCCCGGCGATGAGGAAGAGCGTCGGGGTCTGGAAGCTCGCGGCCACCGTCTGCCCGACGGCGACGTTGACCGAGACGACCACGCCGTCGACGGGCGAGAGGATGTCCGTGTAGCGAAGGTTCACCTGGGCCTCGTCGAGGCCTCCCCGCGCCTGCGCGACGGCAGCCTGGTCGAGGGCGAGCAGCGCTTTCGCCTGCTCGTAGGCGGTCTCGGCGGTGTCGACGTCGTTCTGAGCGATCAGGTTCCTCGCGAGCAGCGCGCGGTTCCGCTCGAGGAGGAGCGTCTTGAGCTTCAAGTCGGCGCGGTCCCCTCCGACCTTCGCCTGCGCGTTCTGCAAGCTGGCCTCGGCCTCGCGCACCTTGACGGCGAAGGGCGCCGGGTCGATCTTCGCGATGCGCTGGCCCTTCGTGACCCGCGAGTTGAAGGTGACGTCGAGCGCCTGGATCGGGCCCGAGACGTAAGTCCCGACCTGCACGGTGGTGACCGGGTTCACGGTGCCGGTGGCGTTGACGACCTGCTCGATCGGTCCGCGGTCGACGGCGACGGTCACGTAGTCGGCCGGCGCCGTACTGCCCGCTGGCCAGAGCCAGAAGGCGTACGCGGCGGCGCCGGCGACGGCCGCGACGGCGACGATGGCCGCGCGCAGGATGCGCCGTGGCGGGCGGGGCGCGGGTGGCGCTTCGGGTTCGTCGAAGGTTGCCAGGTCTTGTGCGTGCGTGCTCATGGTGTCAGTCCGTCCCGAAGCGATGCGCCGTGGAGCGCTCGAGGGTGGCGAGCGCGGTCCGGTAGCCGACCAGCGCCTGTACGCGGCTCGCCTCGGCGGCGACGAGCGACACCTGCGCGTCGGTCAGCTCGATGATGTTTCCGACCCCGGTTTTGTAACGGCCCTCGGCGAGCGAGAGGTTCTCGCGCGACTGCTGCAGCCCCTTGTCCGCGACGACGATGCTCTCGGCGGACTGGCCCAGGTTGAGCAGCGACTGCTGCACCTCGAGGGTCACGTTGTTGCGGGTGGCGTCCTCGGTCGCCCGCAGGTTCTCGAGGTTGGCCTTCGCTTCCCCCACCTGCGCCGTGGTGAGCCCGCCGTTGAAGACGGAGAGGGTGACCAGGCCGCCGAAGTTCCAGCTCTCCTGGAGCGGATAGGTCGAGCCCGTCCAGGTGACGTTGCTGTTGAGCGTCAGCTTGGGCAGGTAGTCCTTCTCGATCGCCTTGATGCGCTCGATGTCCGCGCGCTCCTGGGCCGCGAGGCTCCGCAGCTCCGGGCGGTTGGCGTAGGCCAGGTCGAGCGCTTCCTCGTCGTTGACCTCGGTCTGGGGCTGCTCGAGCGAGTCCACGATGTCGAAGTCGAGGGGGCCCATGAGGCCGAGCGTGTTGCGCAGGGTCTCCCGGCCGAGGGAGACGTTGTTGCGCGCCGTCACCTGGTTCAGCTCCGCCTGGGCGAGCTGCACCTGGGCGGTCGTGATGTCGATGCGGGGCGCCAGGCCAACGTCGTAGCGGCCCTGCGCCAGGTCGAGGTGCTTCTGGTTCTGCGCCACGGTCTCCTCCGCCACGTCGCGGAGGCGGTAGGACGCCAGCAGCATGAAGTACGCCTGCTGAACGTTGAAGACGACCACGTCGTGCTCCGTGTCCGCGTCGGCGGCGAGCGCCTCCGCCGACGCCTGCGCCGCATGGATGAGCTCGAGGTTCTGGCCGAAGTCGAAGAGCACCTGCGAGAAGGTCGTGCCGGTCGTGTAGAAGGGGAAGGTCGTGGCTTGCTTAGTCGCGCCGGCGCCAATGAGCGAGCTCGTGCTCGCGTGCCGGCGGCTCGCCAGGTAGCTCGCCGAGACCTGCGGCAGGTAGGCGGCCGCCGCCTGCCACACGCGCTCGCGCCCGGCGGCGACCGTCGCGGCGGCCGCCCTGAGCGTCGGCTGCTGGCGGAGGGCGATCTCGATGCACTCCGCGAGCGTCTTGCGCTCCTGGGCCCGGGCCAGTGCCGGGAGTGCGAGGAAAGCGACGGCGAGGCGCCGGCGCATCACGTCGGCCTCCGACCGAGGACCCGCCGCATAGGGCCAGCGGCGATCGCCTCCGCGAGCGTCTCCTGCACGAGACGCGAGTGGAGCGCGAAGACGGACTCCGCGGTGCGCAGGATCGACTCGCGCAGGCCCGCGATGGCGGGGCGGCCGCCGCGGCGCGGCACGGACTGGAGGGCGACGGCGAGGGCGGACATTTAGATTACTGACAGGCTGATCGGAAACTGCCGGGCGCATACGCACCTGTCAATGCCGCATCTTCGGGCGCCGCGCGGGAGGCATGGTCTCAGGCACCCGCGTCGCCGGCGCCTCCTCCAGGTCGCGGAACTGGTGCAGGTACAGGCCTCGCCACCGGCGCCCACACCCGCTCGATAGTCTCTTGCTGGAAGCGAGGGCGCGACGTGCCGAAGCGGGCCGGCGCGCGCGAAGGGCCGCAAGGCCCGAGCACGGGGCGGGGGTGGTCCCGCGGCGATCTCTCGCGCCGGACGGACCCCGGGCCGTGGCGGTGTTGC
>WNFT01012153.1_pt1 | contig 10706 bp, 9 predicted proteins | sample 5400191 | NCBI WGS metagenome assembly WNFT01 (sample SAMN13153359, study PRJNA577476) | soil metagenome | isolation source: 80 cm saprolite under Madrone tree | place: USA:California | collected 2016-06-14
TCGATTAACTTGAGGTCCTCGTCGTCGAGTTTCCAGCCCGTTGCGCCGGCATTCTCGCGGACGTGCTCCGGACGGCTGGACTTCGGAATTGTGAAAAGACTTTTCCGGCGGGTCAGAAAGTTCAGGGCAACTTGCCGGGGTGTCTTTCCATGCCTGGAAGCGATCTTTTCGAGAGCTTTGCCCTGCTTGCTGTTCGCCGGCGGGAAATCTCCCTGGCCGAACGGAGAGTAACCGACGACGGCGATGTCCTGGGATTCGCAGTAAGGAACCAGGCCGTGCTCGATCCCGCGGGAGCGCAGATGATAGAGCAGTTGATTGCAAACGATGCGGCTGCGCGGGAGAGCCTTTTGCGCCTGCTTGAGTTGCGAAAGGTCCAGATTACTCACACCGATGTGCCGAGTCTTTCCGGCCGCCACCAGTTCTTCCATCGCTCGCATCGTTTCTGCAATGGGCTCAGAGCCACTCCACCAATGAAGCAGATAGACGTCGAGATAGTCCGTCTTCAATCGCTTGAGGCTCGCGTCGCAGGCGCGAAGCGTGCCTTTATAAGAGGCGTTTGAGGGAAGCACTTTACTGACAAGAAAGATCTCGTTCCGCCTGCCGCGAATAGCCTCCGCCACCACTTCTTCGGAACCGGTGTACATCTCGGCCGTATCGATGTGACTTAACCCCAGTTCGATTCCCAGCCGCAATGCTTCAAGTCCATCGCGGCCCATATTCCACGTTCCCTGGCCGACAACCGGAACTTTGATGTCCGTCCAGCCGAAATGGCGTTTCATTACGGCAGAGGTATCGGTGTCCCCGTCACAAAGCCATCCCGGACGGAGTACTTCACGAATCGCGCGAACCGCCGGAGGACTGGAGAAGCAGTGGGAGTGAGGCTCAAGGGATTCCCGGCATCAATGACAGAAATAACATCGGATGCGCTCGAATCGGCAGCAGCAGCCAGTTTGACGTCCGCATTGATCGGCACATCGACGGAGGGGACTGGTGAAATGAGAGCGGTGCCGGCAATGCTCAGTGCCAGGAGGCGGCGGGTCGCCACGAAGGTTGGTCCATTCGCGTACATATTGGAGAATGCATAAACCGCTTGCCGGCCGGCGCCAAGGACCTGCAGATTTCCGTCAAAGTCGACAGGCTTCAGAGGTGTTCCAGTGTTCGTAATAACCGTGACATGTGTCTTCGCCGTTACGGTGATGCGTGGCAGCAGGGACTGAGGCTCGGTTGTTATCACCGGGTCGCGGGAGTATGAGTAAGAGACATCGAAGATAAACAGGTTGGCAGCACTATCCAATATCGACGTGCTGAGGCCAAATGGCTGAATCACCGGGATGCCGATGGAAGCTCCAGGCCCCCTGCTTATTCCTCCGAGGCTTCCCACCTGTGCCCAGCAGACCGCCACTGTGGACAAAATAACCAGCAAAACAACAATCGATTTCATAGCACCTCTTCTTATTGATGGCTGCGCGGTATCGCGCTTGCATTCTCAGCCGCTCATGTCGATTTTCCCCGGCATGTTAACGTGTGGACGTGCGGGACCGCAAACAATACCTCATCGACTTCCTTCTGATCACCGTGGTTACCGTCTGGGGATTCAATTTCGCGGTGATGAAGCTCGTTTACACGTGGTTTCATCCCATTGTATTCAATGCCATACGGTTCGTGATCGCATCCGGCGTTATGGTTCTTCTCCTTAGAGTCATGGGTATCTCCCTTCGCATAGACCGTAAGGATTTCCGAGGCGTTGTCTCGCTGGCATTCGTCTCGAATGCGCTGTATCCGTTCCTGTTTGTTCTCGGCTTGAGTCGAACGCGCGCCGGAAACGCTGCCCTTCTGATGGCGTTAACCCCAGTCTTTGCCTATTTGATAGGGGTTTTCAGAAAACGGGAGAGTTTCAATTTCGGGGTCCTGGTCGGAATCGTCATCTCGCTGGGAGGAGTTTTGGCGCTCGTCCTGTTCGGCTCGGGCGAAGTCTCATGGGGAGATACGTGGATAGGCGATTCATTGATGATTTCTTCCGCTTTTTGTTGGGCCTGGTACAGTGCGGAGCAGACCCGTTTCCTTCCGAAATACGGAGCGATCCGGCTGACCGTTTTTATGATGCTCAGCGGGACGGTGATGATAATTCCCCTTTCGATTCCGTGGCTTATAAACCAGGACTGGTCTGGTATTGCGTCAGGGGCCTGGGTTGGCTTAGGATACTCTGCCTTGCTTTCCATCGTTTATTCCTACTTTGTTTGGGCATACGCGTTGAGCAGGATCGGAGTAGCCCATACATCGGTGTTCAATAACGTGACCCCAATCATCGCTCTAATTGCCGGCTGGCTCCTTTTGGGAGAGCAGCCATCGGGAGCACAACTCGTCGGAGTGATGCTGGTCCTGACAGGCGTTTTCATGGTCCGGTCACGAAAACCGACGGCTATTCCAGATGAATAATGTAGTCGCGGGCTTTAGCCCGCGTTTTTAAAATGAGCTGGAAAGATATTCGACTCCTCTATGTTCGCGAGATCCGATCCGCTTTGCGCGACCGGGCGATCGTTACGAACAGCATCATCCTGCCGATATTTCTGTATCCCGTGATGATGTGGCTCGCCTACACCGGAATTACCTTCGTCTCCGGCCAGAGCAACGACTTGAAGTCGCGCATCATGCTGAAGAACGTTCCGGCCCTTCACTCCTCATTGAAGAAGGATTTCGAGACCGACAAATCCATCGTGCTAACAGATTCCGCCGATCCGGTCTCCGATATTCGTGCCGGGAAGCTCGACGCGCTTGTGGAGTTCGTTGCGCCGAAAATAAGCGTTCCCATCACGAACAACTTCGACACGCGGATCACCTATGACGAATCTCGAGATCAGAGTAACCGCGCGAAAGGCCGTATCGACCAGAAGATTTCGCGCTATCGCGACAGCTATCTCGAGCATGAAGCCGGCAAACTCGGTCTGTCACGTGAGCAATTTCAGAATTTCTGGGTGGATGACGACAACGTCTCCGGCGATCGTCAGATGGGACAGTTCCTGATGGGGCTCGTGCTGCCCATCATTTTCATCATCATGCTCGCCGTCGGCGGCATGCATCCTGCCATCGATTCGACGGCAGGAGAACGCGAACACTCTACGTGGGAAACGGTCATGACCACGGCCACATCCCGGGCGAACATCCTGGTCGCGAAGTATCTCTACGTCGCGACGATGTCCTTCACGGCGGCGGTTCTCAATCTGGCCGCGATGATGTTTTCGATGGGAACCATCCTGGGGCCGCTCTTCCGGCGCAGGCAGATGGATGCATCTTTTCAGATCCCGTTTCAGTCCGTGCCGGTGATCCTTGTGGGCGCCGTGTTGCTGGCGCTCTTCATGTCCGCCGGAATGATGATTCTTGCGTCCTTTGCGAAGAACTACAAGGAAGGCCAGTCCCTGGTCAGCCCCTTTTACCTGGCGCTCGTGCTGCCGATCATGTTCCTCCAGACGCCCGGAATCGAATTCACGACTCGACTCGCGCTGATTCCTGTCGCAAATGTCACGATGGTCATCCGCGAGGCGATCCAGGGGATTTACCACTGGCCCCAGATCGGTATCACGCTCGTGGTTGAAACGATCTGCGTGATCGTGGCGCTCCGCATCGCCATGCGGCTCATCCAGCATGAAGATTTTGTTATCGGCAGTTATGGTGGCAGCTTCGGAAAGTTTGCCAAAGAACGATTATTAAGGAGAACAACTTGAACGCACCTGTCCTTGTTCGCAATTTGAGCAAGACTTTCTACGACGAGGGGCGGGGCGAAGTTCGCGCGGTCGATTCCATCAGCTTTGAGTGCCGCGAAGGAGAGGTTTTTGGCCTGCTTGGCGCCAATGGTGCAGGCAAAACGACGACGCTTCGAATGCTTTCGACGATACTTGCGCCCAGTTCGGGAACCGCCAACATCCTCGGTCACGACGTGGTCACCGATTCCCAGGGCGTCCGGAAGAATCTGGGCTTCTATTCTTCGACTACCGCGCTTTACCCGCGCTTGACCGCGCGCGAAACCATCGACTTCTTTGCGCGAATCAATCAATATCCCGCGGACCGCGTGAAGGAACGCGTGGAATACCTCATCCAGAGATTTGGCCTCGCGAAGTACGCGGACGCCCGGGTGGAGAAACTGTCATCGGGTATGAAGCAAAAGGTCTCGATCGCGCGTACAGTCGCGCATGATCCTTTGATCGTCATCTTCGACGAACCGACAGTGGGGCTCGACGTTCTGAACGCGCTCGAGGTTCAGGAAAGCATCAGCGAGTTACGTTCGGAAGGCAAAACCATCATTTTCTCGACGCACATCATGAGCGAGGCCGAACGCCTGTGCGATCGCATCGCGATTATTCACGGCGGACGCATTCTTGCGTCCGACACTCTCGCCGGTCTGCGCGAATCCACGGGCCAACACTATCTCGAAGACATCTTCGTTCTCTATGTGAAAGCCGGCCAGGAAACGGTATGAACTGGAGCGTCCTCCGCCTCCTCTACATCCACGAGATAAAAATGCTCGTTCGCGCGAGAAGAACGGTTGTAATGGCACTCGTGATCCCGGCCGTGATCATGCCTGTGATGATCTATGCGCAAAAATTTGCCAATGAACGGCGCGAACGAACTCTGACCGCGACCACCTATCTGTACGCTGTAGCGGGCCCGCTGGCCGATCGTGTGCGAAGCCTGATCGAGAATACACGGCAGGCTGTTGCCGAGAACAGAGACGAGGAATTCGACAATCTCCGCCAGTTCAAGTTTGATGAGATACGCGTTGCGAATCCCCGCGAGAGTCTCGACAACAACACCATCCAGTTTTATGTTCAGGCGATCAGCGGCGAGGAAGCCGACAAACTTCCCCGCACAAATGATGGTTCCGGCTCGCGGCCGTCCTCGGCTCCGCCGCCCTCGAAGCGTTTAACCGGTGTTCCGAGGGTCACCGTGATCTATCGCGCGGACCGGGATGGATCCGACAACGCGCACAACCGGATAATGGAACTGCTGCGCCTGGCGCGCGAGAAGGATTCCCAGCTGCTGCTCGTGGACCGCGGCTTTCCGGGCAGTCCCAAGGGGCTGTTCGCTGCCCAGGACTCCAACATCGCCACGAATGGACAGGTGACCGGTTCGCTCGTCGGCCGATTCATCACGCTTTTCCTGGTCATGATGATGTTTACGGGCGGCGCAGTTGCGTCGATGGACATCATCGCCGGCGAAAAGGAACGCGGGACGCTCGAAACACTGCTGACGACGGCGGTACGGCGCACGGAAATCGTCACCGCAAAACTGATGGCCATCACTTGCGTGGCGCTTGTGATCACGCTCATTCAAGGCGTGAACTTCTTTCTCTACATCCGCCTCAAGGTGATCGCGCTTCCGAAGGACTTCGATCTTCAGCTCCCGACCGGAATGGCCCTTACCCTTCTGGCGCTGTTCATACCGCTGGCGGCAACCATCGCCGCAGTGCTGTTGATGCTCTCGGCCTACGCGAAGAGCTACAAAGAAGCCCAGATGTACTTCTTCCCTGTATACATGGTGAGCATGATTCCGGCGCTTGCCTCCGTCATGCCAGGCCTTTCGCTGCGTTCCGCAATCGCGCTGGTGCCGCTCGCGAACGTCAGCGTCGCATCGCGGGAAATTCTCATGGGCCGGCCGGACCCGCTGATGATCATGGTGACATTTCTGGTCATGGCGCTCACGGCGGTCTTCCTCATAAGGATGTCGGCCAGGATGCTTGCGCGCGAGGACCTTGTTATTCCATCGCATTCCGAGCCCGCTGAATTCCTCGGAGGTCCGGCGCTGTTTCAGAAACGGGTGCTGCGCTGGTTTGCGCTGATGTGGGCCGTGACGTTCGCCGTCGCCGCAAACGTGCCTCAACTTGCGACTTTCCAAAGACAACTGGTGTTCAACGAAGTTGTCATCATGATCGGCGCAACGCTGCTGATGTTGAAGGTCTACAACCTCGACGTGACCGATGCTCTATCGCTGCGGCGGGTAAAGCCGGCGGTCTGGCTCGCCATTTTGTTCGCCATTCCATCCGGTTACCTTACGGCGCTGGCCATATTCCGCATTGTGAACAAGGTCATCCCCGCTCCCCAGCAACTGCTCGAACGATTCGCCGAAGACTTCATACCGGCCGGCATGCCCATGTGGCAGCTTTACCTCTACGTCGCGGTCCTGCCCGCAATTTGCGAAGAGATCGCTTTTCGTGGAATGTTGCTGAATGGTTTGCGGCGCCGGCTGCGGCCCGCAGCTCTCATGGTTTCCGTTGGTATCATCTTCGGCCTTTTTCACATGACTCTCTTTCGGATAGCGCCGACGGCTCTCCTCGGGATGATTCTCACGGGCATCGCTTTAATGACCGGATCGATCTTTCCGGGAATGCTGATGCATGCCGGGAACAACGCATTCGGCCTGTGGGCGGGTGGCGGCGGTCTCGGTCTGGAGACCCTGGACTGGCAGTATTACGCGGCGGCCGGATCGATCTTTGCTCTGGCGCTGTGGATCATTTACCGGAACAGAACTCCCTTGCCAACCCGATCCGTCTATCGCGGCGCGTAAACGCATTCTCCGCTTTTGACAATATCGCATCGCTGGGTCGATGAGCCTTGCCTGGGCTATACTCCCTTTCCAAAGGAGAACTCCAATGCGGCGATTTTACTTATTGGTTGCAGTGGCAATTGCGATGTTCGCGCCCATCGGGTTGGCTCAGCACGCCGGCCCGTACAAGGTGCTCAAGACAGCCAGGGTCGGCGGTGAAGGTGGCTGGGACTACATCTATGCCGACGTTGCCGGACGCCGGCTGTACATCCCGCGTCGCGGAACGCCCCCGAACGCGGTGCCGGCCGTTCAGACACGGTTGACGATCTTCAATCTCGACACACTCGAGCCGATCGGTGAGATTGCCGGTGTCGGAGGAAACGGCGCCGCGGTCGACCCGAAGTCGGGTCATGGCTTCACCAGCAGCAAGCCGGTCTCGATGTTTGACACGAAGACGATGACGCTCATCAAGACCATTGATGTGGGTGCCGCGCAGCCGGACGGCATCTACTTCGATCCCTTCAACGAGAGGGTCTACGTCTTCAGTCATCCGACGAAGGACGCGACGGTGATCGACGCCAAAGACGGCAATGTCCTCGGCACGATCGATCTCGGCGGCGTGCCGGAGCAGGGCGTGGGCGACGGCAAAGGCATGCTCTACGTCGTCATGCAGGACCCGGAGGGCAGCGTCACGGCCGTCGACGCCAGGACGATGAAGGCGATCGCGCACTACCCCTTCGGGGACAAGGGCAGGTGCAACGGGCTGGCCCTTGACCTGAAGAATCAGGTGCTCTTCGCGGCGTGCGCAAATTCGGGAAATCCGCCTGTACAGCCGGCACAGCCCATGATGGTGATTTTGAGCGCCAGGGACGGCAAGATCATCACGAGTCTGCCGCTCGCCGGCGGGTCGGACGGCGCCGTGTTCAACCCCTCGACGATGGAAGCCTTCAGCACGCATGGCAACGGCACGTTGACCGTCGTCAAAGAGAAGAGCCCGACGAGTTTCGAGGTCGAGCAGAATCTGGACACGATGAACGGCGCCCGAACGATCACGTTCGACAGCAAGACGAACCACATCTTCGCGATGAGCCAGGAGCGTGGGCCGGCGCCGCCGCCACCGCCTGGCGGAGGTCGCGGAGCCCAGGGCACACCGGTTCCGGGCTCGTTCACGATTCTGATGATCGGCAAGTAGGTTCGCGGATTCCTATGTAGTCGTGGGCTTTAGCCCGCGTTCTGCGTCTGTGTCCGAATTACCCGTTCCTGTGGAAACAAGAGTGCAATATAAGGGCGACCCACAGGAGCGCTTATGTCGAAAGCTCGGCTTGAGGCGGCGGAGTCCCCGCTGACTATCGAATGGTTAACCAGCCCGGAACAGATGGAATCGATTTCCGACCAGTGGAGAACACTCGAACAGGAGGTTCAGAACCGAACGGCGCTGTCGACGTTCGACTTTCTGGCTACCTGGTAGGCGAGTATGGTGGGGCGCCCCGCATTGGCCTGGCCTGGCGGGGATCGCGTCTGGTGGGTGTTGCTCCGCTGACGCTGCGTCGCGGCAGTATCGGAAAGATTCCGGTCACCCGGGTCGATTTCGCTCCGAACGATTCTCCGGTGGGCGCATTCCTGGTCGAGGACGATCATCCCAGGACCGTGACGGAGCTTCTGCAGTCCCTCGTTCACGCCGAGAAATTTGATGTCGTTTGTCTCAGCGGGTTTGATCCCGGCTCAGCTCATCTGACCCTGCTCGAGGAGGCGGCACCGCAACTGAGGCTGGCTGTCGGGCTGGAAGACGAGGCGTCTGCGGTAGCGGACCTGAGCGGTGGATATCAAGCGTACCGGGCTACTCTCAGCGGCCACTTTCGGCGCAATCTCAACCACCGGGCGCGAAAGATTGCCGCAGCAGGACGGACGGCGATCGAAGGCGTCGTTCTCAGCGACGGCGCCGAAACAACACAGACGAGCATCGATCGAATGATCGCGATCACGGAAGCGAGCTACAAGCTCAAGGGACAACGTCTCGGCGACAGCCATCGCGCCTATTTGTGCGAACTGGGCAAACGTTTCGGTCCGCGCGGAATGATGAGTCTGACGATCCTGACTATCGACGGGCAGGACGTGGCTTACCTGTTTGGTCTCGTCGAGCGCGGCTGCTTCTACGACATTAACCTCTCGTATGATGAACGCTTCGAAAAGCTGTCCCCTGGCACGTTCCTGACGCAGAGAACGATGGAGATTCTCGAGACCAAAGGGGTTCATACCGTCGTTTCTCACGGTGCCCATGACTACAAGAGATACTGGGCCACCGAATTCGTTCCCGAGAAACGAATGTTCCTGTTCGCGTCAAGCGTCCGAGGAACTGCGGCGCGTCTTGTGCGCTTCGGCCTGGCGCCGCTCTGGCGCAGAGCCTCGGAACGCCAGAATGGATACAATGAGAACCCTGCTGCATAAAAAGCCCGCGAGTACCTGATTGCGGGGACACGTGGTCGTCAGCACCACAAACATTTCAAGTCAGGTCTCTCCTGCGGGCGGTCGCTTGAAGGACTAACCGTATGCGAAAAGGGTTTACGAGAAAACCGCAAGGAGACGAGCCCGCCGCGCGAGTCAAGAACTACATCACGCCGAGCGGCCTGCAGCGCCTCAAAGACGAGCACCGGTTTCTACTCACCAGGGAACGACCGGCAGTGACCAAGGTGGTGGCGTGGGCCGCGAGCAACGGCGATCGCAGTGAGAACGCCGATTATCAGTACGGCAAGCGGCGGCTGCGCCAGATCGATGGGCGGATTCGCTTTCTCACGAAGCGAATCGATGCCGCGGAAGTGGTGGACCCGGAAAGTCCGCGAGCGGGGCAGGCGGCGACGCGGGCATTCTTCGGAGCGACCGTGCGCTATTCCAATGCCGCAGGAACGGAGCGAGTGGTGAGCATCGTCGGCACCGACGAGGTCGATCTCGTCCGCGACCACATCAGTTGGGTGTCGCCCCTGGCGCGCGCGTTGATGAAGGCCGCAGCGGGCGACCGCGTGGTTCTGCACGCACCGGGCGGCACGGAATACCTGATCGTCCTGGAGGTGTGTTACGAGCGCATTCCCGTGGAACCGTTCCGTGAACCACCTGGAGCCGAGGCCTCGGCAAAGGAGCTCCCCGCCGACGCCGATCGACCTGACGAAGGTTAAGCGATGCGGCACCTGAAAATTCCAAGCCACGCCGTCGCTTGCGTAAGTTGCGGACGTTGCTGCCGCCGGAGTCGGCGAAGTCCTTCTCGAGGTCCTTTCGCGCGATCAGCCGCAACATGCCTGATATAAACCGTAGACGTGCTGCGACGGACCGCCCCTGGGCGTTGTCTCCGCAGGGGATTATTCCCCGAAAACGCCGCTTGGTTTACCGACGCGAATCTCAACTCCTGAGAGGTCGGTATCCCGGACTTGTGAAATCATTTTGATGATTCCCGTCGGCGCAAAGTGACGGGATCGCGGTTTACCGCACACGTCTTCTTCGATCAACTTTTGAAGTTCCTGCGTTCGTTCGTGCCCGCCATGGATCACAAGCATGTGTGGATCGAGACACACCGGCGCGGCAGTTGTTACCGCCGCGCCCTCATGGGAGCCCAGTAGACGTGACGCCAGTATTCCTCCGTGTCATCGAGCAGGGGTTTCGGCACGCCGCGATGTGTGAGCTCGAGCTCTGTGCCGCCGCCGGGGATGACTTCCGTGCGCTTGCGCGAATCGGCAAGCAGGTCGTAGATCGTCTCGGGTGAAGCCTTGAAGCGAACTTTGTGCTTGATGGTTTTACACATGAGTCACCGACTTTCTCATCAGCGCTTTCCTTTGAGGGTTTCGGCATCAGGAGATTGCCACAGATTCCGAGCTTCCTTTGCAGACAACCAATTTCCTGGGCGAACGCCAAGTTTTTTGACGCCTCTTACGCGTCGGATGCCGGCGGCGAGCTTGGGGGCTGAGTAACCCGGCATCCGCAGCTTCGTACGCCAACCGCCGGACAGCAGCCAACCTCACGTTAAGCGTGCCCGCAGCGAGATTCCGGAATCTCTCAATCGATTTATCTCACCGAATAGAAACATAAACTTCAACTTGCGCGTTATTGGGGTCTCTGCTCTCTTTTCCGTAAACCTCAAGGTCAGTTTGGTAGGCTCGCGCAGCGCTCTTGTAGTCCCAAATTTTCTT
>WNFT01005970.1_pt1 | contig 10705 bp, 8 predicted proteins | sample 5400191 | NCBI WGS metagenome assembly WNFT01 (sample SAMN13153359, study PRJNA577476) | soil metagenome | isolation source: 80 cm saprolite under Madrone tree | place: USA:California | collected 2016-06-14
GCAAGATAGTTGTCAGTCGAATTAAAACTTCTTTGTAAAGCAATTGACGAGATCACTGTGACGCCAAGAATGGCCGAGCCAGTCGCCATCGCGACCATCATTTCTATGAGAGTGAAGGCGTGAGTTTTTGCCGAAATTCCAAGTCTCATTTTTTCGTTCCATTCGAGACAATGCAGCTTGTCTGTTCAGTTCGGGCGCGACCGCCCATGGTCATGTTCCAGGAAATCGAGACGTCCACTTGCACCAACCCCGTCCCGAGATTCGTCGCCACAGAATTCGTGGTGATGGTGCCGTTCGGCAAGCGCGTGAACTGGGTCACTCCGTTGGCCGTTGGGTATTGCGTGAGCTTGACCACCTCGGTAGCCTTCTTTGAGAAAAGTGTCGGGGTCTTGTCAGGCGTGTAGTTAGCAGGCATCACCGTATCCCGGACAAACGAAGTAGTTGTCAGATCAGAGAAGGCGAGATTGCGCAAGGCTTCGGCACGAATCTGAACGCTTTGCAGAGCAGCCAGTGACTCCTTGCTGGCGTCATTGTATCGCAGGGACATCGCATTTAGCTCGAAGATCGATACGAAAAAGGTAGCGACGAGCATCGCCGCAACCATTACTTCGACGAGGGTGAAACCGTTCTCATCATCTTTGGATCGATTCGCACGCGTATTCATATGTCTAATTAATGTGTTTCTGCTAGAGCAGTGCCTGACGGAGGGCGGTTAGAAGGGTGGGAACCATATCTAGTAAATATGGTAATTAGAGCACGTCCCGCGCCGGCAGCGGTCTCGATGCTGCCTTTTCGCTCCCTTCAAATGGGGCTAAAGTGTCTCAGTTTGCGAGTAAGCTAAGAATTGGGCGGCTGGACTGAACCCTCAACCCTGAACTCCGAACTCTGATATCCTAGCTTCCCGGTTTCCTGATTCAAACCGGTTTGATTGCTGCGCAGTTACAACGATTTCCGGTCCTGCAACCCTATTTCAAGGCCGCCTGTGCGCGATCGAGCAAGGTCCTTTCCTCGGGAAGCAGTTGCGTTTGTCTTCCAAGCTCGATGTACTCGCGCGCTTTGCTCTTTTCCCCGCCGCCGGCTAAAAAGATGCCATAGTAGGCGGCGAGCGGCGGTTCCTTAAGTTGATCCGTCCGGAGTGTGCTCATGACCTTTAATGCGCCTTTGGCATCGCCTTTTGCATACAGCGAGAAAGCGTAGGTGGACGCATACGCCGCATTTGAAGGGTCTTTACGATAAAGATTGGCTGCGCGTCTGCGCGCTCGCTCCAGATCGGCGTTAAGAAGTAATGAAACCTGCGCGAGATTGTTTTGTACTTTCAAATCTCCTGGATCGATCTCGGTGAGCCGCGAAAGCACCCGGTACATCCCCTGGGTATCACCCGCTTGTGTGTACCGAAGATAGAGCGTATGGAGCGCCTTGAATTGGACTTCGGGATCCTTCGCCAGTTGCCAGAGTAAATCGACACTTTCATGCTTCCAGCCCCATTCGAAAACGACACGCGTCAGCAAGAGCAAAGATTGCGATTGCGCCGAAGCACTTTTCACGGCTCCGGCCCATTCACGCTCCGTTGCAATAGGCTTGTTTTCAGCTCGGAACGCGCGAGTGAGATACGCGCGGCGCAGAAAATCAAATTGATGCCAGTGTGAATTGGCGCTCAGCCTTTCTAACGCTGACCAGTCATTGACTTTCGCGTAAGCTTCGGCCATCGCCCACGGAACCGGCCATGCGCTTAAGGCGCCATCGGGAAGCGATCTTGCGAAATCGATGGCAACGATGCTGATCTCATTCCCGTTCATCCAGGTCAGGAGAGCCGCCAGATCGTCCGGCTTCGCCGCAGCCTCGTTTTCGATCTTTGTGAGATAAGCGGTGTATTCAGGATCGTACGATTGGCGCAGAATAGCGAGGTAGAGCAGCTTATCGGTGAAGATCGCTTCGGGATAGCTTTGCAGATCGTGCCCAAGACTGCGCAACTCTTCGACCGGCCGGCGATGCGCTACGCCATCAACGATGAGCGAACGGGTGGCTGCACCCCGCCGCGTGGGAGAATTGCGGAGCCTTTCCAGGAGAGCAAGACCCTGTTCGCGCTCCGCCGCGGCCGGTTGTTCAAGACAAGAAAGCGCAAACTGCACTTGGTATGATTCGTCGTTTGGGGCTAAACGCACTGCCTCGCCCCATTCATTTTTCGTTTCGACTGGGTCCTGCCGAGCCTTAGCCAAGCGCGCCGCTGTTGCGTGAAAAGCGGCTGTCTGTTTTCCGCCATCATCAATGCTGGCAAGCGTTTTTCCGGCGGCATTGATCTCACCAAATTGCAACGCGCATTCCGCCAGCGCCAAATCATCTTGAGTAGAATGCGGCTCCAATTCCACGACCTTTCGTCTCCAATCGAGAGCGGCCCGATCGCGCGCCTGTTCTGCAATCTGCGCCACGATGCGCATGGCCCGAGCGCTATTTGAATTGAGCTGCAAGGCCCTGAGCGCGCTCAAGGCCGCGGATTTAACATCACCGCCGCTGAGATAGGCAGCCGCGCGGCGAACCAAATGACGTTCTTCCCAGCGTTGGTAAGCCTGCCAGCCGCCCCAGGCAATGAATACGAACAAGATGATCCCGCACGGGATGCCGAGCGCAAGCTTAATAAACGTTCGCTGTGTTCTTTCGACGGATTTGTCCAAGGATTTTAGAAGATAGGCTCGGGCTTTTTAAGAAGGCAATCGTACCGCGGCCAGCGAGATCTCCACTCGCCGGCTCATCCGGGTTCCGCGCGTCTAGGACCGACCTCTCACTTTTTCAGGGTCGTGGCGATCACGAGAGTCACGGATTGAAATTCCGGCTTATCCTGGACTGCGTGAATTGGATGCCTGTGACGTTGGATAAGACCCGTTCATTTTCGAGCCGGGCGATGCTTGGGCCCAGAAGCAAGAAATCCGCGTGTCAATTACCCAATCGATTTTGGAATACGTCGCCAGTTCCGATTGGTTCAACGCCGTGGTGTTGAGGAGGCGGACGTGGCCGATCTCGATCTGATCGCCGGCGAAGAACGATTTCATAAGCGGCGGAGACCATGCCACGGGCGCCCCAGCCGGAGTGAGTTCCTCGAGCGTTGTCGATCTTGCGATCGAATTGCGTGCGGTTTCCTCAAGCTGCGCCGCGTGCTCGAGCGTCTTCTTGCTTTCGGCCAGCTTTTTCTCGCAATCGGCTGCCGCCGATATCATCCGGGTCCGGGCCTGATTGAGCGGCCCAAGTAAAAACGCAGAATAGCAATACAGAAGAGCGACTAGGCCGACCAAGCTCAAGATGCATTTTTTGATTTCGTCTTTGGAGAGCTTGGGCATTTTCATGGGTCGCAATGGCGCTGTGTGCGCAGCAGTGAACTCCCAAGCAGGCGCTATGCCTGCATGTTCCGGCTGGGAAATTTCCGCGCGCTCGCCATTGCGGAGGGGCACAGACTTCCAGTCTGTGGGGCGATCAGGCTTCCAGCCTGATCCTCACTCTCGCAGGCAAGATGCCTGCTTGCCCCACAAGCAGGATGCCTGTGCCACGCAGGCCAACGCGGCCTAGCGAACCGCAAGGCTTGTCCTGAGCGGAGTCGAATGGATCGACAATCTCGATCTCGCGAATATTGTGCGGTCAGATGTTAGAGACGCCGCATGATCCGGGTTCTTCGCGTTACGAACACGCCGCTCGTGGCCTGCGCCGTCGCGATCTCGATCCTGATCCGATCAAGCAGTTTGCAAACTGGTTCACCGCCGCGATCGAAGCAGGCATTCGCGACGTCAACGCCATGAGCCTCGCTACGGCCGGGCGAGATGCAAGACCTTCGGTGCGCGTTGTTTTATTGAAAGGATTCGATCAGGACGGCTTCGTCTTTTTCACAAATTACGAAAGCGAAAAAGGAAAACAGCTCGAGGCCAACCCGTACGCCGCGCTTGCCTTTTATTGGATCGAACTGGATCGCCAAATCCGGATCAGCGGCGCGGTGGAGAAAACTTCGCGCGAAGAATCCGAGCGTTATTTTCATTCGCGCCCGCTCGGCAGCCAGCTCGGCGCATGGGCCTCGCGTCAAAGCGAAGTGGTCGATGGGCGCCGCGTGCTCGACGCGCGGATGGCGGAAATGACCGAGCGTTTTGCCGACAAACCGATCGCGTTGCCGCCACATTGGGGCGGTTATCGCGTGAAGCCGGAAATTATGGAATTCTGGCAGGGACGTCCGAATCGTTTGCACGATCGCTTTCGTTATGCGTTGCAAGCAAGCGGGGAGTGGCTAATCGGCCGGCTCGCACCATGAAACCTTCAGTGACGAAGCAATGACGAATGACAAACATCGAATGCCGAAGGAATGACGAAATCCGAATGACAAAAAGCGCTCCGACCCGGGAGTTTCGTCATTTGAGCATTCGGGTTTCCTTCGTCCTTCCTCCTTCGTGCTTTGCCATTTTTTGAAACCTGTTTCATGGAGAAAAATGTGGATATGAAGATCGACATCGTTCGCGGCGATATCACCACATTCGATGTGGATGCAATCGTGAACGCGGCCAATACAACGTTGCTTGGCGGCGGCGGAGTCGATGGCGCCATTCATCGCGCCGCTGGACCGGAGCTTCTCGCGGAGTGCCGGACACTCGGCGGTTGCCAGCCGGGTGAAGCGAAAATCACTGGCGGATACAATTTGCCCGCGCGTTTTGTCATCCACACCGTCGGGCCGTTCTGGAACGGAGGTCATCGCGGCGAACCAGAAATGCTCGCGAACTGTTACCGAAACTCACTCCGCCTCGTGCTCGAAAACTCTGTGAAGACCATTGCGTTTCCAGCGATCAGTTGCGGCGCATACCGCTATCCAATTATTGAAGCGGCCAAGATTGCTGTCGAAACAACTCAAGAGTTCCTGGCCAACAACGACAAGATCGACAAGGTGAACTTCGTTGTCGCGAATGACGAGATTCACGCCGCCTATCAGCGAGCGCTCGCTCGTTGATTTTTCGCGCCTAAAATCCGCTGCGGATCCCCGATCGGGATCGCGCGGATTTCTCTTTCATTCTCGTCCCCTCCGCTTTTCCGCCTTATTGTTTCGCGTTTGGTTTAATTGATGGACGTGAGGAACAAATGAAAGGCGCAGATCGGCGACGAATTACGAATCATTTATATGATGAATCCAAGCGGCGACGAATTTAAGGAAGACGAACCGTTGGCTGCGTCGATGCAGGCGCGTGAAGAGCAAACTTCACCCGAAGCGGAGGGCCGCTTGCGGCGCACCGCGCACAAAGTTTCGGCGGCGGCCGGCGACACTTGGGCGCAGACGAAAGAAAAAGCAGGCGTGGCCCGCCAGCGCACGGAATTTTTCCTGCGCGAAAACCCCGTGCCCACCATCCTGGGCGCGCTCGCCCTTGGTCTCGCCATCGGATTGGCGATCCGTTACGCCTCCAGCGCCGAGGAGAAGGAAATCGAGTCAAAACCTTCGCTGGGAAACGTGCACTGGGGTTTTCTTTCGTTGCCTTTCCTCTGGCCGTTCTTCAAATCGCTCAAGGAAAAATACCGAGACTCGGCCGAAGCGGTGAAGGAAGGCGTCGATCGCGCCAGGAACATCGACATCCACCGCTACACAAAACCAATCCGCAAACGCTGGAAGGCGCAGACGAATTGAGGTGGATCGTCCGCTCCGCCGGGCGATGCTAAATAAGTCTCGGCTTCGCCGACATTATTCTTAACATCGAGCAAGCTGCTGGAACGGGGAGCGCACGTGCCTCGCGTCCCGTGTTCGGCGCTCTCGCCGAACAGTCGTGCCATTCCACCTTTAGCATGGAACTACTCGCACGGGCGGTGTTAATCTCGCGCGGTGGATCGGCCATCTGTGCGTCGCTTTATCATTTTTCTCGCGAGCTTTTTGGCATTGAGCGCAGCTCTTTTTGCCAAAGATGTAAAGCAAACGCGCGAAGAGGGCGCGCTCTTCATCGGCGCAGTTGGGTGCAAATCTTCCAGTTGTCACGGCGGGGCGGGCGAAAAGCGCAGCCAATACATCACCTGGTCGCGCCAGGATTTTCATACGCGCGCCTTGGCCATTTTGCTCGATGCCCGTTCGGCGCGGATCGCGGAAACCGTTGGAATTGGCGAAGCGCAATCGAACGCGCGCTGCACCGTTTGTCATTCGCCATTTCAGTCCGTCGGGCCAATGCGTTTCGCTTCCACCGCGCACGCGGACGAAGGCGTTTCCTGCGAAAGTTGTCACGGCGCGGCCGGCTCGTGGTTGCGTGGACACACGCGCACCGATTGGAATTATGCGATGCGCGTTACCGCTGGGATGCGCGACCTGCGCAGCCTCTATGTCCGCGCCAACACTTGTGTCGCCTGTCATCAAAACGTCGACAACGACCTTTTGAAAGCCGGTCATCCCACGCTTGTGTTTGAGCTCGACAGCCAATCCATCAACGAGCCGAAACATTGGCGCGACGATGATCCGTCGATCGGCCCGCGCGCCTGGCTCACCGGTCAGGCTGTGGCCTTGCGCGAAGCGGCATGGCGGTCCCGGACTGATTCTGATCCCGCGGCGGATATGCAGGAAACTTCCATCGCGCTCGCGTGGCTACTCGCGAAGGCGACGACGGTTGAGCCGGCTTTACCGAAAATCTCCGAACCAGCTTCTTCCGATCTCGAACCGGTACAAAAGCAAGCGGATGATTTGGCGCGTCGCGCACCCAGTTGGAATCCAAACATCGACTCGATCATGTCGATCTTGCGCGCTCTCGTTGCGACCGATTCAGAATTCGTCGTCACCAAAGAAACATCCGTGCAAACGCTCTGGTATCGTGCGGGCCGAGTTGTGCTCGCGCTCGATCGTCTTTCCGCCGCACTCAAGCAAAATCGCGGCATACCGCTCAAGATCGACAGTGAACTTAATTTGCTTCGTGAAGATGTTCGGATGCACGAAAACTTCGCCGCCGGGCGTTTCGCCGAACATCTGCGCGCTTTTCGCGCGGCCTTGATGAGATAATGGTGAATCGAGCAGTCCCCAAGGCACGCCGTAGTAGGGAGAAGGCGGCTTGCTCGATGCTAAAAATGGCGGCGCAGCCGCATTAATAACATCGCGCGACGGAGCGCGCGATCCACCTTGAAGCGACGCTGCTTCTCGCGGAAGATGTCGATCCTGGCATGGCCAATTCGAATTTATCCGAGCAACCGGTCCGCCAGTCGGACGGGCTCGTCCCGTGGCGACCTTGGCAAAGCAATCCGGTCTTCGAATTCTTTGCGTCGCTTAAGCTCGCGGTCGTTTTACTCGCGGTGCTAATCGTTGCCGCGATTGCGGGCACGATCTACGAATCGAGCTTCGATGCGAAAGTAGCGCGCGCCTACGTTTACGGCGCGCCGTGGTTCAACGTTTGGCTCATTTTGCTCGGCGCGAACTTGGCGGTTTCCGCATTCTCGCGCTGGCCGTGGCGCAAACATCACGTCGCATTTCTCATCACTCACCTCGGGATCATCACGTTGCTCACTGGCTCGCTCATCGGACGGATCTGGGGCATCGAGGGTACAATCACGTTGTTCAAAGGGGAACCGCCGACCAACCGACTGCTCATCGATCAACATCAGCTGCGCGTTCATGACGTGGATGGAATCGTCAAAGGTTTTAACTCGGAATTTCTGCATCATCCGCCAGATCCGAATCACCCGCGCGGACTCGGCGTGCTCGCCTCCGGTGCGCGCTTGAGCATCGTCGATTACGCGCCGGCGCTCGACGGAAAGTTAAATCCGAAACCGCTCGCTCAAGGTGGAGCACCCGCGCTCCATTTCACCATCAGCACCGCGATGATGAACCAGCATCTCGAAAGTTGGTTGCTCGCCGACGACCCACAGCACGGCAATTTTGGAATGGGACTCGCGAACATCGAACTCAAGCGCGGCGTTGCGCCAACAGGTAGGGGCGATTCACCGAATCGCCCGCCCAGTGCGATGACGAGTACGAATAGGAATACGACGCAAGAAGAGGTCGATCTGGAAGAATCAATTTTTGCCTTTAGCAAAGCGCCCGACGAACAAATCGGGCGCGTCGCAAAAGGCGGCAGCACTGGCGCGAAAGTGCAACTGATGCAGCCGCAAGACGGAGGCAAGGGCAGCGTCGTTGTAAATGTTGGCGACAGACGATCGATAATTGATGTCGCGGAAAATCTTGGCAAAGAAACCGGGATCGATGGCACGCCGTTCGCACTCAAGATCGACAAGTACTGGCCGGATTTCCGGATCGAGAATGGCCAACCAAGTTCTCTCAGCGATCAACCGAACAATCCCGCGGTGCTTGTCACAATTCGCGGCAAAGGCATCCCCGCTCCAGATCAACCAAACCCGCATGGCGGCGGCGGCGAACTAACCACCAACGGCGGTCCGCCCACCATGCCGCTCGCCGGCGAAGCTGCCCCGAATCATCTCACGCTTTTCATCGCGGATGATGGCAGAATTTCCTACCAGCTTGTTTCGCGCAAGGCCGGAAATTCCACCGGCCAGATCGAGATCAATAAACCGCTCACGACCGGTTGGGCGGACTGGCAGTTGAACATCGATAAGGTAATGCCGCATGCCGAGCAATGGATGGATTTCGCGCCGGCAAAATCGGAGAAAACTCCGGCCGTCGCTGATTTACCCGATGGCGTCCGCATTCGGATTGAGCAAAACGGAGAAAGGTTCGAGCAATGGGTGCCGGCGGGCTGGCAGATCACGGTGCCCACTTCGCCTAACGAGACGCAAATCGCTTACGGCTGGAAAACCATTCCGCTGTCGATTGGACTCGAGTTGCTCGATTTTGAAGTGAAACGCAACGAAGGCAGCGACAGCCCCGCCGGATTCAAAAGCACGGTGCGCGTCTCGACCGCGGAGGGCGACACCGCCACCGGCTCGTGCTGGATGAATAATCCATTCAGCTTCCCCGGCGCATGGTGGCGGACATGGACCGGATTGACTTACAAAATGTCGCAAGCGTCCTGGAATCCCGACAATCTCGGCCAGAGCACCGTGCAAATCTTGCGCGACCCGGGCTGGTTATTGAAGTGGATCGGGTCGTTGCTCATTGTCGCCGGTGTGTTCATGATGTTTTATCTCCAGCCTTACCGGAAACAAACGGTTGGCGAACAGATTCTGCCTTCGACTCCAAAACCGCAAAGGCAGAAACGTGAGAGCTCTCTCGTGCCCGCAGGACGTTAGACGCCGCGAGTGATCTCGTGGCGGGCGCGAGTTAGCTCGCAGTTTTTGATGGTGCCGATGTCGCCGGTGTTTTTTTCTCGAGCGCGGCGTTCAAAACTTCATCGACATTCTCGACCGGAATGAATTTGAGTTTTTGCTTGGCCTCTTCCGGGACATCGACCAGATCTTTTTCGTTCAGCTTCGGAATGATAACCGTCGAAATCCCAGCACGCATGGCAGCCAGACTTTTTTCCTTCAAGCCGCCGATGGGCAGGATGAGGCCGCGCAAAGTGATTTCGCCGGTCATGGCGACATCTGGACGCACCGGCGTGTTGCTGAAAAGTGAAGCCAGCGCAGTGAACATGGCGACGCCGGCCGATGGCCCGTCTTTCGGCACCGCCCCGGCCGGCACATGCACGTGGATATCGATGTCGCGAAAATCTTCCCCTTTGATGCCGATCTCACCGTCGCGGCTGCGCACAAGGCTGAGCGCGGCCTGGACCGATTCCTTCATCACTTCGCCGATGTGACCGGTGAGCGTGACATTGCCCTTGCCCGGATAACGCGTCGCCTCGATGTGAAGCACTTCGCCGCCGGCCGGGGTGTAAGCCAGACCAGTGACAACGCCCGGTTTGCTCGTTTTTAATTTGGTCTCGCGAACGTAACGCGCTGGGCCGAGCATCTCGGCGGCCAGCTCTGGCGTGATCGTGACGCGTTCACGTTTTCCGCGCGCGATCTGCGCCGCCACTCCCCGGCAGATCGCGGCGATCTGACGCTCCAGTTCGCGCACGCCCGCTTCGTGCGTGTAATCGTTGATGAGCCGGCGAAAGGCATCTTCCTGCCATTCGCATTGCTCGGGTTTGAGTCCGTTCTCCTCAAGCTGTCGCCTAACGAGATATTTTTTCGCAATCTCCAGTTTCTCGCGCTCGGTGTAACCCGGCAGCGAGATCACTTCCATCCGGTCGCGCATCGGTTCGGGCACGCCGTCGATGTAATTCGCGGTGGCGATGAAGATGATTTGTGAGAGATCGAACGGCACATCGAGATAGCGATCGACGAAGGCGTGGTTCTGCCACGGGTCGAGCACTTCGAGCAACGCGCTTGCCGGATCGCCGCGAAAATCCGCGCCGATCTTGTCGATCTCATCGAGCATGAAAACCGGATTGCGCGTGCCGGCGTGCCGCAGCTCCTGGATGATGCGGCCAGGCATCGAGCCGATGTAAGTGCGGCGATGACCGCGAATTTCCGCTTCGTCGCGCATGCCGCCGAGACTGATCCGCGCGAATTTGCGGCCCAGCGCGTCAGCGATCGATTGCCCGAGACTGGTTTTGCCAACACCAGGCGGCCCGAGGAAACACATAATTGGGCCGTGACCTTTCGGATTGAGTTTGCGCACGGCGAGGTACTCGATCAGCCGTTTCTTCACCTTTTCCAGATCATAATGATCGCGGTCGAGAATTTGCTGCGCTTGATCGAGATCGAGGTTGTCTTCGCTGAATTTCGACCAGGGCAAATCGGCGATCGTCTCGACATAGCTGACGATCACGGA